>Ga0302324_100012044_pt1 | contig 17688 bp, 17 predicted proteins | sample Palsa_T0_1_FD_201949 | JGI IMG/M metagenome (GOLD analysis project Ga0302324, IMG submission 201949) | Peat permafrost microbial communities from Stordalen Mire near Abisko, Sweden - Palsa_T0_1 | ecosystem: Environmental > Terrestrial > Soil > Palsa > Peat permafrost | place: Sweden: Abisko... | reverse complement strand
AGGACACTCCACGCGGCTCGGCTGCAATGGCACGCATCAGCCGGTCCTTGCTGCGCGCGGGCGGCTGCGGGCCGCTGCTGGTGAGGCCCAGCAGGCCAAGATCGCCGCGCAGCGCGTGCAGCTCGCGGCGGCATGCGGCGCAGCTCTGAAGGTGGTCCTCCAGCTGCTGACGCTCGACGCCCGTCAACTCATCCAGCGCGTAGAGCGCCAGATCGTCAGCGAATTGTTCGTGTGTCTTCATCTCGCAAATGGTTCGGGGCTAAAGCCCCGATTTTTATTCTTGCCGCCGGACGCTGGCCTAAAGGCCAGGTCTACCTCTCATCCCGCAAACTTTGCTCGCAACAATTGCAGCCCGCTGCGAATTCGTGTCTTGACGGTGCCCAGCGGTTCTCCCGTCTTTTCCGCAATCTCGGTATGCGTCAAACCCTGAAAGAATGCCAACTCCAACAATTTGCTCTGATCGGGGTTCATTTCGGCAAGTACGAGCCGCACCTTCTCTATGATCAACGCACGCTCGGTTTCGTCCCGCAAATCAGGGCCCCCGGCGATGACGCAATCTTCAATATCGACCTCGGGACGCCGCTTGCGCAGGCGGTCGATGGAACGATGCCGCGAGATGACCGCCAGCCACGCTGCCAGACTGCCGCGGCTGGCGTCGAAGGCGTCGGGATTGCGCCACAACTGGAGAAACACATCCTGCAAAACGTCCTCGGCCGCGGCCGTATCCTGCAATACCCGCAACGACACTGCGTAGACCACCTTGCCATAGCGGTCATAAAGTTCGGACATTGCCTGCTGATCGCCGGCGCGAATGCGCGCCACCAGGCGCATTTCGTCGCCTGCATCGCCGCGATCCAACGGGCTCAGTTCGAGGGGTCCCATTCAGTATTACGTAATTGAGCTACTTACAGATTGTCCTGTCAACCCTTGCAATTTCCAGACTGAGATTCTACATCCGGCGAATGGCGAACCGGCAGCAATCGTCGTGTGAGGCTCCAAGGGCTTTCGCCCACTTCGTCTTGCGGCGCGATAATTCCCAAAGTGGAGCTCCAAAAACGGAACCTTCCCGATCCGGATGAAGATGCAGCGGAGCGGAGCTTTCGCCTTTGTTTCGCATGTGCACCATCTACGGCAACTTAGCTCTGCCGACTGCCTGGGTGACGAGTGGCGGCACAGTTGCATTGCTAGGTGTGTTCGCTGATTTCCAGCACGAGCAGCAAGTGGGTGAAAAGATGAAAGTGGAAGCGATGGAACCGGCCTGGTCAACCCCTTCGCAAGTGGTGAATCCCCCAGTCGTACTGCTAGTGGAGGACGAATCGATGGTCCGCCAGGTTACGCGCGAAGTCCTGACCCATGCGGGTTACATGGTGCTGGAGTGCGGCAGCGCCAGAGAAGCCGTGCAACTGGCCCGCCAGCATGCAGGACGAATCGATGTGCTGTTGACCGACGTAGTGATGCCAGGCATGAATGGGGCCGACCTCGCCTGTTATTTGCAGAGCCTGCAGCCTGACCTGATCACCATCCTTATGTCGGGCTATGCGCAGAGCGATATTGCCCAAGCCATTAGCCGGACAGCGGCCATCCACATCCAGAAGCCATTCACGGTAAACATTTTGCTGACGCGCATCGGCGAGGCCTTGCGGGCGTCTTCGGTAAGCGATCGGCTAGCCGCTGTGCCCAGGGTTTCCGCTTGAGGCGCGCGGAGCGCCAGTCTGGATGTCGCGCTTTGTGGGGCGATGGAAATCCGCTGCTCCGCTGCTCGGGGAACTGGCGGAACTCTTGTCCGTGGGCCTGGTCAGACTGGTCATCTGGCGCTGAGCCAGAGACGTCAGAATCACAACGTCCACGCGTCGATTGAGTTGCCGGCCTTTCGCGGTGTCGTTGCTGGCCGCAGGATGGAACTCTGCGTATCCGGCGGCTGACAACCGCTCGGACGGAACGCCGTATTGCACAATTAGCGCCCTTACGAGGCTGGTCGAGCGCGCGGTGGACAATTCCCAATTGGAGGCGAACTGCGAGGTGTGGATCGGCACGTTGTCGGTGTGACCTTCAATCCTGACTGCGCAGGAGTGTTCCCGCAGGATGTTGGCGACCCGGGCGAAGGCAGCCTCAGCGCCGGGCTTGATGGTGGCCGAACCGCTGTCGAAGAAACCGGCCTCGCGCAGGCTAACGACCAGGCCGTCTGCTTCCATGTGGAGGGCAACCTCGTTGCGCGCGATTTCGGCAGCCAGCGCCTTCTCCAGTTCGCTGCGGATAGCGTTGAAATTATCCTTCTTCTGCTCGGCGCCCAGCTTTTCCTGACCCGACGTCGCCCAGCGCGATAAGTCCTGCGCGCTATTGACAGCGCTGGGCAGGGAGATCTTGGGATCGATTTCTCCGGGTTTATGACCATCTCGCTCAAAAATACCCAGTTGCTGGAAGGCGGAGTCGATGGCGTTGGAGAGACGAGCCGCCCGCTGTTTGTCGATTTGCGCCGAAGCGTACAGAACCACGAAGAAGGCGAACAGCAGGGTCACAAAGTCGGCGTAGGAGACCAGCCAGCGTTCGTGACTGATGTGATCGGCCGGCCGACGGCGGTCCTTCATGGCAGATGGACTCCTGCGGCTGTTATGGCTTTCGACGATTCGGGCAAAAAGCCAATCAGCTTGCTTTCCAGCATGCGCGGATTCATCCCTTCCAGAATGGAGACCACGCCTTCCAGGGTCATCTCGCGGAGAATCTGCTCTTCGCGAATGCGCAGGCGCAGCTTGCCGGAGCTGGGCAGAAAGAACAGATTGGCCGAGCCCACACCGTAAACGGTTGCTACGAAAGCAACGGCAATCCCTTTGCCGACTTCGTTGATGTTGTCCAGGTGCTGCATCACCTGGATCAGCCCCAGCACCGCTCCAATGATGCCGATGGTTGGAGCGAAACCGCCCGCCGACTCGAAGACCTTGGGAATGTTGTCTTCGTATTCGGCCTGGTTATCGATTTCCAACTGCATGGTCTTGCGCAGCTCCTGCGGCTCGGTGCCATCCACGGCCAGCATCAAAGCTCGCTTCAGGAAGGGGTCGCTGAGGGACGGCAGGTCGGCGTCGAGGGAGATCATGCCGTAGCGCCGCGCCTTGTTGGCGAAGACGACCAGTTGCTGCACCGTCTGTTGCGGATCCAGCTTGCGTTCCAGGAAGACCCGAATCAGCCGGCGAAAAGCCGAGGCGACCACCGGCATGGGATATTGCAATAGAACCGCGCCCATTGTCCCGCCAAATACGATGATGGCCGCGGTGGGCTGTAGTACCTGGGAAACCTTGCCGCCTTCCAGCAAGAGGCCAAGCATGATTCCACCCAGCCCGACGATCACTCCCACGAAGCTGCTTTTATCCACGCTGCTGTCCTTCTGCGGTGACCGGAGCTTCGTTCTCAGAATTGGCCCGCAAGCCGAGAGGCGAAGCCGGTTCCGGATCAGCGATCAGGACCGAGCGGCGAAAGTCGCGCACTCGCTCGATCACCTGCTCGGTGGTCTCGCGTACCACCAGCTTCTCGCCACTCAATAGGGTCAGAACCGTGTCGGGCGCCTCCTCGACATACTTGATGAGGTCGCAGTTGACCGCCAGACGAGCATTATTTAAGCGGGTGAGCTGGATCATGCGCACTCCTCCGCGGGGGACTTGAGTCAGAGAAAGCATCGGCAAGAGTTGGCCAGGGCTTGAAGAGCGGCAAGCTGCGAGCCACGAGCTGTGGGCTCCATCTGGGAGTGTTAAGTTCCGAGCGCTGTTATCGATTGGTAAGAAAAACGATGCAACGCGGGAGGGGTTGCTAGTTGCTCGCAGGTCGCGGCTGGAAACTCGTAGCTCGTAGCTAGAAGCTCGCAGCTCATTAAGCGGCTTTAACCCTAGGTGGCCAGTGGTCTGCCACAGTGCTAGTTGGAGGGAAATTTTCTTTCTGGATTAAAGCTGATTGCGGGGAAGCCGATAGGGAGGGTGAACATGCAAAAGGTTCCGCCGGTCAGAAAAACCTGGCAGCGCACCTGCGGGAACGAACTCCTGGCGAGCTCGGGCAAGGTGGAACCATGAGAGGAGCTGTCCCATGGCAATCAGTATTCTGAATAACATTCCAGCCCTTGCCGCAGAGAACCAGTTGTCGATGACGCAAGCCAACCTGAACCAGACCCTTGAGCAACTGGCTTCCGGTTCGCGTATCAACACCGGCGCAGACGATGCGGCAGGTCTGGCCATCGCAGACGGATTACAAGCCAACGTCACGGCGCTGACCCAGTCGGCGCTCAATGCCAATGAAGGCGTGGGCAAGCTGCAGGTCGCCGACGGCGCCCTGTCGCAGGTCACCAACCTGCTGAACCGCGCCGTCACCCTGGCCACCGAGTCAGCCAACGGTACGGTGAACGACGGTTCACAGCGCCAAGCCATCGATGCCGAGTTCCAGTCGATCAAGGCAGAAATCGACAGCATCGGGCAAAGCACCACCTACAACGGCTCGCCCATCTTCACCGGCGGCCAGACCAACGTCAACCAGGTGACCACGGCCGTCACCAACCCTGCCGGACTGTCCAGCGCCATTACCGGCGACATGAAGATCAAGTACTGGGACAGCACCCTGTCGACCCCCGCCTATACCACGGTAACCTACGGCGCCTCGACGGGCGATGCCACCGTCGGCGATCTGATCAACGACATCAATGGATCAGGCAAAGGTCTTATCGCTACCCTGGACGACACCGGCAACGTGGTGGTCACGGACACGCAAAACCGTGGCAGCTCCACGGATCCCCTGGCCGACGGCGGTTCTACGATCAAGATCAACGGCGACGGCTCGGCCGATACTCTGGCCAGCACCACCAATTCCAGCACCATGGATGTGTTCCTGAGCGACTCGACGACGGCGGGCAGCAGCACCATCGGAGTCACTTTGGGCACCTTTGACAGCAGCAACATGAACGGGATCAGCATTGCCAATGACAACCTGCAAACCGCAGGAGCGGCGCAGACGGCGCTGACCGACATTAACAATGCGATCTCGCAGGTAGCGGCGTTGCGCGGCGGCATCGGCGCCGGCGTCAACCGGCTGGATGCGGCCAACAACGTCATCAGCACCCAGACCCAGAACCTGTCGTCCGCCGAGGACGGCATTCAGGCTGCCGACATTACGCAGACGGTAGCCAACCTGACGAAGTATCAGATCCTGAGCCAGACGGGCATTTCCGCCCTGGCGCAGGCGAACCAGATGCAGCAGAACGTGCTTAAGCTGCTCCAGTAAGCGGGGAACGATCTGGCGGCGGCGGACAAACCCCCGCTGCCGACGGACACCGGGTTGCACGGGGGAGAAGGTGGGACCTTCGGGTCCCCCTTCTCCCGCAGGTTTAGTTTTTACCTGTTAGCTCTTAGCTGTTAGCGAGAAAGCTGCTGAGGGGATTGTTAAGGGCTAAAGCTAACAGCTAAAAGCTCGACGAAAGGAGCCGCAACTGAATTATGGCCTCATTCAGCACTAACTACAGCGCCGCGCTCGGCAACATTCTCAGCCAGGTCAACGACGCTTTCAGCGGCAAGAGTACGGGCATCGACGTCAGCAGCGTGGTCGACAGCATGATGCAGGTGGAGGACCAGCCCGAAACCCAGATGAAGGATGAGCAGTCGAGCCTGGACGCACAGATCAGCGCGCTCACGACCATCGGCAGCGAGTTGAGCACGCTCTCCAACAGTGTGAACAGTCTGGGCGACTTTGACGGAGCCCTGAACCAATTCACTACCGGATCCAGTGACGCAGCCGTAGTCTCCGCTGCAGCGGGCGATACAGCCACGACGGGCACGCACACCGTCACCGTCACCAACCTGGCGACGGCCTCCAGCAGCTACTCCGGTTATCTCTCCGCGGCGGCGCTGGCGGGCAGCGAAATTGACGTGAAGTACGGCAATCCCAGCAATCCCACCAGCACCGACACCATCGATATTCCATCCACGGACACGACGTTGCAGCAAGCTGCCAGCTACATCAATGGGGGAAGTTATGGTGTGAACGCCAGCGTGGTGACGGACGCAGGGGGGTCGCGGCTGGCGCTGACCAGCAAGACCTCGGGAGTTGCCGGCAGTCTGACGGTGAGCAGTTCGGCCACCAGCTTCACCAGCACGGCCGGCGTCGACGCGCAATTGACCGTAGACGGCGTACCCGTGGACAGCGGCAGCAACACCGTCACGGGAGCGATTCAGGGAGTCACGCTTAGCCTGGGCGCAGCCGATCCCGGCAACCCGATCCTGATCACCGTGGAACCGGATACTACGCAGGCGGCAGACGCCATCGAGAGCTTTGTCGATTCCTACAACGCCGTCGTGGACTCCATCAACAGCCAGTACACGGTGAACTCCAGTGGCAGCGAAGGCATTCTGGCGGGCGACAGCATGTTGCAAAGCTTGCAAAGCAGTCTGCTGGACATGGTCTCAACCGCGGTGGGCAACAACGGGCAATATACGAACCTGGAGTCGATGGGCATCGAGATGCAGAACGACGGCACGCTACAGGTCGATAGCACGACGTTAAGCGATGCTCTGAGCAGCTCGTATTCCGAAGTACAGAATTTCTTTCAGTCGACGTCGCCGGCTGGCTGGGCGGAGACCGCAGGCAAAGAAATGACGCAACTGACCGATCCCACCAAGGGGCCGGTGGCCGCCGATATCAGTGGTCTGACCCAGAGCAACACTGACCTGTCCAGCCAGATCAGCGACTTTGAAGCCAACATGACCGAGGTGCAGCAACAGTTGACCTCGCAATACGACACGCTCGACACACTCTTGATCCAATACCCGATGCAGATGCAGGAGGCGGCGGCACAACTGGCGAGCTTGCCCGATGCAACCACCAGCACCAGCAGCAGCAGTAGCGGGTTGTAAGGGGCGAATGAAAACCATCGTAGATGCACGGCAGATTTATCAGGACAGTGCGGTGCGCGGGGCCACCCCGATCGAGTTAGTCATCGTGCTGTACGATTCGGCCATCGAGGACATGCGGCGCGCCTTGACGGCGATGCAGCAAAGCGACGTCGAGGTACGTGCCAGCCGGATCGGCCATGCCTTGATGGTGTTGCAGCAGCTGCAAGGCACGCTGGACTTCGAACATGGCGGCGAGGCGGCCCGGCAGTTCGAACAGTTCTACAACCTGATGCGGGCAAAGCTGCTGGAAGCGCAGATGCGCGGCTCGCTGGAGCTGATGGAGAAGCAGATCCGCTATATGTCGGAAGTGCGGGACTGTTGGACTCAGGCTCGGCGAATTCTGCAACCCAAGGCAGCGGTGCCGACTGCGCCTGCCGCCGGCGCGATTGAGGAAGATGGAGGTCCCAGAAGCCAATGGAGCGCATAGACGATCAAGCCAGTCTGGAGTTGTTGCGGCGGGCCAACGAGCGCTTTCGTCGTTTTTTTGCGCGCTTCTCGGGCGCACCGGTGCTGGGCACCGACGAAGAGGTGGAAGCATTGCTACAGGTCGAGCAATCCCTGCAATCGGTAGGCGCTCTTCTGGATGGGCGTCTGCAAGGCAATAAAAGCACCGCGATCTGCGATGAGCTGGCGGGCTATCGCACGAACCTGGTGCGGCTGCGGCAGGAACTGGCCATCATGCAGAGTGCAGCGCTGAGCTGCCGGGCACGGCTGGCAATGCGGCAAAAGCACTTGCAGGCGGCCAAAGCCTGGTGTACCGCCTCGCGCGCCACTTCCTGAGGGCGCGAGCCCCACATTCATCGCGAATTCACAATTCGCCGGCTGCGGAATGTGTTATGTTGAAAATTCGTTAATCAACTTCTCCTTTCCGGAGGCACTTCCAAATTGGCCAAGGACATGGTCCCCAGACGCATCTTTCTAACGAAAGGCGTTGGGAAACACAGAGAACGGCTCACCTCGTTCGAGCTGGCGCTGCGTGACGCCGGCATTGCGGCCCAAAACCTGGTTCGGGTCTCTTCAATTTTTCCACCCAATTGCAAACTGATTACCCGCAAAGAAGGGCTTAAGTATTTGTCTCCGGGCGAGGTGACCTTCGCCGTGGTGGCAGAGAATTCCACCCGCGAGCCGCACCGCCTGACCGCCTCCAGCATCGGTTTGGCCATTCCTGCCGACAAAGAGACCTATGGCTATTTGAGCGAGCACCACTCCTTCGGCGAAACCGACGACGTGGCCGGCGACTACGCCGAGGAGCTGGCCGCCGAGATGCTGGCCACTACGCTGGATGTGGAGTTCGACGCCGACAAGTCGTGGGACGAGAAGAAGGAAGTCTACCGGCTGTCGAACAAAATCGTGCGCACGGCGAACATTACGCAGAGCGCGGTGGGCGACAAGCGCGCGCTGTGGACCACGGTGATCGCGGCGGCAATCCTGATCTTCGAGTAGTTCGTTTATTGACAACTACGGCGTGATTTCGAAGACGACGCCGCACCTCTCGGTGCATTCCGATCCACTATTTCCGCCCGCGTAGGCCGTGCCGTAGAGGTTGCCGGAGGCGTCCATTACCAGGCTGCCGAAGTACGGATAGGCGCCGTCGCTGCCATAAGTGAAATCGTGCAGCGATGTATAGCTCCAACCACCATTGGACGGGGTCAGTTTGAACACACTGCCATAGCCGTAAGCGCCGTCATCCGTGGTAGTGCCGTAAAGGTTGCCGGCGCTATCCATCACGAGGTCCGCTTCTGGGCCCAAGGCGCCTGCAATTCCGGACAGGCCGTAGAGCAAGGCGAAGTCCCACTGACGTCCGGATGGCGTCAAGCGAAAGACAGTGCCGCCATCGCCGAACCCTCCATCTCTGGTAACTCCATAGAGGTTTCCTACCGAGTCGAAGATCACCCCGGCGACGGGATCGGCGCCATCGTTACCGCCCTGAAAGTGGTAAAAACGCTTTCTGTCCAGGCGGAGCCGGAAGGGCTGAATTCGAAGATCAGTCCGGCCGTGTGGTCCTGGTAGTTGTCAAGAGAGGCTGTGCCGAACAGATTGCCGGCGTGATCGAAGATGACGCCACTTTGAGGATGGCCGCCGTCGCTGCCGCCGGTAAAATTGTAAATAATGTTTTGTGTCCAGGCGCCCCCGGATGGGGTCAACGCGTAGATCACGCCGCATCCGGCGCCCGAGCAGTTGTCAAACAATCCGCCGTCCGACGCAGTGCCATAGATGTTGCCGGCGGCATCGAAAGACAGGTCGCCTAACGGCGTAGTACCAGTGCCGGAGTTGTCCTGCGAGTTGAACTGAAAGAGCAGTGTTTCCGTCCAGGGGCAGCTGAAGGACCGGCAGACGGTGGCGGGCGGCCGCAGATTGAAAACCGTGCCGCCGTTACTTAAGCCTCCGTCTTCGGTGGTGCCGTAGAGGGTTCCGTCCGGGCCAAAGACAACTCTGGCTTCCGGATATAGGCCATCAGAGCCGCTGAATTTATACAGCTCGTTAAGTACCCACCCTGAACCAGCGTGCGCCAGCTTAAAGACGGTTCCACAACCATATTGGCAGCGGTCGTTCCCCCCGTCGGTGGTGGTGCCATAGAGATTTCCGGCGCGGTCGAGGGTCAGACCGGCAGCCGGATTTCCGCCATCCGATCCGCTGAAGCTGTGAATCACGGTAAAGGTCTGGGCGTGAGCTGGCGTGGCGGCGACGATCAACAACGTTGCGATGGCGGTGGCCGCGACGGTCGTCCACAGACCCATCCCGCCGATCCTATTTACGATTTGTGCTGAGCGCTTCATGGTGACTTGTCCTCCGCGAAAACAAGCCGCGTTTGCGGGACTGAGTCGCATATCCCACACTGTGGGAAAGTCAGAGATTTCGCTGATAATCAGGTGCTGACAACTGTTTTATGGCGTGATCTCCCATACCACGCCATCGCCGAACGTTCCTCCCGTCGACGCTGTACCGTAGAGATTGCCGTTGGAGTCAAGCACAACGCTGCTGTAGGGATTGGCACCGTCGTTGCCCCCGGTGAAATCATGCAGATCAGTGTAAGTCCAACCTCCGCCGGAAGGCGTTAGCTTGAAGACGGAGCCGTAAATTCCTTCCACGCTATAGCCTGCCGTTGTGCCGTAAAGATTGCCGGCGGAATCCATCACCAGGTTGGCTCCCACTCCGCAACAATACTGGTAAGGGAAGGCATTGAGCGAGCTGTATATCCAACTGCCGTTGGAGGGGCTGAGCTCATAGACAACAGGATTGGGGTTTCCGTCGGCAGTGCCACCGTATAGGTTGCCTCCCGGGCCAACGATCAGGCCAGCGAGGAGAGCGAATCCCCCACTGTTAAAGTTGAAATTTCCAATAATGTTCAGCGTCCAACCCGAAGCGGAAGGAACCAATTGGAAAGCTGTGCCTTCCTGGCCAATGCCGCCCAGGTTGGTGGTGCCATAAGCATTGCCTGCCGGGTCGAGCTGCACACCGCCCAGGGGATTTGCACCGTCGAGGCGGTCTCCGAAACCGTGCAGCAGGGTCTTCGTCCACGAGCCGTGTGAAGGCGTCAGTTCGTAAACCGTTCCCCAATTCTCGGGCCCGGCTAATTCGGTTGCGCCGTAAAGGTTGCCGGCGGCGTCGAAAGTTATTTCGCCGCGAGGCAGCGCTCCATCTGCGTTGTTAGCGAAAGAGTAAATTTGCGTTTCCTGCCAATAACAGAGGAAGCTCTTGCACGTAGTCGGCGGAGGGCTCAGCCTAAAGACGGTGCCGCAGCCAGGCTCACCAGAGCCTCCGCCGCAGTTTCCTGCCATGCCGCCATAGGCAGTGGTTCCGTAAAGCGCGCCGTCGGGCCCAAAGATGACTCGACCTAACGGCGATGCTCCATCGCCACTGGGAAAGCCCTGGAATTGGTACAGGGGATAGAAAACCCAGCCAGAGCCTCCGCGCTTCAGCTTGAAACTGTGCCGCAGCCACCGATATTGTCGGCCAGCGGGCAGTCATTGCCGGTGAATCCGCCGTAGGCGGTGGTTCCGTACAGATTACCGGCGCGGTCCATCGTCAGACCTGTATAGGGGTAGCTGCCATCCAGGCCGCCAGTGAAAGTGTGCAGGACAGTAAACGTCTGGGCGTGGGCTGGCAGACCGGCAAGACCGGTAAGACCGATCAGCAGAATCGCGAGTGCTGGCCTGGACAAAGCCGCTTTCGTCATGGCTGATTCTCCCTTGGCACGGTTCGGCCATACCGATCCGGTGGCTGGCCGTCAGTATGGTTTTCCTCTCGAGCGTGGGCGAACGTCAACTTAATTCTAGATAACGGTCTAAGTGACTTAAAAAATGGGCTTTATTGGATTGGCCTTGGGAGGTGTCAGGGACGCAAGGGGCTTTCTGAGGAACGCTCTTCGGTGAAGGTCAACGCTGGCGCGAAAGCCTTACCGGCGGTATTCTTGGGGCTGGGGACCTTTTTCCAGTGTCTCGCGGTCCCAGATAAGGCCTTCGCGGCTGTAGTTGGCCATCTCGAAGTCCTGGGTCAGCTCCAGCGCGTCCACCGGGCAGGCGTCCTCGCACAGGCCGCAGAACATGCAGCGGCTCAGGTCGTAAGTGAACTCAGTGAGCTCCTTGCGGCGGGTCTTCTCGTTGCGCTGGCTGCCCACGATGATGAGGTTCTCGGGACAGGCCAGCGCGCACAGGTCGCAGGCGATGCACAACGTCTCGTTGGTGTCAGGATGATTGTTGAGGCGCGGGGCTCCGCGAAAGCGCTCGGCTATCTGCGGCCGTTGCAGTGGATACTGTTCGGTGTAGACGTTCTTCGGGTCCTGGTTGCGGAAGGTAACCTTCAGCCCCGTGAGCAGGTCGACGAAAAGCATCTTGCGGAGAACAGCGTTCATCCTCGGCCCTCAATGGAGTGCAGTGTAGCACAGGGGAAAGCCGCTTCTCGCTATTCGCCTTTCGCTCTTCGCGTTTAGCACTTAGCCTTTAGCCTTCGCCCGCGGTATGTAGCACCGAGCACCGAAAGAACTACGTGTTGCTCGCGCGAGAAGCGAAAGGCGAGAAACCAAGGGCGAACCGCGAATAGCGAACGGCGGCCCTTGTGGCTTACAATTTCCTTACATGCGGTTTCTTGCAGGGACATTGCTCACCCTCGCCACGGCGAGTTTGCTGGTTGCGCAACAGAGCGCCGCGCCGGGAGCTGCAAGCGTTCCGGCTAGTCCCTCGGCTGCATCTCCAGTTGCCCCTCCAAAGCAGCCGTCGCAGCAAGCCGTCGCTCCGGATCAGACCACATCGGCGCCCGCGGCCGAAGCGGCTTCACCTTCAGCAGAACCAACTGGCGCGGCTTCTATCGCGCCGCTGGGAACGCCTCTGGTTCCCACCGTCACCAAGCGCGAGGTCGCTGAAGCCAAGCGTCAGTTCCAGGCCGGCGTGAAGCTGAAGTCGAAAGGCCATCTCGACGCGGCCTTCGACAAATTCTGCTCCGCCTCCGAGCTTGATCCCCGCAATATCGACTACATCACTGCCCGCGAGTTTACCCGGGAAGAGCTGGCCATGCAGGCGCTGAAAGACGGCAACCAGGCGATGATGCAGCAGAACGAAGTCGTAGCCATGGCCGACTTCCGCCGCGCGCTGGAATATGATCCGAGCAACGACTATGCCATGCAAAGGCTGCGCGACTCCATGCCCGAGCCCGACCCGGCGCCGCAGACCGTGAGCGTCGCCGATCAGTCGATGCCCATCGAGCTGCAGCCTACGGCGAAGCACCAGGACTTCCACTTCAGCGGCGATTCCCGCGCGCTACTCACCGAGGTGGCCCGCGCCTACGGCATCAGCGCGCAGTTCGACGACTCGGTCAAGCAGCAGCACGTGCGCTTCAACATTCAGGACGTGAACTTTGCTACCGCTATGAGCGCGGCCAACGACGTCACCAAGACCTTCTGGGTCCCGCTCTCAGGCAAGCAAATCTTCCTGCTCACCGATACCGTCGAAAATCATCGCAACTTCGATCGCATGGGTCTGCGGACTTTCTACCTGCCTGAACTGAACGATCAGCAGCTGACAGAGATGACCAACTCTCTGCGCGTGCTGCTCAATCTGCGCTTCATTGGAGTCGAGAAAGCGCAATCCTCCATCTCCATTCGGGCGGAGTGGCCAGTGCTGGACGCCGCCGACCACCTCATCCGCAGCCTTACCACGGGTCGTCCTGAGGTTCTGCTCGACATGCGCGTGTATGCCGTCAGCACCAGTCTGGCGCACTCATTGGGCACGGCGCTACCCACGCAATTTACCGCCTTCAATATCGGCCCATCGCTGCTTGCCGGACTGGGAGCCGGCGCCAGCAATCTGATCAATCAACTGATCTCCTCCGGCGGCATCAATCAGGCGAATTCCAGCGCCATCTCAGCCTTGCTGGCCCAACTGCAGAACTCCAGTACCGGTTCGCTGCTCACCACGCCCTTCGTCACCTTCGGCGGCGGCCTCACCTTGTTCGGACTGAATGCCGGAGGCGTCGGCCTTACTCCTACCTTCAGCTTGAACGACTCGTCGATCAAGAATCTGGAGCACGTCACCTTGCGGGCCGCGCACAACGATCCCGCCGTGATGAAGATCGGCGAGCGCTATCCCATCATCAACGCTACCTTCGCTCCCATCTACAACAGCGCAGCCATTTCCTCGGTCATCGGCAACCAAAGCTACATCGCTCCTATTCCCTCGTTTAACTTTGAGGACCTGGGACTGGTCCTCAAGGTGACGCCGCTCATTCACACCAACGAAGATGTCAGCATGAAGCTGGACCTGCAGCTTCGTTCCCTGGGGACCACCACCAACAATGGCATTCCCATCATCAACAACCGCGAATACAGCGGCGCCATCACGGTGAAGAATGGCGAGTCCAGCGTCGTCACCGGGTTGATCGACATGATGGACACCCGCGGTGTCACCGGATATCCCTTCCTGGGGCAAGTACCGGCTTTAAGCTATGGAACCGCCGTCCATAGCAAGAACATCAATCAGGACGAGCTGGTCGTCGTCATCACTCCACACATCCTTCGCCTGCCCGAGCACACGTCGTTCGCAGTGGAATTACCGCCCAGCCACTAACAAAGAATCAGCGATCCGTGCATCATCCTGGTTGGTTGGGGAGGCGTCATCCTGAGCGGAGGCGCGCTTCCGTTGCGCGCCGGAGTCGAAGGACCCCGATAGTTTTCTAGAAGGACTGTGGCCGGGTGCCCGGGGTCTCGCGCTTTTCGAAACCCCAGGGAGGTCGATCATCGAGCGACACCCTTCGTTTGACTTACTCGTCTTACACTCAGTAACGTTTTACTCTGTAACAACTTGCTTGGAGGCATAATGAAGCGCTGGTTTACCAGGCTGGCAGGCTTGCTCCTGCTGTCGGCCGCATTGCCGCTGGTGGCGCGGAATCCGCAGCCGATTTCGACGCCGGACGCGAACGTGGCCGCTGCGCAGTCGCAGTCAAGCTCCCTTGACGTCTCCTCCTACGAGAAGCGGGTCAGCGTCAAGACGCTGGCCAACGGTCTGACCGTCATTCTGTGGCGACGGCCGGAAGCGCCCGTTTTCTCATTCTTCACCATGGTTGATGCCGGCTCGGCGCAAGATCCGCTGAACGAAACCGGCCTGGCTCACATGATGGAGCACATGGCCTTCAAGGGCACACCTGACATCGGCACCAAGGATTATGCCGCCGAAAAACCTGCGCTGGAGAAGGTCGAGCAGACTTACGCTGCCTACGAAGCTGAGCGCGTCAAACGCATCGGTCAGGACCCCCAGAAGCTGGCGCAGCTGAAGCAAGCCTGGCAGGATGCCATTAAGGCCGCCAACCAGTACGTTATCAAGAACCAGTTTGCCGAGGTCATCGAGTCGCATGGCGGCGTCGGCGTCAACGCCTTCACCAACTACGACGAGACCGCATACATGTACTCCTTGCCCTCGAACCAGATCGAGTTGTGGGCGGCGCTGGAATCCGATCGCATGAAGCACCCCGTTTTTCGCGAGTTCTACAAAGAGCGCAGCGTGGTGATGGAAGAGCGCCGCTTGCGGACTGACAGCAAGCCTACGGGCCGACTGGTCGAGCAGTTTCTCGGCACGGCCTTCATGGCCAATCCGTATCACCGCCCGACAATCGGCTATGCTTCCGATCTCGAGAGCTTCTCCGCCACCGACGCAGCCGACTTCTTCAAGCACTATTACGTTCCCGGCAACATGGTGATTGGACTGGTCGGCGACCTCGATCCCGACAAGGTCTTTCCCATCATCGAACGCTACTTCGGCCAGCTTCCCGCTGCGCCGAAGCCGACCGAAACTCACACCATCGAGCCGCCGCAGAATTCTGTTCGCGCCGTCACGCTGCAGGACCCCTCGCAACCCTTCTATCTCGAGGGCTATCACCGGCCCAGCTATCTCGCGCCTGACGATGTGGTCTATGACGCCATCTCCGATATCATGTCCAACGGCCGGACTTCGCGCCTCTACCGCTCCCTGGTGCGCGATCAGCAAATCTCCGCCTACGCCGCCGGCTTCACCGGATTTCCCGGCAGCAAGTACGCTCACCTGTTCGCCTTTTACGCCGTGCCGCTTCCCGGCCACACCAATGCCGAGATGCAGAAGGCCTTCGCCGACCAGATCCAGAAGCTAAAGACGCAGGATGTGACCGACGATGAGTTGCAGATGTTCAAGACCCGCACCAAGGCCGACCTGATCCGCGGCCTCGCCAGCAATGAGGGCTTGGCAGAACAGCTCGCCATCTACCAGACGCGCTATGGCGATTGGCGCGAGCTCTTCCGCTATCTCGATCGCGTCGACAAGGTGTCCAAAGCCGACATTCGCCGCGTAGCGAACCAGGTCTTCCAGGACAACAACCGCACCGTGGGCATCATTGAGACGCAGACCGCGTCCAGCCAGCCCGGTCCGGGATCAACTGCCGGCAAAGGAGCGGAACAGCAATGAGCGCGCGCACATTTTGGTGTTTAGGTAGAGCGGCGCTTCAGCACCGCGTCTATGTCATAAAAAATGAATTGTCATCCCGAGCGACGAGCGGAGCGAGGAGTCGAGGGATCTGCGGTTCGCTCGCAGCGCTTCTGTGCTTGCTTCTGCTTATCGCCGTCGCTCCTGCACAAACACTCACCCCCTGGAACAAAATCCAATCGCCGCCGCTGCCCGCGTTCACCCCGCCCGAGCCCACGCGCGTGCAGCTCGCCAACGGCATGGTCATCTTCCTCCAGCCCGATCATGAGCTGCCTCTAATCAGCGCGACTGCTCGCATTCGCGGCGGCTCCATCTCCGAGCCGCCAGCAAGAATCGGCCTTACCGATATCTATGGCGAGGTCTGGCGCACTGGCGGGACGAAGACCAGAACCGGCGACCAGATGGACGACTTCCTCGAAGCCCGCGCCGCCAAGATCGAGACCGACAATCAGTCTGACTCGACCTCCATTTCGCTGAACTGCCTGAAGGGCGACTTCGACGCCGTCTTCGCCATGTATCTCGACCTGCTGCGCAACCCCGAATTCCGCGACGACAAAATTCAGCTTGCCAAGCAGCAGATGTACACCGGCATCTCGCGCCGCAATGACGAGGTTGACTCCATCGTCCATCGCGAGATGCTCATCCTAGCCTACGGCAAGGACAATCCTTACGCGCGCGTGCCCGAGTACGCGACCGTCGCCGCCGTCACCCGCCAAGACCTGCTCAACTGGCATCAGCAGTACGTCTATCCCAACAACATCATCTTCGGCATCAGCGGCGACTTCGATCCCGCAGCCATGGAAGCCAAGCTGCGCGCGGCTTTCGAGTCGTGGTCGAAAGGCCCGGAGGCGCAACGCCCCGAGATCAAGTTCAGCGAGCCGAAGCCTGGTTACTACCTCGTCCGCAAGGCTGACGTCAATCAGACCAGTATCGCCATGCTCGATCTCGGCATCGAGCGCAGCAATCCCGACTATTACGCGGTCACGGTGATGAACGAGATCTTCGGCGGTGGCTTCTCGTCGCGTCTGGTCAACGATCTGCGCTCAGGTCGTGGCTTGGCTTATGTGGTCGGCGGTGGTGTGGGCTTCGGCTGGAACCATCCCGGCATAACCAACGTCGAGATGCAGACCAAGAGCTCGACCACCGTTGAAGGCATCCAGGGCATGGACGAGGAGATCGACGGGCTGGTGAAGAACGCTGCCACCCCCGAAGAACTCAAGCGCGCCAAGGACGACATCCTGAACTCGTTTGTATTCCAGTTCGATTCACCGGAGAAGGTGCTGCACGAGAAGATGGCCTACGAGGCCTATCACTACCCGCTCGATTTCCTCGAGCGCTACCGCACTGAAGTTGAGAAGGTCACCGCCGACGATGTATCACGCGTGGCCCGAAAGTATGTCCATAAGAATCAGCTAGCAGTGCTGGTGGTCGGCAACGACGCCGAATTCGACAAGCCTCTCACCTCCCTCGGCCCAGTGCAGAACGTCGACATCGCCATCCCTGCGCCCCCGGCGGGAATGATGAGCGAGCAGGGTCCGGGGCAGTAGTTCTGCCGAACCTGGCCGGCGCCTATTCTTTCGTTGGCAAGCTATTTGGAATGCCTACGCTGGACCCGAGTTAAGCGGGATCGGAGCAGTGATGAAACTTTTGCGAATTGTCTTCGTCCTTTTCGTCTGCGGAATTCCTCTGTCTGCGGCAACGTCAGAGAAAACCCGCATTCGGCGGAGCCGCTGCGCAGAACGGCGACGTCCCCAAATCCATCGCGGAGAGCGTTAGCGACACACTCAGGTTCATCGAAGGAAATTTCCTCGCTGTAGCTGAAGCGATGCCCCAGG
>Ga0302324_100012040_pt1 | contig 17690 bp, 17 predicted proteins | sample Palsa_T0_1_FD_201949 | JGI IMG/M metagenome (GOLD analysis project Ga0302324, IMG submission 201949) | Peat permafrost microbial communities from Stordalen Mire near Abisko, Sweden - Palsa_T0_1 | ecosystem: Environmental > Terrestrial > Soil > Palsa > Peat permafrost | place: Sweden: Abisko... | reverse complement strand
CTGCCCTTGGTCGCCGAGACCATCGCGCCGCGAACGGGGTACACGAAGATCGACGCGACGAACGCGACCGTGAATCTGGCCCTCGCTTCGAGCATGATCACGGTTTGCTCGAGCGGCTTGTGCAGCCTCCTCAGCGACATCATCGACGACTTCAAGAGCGATCTCGTCAGTTACCTCGCGTCGCCGCTCAACACCGACATCCAGAACGCCCTCGAAAGCGCGCTCTGCACGAAGACCAACACGATGGTCACCCCGAGCTGCCCGACGGGCTCGCACGACAACGGCGGCACTTGTTACTACGACGCGTCGCCCAGCACGTGCCTGCCCATCCTCCTCGGGCTCGACGGCCACGTCGACCTCGCGGGGTTTCTAGCGAGCATCTCGCCAGGCACGATGGGCGGCCTCGACTTCGTGCTCGCTTCGGGTGGAAACGCGATCGACTCGACGTCGTTTGCGAACGGCACGCTCGTCAACACTCCCGACTCGACGAACGGCGTCACGCTCGGCCTGATGGGCGGCGCTCTTCCAAACCCGCAATCGGATTGCGTGCCGGCGTTCAACAACGTCGTGCCTGTCGGCATCCCCATCCCTGACGAGATGCAGGACAACACGCAGACGCCTTGGCCCACGACTGACCCGACTGGACCAGACCTCGGCATCGCGCTCGCCGGGCGCTACCTGAACTTCGCGTTCGGGAGCGTCTACAACAGCGGCGCGCTGTGCCTCGGCATCACGACCGACCAGTTCGCGCAGCTCCAGAGCGGGCTCATCAGCGTCCTCATCCCGAGCGTCAAGCGCCTCACGTTCGAGCAGAAGCCCGGACCCGTCGCCGTCACCACGCGGCCGCAGAACCCACCCGTCGTGACCATCGGCGGGGGAACGGACATCAACAAGGATCCGCTTCTGTCTATCTTGCTCAAGCAGTTCTCCATCGACTTCTACATCTGGAGCATGGACCGCTACGTGCGGGCGATGACGTTCACGGGAGACATGACGATTCCCGTCAACCTCTCGACTGCCGTCGATCCCACGACGAACCCGAACGGCGGGCTCTTGCCGCAGCTCGGCAGCATCGTCGTCGCCAATCCCGTCGTGACGAACAGCGAGCTCCTCGTCGACGAGCCTGCCACCATCGCGACCGGGCTCGGAAGCCTCTTCGGCGCGATTGCAGGCCAGCTCACCGGAGCCCTCAAGCCGATCGACCTCGCGAGCGCGCTCTCCACGTACGGGCTCGGGATGACCATCCCTGATGGCGGAATTCGGAAGCTCACCAAGGGCACCGATGACTTCCTCGCCATCTTCGCGGACCTCGAGCTTGCCCAGATGAACGCTCTCGTGCAGGCGGACGTGCAGGCGCAGATCGTCAGCAAGCAAGTGTTTCCAGAGGCGATGAGCCTTGCAACGGCGGACCGTACGAAGGAGCCGATGCTCCACGTGCTCTTCGGCTCGTCGCTCGACAACGGTACGAACGTCATCGAATACGCGTACGCGATCGATACCGGCTCCCACAGCGGGTGGTCGACGACCAACGACTTCGTCATCCAGAACGACGCGCTCTTCATGCAGGGCAAGCACGTCCTCAATGTGTGGGCTCGCATTCATGGCCAGCCGCTCAGCCAGTCGACGGCACCGGCCCAAGTGCCGTTCATCATCGACGTGCTCCCGCCCACGGTGACGCTCGCAAACGCGAGCGACAACTCCGGCGGCATCCAGGTCAGCGCGTGGGACATCGTCAGCGACACGTCCGCTCTGAAGATGCGCTACCAGACGACCGACACGCTCGGCCGTCAGAGCCCGTGGACCTCGTGGACGACCCTCGCAGACATCCCGGGGAGCATCCTCGGCGGCGCGTCAGCGACCATCGAGGTGGAGGACGAGGAGGGCAACATTGGGAGCTCGTCGTCGGCGCTCATCCGCGGCCTACCCGATCCGTCGCTCAACACCGGCTCTGGCTGTAGCTCGTGCACCGTCGGGACGGCGGCGGGTGGCGTGGGTTGGGCGTGGGGCATTCCCACGCTCTGCGGGCTCGTCGCGCTCCTCATGCGGCGGCGACGGCAAGGAGGTGCGGCCGCTGCTCGCCGCCCTTTTTCTTGGCCTTTTTCCTCGCCTAAGACAGTTCTCTTTGGTGCCTGTGTCGTCGGGATCGCCGTGGCGCCGGGCTGCAGTTGCGGAAGCACCGCCAATCCGAACAACTGCGGGAGTGACTGCATGCAGGTGTGTGACCCTCCCCTCGTTCAGGGTCTCATCGGTGCGTATACGTCGCTCGCGGTCGCGAAGGACGGAACCATCTGGGTTGCCGGCTACAACGACAGCGACGGCGTCTCGACGCTCTATGGCGATCTCGTCGTCGGCAAGTGGGACCCCGCAAAGATGGCCGTCGATTGGACCGACGTCGATGGCGTACCCCCTATCCCTTCGGGCTCATGCCCCGAAGCCGCTCCAGGCTGGCGCGGCGGTGTCGAGGATTCGGGACCGGACGTGGGCCTCTGGACGTCGATGGTGCTCGACCCGTCGTCGCAGAATCCGATGGTCAGCTACTACGACGCGACCAACAGCCAGCTCAAGTTCGCGAGCTACAACGGGTCGAGCTGGAACATCTATGTCCTCAGCCAAGGCGTGGCGATCACGACGGATCAGGGACGCTACGCGAAGATGATTCAGGTGAACGGCAACCCCGTCGTCGCCTACCTCGGCATGGAGGCCGGGATGGGGGGCTACACACGGTCGCGCGTGATCGTCGCGCGGGCGAACACCGCCGTGCCTGCGTCGGCCACCGACTGGACCTTCGAGGACGCGGTGGTCAACCAGCAGGACCCGTGTCAGCCGCAGTTCTGCACCGCGAGCCAAGCCTGCTTGACCACGACCGGTGGAGTGACGGGCATCTGCACGGCGACCGTGAACGGTTGCAACCCGGCGTGCTCGAGCTCGCAGGCGTGCATCACCGTGATGGCCGCCGCGACGTGCGTCGACGTGCTCGATGCGAACACGTACTTCCCAAATTACCCGACCGTGTACGGCGATTACGTTAGCCTCGCGAACGGGCCGAACGGGCTCGGGCTCGCGGTCTACGATCGCTTCCACGGGAACCTATGGGCAGTCGCCGACGGCACCGGCACGTGGGTGCCAACACTCCTTGACGGTCAGACAGGTACGGGGACGACGGCGGTGGACACCGGTGACGACGGCATCGCGGCAAACCTCGTCATCACGCCGAACGGCGACTGGAACGTCGTCTACGTCAACGGCATCCTCGAGACGTTGCAGCTCATCGTGTGGCCCGGTGGAACGGGCACACCGCTCGCGCCCGAGATCGTCGACAATGGCTACAACAACGGGGTCGCGTACCCCGATGGGCAGCACATCGTCGGTGACGACGCGAATATGGCGATCGACAGCAGCGGGAACATCACCGTCGCCTATCAGGACAGCACCGCGGGTGTGCTTCGCGTGGCGACCGGTGTCCCCGCGATGAGCGGCACGCACAAGTGGGTCGCCCAATCGATCCCACAACCGAATATGTTCGCGGGGTATTTCCCCAAGTTCGTGACCGGCACGGCGCAAATCGCGAACTGGTTCCGCACCTCCGACCAGACCGACCAGACCGAGAGCGGCAACGTCACCCTCATCACTCCCTCACCGTAGCCACTCGACGGATACCTCGAGAAATCTCGTTCTCGGGGTCGCATGGTTGGTTGCGTGCGCACCGAGCCCGCAGCCCGCGTCCATCGTCGAGCCGCTACCGAGCCCGCCCGAGGGTGCACAGCACCAAGCCGCTCCCGAGACACCGAGTAAACACGAGACCGGAGCTGTCGTCGTGCTCCCGAGCGGTCTCGAGATGCAGGATCTCCGCGCGGGAACGGGCGCGGAAGCGCACGTCGGCGACACGGTGAAGACGCACTACGTGGGCACGCTCCTCGACGGAACGAAGTTCGACTCGTCACGCAGCCGTGGGACACCGATCGTCGTGCGAATCGGTGTCGGTCAGGTCATCAAGGGATGGGACGAGGGCATCGTCGGCATGCGGGTGGGCCAGGTGCGTGTGCTGAAGATCCCGCCCGACCTCGCGTATGGCCGGGCCGGGAGTCCGCCCGTGATCCCTCCGAACGCAACGCTCGTGTTCGAGATCGAGCTACTCGACGTGCTCCCCTAAGGCCTCGCGCCTTCGGCGCGATGGAAATGCCTCAGGCTGCCGTCGTCTGCTCGCGCAAGTGGAGGAGCTCTCCCTCGTCGGGAACCTGCTCCAACGTCCTCAGCGCGGGGCCCGACACGCGCTCGCGCTCGGCGGCCACCATCTCGAGCAGCTCGCGCTTTCCGGCGAACCCCGTGTCGAGCAGCGCACGCATGAAGCCGTCGACGTACCCATGGGCCCGCGCGACCCGCGCCTGCACCTGCCCGGCTGCTTGGGCGGCAAAGAGGTCTCGAATCATCGCGCGAAGCTGGGTCAGGAGCTCTTCTTTGGGGAGCGCCTTGGTCGATGTGCTCATCCTTTCCGCCTAACGTGGTCGGCGCCGTCGGGCCAACTTTCCGCCGACCTGAATAACTGGCGCCCCTCGGAGCGTTGAAGTACTGAGCGATCGAATGGCAGAGCGCGTGCCCGATACCGCAACGCACGCGGCTGCCTACGCCGCGCTGCGCGAAGTCCCCAAGCCGGATGCGCTCGCAGAGCTCGCGCGGAGCGTGTTGGTGGACGCAGGCGCCCTTGACGACGCGGCAGTACGTGCAAAGGCAAAGGCGCTCGATCTCGGGGACGACGACGGCACGACGCCGTTCGGCGACGCGATCGTCGTGCTCGCGCGTGGGCCCGAGGACGATACAGAGCGCACGCTCGCTCGGGCACTCGGCGCCCTCGCCATCGCAACAATCTCCCCAGACGAGGCCAACAGCAAAAGCGCCGAGCACGTCCAAAAGCTCGCAGCCAAGAGCCCGTTCGACCCATCCCCACTCCTCGATGAAGCGCTTGGCGATCGCGCCGACGTGCTCTTCGACGCATTCCATGAACGCGTCCGCTCGTCCAGAGAGAGCTCCGACAGAGAGGGCGCTCTCGTCGCTTGCGCGGTGCTTCTCGCGAGCAAGAGGCCCCGCGCGAAGAAGGCCATCCTCGATCTCGCAGCAACGACGAAAGACCCGCTCGTTCGGGCGGTGCTCCAGACGACCGAGCGTCCCGCCGAGACACACCTCGCGGGAGAGCTCGTCGCCGCCCCCCGGAACCCGGCGCTCACCGTGCTCCTCGGCTTGACCGGCCTGCTCTTCGTCGCCGGCGCGATACGCATCCTGATGAGGCTGGTGCTCGCTTATCGCTGCCCTGCCGAGGTCTCAGCATCGGCGTCCGGCGTGCGCATCCATGCACGCACCATGCTTCTCGGGCGCACGCTCCGCGACCGCGAGATCGTCATCGGTGCCGACGCCCTCGCGCGCGCTGTGCGCGAGGTTCGGTTCCCCCGGCTCGGCCTCTACGCCGGCCTCTTCGCGCTCGCGATCGGCACGTACATCGGCATCGGCGCTCTCGTCGACGGGGCACGTGCAGCGTCACCGTCGCTCGTCTTCTGGGGGCTCGTGTTCGTCGCCGCGGGAATCGCGCTCGATCTTTTGCTCTCGAGTCTTCGTTTCGGTGCGACGGGTACGTGCCGCGTCGTCCTCGCGCCGCGCAAAGGCCGAGTCGTGTGCATTGGCAACGTCGACCCGCAGCGCGCCGATGCTGCGCTCGCGTCGCTCGCACAGCGCTGACTCAGCGAATCATTTCTTGGAGTCTCGGCGATCACCGACGACGACGTCGAGCTTGCCCACCGATACGGTGAGCTCGTAGCGCGCGCGACGCGCGGCATCCGTCGCGCAGACGCGAACGCGTGCTGACGAGGCCGCGTGCGAACGGTCGAGATCCTCACCGCTCGCCACATCGAGCGCGACCAGCGTGACACCGGTCCCCTCGCCTTCGGCACCGACGGCCGTGACGACACACGTTTGCACGGGCGTCGTGGCCTCCCACGTCACGCGCTTGCCCGCATCGACGCTCATCGTTCGTGCGTCGCCAAGCACTCCCTCGACGGCGAACGTGGGAGCGTCGGCGCTGCGCGCGAGCATGCGCGACGCCGCAAGGGGCTTCTGCAAGAAGGCCTGCGACTGCCACCGCTCCTTTCGCATCACGACGCCGAATGGTCCAGGGCGCCCGTGGGCCTCGAGCTCGAGTTGCGTCTTTTGTGCACGACACAAGAAGAGCGCGACTTGTGACGCGCCCTCACCCGACGCCACGAGCGCGCCATGATCGTCCCACACACGCGCATCGAACAGCGAGAGCGGCGACCCCGCCATCACGTCCACACGCGCGCACCCGCCTGGTGTTGGGTCGAGCGAGACCGACGTGCGCCGACCGAACACGAGAGAACCACCACCAACCTGGATGCCGGCGACGTACCCCGCTCGCGCGAGCTCGCCGTCGAGCACCTTCTTGGCTTGTTCGACCGTATGCGACGTCGCGTACCAGACGAGCTCGGGTCGCTCTCCGAGCTCGGTCGCATCATCGAGGGGCAGCTTCGCGGCGACCACCGCGGCGAGCCCGTTTCCGACATGCGGGCGCAGGTGTAGAGAGCCCGCGAACGCCGCCGTCGTGCAAAGGAGCACGCTGCGCTCGTGGGCGCCCTCGCGCGCACGAGCGATGACGCGCCCATCGCCATCAGCGACTTCGAGCTCGAGCAGTGCGACACCATCATCCGCGACGGCGAGCACGTCGAGGCATTGATTGGCGTCGACGCCAATCGCCAGCACCGTCTCTGTGCGCGCGTCGGCGGTCACGGCAACACGACGGATCTCGTCCCAATGCCCACCGCCAAGGGCCGCGCGATGCGCGTGCACGCGCTCGTCGAGACCTGGCCAGGCCTCGGCCGACCGAGGCCCCTCCCCCCGTGATCCACGAGCGCCGAGCTTCAGAGCGACCTCGGCCGCGCGTTCGCGCGGTGCGAACTGCGCCGCGAGGGCAACCAGGCCTTCGCCGGCTGCTGCATGAACGGTGAGGTAGACGCGATCCGGGTGCGGCGGGCACACGAGCACGGTCGGATGTGCGTCGGGACCCTCGTCTGCCGCGATTGGGTTGCCCTCCTCCGCGAACACGATGACGTCGATGTCTTCGACCGAGCTCGACGCACGCGCGTACGCGAGCAGACATGCACCCTCAGGCACGTCGACGAACGCACCGAGGCGTTCACCCTCGCCGATGGGTCCCGACGCGACGACGCGCGCAGGCCCCCCACCGAGCTGCGTCGCACGAAACGGCATGTCGCCGAGCAAGACCGTCGCATCGAGATCGCCACTCACGACGGTCGGCGCCTTCAGCGACGTCGTGGCACGGACCGTGGGCTGGGTGTGGCACGCGAGCAGGCACGTCAGCAACGCCAAGCCGCAAGCGACCTTCATGTCACGGCCCCAGCTGCCAGTCCGCGCTCGTCATGTGATAGAGCGCGATGCCCCATGCCAGCGCGCTTCCACGCGCCTCGACGGTGAGGCGTACCCTCCCGTGATCGCCACTGCAGAACGACGTGAGCGCGGCACCGTCACCCGTTCCGCGTTCGTCAGCGTGCTCGGTGCCTCCCACGAGCGCGCGAAGCACGAAGCCACGCGACGTGCCCCGTGTGGCTGCGACGACCGCGACATAGCAGGCGCCGGGCTCGACGGTCGTGATGAATGTCGTAGAGCCGACGACACCTTCGTAGAGCGCGACGGGTGAGTGCAAGGGTGCGACGTGGCGTACACGGAGCGCGGCCGCAAAACGGCGACTACTGTCCGCACCCCACACCATCGGCAGCCCGGACGGCATGGCCCAAGACGCGCGAGTGATGATGACGGGCGCACCGGCGACGGCACCCCCGAAGCTGAGCAGCGTGTTGGTGCGCTCGCCCAGGCAGACGTCGAGTCGCGCGTCGGCCGCTTCGCCGCGGTCGCGCGCGAGCAGCGTGTCCGCGTCGTCGTGGAGCTCCGCGTCGAGGTCCAGCCGCGATTTGCGGCGACCCGCGTGCGACTCGGGCGAGAACAGCTCGATGCGATGGCACCCGCGATCGAGCCGAACGTGCACGAGACCCGCGCCCGTCTCGGACGCGGTGGCCATCGCCCGTGCCGACACCACCGCACCGTCCCGACGCGCTGAAGACTCCGCAGCATCCGCGCGCTTCTCGGGCGTTGGAAGCGCGGGCGCTGGACCAGGGTCGACCGTCGGCGGCAGGACGCCGCCCGCACGCTCCGGAAGGACAACACGCAATGGCGGGAGCGCGACTGGCGAATACGCGACGACGACTTCGACGGCACCTCGACCGGCGTCGCTACGCACCCGTAACGTCGACGGTATCGTGTCGCACGAAGTAACCTCGAGCGCGCCTGCGACGCTGTCGATGTGACCCTCGTCGTCGTGACGACGACGAGGGTGAGTGGCGCGCAACGCGTGGTCCGTCTCCTCGTCGCCAACGTGAAACGATAGCCCGCGGGCGCCGACGACCGCCACGGTCATGCACCGCGCGCCGTTCTGTGATGGGAGAGTGAGCACGAGCCCCTCGTCCTCGTAGAGAAAGCGTGTCGGAAGCATCACGACACGCGCCCCGGCCGCCCGGTACGAGTCCAAAACCCGCGACGCAAGCTCATGAAGCTCCGCCCGCGCCGGTTGCGCGACCGTCAAGCTCGCGACCGACAAGGCAGTGAAAACAGCAGACCTCATCCTTCGACTCGCAGCTCGCTCAGCGCGAATGCTCGCATGTCGGGGCGCCACACGAAGAGCTTGTGGTCGTCGACACCACCTGCCTTCACGCTCGTGACGAGGTACGCGAGATCATACGCGGGCTCTTCGCCACCCATCTTTGCGGCAGCCGCGTCCGTCTCGGAGAAGTACGCTCCTACATCGAGGTGCGAGTGATAGAGGACCTTCACCGGCCGCCCTGCCGCCTCGCCCTGGTCGACTGCGCGCGCGAATTTCAGCGGATCGAGATCGAAGTACGTGCGCGCGCTTCGTGGGTAGGTCTCGGGGTCCATCTCGTGGAGCGCGCGCGCCCGATTCACCATCGGCACGATGGCATCGAGCAAAGGGGCATCGCCTGCGGGCCCGAGGAGCAGACCGCAGCTCTCCTCACCGCTCGCATAGCCAGCGCACGCGTGCTCGTCGACACGCGCGAGGAGGGAGCGAGCGATGCGCAGCCCCCCGAGCACCCACGGATGCTTCGTCTCGTCTCGCATGCGTCACCATACGTAGCGCTTTTCCCACTTCATCGGCGCGAAATACCTGTCACCTCGGTCTGCGAGAATGACGACGACGCACGCTTCACGACCTTCGGCGAGCGCGCGTTTCGCAATCTGAACTGCGGCAAAGACGTTGGCTCCGGATGAATGGCCGACATGAAGGCCTTCTTTCGCCGCGAGCGTGTCAGCCATGTCCCAGCCGTCCTCGGTCGACACGGGAAAGAGCTCGTCGTGAACGGTCGGATCATAAATGGGCGGGACGATGCCCGAGGCCATGTGCTTGAGCCCTTCGAGACCGTGCATCGCCTCGGCCGGCTCGACCGCGACGCAACGAATCGCACGTCTATGCTCGTGGAGCCGCCTCGCCGTACCCATCATCGTCCCCGTCGTTCCAAGCCCAGCGACGAAATGCGTGATCTCCGACCCTACGGCGTCGATGATCTCCTTCCCCGTTCCCTCGTAGTGCGCCAGCGGATTCGAGGGGTTCGAGTACTGGTCTGGATAAAAGTAGGCGTCAGGAGTGTTCCCGACGATCTCCCGCACCATGCGAATTGCGCCATCGGAGCCTTCGAGCGGATCGGAGAACACGATCTCCGTGCCGAACGCGCGCGCGATGTCCTTGCGCGGCTGTGACACGTTCGACGGCATCACGAGCTTCACCCGCACCCCCATCGCCGCACCGAAGAGAGAGTAGGCGACTCCCGTGTTCCCGCTGGTCGAGTCGATGAGGGTCTTTTCCCGCGTGAGTCGCCCGTCGGCGAGGGCGTCTCGCATCATCCGTAGTGCCGCGCGGTCCTTGACGCTCCCGCCAGGGTTCTGAAGCTCGAGCTTGCACAGCACCCGTACGGCGCGCGACTCCGGAACGACGCGCCTCAAACGCACGAGCGGCGTGTCCCCCACCGCATCCATGACCGAGTCGATTCGCCTCATTCGGCCCCGACGATCTTGATGAGCGCGAGGACGGCCGCGTGCGCACCGAGGGCGACGTCCCGCGCAGCTGGGTCGAGCGCGGCGAAACGCGAGTCGACACAGTCGTGCGATCCCTGATGGACAGCGGACACCCCCGCCGCGCGGAGATACCGAGCCTCGACGAAGCCCGCAAACCCACGCGAGACGGTGACCTCCGCTGCAGCGATCTTTGCCTGGCCCGCGAGCCCAATCTTCGCGAGCTGAACGTGCCGCGAGAATCGCCGCATGCGCGCTGGCATTGAACCTCACCCACCTGCGATGGCAGGAACGATGGTCACCTTGTCGCCCGCACGGAGCTCGGTCTTGAGACCATCGAGGAAGCGCACGTCCTCCTCACCGACGTAGATGTTGACGAACCGCCTCACGCCTTTCTCGTCGAGCAGGCGGTCCTTGATGCCAGGATGCTTTTTGTCGAGCTCCTGGATGAGCTCTCCAACGGTCGCACCGGCCGCCGTGACTTCGTCCTTGCCGCCGGTCAGCGTGCGTAGCGGGGCGGGGATTCTCACTGTGGTTTCCATCGCAAGTCCTCCTCAGGAAACGGTTATGTAGCGTCGTTCGTCGATCACGTCGATGCGCCTGAAAGGGCCGCATAACGTGCAGCCCTCGCGCGCGGACACGCGCGTGCGGCGGAGCACGTCCGTTTCCGCGTCGTACGTGACGAGCGTTCCGCCGACGTCGCGCCCATCCAGCGTGGCCAGCGCGAGGTCTGCCTGGAGCGCTCCGACGACGCCTACCATCGGTCCGAGCACACCAGCGCTGACGCAATTGGCTACTTCCTCGCGCGGGACGTCCTCGAAGAGGCACCGGTAACACGGCCTCCCGCGTGGCCCCACGGCGAGCGCCGTCCCGTACGTCCGCACGGCCGCAGCGTGGACGACGGGGATTCCCGCGAGGGCGCACGCGTCAGCGACGAGAAACTTCGTCGCAAAATTGTCCGCGCCCTCGACCACGAGATCGCATCCCTCGAGGAGGCCTCGCGCGGTGCTGGGGAGAAAGCGCCCGAGTGCCAGCTCGATCATCACCGTCCCAGCCACCGACTCGAGCGCACGCTTGGCTTGCTCGAGCTTGGACTTTCCGACGCTCGCGTCGTCGAACAAGATCTGGCGGTGGAGATTCGACTCCTCGACGATGTCGTCGTCGCACAGGCGCAGCGCGAGAACTCCCGCCTTCACGAGCGCGAGGGCGCATGGGCAGCCCAGGCCACCCACCCCGACCACGAGGACACGCGCTTCGGTCCTCACGCGAAGTACTCCGCCAGGCTGAAGTACCGCTCGCCAGTGTCGGGTAGAACGGTCACGACGTTCTTGCCGGGACCCATCTCGCGTGCCACATCGAGCGCCACGGCGACCGCCGCTCCCGCGCTGATCCCGACGAGGAGGCCCTCTTCCCGAGCAAGGCGCACCTTGAAGCGCCAGGCGATCTCGTCGGTCACCGTCCGCACCTCATCGACCACACCCGGGTGGTAGGTCCGCGGGACGAAGCCGGCGGCGAGCCCCTGAATCTTCGACGGCCCCGCCTCGCCGCGAGAGATCGTAGCGCAAGACTCCGGCTCGACCGCGACGATCCGCGGAGATCGCGCTCGCTGCCGCAACACCGCACCAACGCCGCTGATGGTGCCTCCCGTTCCAACGCCGGCAACGAACGCATCGATGGCGTCTTCGCTCATCGCGGTCACGATTTCGTGCGCTGTCGTGAGCGCGTGTGTCTCGGGGTTGGCAGGATTGTCGAATTGTCGAGGCACGAAGGCATTGGGTGTCGCGGCGGCGATCTCCTGCGCTCGGCGCACGGCACCGTCCATCTGCTCGCTCTCGGGCGTGAGCACCACCTCGGCGCCATATGCGGCGAGAAGTGCGCGACGCTCGAGGCTCATGTTCTCCGGCATGGTGAGAATGCACCGATAACCCTTCACGGCGCACACCATCGCGAGCGCGATGCCCGTGTTGCCGCTCGTGGCTTCCACGACGACACCGCCGCGCCGCAGCGTTCCGTCGTGCTCCGCCGCTTCGATCATCGCGAGACCGATCCGGTCCTTCACCGAGCCGCCAGGGTTCTGCTGCTCCATCTTCGCCCACACCTCGGCACGGGGAGCCTCGCGCCCGATACGTCTCAGTTTGACGAGTGGGGTGCCGCCCACGAGCGCGAGCACGTCGTCGCACACGGCCTCGCGCCTTCGGAGCGACTGCGGCATCGCGCGGAGGGTAGCACTGATATCCTCCCCGCCGTGGACGACGCGAGTCTGGTCGAAGCGCGCGCGCTTCATGCGCTGCACCCAGCGATAGATCTACATGCTGACACGCTGATGTGGGGTCGCTGGCTCGGCTACGATCTCCTCGTACGTCACACACCTCCCCTGCCGAAGAAAGCGCTCTTCGGGCACGTCGACTTGCCCCGCATGCGCGACGGCGGGGTCGGTGCGCAGTTCTTCGGGCTCGTGTCGCTTCCAGTCCTAGGGCGCGTGCGTGGTCTCGCGCGGGCCATCGACGAGCAGATCGACGTCCTCGACGAGACTCTCGGCCGCACCCAAGCCATTCGCCTCGCGCATACGGGGGCTGACGTCGAAACGGCGCACAAGACTGGCGCAGCGTCGGCCCTCCTCGGCATCGAAGGCGCGCACGCGCTCGAAGGCGACATGGCGAACCTCGAGCGTTTCGCTCGCCGCGGCGTTCGCTACCTCGGTCTCTTGCACTTCTCGGCGAACGAGGCGGGTTATCCAGCGTACGGGCGAGGTGCGCGCGATGAGGGGCTGACCACGTGGGGCCGCGCGCTCGTGAGGCGATGCGAGGAGCTCGGCGTCATCGTCGACCTCGCGCACATCAACCGTCGTGGCTTCCTCGATGTGTGCTCCATGGCGAAGAGGCCTGTCATCGTGAGCCACACGGGCGTGCTGGGGGCTTTTCAACACTGGCGCAACATCGACGACGATCAACTTCGTGCCGTCGCCAATCTCGGCGGTTGTGTCGGCGTCATCTTTTGTCCGCGCTACCTCGGCGGCGATGGCATCGACGCCGTCGTGAAACACCTCGCTCACATCGTCGATGTGGTCGGCGAGGACTGCCCCGCGCTCGGCAGCGATTGGGATGGCTTCATCGTTCCAACGCGCGAGCTCGCCGACCCCGCGGGCCTCCCGCTGCTTACGGCCGCTCTCCTGCGTGCGAAGATGCCGGTGCGCGTAATCGCGAAGATCCTCCGCGGCAACGTGCTGCGCGTCCTCGATGCCACTTAGCGCACTTCCACGGACTCCACCGACAACCCACGGGCCTCCAGGCGGTTCGCGATACGCGTGCGCCAGGCGTCCGCGTCCGTTCCCGCGGCTGTGTTGACTTGAACCGTCACGCGACCATTGTCGGCACTGACGGTCACCGTGGAGCCTGCGAGCTCGCCTGATCCCAGCTCCATGCGGACCGTTCCGCGCCGAGCATCGCCGGTCCATGCGATCCTCTTGACGAGCTCGGGAACGAGGTCCTCGAGCGATACTCGTGCGTTGGTCTGTGCAGCACCGAGAGCTGCCTCGCTCGTCGTCACGGTTGCCATCGGTGGTGGAGCGAGCTGTGCGGCCTGACGTGTCATGGGATCGAGATCGTGCTGACCCCCATCATGCCGACCGCGCTTCTCCGGATCAGGATGAACCATCAGAACCGGATGCCCCGTAGACCCCTGCGGCGGAGAGCTCGAGGATGGAGCGGCTGTGCTCTGCGGTTTCGGTCCGACCGCTTGCTCGAGCACGTTCGCAAAGCTCAAGCCTTTCAAGAGGCCTGGAAGCGGACACGATGCTGGCAGTGTCGCAGCAGCGTGGGCTGCGGGCGTCGGCGGTGCGGTGGTGGCGGGTTTGGTGGGCGTCATCACACTCTCATCGGCCCGGGACACGACGAAGTTGTGTGTTACGTTTCGGGGGCGGATGACCGGTCCAACTACCGCAATCGGATGGATTGTCGGCGCGGTCGTGGCGTCCGTGCTCGGCTCGCTGTTTGCTGCAGGAGATGCGGCAGTTACCGCCATTCCAGAAGCGGTCGTGCAATCACTCGCGCGTGAGCCCCGGTCGCCGTTCACGCGCTATGTGCGTGATAAATCACGCATTCTCTCGAGGTGGCTCGTCTGCCGGATCACCGCCATCGCGATAGCAGCCGCACTCCTCCAAGAGGCTGCCGATGCGTTCGAAATGCGCCGGTTTGGTCCCATCGTCGCCATGTTGGGAGCGCTCGTGGTCTACGGCACGCTCGCGGAGCTCTTCGGGACCCTTGGCCGTCAACGGCCCGAAAGGCTTGGTGCGATGGCCCTCATCGTTCTGCGGCCCATCGAGTGGGCGTCCGCTCCGCTCGCCGAGCCCTTGTCGTGGCTCGGTAGGTTCATCGCACGCGCCGTACCCAAGCCCCGTCGCGACGCGCGGACGACGGAGGCCGAGGTTGCCTGGCTCGTGACGCAGGGCGAACGCACCGGCGCTCTCGGCAATGGTCCCGCGCAGATCATTCGAAACGCGCTCCAGTTCAAGCGCCTCCGCGCCGGCGAAGTGATGGTGCCACGGCCGAAAGTCTGCGCCATCGAAGTGTCTACGCCGCTCGCACGCGCGCTTGAGATCGTTTCGACGGAGGGCCATTCCCGCTACCCGGTCTATCGCGATTCACTCGAGCACGTCGTTGGCCTCCTCTACGTCAAGGACCTCTTCCGCGCGTCCCGCGAGAACAAGATCGAGACTGGGAAGGTGGCGGATATCGTCCGAATGCCCGCCTTGTTCGTCTCGGAGACGCAGCCTCTCGCGACCATCCTTCGCGAGATGCAGGCCAAGCGGCAGCACCTCGTGGTCGTCGCGGACGAATTCGGCGGCACGGCAGGTGTCATCACGCTCGAGGACATCCTCGAGGAGCTCGTGGGCGACATTCGCGACGAGTACGACACCGAGGGTCTGTTCGAGGATGTCGGCGACGGGCACGTCCTCGTCGACGGCTCGATCTCGCTTGCTGACTTGGCCACCCACCTCAAACGCGACATCGTGAAGAGCGATGACTTCGAATCCCTCGGTGGCCTCATCGTCACACGTGCGGGTCACGTCCCTCCCGCAGGCACGGCACTATCCATCGACGGCTTGCGCCTCATCGTCCGCGAATCGGACGAAAGGCGCGTGGTGAAGGTCGAAGTCGTTGCAGCCAAGAAGCCCCCCGGCGCTGCTGATTCTTCCGGCGCCAATGCACCCGTGCAATTGACCTTGCCAAGGCAAGGTCAATGACTCTTGCTGGGAAAGGCGGTGCAGCCGCCTGTTACCAATTGACGCTCCCGACGACGTGGGCGGAGTGATTCGCTTCATCGGCACGGGAGCGCGACCCCGCGTCGGGCCGCGCAGCATGGAGTGGAGCGATTCAATCGACGCACCTGCGATCGCCGTGCAAGTCGCGAGCATTGACTCGATGGATGCGATTCCCGAGGCTTCAGCGCTCGCGCCACGAACGCTCGTGTTCGTTTTACCCGAGCCGACGCGCGCGCGCGGCATCTTCTCCGCATTCGTACGCGTTGGGCTGACACGCCGAGCGCGTTCCGAGGCGCTTCTCTTGCGTGGCTATGTCGACATCGGAGCCGATCGCGACAAGGTTACGCGTTTGGACTTGGTGTTCGGTCGCGCTCCGGCGACGCGCTGACGCGCTACTTGCCGTTGGCGGTCGCGTCGAGGCTCTTGCTCAATACGTCCGCTTGCTCGAGAAGCCCAGGCTTCGTGTCTTGGACGATCTCGCCGGCCGGTGCTTTCTCGCCGCGGATCTCGGTGATGAGATCTCCGAGCTTGAGGCCCAGCTGCGCGATGACGGACTTCGTCTCGGCAGGGCACACCGCGTCGAAGCTGACGGGCGAAATGTAGATGGCGGCCGGTTCTCCGAGAGCGCCACCTTTGAACTTGGGCACGCCCACGTTCTGGCCTGCGAAGTTCGCTTTGATGTCGGGCGGAATGGTCGGGAAGTTCCCCGTGAAGGTGAGCGGCGGAACGAGCTGTCCGATGTTGGCGACCCAGTTGCCGGCGTCGTCCTTGCCCGACGTGCCTCCAAGGAGGGCGACGTATTGAATCGAGTGCTGCCCGGACGCCCCCGCTGCCAGCTGCTCGCCGATGGGCTTCTCCAGCTTCGTCAGCAGGTTCTTGATGGCGGTCTTATGGTCGTTGAGAGCGGTCACGCTCGTCACGAAGTCGAACAGCTCCTTCGATGTGTCCTTCGAGAACCCACTGAAGCGCCGCTGCGCGAGCAAGCTCCCATCGAACGCGGGATTGATGCCACCGAGTTGGTTGGCGAGATCCTTCGGGAACTGCCTATCCTTCGCGGGGGCCGTAAGGAGCTTCGCGCCCGCTTCGACCTTTTGCGCCATGTCGTCGATCTTCGTTCTCGCCGCATCCACCGCCGTCTTCAGCTCGCGGGCATCGTTGCGAGCTTGCGTTCGGCCATCACCCGTCTCTTTGGCTTGGCCCCCCACGAAGCCGGCGCCTACGCCAGCAAGCAGAGCGACGAACGCGAAGATCATGCCTGTCTTGCGAGCACCTGCCGCGGCCTGCTGTACCGCCATCTCGTCGACTTCGATGCGCTGCGCCGCCATTTGGGGTGCGTGAGACATCGGACGCGCAGCGACCACCGCAGCGAGCGGGTTCGACGGGTCGAGTGCAGGAGTACCAATCGGTACGCCTGGCGGAACGGGCACCCCCACGGTGGGGGCAGCAACGCCAGCGGATATCGGCGCAGCTCCTGCGACGGGGGCTGGGGCCGGCGTCGCGGCGCCTGCGCCCTTACCAAGGCGTGCCTTGAGGTCTATCTTCTTCTTCTCTTCGGCCATCGAGGGTCTCCCATCCCTTCCACGAACACGACGGAGCTGGCGTAGGGTCGCGGGAACGTTAGTTTCTCTGCGCGTTTCGTGTCAAACACCAATCAAGAATCTTGGCCCTCGCAAACTACATCGACCTACAATTTGTCGATGGAACGTCGCATCACACCCCGTGCTCGACTGGGGCAAACGCTGTGGCTCAACAAGCACCTGGACGGGTTTCCGTACCTTGCGGAGGTCCTCGAGCTCTCCGAAGACGGCATGGTCATTCGTACCATTCACGAGCCTTCGAACCACGAGAGCACGTTCACGTTGGAGCTCGGGATCCCCGGGAGCGCCCACCGCCTCTGGATCTGGGCCGAACGTGTCCGGCAGATGGGCAAGCTCCAAGCGCTCCGCATTCGTTACGCCGAATTGCTCGACCGCGCGCAGATCCGCCAGCTCGTGCGTTGGTCTTCCGCCGCGGCTTGATCCGAGTGCTTTTCGCGAGCGCGCTGGTCGCGCTCGGGTGCGACCACGGAAGCACGTCCGACCAGGCCGATCTCAAGAACGCCATGGCTGCGGATCTGGCCACGTCTCGAGCGCTGAAACAGGCCGATGACGCTGCCCACGACGGGCGGAGCACCGAAGCCGCAGACTTGCTGAAGCGCGTCGCCGCCCCCGCCGCCGACGAGGGTGTATCCACCGCCAGCGCGGTGACACCGCGCACGGCGTGGGGCCGCACCGAGAAA
>Ga0302324_100012038_pt1 | contig 17690 bp, 17 predicted proteins | sample Palsa_T0_1_FD_201949 | JGI IMG/M metagenome (GOLD analysis project Ga0302324, IMG submission 201949) | Peat permafrost microbial communities from Stordalen Mire near Abisko, Sweden - Palsa_T0_1 | ecosystem: Environmental > Terrestrial > Soil > Palsa > Peat permafrost | place: Sweden: Abisko... | reverse complement strand
CCGCGGCAGTCGCCAGGCCCTCTATATATGCCGCGAAGCGTCTCTCTTGTGGGCCTGGCGCAGAGAGGCGTGATCCCACAAAACAATTCTACACCAAAATGTTCTTTTATGACCCAGTAGTACTAGCCACTAGCCGGTATCACAACCAATACTGCCACTTATCGAACAGCAGCACATACGCCGCCAGCAATGCGTTGGTGACTCCGTGAGCCAGCATGCAGTCCGCCAGATTGCGCGTGCGCACCATCCAGCCGTTATAGGCGATGCCCGCAACGAGGCCGACTTCCCAATACGGCCCGTGCTCGGCGGCGAACAGCAGCGCGACCATCCAGAAGGAAGACGGCGCGTATTGGCCCAGCGGCACGCTCTGAAAATCGGGCCGGATCAGCCAGCGCATCAGCCAGCCGCGCCAGAAAAGCTCCTCGAGGACGGGGATCAAAATGGCGCTTTCGAGCACTCGTATGACGATGAACAATGCATTCGCTTTGAGCCGCACGTCGAGCGAACTGGCGGCAGCGCCAGTGATGGGGTTGTGAAAAAGCCAGAAATTCCGATAGCCCGGCCACAGAGCATCCGGGCCGATCCAGACCAGAAACACCGCCGCGCCGAGCAGGATGGAAGCCATCCGGAATGCGGGCCGCCATGGAATGACGTCTCTGGAGAATACCGCCAGCGCAGCCGCGATCAGCGCGAAGCGTAGAACCGGGAATATTTCGGATGGAAGCCAGCGGCGGATCGCGAGCAGGATAACGAACAGGCCGAACGGCGCGATATAGGCAAGCGTTTGGCGCATGCCGGCGGGCGGCTCACTCCCAATACTTTTCGCCTTCGGCAAGGTTGGCTTTAACCACATCCGGATTCAGCTCGATCCCCAGGCCCGGCTTTTGCGGGACCGCGATATGACCCCCAACGACCACCGGCCCCTCGTGAACGATGACTTCATCCATCCAATTTCGCCGGCCAATCAAAGTCTCAACGGCTAAGAAATCGCGCACCGAGGCGGCCCATTGTATGGTGGCCATAGTATTGACGATACTGCCCGTGTTATGCGCGGCCATGGGCACATAAAATAGCTCCGCCAGATCGGCGATCTTCTTAGACTCTAACAAACCGCCGGTATTTCGAATATCCAATTGAGCAACATCGCAGGCCGAATTAATAATGTAATCCTTAAAACCCTGGCGGCGCGCGAGATTTTCGCCGGTGCCGATGGGGACCTTGGAGACTTGCGCCAGGCGCACCCAGCTTTCGGAGAAATCGGGAGGCATGGGATCTTCCAGCCACAACGGCTTGATAGGCTCGACGGCTTCGGCCAGTTGTATGGCGGAGCGCAGATCGTATTCCCAGTGGCAGTGTACGATCAGATCGTAGTCCCAGCCGATGGCATCGCGGCAGTACTCGAAGGCCTGGCGGATCTCGCGGATTTCGCGGGAGGTGAGCACACGGTTGGAAGGGTCACGGGCGTTGTCGACCTTGGGGGTGGAGCGCGGCGGAGGAATTTTGAAGGCGGTCCAGCCGGCGGGATCGCCTTTCATGCGATCGGCCCACTCGTTGCAGCTTGCGCGGTCGAGTATATTGTGCGGACCTTCGTCTTTGTAGACGCGCACGAAATCGCGGTAGCGTCCGCCGAGCAGCGTAGCCACGGGCTGATTGAGCAGCTTGCCGGCCAAGTCCCAGAGCGCGATCTCGATAGCGCTTACAGCGCGCAGCAGCATGTGGGCCGAACCATCGATGCGGGTGCCCAGACCGTTATAGAGCGCCTCGATCTGAAGCGGGTCTTTGCCGATGAAGTATGGGCGCAGCTCGAGCACGCCTTCCTTAATACCCACGCCGGGGCTGCCATAACCTTCGCCGATCCCGTAGATGCCGGCGTCGGTGAGAATCTTCACCAGCGTGTAAGTACGCGGGCCTTGCAGCACGGTGACGCGAATATCTGTAATGCGTGCGCGGCCGCGTTCGGCCCCGGCCAGGGCGCGGAAGGCGGCCAGCGATGCGGCCGGCAGAACGCCCAGGAAGCGACGGCGGGACAGAGACATAGAATGCCGCATTATCGCACGGAGGGTGGCCCGAGCCAGAGCGGGATTGGCGTCGTTGATGGTGCTATCGAAGGGCGGAGGCGCTTATCCGCGCCGGGGCTCCGGCTGAAAGATCGCGAATATCGCGCCCTGCGGATCGGCGATGATCGCCATCCGCCCGACGTTCGCGATGGTTTCCGGACCGAAGTGAATCTTGGCCCCCAGGGCTTTGGCCTTGTCCGCCTGGGCGTCACAACCGGACGTCAAAAAATAAAGCAGCCAGTGCGGCGGCGCGCCCGGCGGCAGCATGCTGCCCGGGGGCATGCCTCCAATGAAGGTTTCGCCGTTCTTGATGTGCAGATACCCCGACGAATCGTGCTCGCCGGGCGCGATCTCCCAGCCGAATACCGTCGCGTAGAACGTTTGCGCCGGGCGCGGATCGGCGGTGGACAGGTCCGCCCAGCACAGCGTTCCGTCCACTCCCGCGATGCCGATGCCCTGGTTAGTCTTGGGCTCCCAGATCGAAAACGTCGCGCCGGCCGGGTCCTGCAGCACGGCCATACGTCCGTAGTCGCCAACCTCGAATGGCGGGGCCAGCACTTTCCCTCCCGCCTCCGTCGCGCGCGCCGCTGTGTCGTCCGCGCTTTTGACCGAGATGTAGATCATCCAGTTTGGCGGCACGCCCGGCGAGCGCTCAGGCCGCAGTGTATAGGCCGCGGCGCTGGCGCGATCCTGCAGCTGGAAGATGGTGTAGTACTCGTCCGGCCCCATGGGCATGTCGTTTGCGTGCCAGCCAAAGAGCGATGCGTAAAAGGTTTTGGCGGCGCCTTGGTCCGTGGTCCCCAACTCGATCCAACAGAAACTGCCCGCGGGATGTATGTCAATATTCGGCATTCGGAAAGTATACACCAAGACTATGACGCTACTCGTGCCGGAGTGCTTCCACTGGTTCGATCGAAGCCGCCCGCCTTGCCGGCACGAATGCCGAGACCATGCCAATTACCAGGAGAACTGCGACCGTCAACGCGAATGCCAGTGGATCGCCGGGCCGGATGCCGTACAACAACGACGAGCTGACCCGCCCAGCGGCCACCGACAGCGGCAGCCCGAGAACAATGCCCGCCGCAATCAGGAACAGCCCATCGCGCAACACCATCCATCCGATCTTCGACGGGTCCGCGCCGAGAGCGATCCGCAGGCCGAGCTCGGCGGTCCGCTGCGTGACTGCGTAGGCCATGACGCCATAGATGCCGACTGCCGCCAGCAGCAAGGCGAGGCCGCCGAAGAATCCGCTCAAGGTTGCGATCATGCGATCGACGAAGATGGAATCGTCAACTCGCTGGCGAATGGTGCGCGGTTCGACGAGCGCCACTTCCGGATCGAGACGGTTCAATTCGCGCCGGATCATCGGCAGCAGCGTATCCGGCGGAAGCTGTGCGCGAACGAGTAACGTCGGATCGAATCCCACCTGGCCCTGCTGAAAAGGCACATACACGGTCGGCTCGGCCGGAGCTTTCAAACCTTTGTGTAATATGTCGCGCACTAAGCCGACAATGTAAGTCGGCTCTCCGCCTTCGGGTTTGGAGTCGTCAAAGCTGAGCACGCGGCCGACGGGGTCAGTTAACCCTGGAAAGAACTCCCTCACGAACGCTTCATTCACCAGTGCGATTTTTCGCGGTGCGCGCATGTCGCTCTGATCGAACTCGCGGCCTCGCAGCGGACGGCTGCCGAGCGTTGCGAAATAAGCTGGCCCCACACCTTGCAGCGCGATTTCAACACCCTCCCTGGCGGTCCGGGCTGAACCGGGAACGCGCATTCCGGCGTTCCAAATTCCACCCTGGTAGGGCGCCAGTGCCCCGCAACTGAACGATGCAATACCCGGCAGAGCTGCCACCCGGGCGAGCAGTCTCTCGCGAAAGCGATCCTTATCGGTATCTTTCCACGCACGCGGATAATCAAGCGCGAAAGTCATGACGCTCTGGTAAGTGAATCCGGGATTGATAGACCGTAAGCCCGCGAGGCTATGCGCGAACAGAACCGCCATCACTACCAGCACCACGGACAAGGCCACCTGCGCAATTACCAGCGCCTTCCGCAGGCCGATCCGCGCGCCGCCGCCGGCTGCCTGCGATGCGCCCCCCTTGAGGGAGACGGCGGGATCGAGAGCCGTCGCGCGCAAAGCCGGCGCCAGGCCAAAGACAATCGCCGAAACGATGGATATGCAAGCAGTGAAGCCAAGCACGGCCGCATTGGGAGCTACAGAGAAGCTATCGCTGAGGCTCGGCGGCAGAAACAACAGCATATAACGCTCGCCCCAGGCAGCGAACAGCAGCCCCAGGATGCTGCCCAGCAGGGCGAGCAGCAGGCTGTCGATCAGCCACTGGCGAACGATGCGCCGCCTGGTTGCACCCAGGGACAAGCGAAGGGCGATCTCCCTTCTCCGCGCCGCCCCGCGCGCCAACAGGAGGTTGGCCACATTAACGCAAGCAATCAGCAGCACCAGGCCGACCGCGGCCATGAGCACGGTCAGCGGCTTGCCGAACTCTTCGCGCAGCATCGAAATGCCCAGGCCGCCATCGCGCACTTCCATCCTCTGCTCCATCGCCCATCGGCGAAATGCGCTGTCCGGCTTATCGCCGTATACACTCGCCAGATGCTGCCGCATGATAGTGTGGACGGCGGCCTGCATCCGGCTCTTGGATATCTCCGGCCGGCTCCGCGCCAGAATCCATACCCAATGCATTCCATCTTCCGTGATCTGACCCCGAAACATCATGGCGGGCGCCCACACATCGGTGCGATGTTCGACTTCCACTCCATGAAATCCGGGCGCGGCCACGCCGACGACGGTTAACGGCTGCTCATCCACCATCAGCACCCGGCCAAGTATTCCGGGATCCAGACCAAAGCGGGCGCGCCAGAAATCGTAGCTGAGGATTGCGATCGGGTGCCCTTGCGGAGTGCGGTTGTCCGCGTCGGTGAACAGTCGGCCTAATGCCGGCTGGACTCCGAGAACGTCGAAGTAATTGCCGGAGACAAATTCCCGCGCGACGAAGTCCGCGCGATTATTGTGACCCGCATCGAACCGGACCTTATATGCGCCGCTGCGCGCCAGCACGCCGTTGAAGAGCTCCGCGTGGCGCCGGAATTCGAGATATTGCGGGTAGGAGGCAAAGCCGCGCCCCCACCCGCCAGTCCTGTAAAGCGATAGCAGTTGTTCGGGCTTTTGGACCGGCAACATGCGCAGCGTGAGCGTGTCGAGAAACGAAAAGATGGCGGTGTTGGCGCCGATTCCGAGGGCCAGCGAAAGCACCGCCGCAATAGTGAAGGCGGGGCTGCGGCGCAATCCCCGGACGGCATAGCGCACATCCTTCGCCAGGATCTCGATGTGGGGAATCCCCCGGCGGTCCCTATACGTCTCTTTCATCGATTCGATCCCGCCGAACTCCCGCCGGGCCGCTTCTCGTGCGGCGCGGCCGTCCATACCACGCTCTTGCAGATCTTCGGCGAGCATCTGGAGGTGAGCTTCAACCTCCTCGTGCAGCTCCGTTTCGAGGCGCCGCTTCGAAAATAGCGCTGTGCAACGCTTCCAGATCGCACCCATAACTTATTCCGCCACACGCAAGAACCGTTCCATGAGCGCCACGGTGCGCGCCCAGTCGTCCGTCTCCCGAGCGATCTGCTTCCGGCCGGCCGGCGTCAATTCGTAGAATCTGGCCCTGCGGTTCTTGTCCGAAGCGCCCCAGCGCGACGCGATCCAGCCGCGCTGCTCAAGACGAAGCAGGGCCGGGTAAAGCGTGCCCTGATTCAGATCGAGAGCGCCGCCGGAGATCTGCAGTATACGCTTGGCCAAACCAAATCCGTGCTGCGGCCCCATCGACTCGAGCGTTCGCAGCACCATCAGGTCGAGGGTGCCCTGCAAGACATCCGCTTTGGAGCTTCCTGTAGACATTCAAAAGAAGTATGCCCTCCTTCCCTCTAGAATGTCAACAGAGAAATTTTTCTTAATTTCCTCTTGACTGTGTCGTACAACTAGTACACTATATCTCTAGATGACAAAGGCAGACACCTTCGACTTCCGGTTAGATCTGCACAGTGGCGTGCCCGTCTATCGCCAGATCATCGACCAGATCCTGGGCGGCATCGCCTCCGGGAAGCTAACGGTGGGCGATCAGATTCCCACCGTGCGGCAGGTTGCAGTGGATCTGGCCATCAACCCGAACACCGTAATGCGGGCCTATCGCGAGATGGAAATCCGCGGCGTGCTGGAAACCCAACAGGGCACCGGCACCTTCATCGCCCGCAAAAAAGTCGGGCAGAACGAAGTGGAGCGCAGCCGGCGCCTCACGCAGCTTGTCACAGAGTTCGTGGCGCGCGCCGGCGGCGCCGGATTCTCAGTCGAGGAATTAATGGAGCAACTCAATGAGCAACTGGCTGAAACCAATAAGAGGAAAAGATAACACGCTCGCCATGGGGGAAAAGATGCCCGTGAGCACAATCGGCGCGGCGCTATTCGTGATTTGTCTCGCGGCGGGAGGGGCGGTGAGCGCGGTAACCAACTATCCCGCGCCGGCCGTCGTGGGCGGCTTGATCGGGGTATACCTGATGTTCGCCGTCCGGGTGGCAGACCAATGGGAGAGAGTGGCGGTACTGCGCCTGGGCCGCTATGTGGGCCTGCGCGGCCCCGGTGTTTTTTTCATCATTCCGATCGTTGATTCACTGAGCCGGTTCGTGGATCAGCGCGTGCGCGTGGCGAATGTGACGGCCGAGTCGACGCTGACGCGCGACACTGTACCGGTGAACGTGGATGCCATCCTGTTCTGGGTGGTCTGGAACGCCGAAAAATCCATCCTGGAAGTAGAAGACTTTATCGAGGCTATTACGCTCAGCGCGCAGACCGCGCTGCGGGAGTCCATCGGCCGCCACGAGCTTGCCCAGATGATCACCGAGCGCGAGACGCTGGGCCGGGAATTGCAGCGCATCCTGGACGAGAAGACTAACCCGTGGGGCATCACGGTGCAATCGGTGGAGATACGCGACGTGCGTATCCCGCACGAACTGGAAGACGCCATGTCGCGCCAGGCCCAGGCGGAGCGGGAGCGGCAGGCGCGCATCATTCTGGGGCAGGCAGAGACGGAAATCGCCGATAAATTCGCGCTGGCCGCGGCCACCTATCGTGACAACCCGGTGGCGCTGCACCTGCGCGCCATGAACATGCTCTACGAAGCCATCAAGGAGAAGGGCTCGATGGTGATCGTGCCCTCGTCGGCGGTCGAGACCATGGGGCTCGGCGGCACGCTGGCGACTGCCGCGCTGGGAGGCAGCCGTCCGGGATAATTACAACGCCGCCACCAACTTCGCCAGCAGCGCGGTGCGGTCGGCAATACGGTCCACCAGGATGCTCTCATGTAGCGCGTGCGCCCCTTCGCCGACCGCTCCGAGGCCGTCCAGTGTAGGCACACCCAGCGCAGCCGTGAAGTTGCCGTCGGAGCCGCCGCCGCTCAGCGATTCTTCCAACTCCACGCCCATCTCGCGGGCCAGTTTGCGCGCCTTGCGGAAAAGCTGGACGATGGCGGGCGAGCGCTCGAGCGGCGGCCGGTTCAAGCCGCCGGCAACCTCGATCGAGCAGCGCTTGTCCACCGGCCGCAAACCATGAAACCGGTGGTCGAGCGTCGCGGCATGCTTCTGCCGCAACACGCGCAAATCCACTTCGGCCCTGGCTTCCGCCGCCACCACATTCACGCGCGTGCCACCCGCGACGATACCCGGATTGACGGTGATGCCGCGGCGCAGGTTGGTAAAGGCCGCGATGCGCTGGATCTGCCGCGCAAGCTCCAGGATGGCGCTGGCCCCGCCGGTGAAATCCAGGCCCGAATGGGAAGCCTTACCGCGCACCGTCACGGTATAGCCGCCAACGCCTTTGCGGGCGGTCTTGAGCTTGCCTTCCAATCCCGTTCCCGGCTCCAGGACCAACACTGCGCGGCTGCGTTTGGCGTTCTTCTCCGTGAGCGCGCGCGAGGAGTCGCTTCCGACTTCCTCATCGGAATTGATCTGCAGGAGCACTTTGCCCGGCACCGGCACGTCGAGATCGCGCAGGATACGCATGGCATAGAGGAAGAAGGCGATGCCGGCTTTCATATCGAGCACGCCCGGGCCCCAAAGCCGCCCTTGTTTCTCGCGGAAGGGCATGGACGCCAACGTGCCGAGGGGCCAGACCGTATCTGAATGCCCGAGCGCCAGAATCTGGCCCTGCTTTTTCTTACCCGGCAAATTGAACTCGCAGACTACGTGCCGCCCGAAACGGCCGCCGGGAAGTGTCTTGACCGTGGCGCAGGACGGCGCGACATCGGCCAACAGATCCACGAAGCGGTTAACCGCCGCCGGATCGTCACTGGGCGATTCGCACTCCACCATTTCCCGTATCAGCGCGACGATTTCCTTTTGCCGGGAGCGGGCTTCGAAGAGTATAGAATCCACGGCTGTTATAATAGCGGCTTCCATGCCCGTTTTGGAGATCAACGAAATCCGCGACATACTACCGCATCGCTATCCAATGCTGCTGATCGATCGAATTGTCGAGCTGGAGGCCGAGCGGATCGTTGGTATCAAGAACGTTACGCACAACGAGCCGTTTTTCCAGGGGCATTTCCCGGACTTCCCGGTGATGCCCGGCGTGCTGATTGTGGAAGCGCTGGCGCAGACCGCCGGTGTGTTGGTGCTGAAACACATCGAAGACCGGCATCGCAAGCTGGTGCTGCTGGCTTCCATCACCAGCGCCAAATTTCGGCGGCCGGTAGTGCCGGGCGATACACTACGCCTGGAGATGAGCGTACTCAAGCGCAGGGCGTCCGTGGCGGTGATGGCAGGGTGCGCCACGGTGAATGGCGTGGTAGTGGCGGAGGCGGAAATGATGTGCAAGCTGGCCGATAAAGAAGAAGTGGCAGCGCTTTCCTGATCGATGCCGGTCCACGCCACCGCTATTGTCGACGCGCGGGCGAGCGTTGCGGAAACCGCCGAGATCGGGCCTTACTGTATTGTAGGCAGCGAGGTGGAGATCGGCGCCGGCACGCGGCTGATGGCGCACATCTATCTGGAAGGGCCCACGCGCATCGGCGCGGACAATATCTTTTTCCCCTACAGCACGGTGGGCGTGGCGTCCCAGGATTTGAAATATCACGGCGAGCCCGCCCGCACGGTGATAGGCGACCGCAACAAGATACGGGAGTTCGTCACCATACATCGCGGCACCGAAGGCGGCGGCCTCGAGACCAGCATCGGCGACGACAACCTGCTGATGGCTTACACACACGTGGCGCACGATGTGCGTGTGGGCAGCCACGTGGTATTGGCCCATGCCGCTACGCTCGGCGGGCATGTGGTGGTGGGGGACTGGGCGGTGATCGGCGCTTCGACCGGCGTACACCAGTTCTGCCGCGTCGGGCGGCACGCGATCATCGGCGGATATAGCGTAGTGACGCAGGACGTGCTGCCGTTTTCGAATACCGTGAGCGAACGTGAGATCAAAGTATTCGGCGCGAACAGGATCGGGCTGGAGCGCCGCGGGTTTCCGGGGGATACCATCGAGAAATTGCAGACCGCGCTGCGCCTGTTGACTCGCGCGAACCTCAACACTTCGCAAGCGGTGGAACGGATTCGCGCCGAGATTCCGGAGTGCGCCGAAGTCGACGAGCTGCTGGTGTTCATCGGCGCGTCCGAGCGCGGCGTCATTAAATAGATAACGTAAATGAAATACGGGCTGATCGCGGGCAACGGGCGGTTTCCCATCCTGGCTCTCGAAAACGCGCGGCGCCTGGGCCACGAGGTAGTGGTGCTGGCGATACGGGAGGAAGCCTCCCCGGAGGTCGAGGCGCTGGTGGCGCGGTGTTACTGGATCTCGCTGGGCCAATTGGGGCGGCTCATCGAGATTCTTAAGCAAGAGGGCATCGGCGAAGTGGTAATGGCCGGACAGGTCAAGCACGGTAGGATTTTCTCCTCTATAAGGCCGGACTGGCGGCTGATCAAACTGCTGGCTTCGCTGCCGGCGAAGAACACCGATGGGCTGATCGGCGGAGTGGCCGGGGCGCTGGCGGAAGAGGGCATCCAACTGCGCGATTCGACGGCGCTGTTGAAGCCCCTGCTGGCGGACCGCGGCGCGATGACGCGGCGCAAGCCGGATGGCCGGGAGGAGGCGGATATCGTTTACGGACGGCGCGTGGCGGCGGCGCTGGCGGACTTCGACGTGGGCCAGAGCGTAGCGATTTGCGAGCGGGCGGCGGTGGCGCTCGAAGCCATGGAAGGCACCGACGCACTGCTGCGGCGGGCCGCCGGCCTGGTGAACGGACGTCCCCTGACGCTGGTGAAGGTCTCCAACCGGCGGCGGCATCTGCTGTTCGATGTGCCGGTAGCCGGCCTCGATACTATCGATGTAATGCGCGAGACGGGCACGACCGCCCTGGCGGTGGACGCCGGGCGCACGCTGCTGCTGGATCGCGAGGAGTTGCTGGCGCGTGCGGACGCGGCGGGCATAGCGATTGCCGGGTACGTTCCGGAAGATTGACGGGCGAGAATGGAAGCGAATCAAGAGATTCGGGTCGGGGTGGTCGGGGCGGGCCAGTTTGGGCGGAATCATTGCCGCATTGTCGAGCAGTCGGCGCGCGCGCGATTGGCCGCCGTGGTGGATACCGATCCTTCCCGGGCGGCTCTTACGGATTTCCGCGATCTGGAGGGCAAGGTGGATGCGGCCATCGTGGCGGCGCCTACTTCCGCGCATGCCGGGATTGGCTGCTGGCTGCTGGAGCACGGCATCGATGTGCTGGTGGAGAAGCCCATGGCCCCGGACCTGGAATCCGCCGACCGGCTCATCCTGGCCGCCGAACGGAACTGCCGCATGCTGCAGGTGGGACACCTGGAGCGCTTCAATCCGGCTGTAATCGCACTGGAAGCCCGCGTTACGCTACCGCTGTTTTTCGAGATTCACCGGCTCAGCGTGTTCAGCCCGCGCAGCCTGGACGTGGACGTGATCCTGGACCTGATGATCCACGATATCGACATTATCTTAAGCATGGTGGGGATGGCCGGAGCGGCAGGCGCGCATCCCGAGGAAGTCCGCGGCGCGGGGATCTCTATCCTTTCGCCCAAAGTGGATATCGCCAACGCGCGCCTGCAGTTTCGCAACGGCTGCGTGGCCAATCTGACCGCCAGCCGCGTCTCTACGGACCGCGTTCGTAAGCTACGTCTTTTCCAGCCGCAACAGTACGTTTCATTGGATTATGCCCGCCAGGAAGTGCTGTTACTTTCCGTTGGCGAAAACCGCCAAATCTCTTACGAGCCGGTCCCGGTGACTAAGGCCGAACCGCTGCAGCTGCAGTTTGACGCCTTTCTGGATAGCGTAATAACCCGAAATCCGTCGAAAACTTCGGGGCGGGCGGCGCGTCAAACATTACTGGTAGCTCTGGCAATTCTTGATAAGATTAAAGAACACGCGGAAATTGTCTCTAAGTCTCTGGTAAGTGGATGGAAACCGTAGTCCGTTCTCCGGCTGAAAGCACGGCGGAGCTGCATTTCTTAACCGACTGGGGAGAGGACCGTTCACGCGTTCGGTCGGCGCGCGTGTTGTCGGTAACGGTACACGTAGTGGTGATTGTGGCGCTGATTATGGCGCCACGCAGCCTGGTCACGCCGCCGCGCTCCGTGGCACGGCAGATTACACCGCTGATCGAGCCGCCCACGGAATTGACCCAGAAACCTCCTACCAAGGGCAAGATCAGCAAAGAGATCACCATAGAGGCATTGCGAGCGCGCCCACGGATTCGGATTCCGCCCGCACCGCCTCCGACCCCCCGGCCGGCGGCACCAAAGAACACCCCGGCACAGGCACCCGCACCTCCGCCCTTGCCGGAACCGCCCCACCTGGATGCGACCCGCGCGGCGCAGTCGCCCCGCGGACTACCGGTAGGGCCGCCCACGGCACAGGCCGCGCCGCCGCCTCAGATCCAGCCTGAGGAGCAACCCAAGCTGGCCTTCGAGGCTCCTCCTACCGCTCCAGCTCCTTCAGGCGGCCAGGGACGGGTTGCGATTCCCGATACGTCCGTTTCGGGGGCCATACGAAGCCTGGCCCGAGAGGGTTCCCAGGGTGCGATGACCGTGGGCGACATTAGCGAGAGCAGCGCGGGCGGTATCGGCCTGGGCATGAACCTGCCGCCCTCGCCAGGCCGCTCCGGCAGCGCGCTGCAATTGCTCAGCGACCCTATGGGCGTCGATTTCCGGCCTTACCTTATTAAAGTCCTGGCCAGCGTGCGGCGGAACTGGTTCGCGGTTTATCCGGAGAGCGCCAAGCTGGGGGCCCGGGGAAAGGTGGAAATCCAGTTTGCGATCAGTAAGGACGGCAGCATCCCGAAGCTGGTATACGTGATGCAATCGGGCTCCGAGGCCCTGGATCGCGCCGCGGTGGCCGGCATCAGCGCCTCCAATCCGCTTCCGCCGCTTCCCGCCGAATACGCCGGCAACATAGTCCGCCTGCAGCTCACGTTTTCCTATAACATGCAGCAGAGGCGCTGAGCCGGATGCACAAACGCCTGTCATTCGCGCTGGCGTGCTACGCCGTGCTGGCACTGCTGGCCACCTTTACTTTGGACGGGCTGTTCCGCGTGTCGGTCTGGATCTTTCTGGGCGGACTTGCGCTTAAGACCCTGATCGCCTATAAAGCCGGCTGGTAATCTCCATCTGACTCGAAATCCATGAAGCCGCTGCTGCTCTTGGTTGCCCTGTTATTGGTCCTGTCTGCGCAACTCGACGGCCGGCATTCTCCCAGGTGCTACCCGCGGAACCGAGCTACTATACCGAGGTTGGCCCGGGATGGGTGGATCTACGGCCGGAGATGTGTTTACGGGCTGAGAATGCCTATTTCAAGGAGGGCGCCCCCAGACGCGGACTGGCAGGATTCATTGGAACCGAGGTGGCGCAGTATCGCGCCCGGGCGAATGGCGGACTCACGCTGGTTTCCGTCGAGTCAAAGGTTGTTCAGCGCCCGAAAGATCAGCCTTCCGTTTCGAAATTGATACCAGCCGCGTTAGCACGCTACCGGTATCACCGGTTCCTCTACCAGGTAATCTTCAGGTCGAAGGGCTGTTCTACTGGGCGCCGGCTCCGCCAGTGAGATCCAGCAGCTTGGCGCACAATTGCTCACGGATCCGGATGCGGTGTGCGGCGGCCAATCCGTTCACTGCGCGGCTTGCTCGCGAGCGTGGCGGCCCCATCGCGACACGTCGAGTTACTGCGTAAGTATGCAGGGCATCTTACGCCGGTCAAGATAGATCCTACCGATGCCAATGCGCTGCGGTTGCCACTGCTGCCCGGCGACCACGTAATTTGGAAGTGATCGTACCGCAACTATATCCTGTGCTGCTATTCCATCCGCAAAGCGAGAACCGGATCGACACCGGCGGCGCGGCGAGCGGGCAGCCAGCAAGCCAGCGCCGCTACCACTGCGAGCAGGCCGGAAACACAAGCAAACGTCCACCCGTCATTCGGCTGAATAGCGAACAGCAGCGCCGATATGAATCGAGTCATGGCCCATGCACCGCCCAGCCCGAGGATGAGACCCGCGAACACAAATCGCAGGCCCTGACTCATTACCATCCGCGTCAAATCGCCTCTTTGTGCTCCCAAGGCCAGCCGGATGCCAAGTTCCGGCGTGCGCCGTGTCACCAGGAAGGAGAGCAAACCGTACAGGCCGATGATCGCCAACAGTACGGCCGTTGCGGCGAATGCGGCAAGCAGAAGCGTGGGAAAGCGGCGATTTGCGGTTTGCTCAGACACGTAGTAATCCATGCTCCGAATGTCGAAGAGAGGAGTGTCGGGATCGAGTTCGGCGGCCGCGCGACGAATCATCGGCGCCACAGACAAAGGATCCGGCAGCGCGGTCCGCACAACCAGGTTGATAAAGTCCGGCCCCATTTGGCGGATTGCCTTAAATACTTCCGGCGCCGCGGGACGATCGAGCTGATCGCGGCGCGCGTCGCCAATCACGCCAACAATGGTCTCGTATCGACTCTTGCCTTCCGGATAATCCTGCTTGATCCCCTTGCCTAGCGGGTCTTCATGGGGAAAGTACTTTCGAACAAAAGCCTGGTTCACGAGCAGGACCAGGGGGCTGCCAGGCCCATCCCGCGGTGTAAAGTCGCGGCCCTCGATGAGAGGAATTCCCATGGACTTTAGATAATCCGGCTCGATGCCGTTAAAATGAGCGTTGAGCAGGTCCTCACTTCTCGGAACGGGACGCCCTTCGATCAGGAATACAGATGACCAGCAACCATGCACGTCAAGAGGTAAACAATAGGAACCACTGGCGCTCAGGACGCCTGGCATCGCATCGATCTTTTGGATGAGCCGATCCACAAAGGCGGTCTGCTGCGGAGTATCCGGATACTTCTTGTCGGGAAGACTCAGGCGAGCGGTGAAGACACGCTCGGTGCGAAAGCCCGGGTTCACCCGCTCGAGCCGGACAACGCTCTGAACCAGGAGGCCCGCACCGGCCAGCAGTATCAGCGCAAGAGCGATTTGCGCGGTAACCAATAGTCCGCGAAGAGACAGTTTTCGGTAGCCGGCGCTGGAGGCACGCGTCCCGCTTCGTAACGCTAAGTTTGGCTTACGCGGTGACATTCGATATGCCGGAACGAGGCCAAACAAAACCGTAGTCACAACCGTGAGCAACAGGGTAAACCCCAGGATCCTTGGATTGATTCCGACGTGCACATACTCCCGAAGTTCAAGCGGCAAAAGATGCAGCACCAGCGGAAGCATGGCGGTAGCAATCATACAGCCGCCCACTGCTCCGCAGAACGCGAGTAAGCCGCTCTCGGTGAGCAATTGCAGGATGAGGCGGCCGTGCCCCGCTCCGATCGCGGCGCGAATGGACATTTCGCGTTCCCGGCTGGCGGCTCTGGCGAGCAGCAGATTGGCGACGTTCGCGCACGCAATCAAAAGCAGGAAGCCTACTGCGCTCCACAGGATCATCAGGGTGCGTTGGGCCGGAACCGTGACCAATTCAGCGAACGGCCGCAGACTGGCGAGGACCCCGCCGTTGGATTCCGGATACGCCAGCGCGAGCCGGCGGGCGATGGCCTGCATTTCGCTTTTGGCAGTCGGCAGCGAGACTCCGGGTTTCAGCCTGCCGATCGCCATAATGCCCGGATGATTGCCCCGCCCTCCCTGGCTGTCGGCCTCGATCCCGATTGGCGAATAAAGATCCCCTGCGTATAGGAAGCGGAAGTTGGGCGGCAAGACGCCCACGACGGTGTAGGCATATCCGTCCAGGCTGACAGTGCGCCCGATTACATGAGCATCGCTCGCGAAACGCTGCGTCCACAGAGAATGTGAGAGTATGGCCACCGCGGCCGTGGCTCCCTTCCCGTCATCCGACTCGGTGAAATCGCGTCCCAGAACAGGGTGCACTCCCAGCATCGAGAAGAACGGTGAAGACACTCTCAGGATCTGCAGCCGCCCGGCGTCTCCGATTCCGGTAAGGTTCGCCGTTCTACCTTGAATAGCGGCGATTGCCGCGAAGCTCCGGCTCTGACTCCGCCAATCGACGAAATCGAGCCAGGAAAGCGAGGAGTCATCTCCCTTTCGATCGGCCTCTGTGAGCGCGACCAGGCGGGTTGCATCCGGATACGGAAGAGGCCGCAGCACGATGCTGTCGATCAAACTGAAAATCGCCGAATTTGCTCCGATGCCGAGCGCCAGAGTTAAGATCACCGCCGCGGAAAAGCCAGGACTGTGGCGAAGCGTCCGCGAGGCGTACCGTATGTCTTTCAGGAAATTATCGATGAAATTTGTTCGCCGCATGTCGCGACAAAGCTCCTTTTGCTGGTCGATTCCTTCAAGGGCGCGCCAGGCAGCGTTACGAGCCTCCCGCGGTGGCAGGCCCGCCGCGAGATTGGCTTCCACCTGCCGCTCCAGATGAAACTCGAATTCTTCCTGAAGTTCCCTTTCAACGCGGCTTCTGAAAAAGAGCGATCGTAAACGAAGACGAACTTGTTTCCTCCACCGCACAGCTACAACTCCTCGGCCCGAACGATCGTCGAAACCGCGGCCGACAGCCGCTCCCACAGCGCCGACTCCGCTACGAGAGCTTTGCGTCCCGCTCTGGTGAGCGAGTAGTACTTCGCGCGGCGATTGTTTTCACTCGGCTTCCAGATCGCCTCAATCCACCCCTGTTGTTCCAGTTTGTGGAGCGCCGGATATAGCGATCCCTGTCCAACCTGCAGCACCTCCTTGGACATCTGGTGGATTCGTTGCGCGATCGCCCAGCCATGCATGGGTTCGAGAGCGACGACTTTGAGGATCAGGAGGTCGAGTGTGCCTTGGACCAGTTCGGTGGGTTTGCTCACGGATTCCTCGGTTACCGACAAGTACAGTCTAGGCGATTTCCTATCGGTAATCAAGGGGTATCGCCGTTTCGGTTTCCACTTTGAAACGTACGTTCCGAATCGAACCACCTTAGGGCTCGCCGGCAAGGTACCGAGAACGGCGCGGAAACCGTTGCCGGAAAGTAATCCGCTTATCGGCACTATATTGATTCCATAGGCTCTTACCGGTCCGGCACTGAGACTTTATGCGGACGCCAACTAAGGCTTTAACCGGATATTGGAGTCTGGTATTCCGCTTGCTTTTTAGGTAGTTACCGGACGCAATCCGGTAAGCAATCATCGAAAAGGAAAACGAAATATGGCAGCCCCAGGCATCATGGCAATGAACACGGTAGCAGGAGCGAACGCGGCTCGGGACGAGATCGTTCTGGAACATCTCTCGCTGGTGAAAGCCATCGCGATACGCGTACACGAGAACCTGCCGGTTCACGTGGATCTGGACGATCTGATCCATGCCGGCGTACTGGGGCTATTCGATGCGGCGACCAAATACGACCCGGACAAGAAGGTCGTTTTCCAAAGCTACGCCAAGCATCGCATCAAGGGCGCGATTCTGGACAGCCTGCGCCAGGCCGACTGGGCCTCGCGCGATCTGCGCAAGCGGCAGAAGCAGTTGGAAGCGATTACGCGCGATTTGACGGCCCAACTGGGGCGCGCGCCGACCGAGACAGAGATTGCCGAAAACATGGGCGTGACGCTCGACCGCTGGCGCCGCATGGCCTTGGAACTAAACAACCTGGGCCAAGTGTCGGTTTCTTCGCTGCGCTCGGATCCGGATAACAACGCACCGGTCGAATTTCCTGCCGCGCCCGATACGCAGCCGGACCGCATCTGTGCGAGACAGGAATTGCGCGCCGCCTTGGCGGGTGCCATGAAAGACCTGCCAATGCGTTACCAGAAAGTGGTGTTCCTGTACTACACCAACGAGATGACCATGAAGGAAATCGGCGAAGTTCTGGGAGTCAACGAAAGCCGCGTGTCTCAGATTCACAAAGTGGCTCTGGAGAAGATGGCCACCAGCCTGCGCTCGGTGGGCATTGAATCGACCTCGGCATTCTAAGCGGATTGAGCATCTGCCTATTCGCTCCGCCAGCCCGTGATAGGGCCGATCCGGGTTGCATGAGTTGGCAGGCAGAAGTGAAGTCAGGGCCGCGACCGCCAGGAGCATAACCAGCATCACGGCGAATGTGAGCGGGTCCAACGGACGTACCTGGAATTGAGGGCTTCGGAGAAGGCCGGCGGCGAA
>Ga0302324_100012036_pt1 | contig 17691 bp, 18 predicted proteins | sample Palsa_T0_1_FD_201949 | JGI IMG/M metagenome (GOLD analysis project Ga0302324, IMG submission 201949) | Peat permafrost microbial communities from Stordalen Mire near Abisko, Sweden - Palsa_T0_1 | ecosystem: Environmental > Terrestrial > Soil > Palsa > Peat permafrost | place: Sweden: Abisko... | reverse complement strand
GTACTGGACAATCGGGAAATGATTAAACAGGAGCCCGCCGCGCTTCCCTGGCACATTAAGATTACTCAGGGTGCAATAACAATTAACGATTCGGTAACTCCCACGTTGTCTTATGCGTCGGCGGCCGCTATCAGTCGCACGTTGCAACTCGCCGGTACGCAGTCGGCCCAAGTGTCTTGGACGGTCGTTCCGGTAGTGGATAAAGTAACCCTAGTGGCTCTGCGAGGGTATTACCAAACAGCCGCGACAGCGACGACTTTTGCGTCGATCTACGGAGAAAACATCACTGCACAAAAGGGCAAGCCATGTGGGTCCTTCGGCGGAACGAAGATATGCGTCATTGACATGGCTGCGTTCACAACGTTGGTGACGGATATTCTCGCCATAACGACGGTTACAGCGGCAGAACGTGGCGTTCAAATACCGGGGCCGCAGACCAATATAAATCCCGGTCATTAACGAAATGAAGCGGTATTTCCCCATGCAGTCGGATAGTCACCTATGACCAACAGGCGCATCTTCCTAGAAAGTTTAGTCGGGGTCGCATTGAGTAGCTCGACAAGCTTGGCGCATAGCGGACCGGCGGATGCTTCTAAGTTGGGGTTTACACCGCTTCGAAGCTTCAACGATTTCTATTTCGGCTGGATCCCGGATTTACCGACTCTAAAGGCGCAAGTCTTCGCGACGCCATTTTCAACGGCAGAGTCCTTACCAGGGAACGTAGACCTCAGGCCGTCGATGCCTCCAGTCTACGATCAAGGGGAGATAGGAAGCTGTACGTCAAACGCGTTAGCTGCGTGCATCCAATTTCTGAGGAAAAAGAGTGGCCAAGCTCCTGACTTCGTCCCTTCAAGACTTTTCATTTATTACAACGGCCGAGTTATGGAAAACACAATTGGATCGGATGCGGGCTTATCCATTCGCGATGGTATCTCAGTTGTTGAGAACAATGGAGTTTGTTCGGAGTCAGACTGGCCTTACGACGCAAAGAAAGCGGATGATAAAGGTGCATTTGCTAAACAAGGCAATAGGGCGGTAGTTAAGCCGCCGAAGAAAATTTACGATGGTGCGTTTACGCATAGAACAATCGTCGCCGTGCCCATTCCGCAGCGTCTTGATGAGCTGAGGGCCTGTTTGGCCGCAGGATTTCCGTTCTCGTTCGGATTTACTGTCTACAGCAGTTTTTTTGACCCAAACATGCGCCCTAGGACGAATATTCCAGTGCCAACGCCGCAAGAGCTGCCGCAGTCCGGCCATGCGGTAGTAGCGGTCGGCTACGACGACACTAACAGGACTTTTATTTGTCGCAATTCTTGGAACACGAAAAACGCTCAAGGTGAGGTACAGGATAAGGGGCATTTTTATATGCCATACGCCTACACAACTGATTCAGATCTCGCTGCAGATTTCTGGACTATACGGAGCGTGAATGCGCTTTAGATCGCTACACTTTGGATGACGTCTTCACTCACAATCAGCTGCCAACAGACTGAGGACAATAAGATGAAGGCACCATCACGAGCACAATGGATAGTAGTCGCCGGACTACTGATCGTCAGCGACATTTCCGGCACCGAGGCGGCCTGTGATGCCGGTTCTCTGAAAGGGGACTTCTGGTTCATCGCGAATGGGACGGTCCAGCGAAGCTTAAGCGGCGGAAACGTGCGAACGGACCCGTTCGCTGAACTAGGGAGGGTCAGCTATGACGGCAAAGGCGTGGCATCCCTCATCGAAACGGTCGTACTTCACGCGGGGCAATCGGAGGTGCGGGCCAAAGGGGTTTACGTCGTATCTCCTGACTGTCGAGGGTCGGTCGAGTGGACGTTGAGCGACGGCAGCAATTTGCAGACATATGCAATTGTGGTGCTTCAAGGAGGCAACGAAATCTCCCTGGGGTAGAATTGAGCTAATGAACCAACTGATATGAAACAACGCACGGTTCTGGTCACCGGCGCGTCTCGGGGTCTTGGATGTGAGTTTGTTCGCCAATATGCCGCCCAAGGCTATCGCGTATTCGCCACCTCGAGATCGCCGATCGGTGCCAGCGCCCTGGATGAGGTGTGTCGCGATTTTCCGGGGCTTATAGAAAGATTTTCCTTAGACGTTGCCAATCTCCAAAGTGTGGCCAAATTGCAGCAGGCATTACGCGGCCGAACAATCGACATCCTAATAAATAACGCAGGGGTTTGGGGGGGCGAGCACCAAACGATAGGTGATATCGACTATGAGGCGTGGTCCAATGCATTCGAGGTGAATGCTATCGGCCCATTTCGAATGATTGTGGCATTTAGAACAAATGTGGCACTTAGCGAAGAAAAAAAAATCGTAACGCTCACAAGCGAGATGGGTTCGATAGGACTTGGTGGACACGGAGCTTATGCGTACCGCTCCTCCAAGGCTGCAGCAAATCGTGTCATGCGGTCAGCCGCCGAGGATCTGAGGGAAGAGGGTGTATTTGTGCTGACGATACATCCTGGTTGGGTAAGGACTGAGATGGGCACTGAGCACGCGCCGCTTACGCCTGAACAAAGCGTAAGATCTATGAGGAGGATAATCGGGTCGTTAGATGAGCGTATCTGTGGACGTTTTCTTACCGTCGACGGGCGTGAGTTGCCGTGGTAGGGCCTTTATGAGTCTGCTCTCAATGCTAGTCATACACTGGGACAAGTCTGATGAACTCGCAAACTAATCAGGTCGTCTCTCCAACGGCTGTTTCTCTGAATAGAAGCGTCCGCGCGAGTAGTTATGTAATTTACGTGGACCTAAAGGATGAACCGGATCATCTGTTGCTTGTTCATGGCTATTCGGGCGCATACGATCGGGTTCCGAAAACTGTAGCACAATTCATCCGTTCCTTAGACGTTACGCCTCGGCATAAGCCGATGTTCGGCGAATGGAGCGATCGTCCGGCGTTCGCAGATATAAGCAAGCAAGTTACTGAAGATCTTTTTGAGCATCTAGTGCGGCGAGGATATCTAACGGCTCTCACAGTGGACGAGGAGCTTTCTCACTTCAAGGACTTGGCGAACTCACTTCACAAATCGGGGGCACGTCCTGAATATATTTTTATGCCAACTTACGACTGCAATCTCCGTTGTCCGTACTGCTTCCAAGACCACATGCGGACCGACGAGAAGAACCGCCATTTGCTGCGACGAATGAGCGAGGAGACAGTCGATCGTATTTTCCGCGCGATACCAGATATTGAAGAACAATGTGGGTTCTCACCAACAGAGCCGTTTACACGCGATGTTGGCTTTTTTGGAGGCGAACCATTCCTGAAGGCCAACTATCCAATTGTGAAAATGATCATTGACCGTGCGCGAGCGCTTGGCAAGGCAAGTTTTTGGGCAATTTCAAATGCAACCGACTTGCATGAGTACGCCGACTTATTGGGACCTGAGCTGATTGCACGTTTGCAGATAACGCTCGACGGTCCGCAGTCCCTTCATGACGCGAGACGGATTTATCCAGACGGCAAAGGATCTTTTCAGTTAATTGCATCCAACATCACCATGGCTTTGGAACGGGGAGTGGCGGTTGGCGTTCGTGTGAATTTCGATCGCGCAAATCTCCCGAGTGCACCAGAGCTTGCGCAGACCATTATAAATTATGGTTGGAATAAGTTTCCCAACTTTGCGGCCTACGCCGCACCGATCGTTGCCTCCAACGGGAAGACCACGCAAAAATCGACTTTCGGGTCTCTTGAGTTGTTTCGCGCATTGACTAAAATGAGGATGGTGCATCCAGAGTTGGGAATTCTGAGTCGTCCAGATGACAGGCTGGTGATCATGGCGCACCAAGTATTTCAGACTGGCATACAGCCAATGTTCCAGGCGACGTTTTGCGGTGCGCAGAACGGCCTCTTCATCTTTGACTCCTTTGGAGATGCATATGCGTGTCTCGAGAGAACGGGTGATCGGCGGCTGCGGATTGGCCATGTCAATGAGGAAGGCGTCGTCGTGATCAATGAACAGATCTATAATATGTGGCGCACGCGGAATGTAACGCGCAACGATACCTGCAGTCGTTGTAGGTATGCGTTAAGCTGCGGTGGCGGTTGTGCAATTCTGGCGGAGGCGCACAGCGGAGGATTCAACCAGAATTATTGCGATGGCTATCAAGCTAGGTTCCGATCCTGCATCGCGGAGGCATATTCCGATTTCCGTGCAGGAAAACACGCGGCCGTAAGGGTGAGCCGCGCATGTCATGCGTAGAAAAGTTCCGAAAAGTGTGTAAGGCCTCTCACTACCTACAGGATGAGCAACATGGAACACCGAACGAACAATCCGAAATCAGTTGCGGACGTGGAAACAGGGGTCGCTGCTTCAGCTGCGACCGATCCGTTGCATACCGGCGAGATTGTAAGCTTCAATACCCCGAAGTTGGATGTGCGGGAGCGGTCTCAGAAGGTTGTTGCCACCCAAGCAAATATATGTTCGAAGACGTGCAACTCGCATTGACGTATCTCACGCCCTGACGCGGCTCGGCACCCTACGAATGTGCCTGGGCCGCCCATTTCTGCCTTGGCTGTGAGCGGTCTCTTACCGTTGCCGCGAACTGGGGCAGAGCGCTCCCAAATCTAGATGGCTCCCAAGGAGAGCAGGATTAGGGTCCTGCTATCGGCAAGCATGGGTCGGCTTCTTTTCTCTCCGTTCACCGAGGAAGGGTTCCTCTACCCTGCCATTGGGCTCGGTCAGCACCTCGTCGCACGCGGCCATCTCGTCGCCATGATCGCTGAGGAAGCCGGTCGCAGTCTCTTGGAAGGTCGAGGTATTTTGTGCTTCCCCGCGTCGAGTGCAGAGGCAATCAGTTGTCGTGTGGGCACTTGGGGTGACCAAGAGTCGATTGCTTGCCATTCTGGCATGCTTAAGCGCGCAATTCAGGCATTTCAACCTGATGTACTGGTCATAAGCGCGTTGAACTTGAGCGGTCTCATTGCGCGAGAAGAGACGAATATTCCAACGGTTGTGCTTGGATTCGCGAGCTACATGTATCCCCGCGCAATGGGAGAGATCCACAAAGATTCAGATGCCGTGGAGCGGCTGCGTTGGTGGCGCTATTCCGAAACAGTCCGAATCCTGGAGGCGGCGCGTGCGCGAGCGGGGCTCATGCCGTCAATCGACGACTGGAGATGTACGGCGCTTCTCGGAGACTTGTTTCTGCTCAGGACGATTCCCGCTCTTGAAGATTCTGGAGTTGGTCTACCGTCAAGAGTGCGTTTTGCGGGCGCTTGTTTGTGGGAGCCCGAGGGGTCCGAGTCGCAACTGGGAACCTTGATCGATTGGCGCAAGCGTTCTGGTCCGCCTGTCATCTATGTTCAGGTGGGGCGTTCGTTCAAAGGAGCCAGCCTTTGGCCAATAATCACAGAGGCATTTGCTCGAGAGGGAGTGACCATCGTCGCTTCGTTGTCGAGATGCGATGTGCCGATTGGTGATGTCCCTGAGAACTTTCTGCTCTTACCATGTGTTAATCAGAGTGTGGTGTTGAGCCAAGCGCGGGCGGTGATTTGTGACGGACATTCCACGGCCGTCCTTGGTGCTCTGTGTAAGGGGGTGCCTTGCGTTCTTGCACCAAATGGTAGCGGAACGGAGGAGATTGCGTTCAGGTGCCAACGAGCCGGCGTGGCCGAAGTGTTGACGCGCACTGCGATTTCCGGGGCGGCAGTCCGTACTGCCACTCTCGCGACACTCGGAGATGGTGCTCTTGAGCTTGCGTGCTCCAAAGTGCGCCAAGGATTCGCAGCTTTTCGGAACTTTGACAAAGCGGGGGCAGAGGTGGAAAAGGTTTTGCTGAACTGTTGAGCGCGGACGGAATCGTGCGGAATATAGTTGGATAACTGTCATATCGCACCTATAAGAAGCACGCAGCCTCCGATCTCTTCGTTGAGCGTTCAGACATTGTGCCGAGCGGCTTATAGCAATGGCCGCCGCGAAGTGCGAGGAGCCTCAATCGATAACAATCTGCTGGTCGAGCATTCAAGACGTGTACGTGACAGATGCCCAGGACCACCTCGTCCGGGGCCCATGCCCTCGGCCTCAACTGCCCGCCTGATGTCTTCGAGCGGCTCTTCTACCGACCATCACGGCGATGACGACTTCGCCGACGTAGTGCGGTTGGTCGACAACTGGGCGGTCGTGGATTGGGAGTAAGCTGATGGAGGCTACTGGGCTGGATCTCATCCCCTACATGGTCCCTACATGACGAGGACGGCACTTGCCAATAGCTGCAGTTACGAACTTCTAAACTATGGATTTAGTGGTAGCGGGGGCATGATTGGTAATTCTACACCCTTGAATTACCACGAGATTTTCCTCGACTAAACGCCCACATCTAGGCTGCTGGCAAGGCTAGCCAAGTGCTATGCGTTGAACGGAGAGCACGCGCCCTACTCCGACCGCAATCGTAGGGCCGCCCAGACGCCTTACAACTAATGGCGACCTCACTGCGTAGCCGCCTGCCCGACGTCACCGCACCCTTGGCCGCTTACCTTTATCTGCCCGTGGAGGGCAGACAGAGAGTGGCTCGGTTGAACGCTATTGGTCACTAGCCTGGGCGAGGTCAGGTGACAGTTCCTCACGAACTGCTTTCATCAACTCGTCAAATGCCTCCCCCACAAACGGGCTCGATCGGACTTCGTTCAGATTCTTGCTTCCAGCGATGAAGTTGCGGACCGAACTCATTCGATCAGGGTCCGCAGCCGAATAGGCCCGCAGGCATTCGTGCAAACTGAGCGATTCCAAGCCCGATATCAGATGCTCCAGATCGGATATCGTCATAACTATGAGTTTGTGCACATGGACGCCATCGGGGACCGCTCCGAGCAATGCTCTGAACTCGCCATCCAAGAAATGGCTACAACCAGGCGCCGCCATCCGAATGTCGAATACAGTAAGGACCGGGTAGATTTGCGTGACATTGCCATACTCTCCGCCCGATCCCGCCCACTCGTGACGAACGAGTGCTCCAATGCTACGAGCAAGCTGCGCCACCCCTTTTGGGCGCTCCTTGCTTCCTGCCAAGTAGCCGTACTTGCTGCGTATCTCATTAAGAAAGACCTCAGGATCATCGGCGAGAACGGTCTCTTCTCGAATCCACGCTGCCTTAACCTCCAGAAAGATTGCAGCTGAGACATCGTTCAGTACAGCATCCACCTCAAATTCCTGCCCCTCGGCCTCTTGGCCCATAACATTGCACTTGAGGCACTGGCAAAGTGATCCTGTCGCCGGAAAGCGGTGTTTGAGCAGCTGCTTCGTATAGTCTTCGAAGGCACACCCGAACGCACCGAATACTTTATTCATCGGCACACCCATCGTCCGTAGATAGAACAACGGCGCCGTTGACAAGTTATCGAGATAGAAGACCGGATCGAATATTATCGAACGACCACGATCGAAGTTGAGTATCGGTCGTTCACGCAATGAAAGATGGCCATTGTCATCGGATCTGTTACGGAGCTTCTGAGCCCACTGTTCCGGTGTCTGCGACAGCAAGCCAATGAAAGTCGCGAACACGTCCTTGAACCCTGTTGTTCCTTGGACATAGTCGGTTCGGAAGATACGCTCCTTCTTCCTGTGGTCCGAGAACGTGCGATCCATGAGCGCCGTCGCGCAGATAAAATACTGCCTAAGGCTCAGGCCCGTTGAACGCTGGAAGAGTTCGGAGAATTCCGGAAGGTATGTGGGCAGATAGCGAGAGAACAAGATCCACCCTCGGCTCATGGACAGCCCAGGATGCTCCGCTTCGTTAGCCTCTTCCATGCTCTTGCGAAAACTGCCTAATAGCCGACGCATCTGTTGCTCTCGATCCGCGGTTGGCTTGATGCCGTCTGGAAACACCCGTCGTTGCCACAGTTCGCTGGCGATCAGGGCAGCGCGGACAAATGCCGATCGCGTCGCCGGGTCTGCGAAGGTCTCACCGTCTCCAGGAAGGTTTTGTCCATTTAAGACTAGCCAACGCGCCAGCTCGAGGAGCTGACCTCGGAAAAACGCTACAATCCGCCCGGGACCACCGTGCTTGATTGCGTAGCGACTGATGGCCAGCATCTCGTCCCTAGAGCATAGCGTGGTAATCGCGGCGTCCTGCCGCTGGTAATTCGAACGCCCCGGGCCAAAGCCAGAAACGATGGCGTTGATTCGCGCACACGTGAATAGTGCGTCGTCACGGCTCAAAGTCTTTACTGCAGCCAGCATCACGCCTTCGTTTACCGACGTGTCGACGAAGACCGCATCGACCGTAACAAAGACGGCGACGTCGGAGTCATTCATCGCGGCGTTCCTCGCTACGGACACGCCATAAATGATCAGAAGCACCCGTGAGCTTCATGAACGTCAGCCAAAGCGTGGACGACAGGTCTTCAACCTCCGCTGCGAACTCTTTTAGATCGTCCAGATCGAGCGTCTGATTACCTGCGCGCGCTGAGCTGATGGCATGTTGAGCAAATGCTTCGGTTTCGTCGTCATTTACGTACAGATTCATCATCACGGGGTTGTGTGCGATCAGGTTCCTTGTCTTGGCTAGCACCTTGGCCCGCTTGATCCCCAGCAGAATTGCGTTTAGGTTTGCGTCTCTTTCTGGACGCGCTTCTAAGATCTCTATGAGTAGCTCGGCGCGACGATAAAAGTCCATGCGCGCAGCAGAGTCCCCTATCTTGTCCGATGGAATAAGGGCGAGGCATTTTATGGAGATCAGTTCAATGTCCCCGAAACAAAGAATCGCGCGCCCCACCAGTGCCTCCCATTGCGCGTGGTTGGCAGAAGACGACGGACTAGACATACGTTCACCTAGAATTGGCACGACACGCAGCCCCGCATACACAATACTCGCTCCGCGACGAATGAAAAACTAATTCAGTACGGGTCGGTCGACGCCTAAGTTGCGCTCCAAGCGAAGGGTACGGAAGTCACGTTCCCCGGTACGATAAACGTCAGGCAGAGACTTATCATGCGAATAACGTTTGATCAAAAAGCAATTGGTGTTGTCCTCGACGGCGTAACCCGCAAATCCCTTGGAACGTGCTTTTCATTCATAAGGTCTGATTGGGCGGTGACTGCAAGACATGTAATTGTGAAGGAAGGTCAAGTGAGAAGCGGCATCCTAGTTTGGCCACACGCTGGCGAGCCAACCCAGTGCGAAGTTGCATTCCTGCACCCTGTTTTGGATTTAGCAGTACTGAAGTTGGCGACGCCGATGTGTAATATACCGTTGTACCCTGCGCACCAACGTCACGCATCGACAGACGGGCTCTTGCATTTTGGGTACTCGCCGAGCCTATCGACCTCCGGACGTATTCTGGCGCTTAGCGCCGTGGCAATACCCGCTTTTGAGATCGAGGTGCGCGAACGCACCGACTCCAATGAAGAGCTTATCGTGTTTGAGAGTGAATTTTCGGAAGGAGGCCATTCTGGTGGTCCAATCATTGGCGACGGTGCAGGCGTCGTTGGCGTAATAATCGAAAGCTTTTGGCGTGGCGATCAATTAGCCGTACGCGGAACCAGTGTCCTGCCGCTGGTTGACGAGTTAGAATTTGGAGGGACATCGAAATGAGCGCGTATACGCTCGACGGCTTGACGCGACGCTACAGTTGCTTTGGACATCATTGCTCGGCATAGCGTCTTCTATGAAGCGCAGGCTATTCAAATATTTCTCAAGGCCCGAGTACGCCGAAGCATTTCTCGACGGCAACATGTTTTGTCAAACAGCCGCGTTTTTCCGGGACTATGAGGATGCGAAGGCACAGCAGATTATTGGTGACGAATATGAAGGCACCCGCCTTTATCGTCCGGTTACCGGATTAGAGGTGAATAATCTTACGCGCAACACGTCTCACATTCTTAACGCGGGCATGGAATTCGCTACCCGGGCACATGAGATATACATATTTTGCATGAGCCGTTCGTTTAGCGACGTTCTAAAGAACGAATTTAGCGCTGTTGCAGGTGTTGAGGTTGTGGATCCACTTGCCTTTATTGGACGCTGGCGGGACGCTCTTCCTGAAGCCGCCAAACAAAAGGATAAGCACGTTGCGCGCAGAGTTGAGTATTACAAGCCAGAGGACGTTCCCGGTAATGTGTGGGCACTGCCTGACCTCATTATCACAACAAAGCTAAAGCGGTTTCAGTATCAAGATGAGTATCGGTTGGCATATACGACAACGGACGCATTTGGCTTTGAGAATTGCGAGTATCACATCGTCAATCGCAATGCCCGGCCGTTGCCAAGGCCGGAAGAACACCTCCATCAAACTCTAGCGTTAGGCAATCTCCGTGATATTTGCCGAAATCATGTACTTTAGGGTCGATAGGGTGGAGTTCTATCGTACGCGCTAGGATCGAATATGAGTCATTGCGCGTGGCGCCGGGTCAACGTATCCGATTTCATCGTATGCGCTTTACCTTGCTCCAGTATTGATTAGATGGGATGCCGCAACGCGCTGAGCCACGTCGCGTTCATAAGAACGCGCGTCCACTTCAAGCGGCGCATCTCGATAGCCTGTGGTCACGATCTGCTCAAGGTACACGGCCAGAAACTCGGTGATGGAACCAAGCAGTTCATATTGGTAAACGTGGCGACATTCGTGCGATAGCAGACGAGGGGAGTCGTGCCCGGACACAATAAATATACTGTAACCTAGCGTAAGTCCGACCATGCTCGGACCGAGCAGCCCAGTTTCGAGCGCAGCTTGCAGCAGCAGAGGATCGACCGGCAGCGGAAGCTGATCAACAAGATTCACTCGAACTCGGTCCGGGCGCTTGACGCCTACGCTGCGCGCAATCGCAAGGCCCGTCGTATCTAAAGTTTGGCCAAGTTTTGCGACGTGCTGAGATTGCGTTTCCGCCCATGCGATTGCTCGGGGGAGTAGATCGGGAAGAATCGATCGCAGATCGAGAGACATGGTAGACACCCTGTGATGCAGCTATTACTTACGCCACTGGTCGGGCTTTCCGTTGGCGGTACGGCGCACACGTTCGATGTGGGGCGCCGTACCCGGGTTCAACTCACGCGCGCGCTCTATCGCAGCGGCCTGTGTTGGCGCTACGGCACTCGCCCGGTCGGAATTGGCTCTTCTGACCGCGTAGTCCCCTTGAGGCCGTCGCTCCACGTATATCCGTTTGTCGCTCATCCGAATCTCCTAGCGTTGGTCGGCATGCTCTCCGATCAGTTTAGGCGCGCAGTCTTGCGCCGCTTACCCGCTGATTGGCGATGATAGCGATCGCGACTAGAGCACCTATAAGGCAATAGCCTCGCACCTGGTGGCTCGCACGTACGCCGGTGGCGACAAAGCGCGCGAAATGCTCGCAGTTGTTACCGAAGAGGTCGTAGTTCGGTGCAATGGCCACCATGGCTATCCGCGCGCGTGCTCCGGATTCGTCCACAACTTGGCCTATGATTTCCCACTCTCCAGTGTCCTGCGCCCAATCGGGGCGCAGCGTCGGCGGCGTTTGGTGAACGATGGCCGGGCGCTGGCCGTAATTCCAATCGCGCTCTAAGCGGTTGCCGATGTCGAGGATCGCATAGTGATCGACGCCCTTTTGCAATGAGCGCTGCTTCAACAAATAGAGCCCTGGGCTTAGCTGATCGTAAGTTACCCGCTCAGGCTGCTGATTCAGCACGCTCCGCGCATTGTGAGGATTGCGCGCGGGAGTTGATGCGGTCGACATGGAATTCATGCCGCCTCCGGTAGCGCTCGCATGTAAGTGAATTGAGCACGCAGCGGCTGACCGAGCGAATTCGCCACGGCCAACTGACCGCCCTCGTGCTTCGGATTGAATGACGTTGTCACATCAATCGACCACTCATAGGGATTCACGATGCCGAGCACCGACGGTACGTTCGGAGGAAAGGTCACTTTCAATGTGACATCCACGAGGCCACTGCTCTCGTTGAACACGTAGCCACCGTCATAGCGACCCTTCGCGGCATCGATTCCATAGACTCGCCCGGCCTCGAAAATCAGGACCGCCATGCCGGCGCCGGACACCCCTTGATAGGTAATGCCAAACATTCCGTCACGCATCGTCGTCTCCTCCTGTTTCAATCGATTGAACTCATCTTGACGAAGTTCCGCTGGAAGCACGTTCAGGAGCCGGGCGTAAGCCGCCGCCGGTCCGGGTATCGCGCGCTCGTCGGCCATCCAGAGGTTCACGGCCCGAGGTGTCACGCCGATCAAGCGGGCAAAATCGGCTTGAGTCAGCTTTAACCCCTGGAGAAGCGCGCGATGTTCGGTATGCGACACAGGTACATTGTTCTATAGCTAATAGAACAATGTCAACCAACGTCTCGGGGTCCGCGCGACACTCTTGATAACCTATTTTATCAATAGCAACAGTGGGTTCCGTCGCCTCTTGGCTCTAATCTGCCCTCGGCTATGAGCCATGAAAGAAAATGTCTTGCCTGTACCGATCGCCTCTCCGAGACAGTGTTAGCGTCCGCGGGTCTCCGAGGCCGGGCGGCCGCACCTCTCAAGGTTGAGTAGTCTTCCAACCTCACCAATCCTAAAGGAAGGACGGTAAGCGTCCGCTGGCGGCACTATTCTTGGCCGTCCGGATACCGGTCCATGACGAAGCTTGAGCAAGCTGACCGGGATCCCTAGTAGACGGGGCACTCACCGGATAGCTGACTAGCGCGATCACGAATGAATTCGCCAGAATGCCCTCCGGAGTCGAATCATCGAGCGACCGCATGCACGAGGACCGGATTTCTGCAGTGCAGCTCAACTACAACGTCAGAACGTTCAAAAGCCTCCAGGCTTGCCTCGGCGAATGCGAGAAGTTCATCCGCCAGCCGCAGTACCTCTACACGGGGAACAAAATCGAGCGGTTCGCCTGGATGTTGCCGAGAGAGATCTGGGGTAACTGGATTCTGGCGGCTATCTGCAGTGAGGGCCGCGAGAGGGAATTTCAAATCACTACTGACCCCGATGGCGGAGATGGAGTCATCTGGGATCCCGCCACAACCATTGGCTGGCGGATGGAGCACGTCCTGATTCCGCCACAGCGCCAAGGTGATAACTGCACGACGGACGAGAAGATTATTCAAGCCGCGAACAAGAAACAGCACAAGGGTGGCACTCAGTACGCCAGGGGGAAGGTTCTCGTCGTCCTGAACGAGAGTGGCACTGGTGAACGCTGGCATCCCACCGCGGTTGCACGTGCCCTGCCTGCCAATGACTTCAACGAAACATGGGTGATTACTCCCGATGAGTTCGTCCACCGCAGCGTCACGTATGCAGCGACGCGATTAGAACTGACTGGTGGTCAGGCTCCTATCTACAAGGTCTACATCAACAGCCTGTTTACTCGGTGGAGGTGCCGCCAAATCCAGTAGACCTGCGTCTCCTGGGCTTCACAAATACCAGACAACAATTGAGGGAATCCAATATCAATTACATCGAACCTAGGCTTCTGCTGGATGTCTCAGTTTCAGGGGCAAAACGGTGGCGTGCAGTTCATCGCCCCATCGGGGCTGAGCTTCTTCGCGCAGTCACGGGGCTTCATTGAAAGCGCCAGTCTTCGACAGGATTCGGTAGTTGAAGACTTCGGGTGCAGCGTTCGCTGGATTATCTTGACCAAGTCTTAACTTGGCCAGCTCTGTTCTGTACTTCTCCTTGAACGCGTCTGAGAACCGCAGCGTAATTCTCGTATTGCCCCAGCTCTTTATCGATGCTCCATCAATGGCCATCCAGTCCGTATAGGACAGAGGCGGTAGATACGTCATGCCGACATTTAGTTCTTGTCGATACGCGACTCGAAGGCTGATAGAGCCAGGACCGTCTCCGAAGCTTGCACCCTCGACAATTCCGCCCTTATTGAGATCGAAACTAAACGAAAATATTGAGGGGCGGCCCGCGGCAAGATTTGCCTGTGCTGTCCGCAATCCGGCTATCGCCTGACTTGTTTTCTCAGTGGCAGCTGTAAGGCGATCATTCAGTGTCTTCAGCTCCTGATTGAACTTCACCGTATTTGCGCTGACATCATCCACTTTCGCAAGGGCGGCATCGACCTTATCGAGTTTGGCCTGAGCCTCATCGTACTGTTTCTTGATCTTTTCGATGGAGATGGCATTATCGACCATCTCTTTGCGAGCACGATCCGTCAAGGGTGCCAGCTCTTTCTCAATGCTGGCCTTTACATCGTCTTCGACAGACTTACTGACGCTTGTCTTGAGCGCAGCAATACCAACGAATGCGAGGAGACCGGCGAAAACTGACATGATGCTGAGCCACCATGTGGCCTTCTTGTTGAACCTATCGGAAACCTGTTCAACGACACGGTACGTGGCAAGATCCACAGCCTCATCCGAGAGCGTCCTGGGATCTTGAGGCGGGGTAGCAGGAGGCGGTAGTGTCGTGGGTCCCGGTGTATTCATGCCAGGATTTTATCAGTGCCGCGGTGCAGCATGGGGGCGACGGCCCGCGCGGGTTGCAAAGGAATTACCGAGATTTCAGCCCCGAATGCTGACGAACGTGGAACCTGGCGGCCCGCTTATCGGCTTTCCGCGAGTCATGCTCCCTACGCAATGGCTCGGTCTCCCGATTGTCGGGTTAGTGAGGGCACGTTCGCCCTAAGGGCACAGCGCTTCGCCCCCAACTGACCGTAATTTCAGCTCAGATATGCTCGTCCAGCACTCTGAGCTTCAGAATGTTCGGGTCGTGCAGAGCGTGGTTCATTTCGTAGGCGTAAACGGACTTACGCCGCGCGATGCGATCGGCATCGCCCGGGCCGTCCTGAAAGTGCTGCGGGAAGTTGCCATTGCGGACCATCTCTATAAACACCAACGCGTCCAGAACAAACATCACAGAGAGGCGAGCACCACAATACCTGAAGTAGCAGGACTCCACTTGGAAGTTCGCGGCGTGTGAGATCTTCGGTTTGCCATCTCTACCCCGTGCCTCGCCGCCGATTGAAAAGGAGCAGATGTAACAGTGCAAAGAGTCTATGAAAGAGATAGTCCAACTGCTCCGGACGGGATATCGCGCTTCGACTTGTCTCAAAATGCCTAATCTGGAAGTTATTTCCGACGGCCGTTAGCGCTCGTGCCTCAGTCTCCAACACGGAGCGAAACGCCGGGTCCGATGTCGCACTGTCCAGCAGCATCCCAACAGATGCCCGCTTGTCGTCGCTGTTGTCCAGCGACTTTAGTCGTTCCCATGCGTCCCAAAGCTTTTCTACACCCACCTGCCGCGAGTTCGGCGATGGGTCTTTGAATTTCGCGCAAGCATCGGCGAGCAACGCATCCAGAACGATGTCTCCGCTAGCCGGCAGCCTCCCCATCGCTTCAAAAAGAACAGGCGGCACGACGCGACTCTCTGTTAGGCGCTCCATGTCTCGCACCATAGGGTCTAATACCTTTGACGCAAACGCCCGAATGTTGTCCGAGAGCTTCGATCCCGCATAGTAGAAGGTATGAGCGAATGAGAGAGGGTCGGTCTCACCTGCCACCATTGCCCGGCACAGCGCCACCTGCACAGCCACACGTTCAGCCCGATCAATAGGCCAATCCAGTACTCCTGACCCTGCCATTGAGCTCACACTCATCTGTGCGGCGGCATACCAGTACTCAAAGTTCACCGCTGGAAGCACAGAAGCCAGAAAACCTGCCAGAGGTTCCTCATCGATAGAGTGCGTCATTCGCGCCAGTACCGAACCTGCCGATTGAGCAGGCGTCTCTCGGAAATCAGAGACACACTCTCTGAGGTCCTGAAGTGACGGCCTCAGTATTGATTCGCCAGATATCATTTATTGTTAGCCACCATTGCAAATCCTCGGCTGTAGCTGGTGTATAAGCTGCTGAAGGTGCGGCCGACGGTCAACATGTATGAATGACTCCCCTACGCACTCGCGCCCCTCTAATCCTGAGCGTCGTCACACCAACGTCCCTTCCGGGCATCGGATTGAGCTAGTCCTCGCCATAACGGAACTTTCTCAGCGCGATATCTTCCTCCGCTCGCCGCCGTTCGCCGTCACGCATACGCTCCAGATTTTCGATGTACCATTTTGCGAACTTTTGCACTTGTTCACTTGGATCCGTAAGCCAATCGAGCACTTCCTGCCGCTTGCGCTCATATACTTCGGACATTCCAAATTCCCCGAAGACCGCCCCTGTAGTTTCGAGCGCGATGGCCACTTCAGTGCGGAAGCGACTGTCAATTGGAATAGCCTTCACTATCTCCTTGCTGAGACGGTGGATGAAAGGTTCACCACGGTAGTTCCTAAGCACGGCGAGAACGAACTCCAGGTTCCTCGATCCCCCTTCACGCACGAGATTCAGTAGCTCTGCCTCCAATTCATCAGAGAAGTCGGGGAAGATATTTGATAGAAGTCTTGCGCCACCATACATTAGACGAGAGTAGTCCCCAACGTACCTATCACGGAATGTGCGCACGGCGAACCCAGGTACCTTCGCCAATGGTTCATTCAGCTTGTGAAGCTCATATGGAATCGGCTCAAAGGCGTCAGAAGGACCGCTAGCGTCTCTAGAGTCCCTGTCTAGACGTGCACAGAGATATTCCAGTACCTTTTCTGGGACTCGCTGCGCAATCACGTAGAGAAGCTCCTCAGCGTGGTAATCGATCTTTCGAAGATGTGTAAGGCTTCCCAGAATCACATCAATGGAAGCAGGCTCGAGCGATGCAAGCACGCCTTTCAGCTCTCGCCTAAACCAATTGTCGAATACCCAATCGCAATTCGATCTTTCCGCCAGCATTTCAATTGCCGGCAGCATCAGTTCGTTAAGGAGAGCGTAGCCACCTGGTCTGTAGTTCGACACAGCGACCGATGCAACCTCTCGAATCGTTGACAAATCGTCCAACTCCACAGCCCTTTGGAGAAGTCTCCTAACGAATTCAAGATCCAAGTTGGAGTTCGACAAGAACTGCTTCGTCGTGGGATAGAGGTATCGGCCGTCGTTGATCCACGACTCGATGAGAGCGCGTAGCTGCGTGTTAAGGGGGCCTGACCAGAGACCACGCAGAAGGGGTATAAGAAATAGCTTGATTGACTCGGTGTCTTCCGAAAGCAGTTTTAACGCAAGGGCAGGCTGGGCAACGGCAAACGATTCCAGAAAGAGGTAGAAGACCGGAAACGTTGCCATGTCGTCGGATTTTGTCTGTGCATACCGCAAGATTCGCGCGCGCCACTCCACGTAGTTGCTTTCAGTGATATTGGCGGCGTAACTGCGCGCAGTGCTCCGTCGAAGCTCTTCCGTTTCTTCAATCTCGTTCCCACCATCGTCCCGTTTTTGCCAATCGCCGAATATCCCTTCGAATCCTATGAGAATCCGATAGATTACGTACTCGGCGTGCTCGGAAATCCTGTCTCGCACCTTTAGAGCCGCGACTTTGATGTCCTCAGAGACTGCATGTACGAAGATCCAGTACGTGTTGTGCTCGATCTTCTGTACGACTTCTAGCTCGTCTGTCGCAGCAAGTTGCGCAAAGAATGCAAGGACCTTCTGTGCGTCTCGGACGAACATTGTCGTCGCTTCATCGCTCTTCACCACTCTAATTCCTGTCCGCGTGGCACCGGTGAGTGATCCCAGCACCGCGAGCTTGCAACCAGTCGAGTCTGCGAGATTGTAAATTCGCATCAGTAGATCAATTGCTTGAGTGCGAACATCGCTCACAGAGGGAATCGCTGGAGTCGCGGTGTGCGAAAGCGTGAGCGCCTTGTATGACCACGAGGTACCCTCCAT
>Ga0302324_100012035_pt1 | contig 17691 bp, 14 predicted proteins | sample Palsa_T0_1_FD_201949 | JGI IMG/M metagenome (GOLD analysis project Ga0302324, IMG submission 201949) | Peat permafrost microbial communities from Stordalen Mire near Abisko, Sweden - Palsa_T0_1 | ecosystem: Environmental > Terrestrial > Soil > Palsa > Peat permafrost | place: Sweden: Abisko... | reverse complement strand
ACTTTTGGACCGCGCTGCTTATAGCTGTTAGCGGAACCCTTTATCGACTGTTCGGGCGGGCACCAGAGCCCGAAGCATTTCCGATGCTGTCGTTATTCGTAGGGATTGCAATGAGCACGATTGGGCAACGCATGCTCTGTCTGGATGAGGGGCGAGCATTGCTGCGCTATCGTCTCCTACCGATAGCAGGGTGGAAGCTGCTCGTCACGCAGGACATGACTTTCCTGATCCCGCTTGCGGTCATGGTTTCATTCCTAAGTCTACGGACAGGTGTTGCATTTGGCTTGGTCGCTATCGCGGTCGGGCGATACCCGTCGCTGAGGCAGCGGGCGAACCAGCGTAGATGGCGTTTCGTCGGAGGAGATCCACGTTTCGGAGTAGCACAAGTTCTCTTGGGTGGATTAGCTGGAATCGGAGCGGCAAGGGCGGGACTCTGGGTCTTGGCCGTTGCCTTCGCCATCTACGTGGTTTCCATATTCTGGGGCGAGCTGCTCTGGAAACGCTCCCTGACTGCTTAGTCGAAAAACACGTCTCTGGTAGGGCTGTCCAAGCAGCGAGGTCGGACGACAATAGGATTGGTAAGGGAAGCCGGCCTCTGTTTACCCGTCGGCGGCGCTGTGGAATCCCGGCTGTGCCTACACGGCATCAGCGATTCGAGAACTCAACCGCCAGGATAAATCCCCGAAAACGCCGACGTCGAACGGAAGGACCCCGGCTTCGCACTAAATCGCCAATCCCTGACCCCCGGCCACCGCTGTTCAAAACACCCCCGGAATCAGCGCCTTCGTCTCCCGCTGATACGCGGCATAATCCGCCCCAAACCCTCGCAGCAAATTAGCCTCTTCGAGCCGGATCTTGCGCGCGTAGGCAAGCAGCGCCAGTACCACGCCCAGCAGCGCGTGCCACTCGCCCGACACGATGGCCGTGCCCGCGTACATGGCCAGCAGCCCTGTGTAGATGGGATGGCGCACTTGAGCTGCGATACGCGGCTCATGAGGGAAATATAAATCAGCGCGCGTGCCAGGGTTCAAAGATCAGGCAGCAGCAATCAGAAATCGCAAAATTCATGCTTGACACCGGCAGAAAATCCACTACCATATGGTTGTGGATAGGTTGGGTACAACATTTGCGGCTTTGTCCGATCCCACCCGCAGGGCGATGATCGAACGGCTCTCCCGAGGGCCTGCCTCTGTGCATGGATTGACGGAACCGTTTGCACTCTCGCAGCAGATGATTTCAAAACACATTGCCTGCCTGGTGCGGGCGCGGATTGTGATCAAGGCGAAGCGCGGACGAGAGAGTGTGTGCACGCTCAGGCCGGCGGCGATCAAGACAGTCAGCGACTGGGCGATCAGTTATCGCCGATTCTGGGAAGAGAGTTTCGACAGACTGGAAGTAGTGGTCAATGAAATGAAAAAAACGGCAAATGAAGAAAGAGGAGGTCAGAGATGACAGAAAACGCGGTTAGCGAAGTTGAGCGGATGGTTGTCACACGAGTTTTCGATGCCCCTCGCGAGTTGGTTTGGAAGGCGTGGACAGACCCGAAGTACATCATGCAGTGGTGGGGGCCGAAGGGCTTTACGGCGCCTGTTTGCAAGATGGATTTTCGCGTGGGCGGAAAGCTTCTCTGCTGCATGAGATCGCCGGATGGGCAGGAGGGCTGGAATGCGGTTGAGTACCACGAGATTGTTCTCTACGAGAAGATCGTTTCCTCCATGTACTTTTCCGACCCGGAGGGAAACAAGATTGACCCTGCGGAATTGGGAATAGAACATGAGGCCATAGACGGCGCATACGACGTGACCATCTTTGAGGATCTCGGGACCGGCCAGACGAGACTCACCCAAATTGGGAATGAACCAATGGAGAGCGCGAAAAACAGCGGTCAGCTCTAGGGCTGGAACCAGACACTCGATAAAGTTGCCGCAGTGGTTGCGGAGCTGGCGCTGGCGAAATAAGAAGTTGAAGTTTTGACTGTCGGCCTGCGCGAGATACAGCCAAGGGTGACGGGAGGCGGATTGGGTTCGGGTCTCTCGTCACTTGGACGGATAGTCGCCTGTCTGGATAAGTGACCCCTGGCCACCGCTGTTCAAAACACCCCCGGAATCAGCGCCTTCGTCTCGCTCCGATACGCCGCATACTCCGCCCCAAACCCGCGCAGCAGGTTGGCCTCTTCAAGCCTGACCTTCCGCCAATACGCCAGCACGGCCAGCACCAGGCCAACCAGCGCGTGCCACTCGCCCGACACCAGCGCGGTGCCCGCATACATCGCCAGCAGGCCCGTGTAAATGGGATGCCGCACTCGGGCGTACGGCCCCGTGCGGATCAGCTTGTGCTCCACCTTGATCGTGATGTTGCCGCTCCACTCCCGGCCCAGGCAGCGCCGCGCCCACACCGCCAGCGCCACGCCCGCCGCCACGAGCGCCAGCCCCAGCGCCTGAAACACCGCCGGCGCAGGCAGAAACCGCCCACTCAGCCCGCGCACCTGAATAAACAGCAGCAGCTGCCCCACGTTGATCAGAGCCAGGTGAAACCACCGCGACACATGCGACTCCCGCACCGCCGCCGCCGAAGCCCTGGTCGCTTCCTTTTCCCAATAAATCGAGAACAGGCACCACAGCACGATCGCCGCCAGCATCGCCGGCTCGTGCTGCAGCCAGCCCCAGTTCCCATGGTTCCAGCCCCAGTGCATGTGAGCGCCCTCCAAAACCTCTTCAAATCGCAATCGCCCCAGGCCGCCCAGCCCCCAAAAACACCTCAGCCGGAATGCGCATCCGCGCATCCCGGCTGAAAGTCCTAACCTTGAATCGGGCGTTATCGCTGCGGAGGATTCGACGTCCCCGTCAGCTGCTGCGTATTCGCAGCTCCCGCCCCATTTTGTGGAGCAGGCTGGCCGCCGCCCGCCGGCTGCTGATCGGGGGCCGCCTGACCCTGAGCAGGCTGATCTGGAGCCGCCTGGCCCTGCGCAGGAGCCTGGTTCACGTTCGCATCTCCGCCGCCCGGCTGCGCTCCCGGAGCAGGAGCCTGCTGCTGCGGATCGGTCCCCGCCGGAGCCGCGCCGCCGGCTGGTGGCGTGCCCGGCGGCGTGAGAGCCGGCGCAGACGCTACCTCGTACCGCTGCAGCTTGTAGTAGATCGGCGTCACTTCCATCGGCATCTTCTCTCGCGCATTGATGGGCAGGTAGCGCTTGGCCGTCAGCAGGTGCACCTTGTCGTCCCACGGATCGGTCTTGAGCCAGCTTCCCAGGGGCAGCGCGGCGGTCTGCGTCAGGTCGTCCCAGTTCAGCTTGGGAGACATCTTGGCCAGGTCGCTCATCCACGGCGTCCCATCGGCCTTGAGCAGCGAGTCGCCCAGCTTCGGCGTGTTCAAGGCCTTCAGCACGTGCGCGCGATCGGTGAGCTGCGCATAGTAGAGCGCGGCGGTCGGCAGCTGGTCCTTGTACATCGACGCCTGCAGATACTCCATCGCCTTCTTGGCTGCATCCGCATCGTCGCCGTCCGAGTGGTACATGTTGATTCTCTGGAAGCTCGCCTCGTCGGGGAACAGCAGCCGGTCGTTAAACGCGTAGCGCGTGTCGATGTGATGGCCCAGCGCGATGTGCGCCAGTTCCATCGCGATCACCGACGCAAATGCCGGCTCGTTGGGCAGCGTGTCCAGCAGACCCTTGCTGATCAGAATGGTATTGCCGACCGTCGTCGTCTCAAGCGTCGTGGTCAGCAGCACCCGGCAATGCACCGTGTCGGTAAACGCCAGGTTGTTGGGCACCTCGAGGTTGATCACGATCTGGTCCAGCACCTTGGTCTCGTAGCCGCCCTGATCTTCCGGCGCCACAAGGCCCGCCTCGACCAGACGGTCGATCACGTTGTTCTCGGCCTGCGTAATCCACGCGCGCGAGGCCTGCAGCGGAGTCATGTCCTGCGACTCGTCGCTCTGCTCCACTGCGTCGTCCACCTTCACGCTCACGTTTTCGCTGTCGCGCGTGGGCAGCTTCAGGCTGTATCCCCAGAAGTGCGTCTGCGCCTTCAAGCCTACTGACTTGTCGCCCTCGGTCCGCTCTGTTTCCTCGACGTAAACCGCCACCGGCAGCCACACCTGGGGCTGCACGTTCATGCGCCAGCTGTCGAAGTGGAAGTAGTACCGCGAATCGTCCTCCGCGCCCGGACTTGTGTAGGTGCCGTTGAAGCGCACGATGTTGCCGTCCTGATCCTCAATCCAGATGCGCCCGTAAAAACGGCCCATCCCGCCCACCTTGGGATGCACGTCGTATACCCAGGTGCGCACGGAACCCAGAAACTCCCGCCGCACATAGCTGAACACATAGTGCTGCTGGTCAAAGCTGGTGGGGTCAAGGAACATCATCTGCATGAAGCCCACCGGGTTGTAGGTGAACCGCGTATCCAGATGCAGCGCCTTGGTCAGCCCCGTGATGGAGGCTAACGAGCCCTTGAACCAGCTCTTCTTCTCGGCGGCCCGCGGCGTGTATGTCTTGTCCGTGAAGGTCTTCGAGAAGTCCACGCGGCTCAGCGTGTACTGATCCTGCGTGGGCACCTCATACAGCTTCACATCCGGCTTGGTGTTCTGGATGTAGGTTTCCACCAGCGGCGTGCGCAGCTGGATGTTCTTGATCAGCACCTTTTCGCGTGCCACGGCACGGTCGACCAGGGCCGACTGCTCCGGGGTAAGCTGATGAGCCGTCTCGTACTTCGGCTGCTTCTTCGCGTACGCGCCGGCTGAGCCCAGAGCCCCAACAAGGGCCGCAATAAGGAAGGTGTGGACGATCTTCCGAAATTTCATTTCAAACTCCTGCGTGAGGTTTTCCAAGTACTGCAAGGCCGCCATCGGTCCAGCGTTGCACCGCTGAGTTCAGCCCTTGATTGTGCGGTTCAGTTTCAATGCTACGCCAATTGGAACGTGATTGTGATGTTGGTGGTCGAATCCATTGCCTTGCCGTCCCTGGTCGCCGGCTTCAGCACCCGTCCCTGCTGCACCGCGCGCTTGGCCTCTTCGTCCAATCCGTGGCCCAGACCGCGCAGCACGCCCAGCACCTGAATCTGCCCATTGGCGTAGAACGTCACGCGCAGCACCACGGTTCCCTGAATCTTCAGGCTCTTGGCTTCCTGTGTGTATTCCGGCCGCGGAATCGATACCTCCACCTGGGTGCTCGAAGGCGCCGTCGGCGCAGCCACCTGCGGCAGCAGGCCCGTCGTCGCGCCCGGGATGTTGGCCGAGGCTACCCTGCCGCCCCCTGCATAGCCGGTGGGCGAGTTCCCGGTGCCGCCCGGAAATCCAGCCGACGCAACCTTGCCCACTGTCCCGGCGTTCGAGCCCGACCTGAGCCCGTTACCGATACCCGTCGAGCCCACCACGCCATGCGGCGCCACGGCCGGCCCGTTCATGCCGCCATAGGGATTGCCGATGGCCGCCACCGTGGCCGGACGCGTCGCGTTCGGATTCGGCGTCACGCCAAACGTCTCGCCCAGGTGCACCGGCGCCGTCGAGGCCTTCACGGTGTTGTTCTGCGCCGGCATGGCAGCTGTCATAGCCGACTTGGGCTGCGGAGCCAGGATCACCGACGGACGCGCCGCCTTGATCACCGGCAGCGGCGTCACCTTGGCTTCCATCTGCACCTTGGGCAGATCCACCGGCTTCACCTTGGGCATTTCAATCTTCGGCTGCTCCAGCCTGATCTCCGGCTTCAGAGGCGGTGGCGGGGGCGGCGGAGGAATCTTGATCTTCACCGGCGGAGGCGGAGGAGTCGCGGTCGGCATGATCAGCACCGTCTCCTCATACTTGTGAGCTTCAATGGCGGGCTTGATCAGAATGCCAAGGATCAGCAGTGTCGCCAGGATCAATCCGTTGACGACCGCGCTGGTTACAAAAGATGCGGATCTGCCCTCAGGTTCGGGAAGCAGTCCAAATGTCATCCGGCCGGGATAGGTTTTCAAAGCCATGTTCTCAGTCCTCGCTTGTCGCCGTGGAGACGGCAGAGATTTCGAATTGCAGAGCACACCGAAGTCGCATTTTCCAGCTGCCGCCCCGTCCCGCTTTCGGGATCGTGACTGCGCATCCGGCTGCGATTCGGCACTGGGGGATTCTCCGTATGGCGCTTCTCTTTCGCGCCGGCTTGGCGTAAATGCAATCCGCGCTCCGGCTCGCCTGACAGGGCTCGACGGGTAGGCATTGGATTGCCGCCTGAATGATAAGATGCTGATTTGGACGTTGAATGGCCGGGGAGTTCAAAATGCAACGCGAATTCCGGACCGCCTGGGCGCGATCCATCTGAAGCAGCGCGTGCGCGCGATGGAGACGCGTCACGATGCACTACCCGCTCCGGGTTGTCGGTTGAATGGTCCTTGGACACTCAGATGCTCCGGGTTACGTCCAAGGCAGTCAATACAGGTGGTGCAGTTTCCCGCTCCCGATTCCGAGCGTTCCCGATCGTGTTTGCTGGCATGTTTGCTTCTCAGGGCACTGTACCCTACCATGCTCTGCGACCTCTGTGGGCAAACATTACCATGTGTGGCGAGCCCCCTCATAAACAATCCGAAGGCGGGTGTTCCCCCGCGGTTTTGGCTCTGCCCTATGTGTAATAGACTTAGGTTAACCCGAACTGCTCGGGAAAGGACAACTATTTTGTGAAGATTTTGGTCACCGGGGGCGCGGGGTACATCGGAGGTACCGTATCGGGACTCCTGGCCGACCAGGGTCACCACGTTGTCGCCCTGGACAATCTGGGTCACGGAAGGCTTGATTTGCTGCCTCCGGGGGTGGAATTTGTCCGTGGGGAAGTGGAGGACCGGCCCGCCCTTGAAAGCCTTTTCTCCAAAGCCGCCGACCACGGCCAGCCCTTTGACGGCGTGATTCACATGGCCGCGCTCATTGAGGCCGGCGAGTCCATGCGCCACCCTGAAATTTTCTTTCGCAACAACTCCGCCGCCACCCTCTCGCTGCTCGAAGCCATGCTTGCCCGCGGTCCACGCCAGCTGGTTTTTTCTTCCACTGCCGCCGTGTACGGAGAACCGCAATCCGTTCCGATTCAGGAAGATGCGCGTCTTCTGCCCACCAACGCCTACGGTGAATCCAAGCTCCTCGTCGAGCAAATGCTCACCTGGTTCCATCGCATCCACGGCTTCCGCTACGCCTCTCTGCGCTACTTCAATGTGGCCGGCGCGCCCGAGACCGCGGGTGGAGTTTTTCGTGGTGAAGCTCATGAGCCTGAATCCCATCTGATCCCTCTTGTCCTCGATGTCGCTCTCGGCCGGCGCGCATCGATCCGCGTCTTTGGAGACAACTATCCCACCCCGGATGGCACCTGCATCCGCGACTATATTCACGTGTCCGATCTGGCTGAAGCGCACCTGCTGGCGCTCGCTGAACTCAAAAATCGGCCCCGCCTCATCTACAACCTTGGTAATGGCCAGGGCTTCAGCGTTCTTCAGGTAATCGACTCTGTTCGCCGGGTAACCGGGCATCCCATCCCGGTCGAACTCCATCCCCGACGCCCCGGGGACCCAGCCGTCCTGGTTGCCAGCTCCGACCACGTCATGCGCGATCTGGGTTGGAAACCGAAATACACCGAGCTCGATGACATTGTCCGCACCGCCTGGCGTTGGCACCGGAAACGGTACGCCTGAAGGTTCGCTTTCCGATCTTTCCCTGAGCGCTACGCGCGGCCTGGAGTTCCGGTCTTCCGTGCGCTCCAATAGTCACTAAGATGGGAAAGCGACCCCGAAGGTTTTTTCAGAATTGCTGAATTCCGGAACCTCTACCCTGTATCGGCAAATTCAGCCGCCGCTTCAATGTGTCCCATCGTCGAATCGATAGAGAAAATGCCGTGCTTCTCACAGAACCCACTGCACAGCCTCAGCAGGACGAATGGGTGCCCTGCCCAGAGGGCGCCCATCCCGATTCTGGGACCTGTGATACCACGAACCCGGTAACCTAATCGGACCCGGATGCCGGCTGTTTCACCCTCGCGAGCTGACCTTTCATGCGCCCCGGCGGCACATAATGAAACCGCACCAGGTAGATCTTCTCGCCCCTGCCGTGTTTCGCCACTTTCAGCAGGTCCAGAACCCCCAGAAACCCCGACTCGCGCGCCAGCTCCGGCGTAATATCCGGCATCCCAATGGGGTCGATCGAGTCCACCTCGATCTCGCCCTCGTCCATGCGGTAGCGGCCGCCTGCCTTGACGCGCGGACTCATCCAGATGCGCACGCTGCACTTGATCTGCCCGCGCCGAACCCCCTCGCGCAACCGTTTGGCAAACATCATGCAGAGAGTCTAGAGCACTTTCGAATCAAGTGTTAACGAAATCCGGGGTGCCCCATCCTTTGTGCGTCCTTTGCACAAAGGGTGGGAACCTCAGAAGCCCATGGCGGACTGTAAACACCTGGATCGATAATTCTCTAAAGGATCGATGAGGCTCCCATGCTGTTATGATTTCCAGCCATGCGCACCCTGATCTGCTCACTCCTTCTCCTCGCATCCTCGGCCGCCATTTTGTCCGCGCAGCAGTACGACCTGGTGATCGAGGGCGGACGCGTCATGGATCCCGAGACCGGCCTCGATGCCATGCGCAACGTCGGTATCCGCGACGGGAAGATTGTCCGCATCACGGCCGACACGCTGGCCGGCCGCCGCGTCCTCCATGCGAGTGGGCTGGTGGTCGCTCCCGGTTTCATCGACCTGCACCAGCACGGCCAGGACATCGCAAGTGAGCGCGTCAAGGCGCTCGACGGCGTCACCACCGCGCTGGAGCTCGAGATCGGCGCGCCGGACGTGGCGCAATTCCTCAGCGCCAAGGAAGGCCACTCGCTGATCAACTACGGCACAGCGGCCAGCCACGTGGCGGCGCGATCGCTTGCATTCGGCGCTCCGCTCCCAGCCGGCGACATCCTTCCCAAAAGCGGACCCGCCACCGATCGGCCCGCCACGCCGGAGCAGATCGAAAAGACCGGAGCCCGCCTGCGCCACGAGCTCGATGCCGGCGGACTGGCCGTCGGCATGGGCATCGCGTACACGCCGGGAGCCACTCGGGCGGAGGTGATCGACATATTCCGGCTCGCGGCCGAGCGCCGGCTGCCGGTCTACACCCATGTGCGCAGCGCCGGCCGCATCGAGCCCGGCTCGTCCATTGAAGCGGTGAGCGAAGTGATCGGCGCGGCCGCCATCACCGGCGCTTCGCTGCACATCGTGCACATCAACAGTTCCTGCACTGCCGACACGCTCGAATGTCTCTCGATGATCGAGGGCGCCCGCGCACGCGGACTCGACGTAACTGTGGAGGCGTACCCCTACATCGCCGGCATGACTGCGATCAACTCTGCCGTTTTCAATCCGGGCTGGCAGCAGCAGCTGGGCATAAGCTACGGCGACCTCATGCTGCCTGACACCGGAGAGCGCCTGACCAAAGAGCGCTTCGACGAGCTGCACAGCTCCAGCACCGCGCGCTTCGTGATCATCTTCAGCAATACGCAGGAGATGGTGGACAAGGTCATCCCGCACCCGCTGGTGATGATCGCCAGCGACGGCCTCGCGGGTCATCCGCGCAATGCCGGAACCTATTCGCGGGTGCTGGCCCAGTACGTCCGCGAAAAGGGAACCATCACGCTGATGGACGCGCTGCGAAAGATGAGCCTGATGCCGGCAGAGATGCTGGAGCGGTCGACCGCCGAGGCGCGGCGCAAAGGGCGATTGCAGGAGGGCGCCGACGCCGACATCGTGGTATTCGATGCCAAGACCATCAGCGACCGGTCCACATTTGAGAAGCCGATGGAGCCGAGCGTCGGCGTGCGTTATCTGATCGTGGGAGGAACGGTCGCCGTCGACGAAGGCAAGATCGTGCCGGATGTTCTCCCAGGCCGCGCGCTGCTGGGGCCGGGGAAGCGCTCTGCGACGCAGGACTAGGTCTCTGACCGCATGATTTGGTACGTTGAGTTCGTGGCTATCCCACGTCCCAAACGCGGGACCTGGGGCACCCCGCTGCGATCAGTTGCGGATCCCACCCTTGCGACAAGAAAAAATCGCAAGGATGGGACGCCCAGTTGGTTGGCCGATCCCGGGAATCGGTTACATCCGCATTTGCGGCATTCCCTTGAGCAGGAACTCGTAGTGCGGGCGCGTGGTGTCGGGGCCCGATGTGATGGTGCTGTCGAGGTGAATGATCTCGTCATTCGCGCCGTATTTGGGCCACTCGGGCAGTCCCGGTCCGTTGGGGTCGCCGGTGCGTGCGAAGTTGGTCCAGTAGCTCATCATCTGGTCGCTCAGCTTCCAGTCCTCGGGCCGCCAGGTGGCGCCGGGCCGCGTGGCCAGCGTGCCAAATACGTATTCGATGTCGTCGGAGTGAAACGCGAACGAGCCGGGATGAAACTTGCTGGGCGGCGCGGCCAGCTCGAAGTGATAGCGGTAGACAGGCGATTCGCCGGTCTTCTTCTGCGCCTCGATCCACTTCCAGGTGCCGAAAGCGATAAATGCGTCGCTGCCGTAGTCGATGGCGGCGCGCAGGGCCTGCTCGTCGGTCTCGCCCGGATAAAGCTTGAGGAAGTCCGCGGCGCGGTCCTTGAAGAGGCCGTCGGCGTAGGCCTTCCACTGCACGGAGGTCATGCCGCGCATGGCGAAAAAGCTTCCTTCGTCGCGGTTCCAGCCAGCGAGCAGCGGCACATGAGCCTGCTTGCCCGCGGCATAGGTGTCGGCCACAGGCTCGGTCAGCAGCTTGCCGTCGATGTCCGGCGGAAAGCCAACGCCCGGCTTCTTTGCAGCTTCCAGAATCTTGTCGGTAGACAGCGCGCGCAACTCGGCCAGCGACTTGACGCCGAGCGAGTCCACCCATTCGCCATCTTTCTTTTCGCGCGCTTCCAGCGTGTCGTAGCCCAGCACGCCCGAGCCCAGCGCGCCGCCGCTCTCACCGATGGCCTTGGCAAAGAGCCCATGCGCCGGCGCGGCTGCCATCAGCGTGCACACGGCAAACGAGCCGGCGCTTTCGCCAAAGATGGTTACGTTGTCAGGGTCGCCGCCAAACTGCTTGATGTTGCCCTTGACCCACTTGAGGGCCTCCACCATGTCCATGAGGCCGTAGTTGCCGGCCGCGCCGTTGCCCTCCTTGGCCAGGTCGGACGTAGCCAGGAATCCGAACACGCCCAGCCGATAGTTGATGGTGACCAGCACCACGCCCTTCAGCGGCAGGAAGTCGCCGTTGTGGCGCGGCTCGTCGCTGCCGCCGCCCGAGTAACCGCCACCGTGAATCCAGAACATCACCGGCAGCTTGCTCTTGTCGGTCGATTCGGCCGGCGTGTAGACGTTCAGATAAAGGCAGTCTTCCTTCGCTCCCGCCGCGTCCTGAAAGATCATGTCGTCGAATACGTGGTTTTGTGCGCAATGCGGCGCAAAAGTAGTGCCGTCGCGGTCGCCCTTCCACTTGGCGGGCGGCTCGGGCGCCTTCCAGCGCAGATCGCCCACGGGCGGCTCCGCATAGGGCAGCCCCAGAAACGCCCGCACCTTGCCGTCGTTGATGGTCTTGCCCTTGACCTTGCCCTGCTCGGTCTTTACCGTGAGCGGGTCGGCATGTGCCGCCACTGCCAGCCCCAGCGCCAGCCCGGCCACAGCCAGGGCACACGCCGCCTTCAATCCCAGTTGCATCATGAAAATCCTCCGCGCAATACCTTACAGGACGGCGGGGCGGACGGGCGAGTTTCACTTCGGGTCTCTGTGGTCTCCCAGGTCCCAGAGTCGGGACGCAGGGGCACCCGGTTTGGTGGCGCTGCGGGCTAGATGTCTGCGCCGCCGTATTCAACCGAGTGCAGGAAGAGGCCGCGGGCCGGAGCCGTCGGTCCAGCCGCCGAGCGCGCGCGCGCCGCAATCATGGCGGGAATCTCATCCGCCAGCCGGTAGCCGCGCCCGGCATCCAGCATGGTGCCCACCAGGTTGCGCACCATGTGGTGCAGGAAGCCGCTGCCGCGCACGCGATAGACCAGCAGGCTGCCCGATTCGGACTCGCGCCGCTGCCAGTGCGAGGAAAAGATGGCGCGGACCGCCGAAGCGGGCACGCCGACTTCCGAAACCCGTGCGGCAAGGTCCGGATCGGTTGCGGCGAAGCTGAGGAAGTCATGCTCGCCGACGAAGTGACGCGCCGCCGCCTCAAGCGCTTCGAGATCCAGGGGCCATGCACAGGCATGAACGTAGCGCGCCAGAAACGGCGGGCAGAGGCCGGCCGCGCCGCCGGGCGGTCTCTCCTCGAAGACGCGATATTCATAGGTCTTGGCCACGGCCGAGTGGCGCGCATGAAACGTGTCCGGAGCGGTTCTGGCCTCGACAATGCGAATGGAGTCCGGCAGAGTCCGGTTGACCGCATACAGCAGATTTCCAGGCGGAATGGGCGCTGCCAGCGCGAAGCTCGCCGCCTGGCCCAGCGCGTGCACGCCCGCATCGGTGCGTCCCGAGCCCTGCGGCAGCGGTGCCTCGCCAATCACGCGGCCGAGCGCCGCCTGCAACTCACCCTGGATGGTGCGCTCGCCGGGCTGTACCTGCCAGCCGCTGAAGTCGGTGCCATCGTAAGCCAGGGTGAGCTTCCAGTTTCTTATCCGCGAGGCGGGATGAGTGAGATCGGTCACCAGGTACCCGTTTAGATAACAGGATAATCGAACTGCGGCTAGCGGTGCAGTTTCCGGATCGCCGGTCAATCGCCCGCATGGTCGGATTCCGCGTGCTCGATTACCCAAGCCGCAAGCCGACGAATGTGTACCTTTGAGGCTTTGGCAAAACAGTTGTGAGCCAGCATGAATGCCCGCTCTGGTTCGAGATGGATCGCGAGTCGAAGCTGGTCGCGAAACTGCTCCGAAAAATCGCCGGTCACGAGGCGATTCATGATGCAGTCAACAAGCTGGCGACGTTGTTCGTGACCGACATCGCAGTGTTTTAGCCGACGACACATTATCGCTCGTGCTCGCCCGTGCCAACTACCACGCGTTTCGGCGAGCATGAACTTGACGCACCTGTCTTTCGCCTCGTTGTTACAAGACAGCAAGCCATCTGCCATACGATGGAGAGAAATCTTGTCTAGATGATCGAATTCCTGCGACCAGACATCAGCTCCCACTCGCCGCTCCTGCGCATAAAAGATAGCAGACTCGCCCGATAGGACCTTCCAAATGCCTTCAGCAGGAGGTCGCCAAACCTCAAACGCCGCCACCCCCGACCGTTTCCCAGTCTGAGGGGAGTCAGCCGTTACGATATACTCAGCTTTCCGCTTGCTTGCGATTTCTGCGCGCCGCAAACGGCCGCCGGACGGCAGGCGAGGGAACGAACGGCGGCCCGCGCGCGTATTGTGCGATGAGCATCCAGCCGAACGGCGGGGAGAAAGCGAGAAATCGCCCGTCGTGAGTGACAAATTTGCGTCCGGAGAGACTCTTTGGACGTCTTGAAGAATGGCACCCCACATGCCTCAGCGATCCGTGGAGAGGAATCATGCATTCGTTCGGTACACGTGTGTTCGAGCAGCAGGAAATCAATACCCCGCGCAGCATGAGGGGAAATGCGAAGCGTCCGCAGGCCGCCAGCCGGCTGCGCGCGCTGGCTGTGGCCATGCTGGCATTGTCGACGGTGGTGCCATCGGGCTTGAGCCAGCAGGCGGCGCCAGTCCAGCAGTCAGGGCCGGCACAGGCCGCGCAGTCGGGCCCGGGTACGAGCGGGCCGGAAAAACAGGCTTCCGAGCTGCCGGCAGCGCCGGCGCCGGTGCCCACAGAGCCGGTTCCTTTGCGCATGACCGCGCGCGATTTCTCCAAACCGGCTGGAAAATTGGCGGGCAATCCCATCAACATGTACCGGCCCACCACCATTGGCAAGGCCAGCTTTGCCAATTCGGTGCGGCTCACCGACCTGGTTAAGGACGGCAAGATCTATCTCAGTCTGTCCGACGCCATCGCGCTGGCGCTTGAGAACAACTACGACATCGCCATCGCGCGCTACGACCTTGACATTGCGGACACCGACATCCTGCGCACCCGCACCGGCGCCGCGCCGCTGGGCGCGCCCTCGGGCCTGGTGGCCGGCACGCTGGGCGGGTCCGCCTCCACTTTGACCACAGGCGGCGGCCCCGGCGGCACGTCGATCGGATCGGGCGGCGCGGGCGCGGGCCTCGGCGGAGTTGCGTTTTCAACAGCCGGCGCCGGTCCAGCGCCTGAACAGCTTGAGCCGTCGGTCACCGGCGCTCTCAAGTATGACTGGGCCAGCACGCCTTCCAGCAATTTCTTCTCCGGCGGCAGCTCGTCCACGTTTACTGACGACGTGACCTACAATCAAGGCTTCGTGACTGGCACCGCATTCCAGTTTGTTCTCGACAACACGCGGGCGACAAACACCAACGCTTTCGCAACCTTCAGCCCGCAGTTCAACTCGAGCTTCAACGCGCAGGTGACGCAGCACCTGTTGCAGGGCGCCGGCATCTGGGTCAACAAGCGCTTCATCTACCAGGCGCTCAACGACCGCCGCATCACCGATTCCTCGTTCCGCCAGCAGATTCTCTATACCGTCAACCAGGTGGAGACGATTTACTGGGGCCTGGTGCAGAACTATGAAGACGTGCAGGCCAAGGAGCGCGCGCTTGAGCAGAGCAGCCGCCTGGCCGCCGACAACCGCAAGCAACTCGAGATCGGCACCATGGCGCCGCTCGATGTGGTCAATGCCGACTCCACGGTCGCTAGCGACAAGCAGGGGCTCATCACGTCGCAAAGCAATCTGAACTATCAGCAGCAGATCATCAAGCAAGCTATCGCGCGCAACCTTAACGATCCCGCGCTGGCGGCGGCGCCGGTGATCCCGACTGACCGAGTCACGCTGGAGCCGATCCCGGAGGAGACTCAGCCCGTGGAGCAGCTGGTCCAGACTGCCTTTGAGCAGAGGCCGGAGCTGGAGCAGGCGGTGCTCACGCTCAGGAACGACGAGATCACTCTCAAGGGCGCGCGCAACGCGCTGCTCCCGGTCGTGGATATCTTCGCCTATCTGGGAGGCTCGGGCCTGGCCGGCACCTACAATCCGAATTGCCAACCGAGCATACTTGGAACATGCCCAAAGGGCTCGACGGGCGGTTACGGCACCGGGCTCGGTAACACCTTCGACAATTCGTCTCCAGACAAGGGATTCGGGTTCAACATCACCATCCCCATCGGCAACAAGTTTGCGCAGTCGGTGCAGGCGCGGTCGCTGATGGAGTACCGACAGGCTGAGTTGCGCCTGGAGCAGCTCTACACGCAGATCCGCATCGAAGTGGCGAACGCAAAGTTCGCGCTGACCAACGACCGCGCGCAGGTGCAGGCTTCAGTGGCCGCGCAGGACTTTGCCGGTCAGAGCCTGGATGCGGAGCAGAAGAAACTCAGGCTGGGTGCTTCGACGACTGCACTGGTGCTTGCCCAGGAACGCGCCCAGGCCATTGCCGAGGACAACCTTATCGTGGCCAATGCGGCGTATGCCAAGGACCGCGCCGGCCTGTATCAGATTCTGGCCACCACGATGCAGCACTATGGCATCAACCTGGGTGAGGCTGCGAGCGGCAACGTGACAACCGCACCTCTGGTGCCCGGCGTCGGCCCCGCAAAGAACACCAAGGAGCCCACGATGACTCCTCCGCCCACCACGCCGCCGCATTCCACCACGCCACCGCAGACCACCGCGCCGGCGCCGCAGTAGGCGCGCGGCTCTTTTCCACAGAACTGGGTGCCCCAGGTCCCGATTCTGGGACTTGGGATACTTCATTCCGCACAAATCTGTATTCCGCACAAATCAGTCATCCTGAGCGAGCGCAGCGAGTCGAAGGACCTGCGTTTTGTCTTCACCCCGAGACGATGGAAGCCTACCGCTCCGCCACCAAATCCAGCAGATCGAAAAACTCCGGAAAGCTGATATCCGCCGATTCCGCGCCCTGGATCAGCGTGTCCCCCTCGGCGCGCAGCGCGGCCACGCTGAACGCCATGGCGATGCGGTGATCGCCGCCCGAGTCGATGATGGCCCCATGCAGCGTTTGGCCGCCCGGCACATCGAGCCCGTCGTCAAACTCCACGACCTCAGCGCCCATGGCGCGCAGATTCTTCGCCACCAGCGCAATGCGGTCCGACTCCTTTACGCGCAGCTCGCGCGCATCGCGGATGCGGATGCCGCCGCTGGTGTAAGGCGCAATAGCGGCCAGCACCGGCAACTCGTCAATGAGCTGCGCGGCCAGGGCGCCCGTGATCGCGGTTGAGCCCAGCCCGTCGGGCGGCGCAGACACCTGCACGGTGCCCACCAGCTCTGCGTGCTGCTCTTCAAGATTGAGGACACTGATGTGCGCGCCCAGCGAGGTCAGCACATCGAGCAGCGTGGCCCGCGTGGGGTTGAGGCCGAGGCCGTCGAGTATCAGCCCTGACCCCGGAAACAACGCCGCCGCGCAGAGAAAAAATGCGGCTGAAGACAGATCGCCAGGCACCGATGCGTCAAAGCCGGTCAACGCCTGCGGCCCCGCGATCGAAACATAGTTCGCAGAACGCGTGACCTTGGCGCCAAAGGCGCGCAGCGCCAGCTCGCTGTGATCGCGCGTGCGGACCGCCTCGCGCACGGTGGTGGTGCCCGGAGTCTGCAAGCCCGCCAGCAGGACACATGTCTTCACCTGCGCACTGGGCACCGGGGTGGTGTAATCGATGGCCTTGAGCGTGCCGCCATCGATGCGCAGCGGCGCATGGCCGTCGGTGAGCGCGATGCGCGCGCCCATCTCGGCAAGCGGCTTGCGAATGCGCTCCATGGGCCGCCGCGACAGCGACGCATCGCCCATCAGCGTGAACGAGCCCGGTTGCGGCGCGAGGAGCCCAGCGATCATGCGCATGGTGGACCCGGAGTTGCCGCAGTCGAGCGGCGCATCGCTGGGCGTCACGCGGCCGCTTACGCCGGTAACTTCAATCACGCCGCCGTCGAGCCTGCGCACCGTTGCGCCCAGCGCCTCCATGCAGGCCAGCGTCGATGCGCAGTCCGCGCCCGTCGAAAAATTGGTGAACCGCGAAGTGCCGGACGCGAATGCGCTCAGCAGTGCATAACGATGCGAGATGGATTTGTCGCCAGGCAGGCGCAGGCTGCCGAGAATGTTGCGCGCCGGCCGGATGATGCGTTCTTCGGTTGCTGTTTGCAAGGGGGCTCCGAGAGTGAGGCTGGTTCAAGTTTATCGAAGTAAGGCAGGGAATAGGGAACAGGGAACAGGGAACAGGGACCAGGGTAATCGAACTCGACAGAATCGGTCCCGGCCCTCGCTTCCGGCTTCAGGCAGCAAAGCAACCGACACAAAGATCGCACAGGGGCTATACCTGCGCCATGGGACGAACCAGCCGACACTTTGACAGAATGAGCGTGGGTTGGTCACGCCGTTCAGCGTTCGTCTATATAGGGAGTTCGTTAGTGTAGTGTCCAACAAATAGCTGGACAATTGGAGTTGGGTTGCGGCATACTCAGATATGCCGCGATCTTCTTTACCGCTCGCCGTCTCTGCTCAGCAGCAGGAACAGATCGAGCGCTGGTTGGCAGCGCTTGGTACGCCGCAACAGGTGGCGCTGCGGTGCCGTATCGTGCTCGCCGCCAGTTCCGGCAAGACCGAGTTCCAGATCGCATCCGCATTGAACGTCAACCGGAAGACAGTTCGTTTGTGGCGGGACCGTTTTACCCGCGAAGGCTTGCAGGGGCTAT
>Ga0302324_100012034_pt1 | contig 17693 bp, 17 predicted proteins | sample Palsa_T0_1_FD_201949 | JGI IMG/M metagenome (GOLD analysis project Ga0302324, IMG submission 201949) | Peat permafrost microbial communities from Stordalen Mire near Abisko, Sweden - Palsa_T0_1 | ecosystem: Environmental > Terrestrial > Soil > Palsa > Peat permafrost | place: Sweden: Abisko... | reverse complement strand
TTGACTCGGGCCCCCGGCGCGGCACTAGCATGAGGCCGCACAACCTCGAGGGGAGCGAACCATGATCGTCGAAATGCGTACCTACACCTTGAAGCCGGGCAGCCAGGCGACGGTCATCGAGCGCTTCGGCAAGGCCTTGCCGAACCGCCTCAAGCTGTCGCCGCTGGCCGCTTTCTGGTCGACCGACGTCGGCCCGCTCAACCAAATCATCCATGTCTGGTGCTATGCCGATTCCGCCGAGCGCGACAAGATCCGCGCGGCGTCGACCAAGCTCGAGGGCTGGCCGCCGGAGATCCACGAGTTCGTCGTCGATCAGGAAACCAAGATCATGATCCCGGCGCCGTTCTCGCCGCCGCTCGAGCCGCGCACCCTGGGCGGCATCTACGAGATCCGGACCTACGTCTACAAGCCGCGCTCGATGCCGCACGTCATCGAGAGCTGGTCCGCCGCGATCGGCGAGCGCACCAAGCTGTCGCCGCTGGTCGGCGCCTTCTACAGCGAGATCGGCGTGCTCAACCAGTATGTCCATATCTGGGCCTACAAGGACGCCGGCGAGCGCCAGCGCATCCGCGCCGAGGCGGTTGCGAAGGGCATCTGGCCGCCCAAGTCGAAAGTGCCCGACATCCTCGTGAAGCAGGAGAACGCGCTGTGCATCCCGGCGCCGTTCTCGCCGCTGAAGTAGCGACGCGCGTACGGTAGCGGTTCCTCTTCCTTTCCGTCATTGCCGGGCTTGACCCGGCAATCCATACGGACCCCCGGGTCAAGCCCGGGGGTGACGGGAAAGCGCGAGTGAGGTTAGCAGGCGACGCCGCGTCCGCATCACGACCCGCCCTTGGCGCGGTCGGGATCGATCGCGCGCAGCACGAACTCCTCGGCCCACGGCCGATATTCCTGCCACAAGGAAGCCAGCGCGGCGATCGGCTGGTCGGAAGCGTCGACCCGGAGATCGACCAGGGGAAAGCTCTGATCGGCGACCACGAGGAGGGCCGCCGAGCGCACCGCTTCATGTTCGCCGCCGGCCGCCAACCCGGCCTCGAGCGCGCGCACCAGCCGTGCGGCCAGCAATTCGTCTGGTGACGCCGCGAAGGCCGCCGCCATCGCGGGCAGCACCCGGTCGTTGGCCAGGATGTTGCCGAGCACGATGCAGTCGCGCCCGGCCAGCTCGCCGCGATGCGGCTTGACGTGCGCGCCCGAGTGCGCGGCGGTGCGGCCCGCCGCATCCATCACGGCGAGTTGCCGCCAGTCGCTCGACCCGTTCGAGGCGATCAGCGCGCGTAGGGTCTCGTCGGAAGTGCAGCCCGATTGCAGCAGGTCGAGGCCGCGCGGGCCGAGCCGCGGATCGGTGCGGTTCTGGGTCAGCACGGCGCCCACGCCGGCGCGCGCGTACGGCACGCGGGTGCCGACCGCGATGTTCGAGGTCGACACCGCGCAGCCGATCTGCCCGGTGCGCGCGCAGCGTCCGATCAGCGAGAAGGTCATGCCCGGAACCGTGTCACAGGCGATGCAGCCAGGCGGCGAGGTAGCCCTGCCACCACAAGAAGCCGAGCGCTACCAGGATCGCGAGCGCGACACCGTAGAGCACCCAGGGCTGGCGCTTTTCCGCATAAGGATCGGTCAGCGCGCGCTGCGCGCCGGGCGGCAGCTGTGCGACCGCGGTCAGCGCGGTACCGAACGGGATGTTGACGCGGAGCCGCGTGTTGACCGCCCAGCCCGAGGCATCGAGGATTGGCCCGAGATTGCGGCTGCGCAGCTTGAGCGCGGCGATGACCATCGACGGGCCCGAGATCGCCAGGATCACGCCGAGCACGGCGAGCGGCATCTGCCACCAGGCGAGATGGAGGAAGCCGGTGACCAAGGTGGCGACCGCGGTGCCGATCGCGCCGATCGCCAGGCCGATCGCGGCGAAGATGCCGGCGAAGCGCGCGGCATCGAACGCCTGCTGGCCGGTCGGCGCAGGCGCCGTCGCGGCGGGCGCTGCCCCGGCCGCGGGTGGCGCGGCTTGCGTCGGGCCGGCGATCGAGCGCGCGATGAGCTGGGCTTGCTGCTGGCCCTGCTGGGCGGCCGAACGGGCCGCCGCCGCCTTCTGGATCTGGTCGCTGATCATGCGGCCGGCCTGCTTGTAGGGCAGCCAGAAGGCCTCGGCGAGGCTGATCGGATGCTCGACGATCTTGATGATGTTGGCGTCCCAGTCGCGGCCCTTGCGGTCATAGAACAGGCCGTTGCGGCCGACCCGCAGATTGTCGGAATCGCCGGCCGTGAAGGCGGCCGCGATCGTCATCTTCTCGGCGCCGCGCGTGCAGGCGCAGTAGGTCAGATAGATCCGGCTGAGCCCCGCCAACTGGGCGTGCTTGGTCTCGTCCTCGACCTTGATGCACAGCTCGCAGCTGCGGCCGTCGAGATAGAGCGTGCCGGCCTGGAACATGCCCTTGCCGCTGCGTGTGTAGAAATCGCGGAACGACACGACGTTGTTGAGCAGCTTGTGCAGGTCGCGCAGGAAGCGCAGCAGCTTCTCGACCCGCGAGATCGCGCTCATCTCGGGCTCGAGCGCCAGGTCCTGCGCGATCAGCCCGTCGATCTTCTGCTTCACCGCCGGCTCGACCAGCTGGCGGATCGCCGCGATGCCGAGCGACTCGACGGTGGTGGCGGGCTTGCGCGCCACCCAGGCGCGATAGGCCGCGAAGCGCGTCTTGATCGTCTCCCAATCGCTTTCGGTCAGGCTGTCGCGCGCGCCGATCAGCGGCGCCACGATATCCTGCCGGAAACGTTCGAGCGCGTCCGCCCACGCCGGGTTGACGCCATCGGTCAGCGTCAGCGCACGGCCCGCCTCGATGCGCGCCAGCGGCAGCGCGCGCAGCGCGTCCTGGTCGGCGGCGACCGCCGTGCCGGCGAGCGCTTCGTAGGCGGCGAGCGGCGGATTGAGCGACTCGGCGGCGCGCGGATCGAACGCGGCCAGCCGGCAGCGCGTGAAATAATCGTCGAGCTGGTCGCGCAGCGCGGCGAGGCTGCCGGCGACCGCTTCGGTGCGCTCGCCGAGCGGCAGGATCGCGGCTTCATGCTCGGCCGCCTCGGCGCGCCAGACGGCGAAGCTCGCGGCCTCGGCGAAGAACCGGTCGGCGGTTGCCTGGGAGACGCCCGGCCGGCCGCTGCGGTCCTGCTCCGGCCCGATGCAGGCGATGATCTGCCCGATGGCGGCGCGCGTGTCGTCATCCTCGGCGGCTTCGATCGGCACCACGCCGTCGCCGTTGAACGCCGAGCCGTCGTAGATCTGCTCGATATGGGCGGCGTCCTCGAGCGAGATCTCGGCTGCGCCCTCCTTGCCGAGCAGGCGCAGGATGGCGCGCGCCGAGGCGAGGATCCGCTGGCCCTCGGGCGTCGCGTCCGCGATCGCGTCGAGCGGCAACGCCGCGTTGCCCTTGATCAGATCCTCGGGGTTCTTGAGCAGCGCGACCGTCCACTCGACCGCGGCCAATATGTCGGGCGCGCGGATGCGGCCGTCGCGATCGGCATCGATCAAATCGAGCGTAACCTCGTCGAACTCGAGCCCGCGGGTCGGGCAGGCCAGCGCGACCCACAGCTTCTGGTCGAGCTCGCCGAGCGCCGCGATGTCGTGGCCGCTGTCCAGCCGCACCTGATCGAATCCGCCGGCGCGGAAGAAGCGCCAGACATGCTTGGCGTGGCCGTGCTGCGCGCGCGCCATCGATCCCCCCGAAGAAGCCGCGCCGACCCTATCGCCCCGACGCCGCGCGGTTCAAGCGGTCTCCGGGCTCGGCCGTGCGATCGACGCCGTCGGGTCGACGGCGGCTTCACCTCCCGGCATCAGGCGATTAATAAGGAAACCCGGACGGTGGGGCCGTTCGTCCCGGACATGTCGGCCGAGGGAACAGGATGCTCGAGAAGCTGGCCACCGCCGCCCGCGAGGAATGGCTTCTGGGTGTCAGCGTCGGCACCTGCGCGATCCTCTTCGGCTTCGGACCAGAACTGGCGGACGCGCTGTCGGCGCCACCGGGGCTGGCCGCGCTGTTCGGCTGGCTGTTCCTCGTCGTGTTGGGGTCCTGCCTGGCGGTGGTCCGCCATGCCGACCACCTCGCGGTGCGCTTGGGGGAGCCCTACGGCACGCTGATCCTGACGCTCGCGGTGACAATCATCGAGGTGATGAGCATCTCGGCGATGAGCACGCATGGCGCACACAACCCGGCGCTCGTCCGCGACACGATATTCGCCGTGGTCATGATCCTGCTCAACTTCATGGTCGGGATCTCCCTGTTGATCGGCGGGTGGCGTCATCGCGAGCAGCAATACAATCTGCAGGGCGCCAACACCTATCTGAGCGTCATCATCCCGCTCACCGTGATCAGCCTGATCCTGCCCAACTTCACCATGACGACACCGGGGCCGACCCTGTCCTCTGCACAGGAAGTCTTTGTGGCCCTGGTCTCGGTCGGGCTGTATGCCGCCTTCCTGGGCGTGCAGACGGTCCGGCACCGGGCCTATTTCACGCTCGGCGACGCCGATCAAGCGGGCGATCACGAGCTGCCGCAGGGCAGCGCGCGACACCCGGCGACGCATGCCATTCTGCTGGCGGTCTACATGGTGCCGCTGGTGTTTCTGGCCGAGCAGCTCGCACGTCCGGTCGATGCCCTGCTCGACACGCTGCACGCACCGGCCGCGCTCGGCGGCGTCGTCATCGCTCTCCTGGTGGCGACGCCCGAGGCGGTCGGCGCGGTGCGCGCCGCCGCGGCGAATCGCCTGCAACGCTCGATGAACATCTTCCTGGGCTCGGTCCTCTCGACCATCGCTTTGACGATCCCGGCGATGATCGTGCTCAGCCGGCTGACCGGCGACAAGATCGTCCTGGGTCTGCAGAACGCCAATATCGTCATGCTGGTCCTGACCCTGACCGTCAGCCTGGTTACGTTCTCCAGCCGCCGCACCAACGTCCTGCAGGGCGCGGTCCATTTGGTCCTGTTCGGCGCCTATATCCTGCTCGTCTTCCAAGGCTGAGGCGGTTGCGGCCGAGCGCGGGCGGCCTTCGTCGTCACGGCGCGTCGGGCGCGCCAAGCGCGATGCCGTGCTCCGCGTAATAGCGCCGCGCCCCCGGATGGAACGGCAGGAAGGTGTCGGCGACGGCGTTGCGCGCTACCGTCGCGCGCGCCGCCGGATGGATCGCCGCGACGCGCGCCGGCTGATCGAGCACCGACCGGACGATGCCGTATGCCGTGGCTTCCGAGAGATCCGCGTTGGCGATCACGAAATTCCACACCGCGACGGTGTCGAGCGGCGCCGTCTGGTCGCGATAGCTGCCCGCCGCGATGCTGTAGGGCGCCATGTAGGGAAAGCGGGCGCGCAGGATGCCGATCTCGTGCGCGCTCAGGCCGAAGACGCGCGTCGGTCCGGCCGCCTCGATCTCCTGGAACGCCGGCAGCGGCAGCCCGGCGCCGTAGGCGAAGGCGTCGAGCCTTCCGTCGATCACCATCCGGGCCATCTCGCTCGGGCCGCCCAAGACGATCTCGGGCGCGATGCCCAGGCCGGCGAACAAGGCGCGGAACACCGCTTCGGCCGGGCCGTTCGCCGGCCCGAGGCCGACCCTCCGGCGATCGAGCATGCCGATCGATTGCACGCCGGAGCGTGCCAGGGCGGCGGCGTGGAACGGCGTCTCGTACATCGGAAAGAGGGCGCGCAGATGGGTCATGCGCCGGCCGCCGACCCACGGCTCGCTGGCGTTCCACGCTTCGTAGACCGGGCCCATATTGGCGAGGCCGAGCTGCGCGGCGCCGCTGTCGACCAGACGCACATTGTCGGTCGAGCCGCCGGTCTCGCGGATCTCGACCGCGGGCCCGCCGGCAGCGCCCATCAGCGCAGCGAGCCCGGGCCCATAATCGTAGAACGTGCCGCCCTTGGCGCCGGTCGCCATCACGATCCGGTCCTGCGCCGATGCCGGCGTCGCCGCGAACGCGAGCAGACTACCGAGGATCAGGCCAAGACCAGCGCGCGCGGACAGTGTGATGCGCGCGCTTGCGGCCCCTCTTTCATGGCGCCGGGCGACGCGGCATGCTCGTGCCGCCATCAATCGCATGTCACGGACGCTGAGCGCATGAGCGAGGACGCACTCGTCACCTTCCGCACGCGCGTGCCGCGCGACTGGGTCGACTACAACGGACATCTGAACGTCGGCTATTACATGATTGCCTTCGACAAGGCGACCGATGGCCTGGCCGATCATCTCGGCATCGGCGCAGCCTATCTGGAGGCCACCGGCAGCAGCTTCTACGTCGTCGAGGCACATCTCACGTTCGAGCGCGAGGTTCTGGAGGACGCGCCGATCCGGGTCGAGACGCTGCTGATCGCGGCCGACGACAAGCGGATTCACCTGTGCCACCGCATGCACGCGGAGGACGGCGGCTTCCTGGCCGCGACGGCGGAGCTGCTCCTGCTCCATGTCGACCTGGCGAGTCGCCGCGCGGCGCCGTTCCGGCCCGAGCCGGCACGCGCCATCGCCGCGCTGGTCGAGCGTCATCGCGCGCTGCCGCGCCCGCCCCAGCTCGGGCGCGCGGTCGGGTTGGCGCGGAAACGCTGACGGCGCGGCGTGCCTCGATCCCGTATGCGGCTGCCACTCAATGAAACACGCGTCCGGCATCGATCACGATGGTCTGGCCGGTCATGGTTTCGGTGCGGCACATGGTGACCACCATGTCGGCGCAATCGTCCTTGTCGGCGGCCTTCTTCAGGAGCGCGCCGGCCGCCGAGCGTTCGATCTGCTCGGGGCGCAGGTTGGATGTCGCGCGCGTGCCCTCCAGCAGCCCCGGCGCCACGCAGTTGACCAATGTCTCGGGCGCCGTGGCAACCGCCATGCAGCGCGTGAGATGGATCAAGCCCGCCTTCGACACCGCATAGGCGATCGACGAGCCGGTCGGCGCGAGCCCCGCGACCGACGCGATGTTCACGATACGGCCCCGCCCTTGGGCCTTCATGACGGGTGCCGCCGCCTTGATGAGACGCATCGGCCCGGTCAGGTTGACCGCCATGATCTTGTCCCACGCTTCGAGCGTGAGATTGTCGAGGTCGGCGAATGGGATCGCCTTGTTGTAGGCGGCGTCGTTGACGAGAATGTCGAGCCGGCCGAAGCGCTTGGTCACATCGCCGATCAGCGCCTCCACGGCCGCGCCGTCGGTGATGTCGCAGGCGAACGCAGCGGCATTGACCTGATAGCTCGAGGTCAGCGCGCGGGCGACTCCCTCCGCCTGGTCACGGCTCTGGGCGTACATGACGGCGATATGCACGCCTTCTTTCGCCAGCGCATGGCAGATCCGCTGCCCGAGCCCGCCATTGCCGCCCGTCACCAGTGCAACCGCGCCCTTGAGGTCCATGAGCTTTCTCCTGCATGCGGGCGCGCGGTCGTCTCGCAGCGCTCCGCTGTCCGCCGACAGTCTGTTGCCTGACCCCGGACCAGGCAAGCGATTGACCGCGAGGGGCCGGCCGGGTCAGTAGCTCGGCTTGGTCGAAAATGGCGTGAGCTGAAGCTCGTGCGACCAGCACGACCGGTCCTGGGTGTGCAGGTAGTAGAACGCTTCGGCGATTTTCACCGGATTCATGATCCTATCGGGTTGCTGCCGCGCCTTCGGCAGCGCCCGCGTTCCAGGCGAGTCGATAGTTCCGTCGATCACCACGTTGGCGACATGAACGCCGTGCTCGGAATACTCCTCGGTGAGCACCTGCGCCAAGGTGCGCATCATGACCCTGGGGTAGTAGAGCGATTCGCCGGTCATTCGCTTGCGTCCGCGCAGCGACTTGGAGTTGTTGGAGAAGAAAAACGAGCCTGCGCCCTTCTTCCGCATGGCCGGCAGCACTTCCTTGGCGACCAGGAAGGGTCCACGGCTGGCGATGTGCTGCGCGGTATCGAACATCTCCACCGGAATGTGCTCGAGCAGCTCTTTCTCGGACGGCAGATCACGGCCTTCGAGGTAGCCCGCGTTGTAGATCAGAACGTCGGGATCGCCCGCGTCGCGGCGGATCGTGGCGAAGGCCGCCGCGACGGAGTCCGCCGAGACGAGATCGAGCTCGACGATCATGCATGCGCCGTCCTGTTGCCGGATTGCATCCGCCAGGGCCGACGCATTGGCCTCCGTGCGGGTCGTCAGCACGACGAAAAATCCCTCCTGCGCGAATTTTTGCGCGATTGCGCCGCCGACACCCCAGCGCACGCCGACCGGCAGGTCGCGATCGTCCAGTGTCTTGCCGTGCGCCAGCACGGTATTGCGGCCGTCCGACTGCCACTTGGAGGTGGCGCCCACGACGACGACGACTGGTTTGCCCTTCCGGTTCGTCCTACGATCTTGGCTCATGCGGGAGGAGTCCCTTGTTTATGTCAGTTGGCGCCGCGACGCCTTTCAGGCGGCCCGGTTCCAGCCCCACCAGGCGCACAGCGCCTCTCCCATGACGAGTCGCTTGTCCGGCCCGCCGAGCCACGACAGCTCTTCGGTGAACATCGTCACGCATTGGCGCCAGGAGCACGGCATCTTCGAGATGTCGGTGCCCCAGAACATCCGGCGCGGACCGAATGCATCGTAGATCTGCCGCAGATAGAGCTGCATCGCCGGAAACGGATAGGCCTCGCTGGAGTAGCCCGGCGCGCCGGTCGCCTTGACTGCCACGTTGGGAAATTTCGCCAACGCGAGAAGGTCGGGCATGTGGGTCATCGCCGCTTCATCCTTCAGCGTGGTCGTGCCGCCTCGACCGCCCAAATGATCGATCGTCACTCTCAATCCCGGGTGGCGTTCGGCGATCCGGCCGAGCTCCGCCAGCGAATCGGTCGCCAGCGCCGCGATCGGGATGCCGGCGGCTTCGGCTTCCGCCCACAGCCAGTCGAGCGTGCCATCGTGCAGCCACTGACGCGCGGGATCGCGCAGGAACGTGTAGCGCAGACCGAGCATTCCCGGCTGGTCTCGCCAGCGCGCAATGCGCGCGCGCGACTGTGGCTGGTCGAGCGGCACCGAACCCATGATTGCGAACCGGCCGGGGTAGTTCCGAACCGCCGCAAACGCCATGCCGACCGAGCCCGGGTCCCAGCTTGGCGGATGAATGACCGCGGCATCGACGCCGCCCTCGTCCATCAGGGCGATCGCCTCCTCGGCGGTGAATTTCGTCACCTGTCGATGTGCGAGGTTGCTCGGCAGGCCGGTTTCCCAGAGGTGGATTTGGGCGTCGACGATCTGCATCGCATAGTCTCCCTGTCGTCACAGATCGGGTCGAGCGCCCCGAACGCGCGCTCGAGATTGTCAGCGAGAATAGCCTTTTTCGCCAGGGGCCGCAGCCGGTGGCGGACGTCGTCGCCCGTCGATGGCCGTCTGGACTCTGGGATCAAAACCCAATCAAATCGTCACTGAACGTCGTCAATGGATGCCGCGCTCAGCGCCAGGAGTGTTGAACATGACCGACTCGCCCGATTACACGCCGCCGAAGGTTTGGACCTGGAACAAGCCGAGCGGCGGCCGGTTCGCGACCATCAACCGCCCGATCTCGGGCTCCACCCATGACAAGGAGCTGCCGGTCGGCCGCCATCCCCTCCAGCTCTATTCGCTGGGAACGCCGAACGGCGTGAAGGTCACGGTGATGCTCGAAGAGCTGTTGGCCCTCGGCCATGCCGGGGCGGAATATGACGCTTGGCTGATCCGGATCAATGACGGCGATCAGTTCGGCAGCGGCTTCGTGGCGGTGAACCCGAACTCCAAGATCCCCGCGCTGATGGATCGCAGCGGCCCGACGCCGATCCGGGTCTTCGAATCCGGCGCGATCCTGATGTATCTCGCCGAGAAGTTCGGCGCGTTCCTGCCGACCAAGGGCAGCGCGCGCGCCGAATGCCTGTCATGGCTGTTCTGGCAGATGGGCAGCGCCCCTTATCTGGGCGGCGGGTTCGGCCACTTCTACGCCTATGCCCCGACCAAGATCGAATATGCGATCGATCGCTTCGCCATGGAGACGAAGCGCCAGCTCGACGTGCTCGACCGCCGCCTGGCCGAGAACGAGTACCTCGTCGGCAAGGACTACACGATTGCCGACATCGCCGTGTGGCCCTGGTATGGCGGGCTGGTCAAGGGCTGGCAATATGGGGCGGCCGAGTTTCTCTCGGTGCAGGACTACAAGAACGTCCTGCGCTGGGCCGATGCGATCGGCAACCGGCCGGCCGCCAAGCGGGGGCGCATGGTCAATCGCGTCCAGGGCGAGCCCTCGATGCAGCTGCATGAGCGCCATGAGGCGTCTGATTTCGAAACCAAAACCCAGGACAAGCTCGCGCCAGCGAGTTAGGCGGCCTCGGCGCGGCGGCGCCGCATCAGCGCCGCCCGCCGCTTGATTCATTGTCCAGTGGAGGCGCCACCCGCAGATGGCCCACGGAGACCACCCGGGGGATGCGGCGGCTCGAGCCCGGCACCCTGCCCGACGACCGCCCGCCGACGCGGGACATGGCGCGGCCGGCAGCGCCGTTCGGCTTCGGCCTCGAGTCCGGCAGGCGCGGCGCACCGGCGCTCTGCTCCCCCGGCCGAAAGCGATCTGCCCGGAATGCGGGACGGTCTCGATCTTCAGCCAGCATATCAACCGCCGGTGCGCCAGGCTGTTCGAGGTCGAGGGCGACGAAGAGCCGGCTCGCTGCGAGGGCCATTTCTGCAGCGCCGTGACGCCCGACCGCTGGACCCTATGTCCGGACTGCGGCGCCACCGGCGTCAGCGACGACGCGCCGTGCCTACGCTGCGCCGGCACGGGCTGGTGCTACCGCGGCGACACGCCGCGCTGAGCGTGGTTTCGGCCACACTTCAAGCCAAAAGCTTCAGATCGGAAAGGCGAGCAGGGTCTGGACGCGCAACGTGTCGTAGATGCAGCGTTTGGACTTGAAGCGCAGCCCGTCCGGCGTGCGCACGACGCGGTCGAGGTAGCGGCCGGCCTGGTAGATGAACGACGCGCCGTCGTGCCCGGTGTTGACCACGACGTAGCTGGTCTCCATCGCGAAACCGTCGTCGGGCTCGCGGCGCCAGCTCAGCCCCGACAGGCAATGGCGATAGGCTGGCTTCTGGTAGATGTTGGCCTTGCGCAGCGACACCACGCGGTCGCGCAGCATACGCCGGTTGTCGAAGTGGATCAGCGGCGCCGGCAGGCCGAGCTCCTCGTTCTCGCGCGGCACGATCTCGTAGAGGCAGTCCTCGACGAACAGGTCGGGCCACGCCTCGATGCGGTCGTTGTCGAGCACCGAGACGTAGCAGTCCTGCAGCGCCGACAGCTCGAGCCGCACCATCAGGTCTTCCATCGCGGCTACTCGAACCCCATCAGGCGCTGATAGCCGACCCAGAAGCGCCGGATCAGGCTTTCCGAAATCAGGCTGTGCTCCTGGTCGGGCGCGCCGCGCGCCATCTCGATCACCGAGGTCGCGTCGCCGTCGCGCACGGTGCCGCGCTGCACCAGCTCGGTCGCCTCGGTGTCCTCCATCGAGATGTAGCCGGCCGGGCCGACCAGATTGGCCTGCTTGATGCGCAGCTCGCGCAGCTCGGGCGTATCGTCTTCATAGCCGAAGAAATTGAAGATCAGCTCGAAGTGATCGGGGCCCTTGGGCAGCAGCTGGCGCACCACCAGGGTGTTGTGGATCTGCTGGATCACGAGCTGCGGGAAGATCGACTGGATGTGGTTGGTCATCACCTCGGCATATTCCGGCTGCAGCGCCAGGATCGAGGGGTCCTCGAGTTGGAATTTGTCGTCATAGGCGCGAATCTGCTGGGCCTTGTAGGCGCCGGCGGTCTCTTCCTCGACCTTGGTCGTGGTGAGGATGCTGTGCAGCCCGCTGGCGACGTCGTAGAGGCAGCGCACCTTCATGCCGACGCGCGCGATGTTGAAGGTGGTGTGGAACAGATGCAGCAGGCTGGCGTGGTAGGGGTCCTTGACGTTCTCGAAATAGAGCTTCCAGTTGCTGTTCGCGTATTGCCGGGTGCAGCCGAGATAGACCACCGGCTTGTGGAAGATGCGGTCGACGAACGGCCGCATCTCGGGGCCGATGTAGTCGGCCAGGGCGGGCACGGCGTCATCGAAGGTCGCGAATACGAGGCCGCGATAGCTCTCGATGCGGAGCCGGCGCAAATTGTGCTGCGCCAAGTCGAAGTCCGGCGGCAGCCCGGCGCCGTCCTTGATGCCGCGCCGGAACGGCACCGCCTGCAGCGCGCCCGCGCTGTCGTAGGTCCACTGGTGATAGACGCAGCTGTGTGCGCGCGCGTTGCCGCGCGGCAGCCGGCACACCATGGCGCCGCGATGCGAGCAGCGATTGACCCAGGCGGCCAAGCCGCCGTCCTCGGTGCGCGTCATCACCACCGGCGTGTCACCGACGAAGGTGCTCTTGAAGTCGCCCGGGTGGGGGATCTCGGCCTCCAGCCCGAGGAAGCTCCAGGTCGGCCCGCGGTAGATGCGCTCCTGCTCGCGCTCGTAGATCGCCTCAGAGCTGAACACGCGGTACGGCACCCGCGAGCCGTCGCGATGGGGGAACACGGCCAGCTTCTCCGGTGCCTGTTGCTGCATCGCACTCTCCCTTGCTCGCGTTCGCGGCCACGCTGGACGGCGGCCTTGCCGCGTGCACCCGCCGATCCGCCGATCCGGCCGCATGGTACCGAGCAAGAATCACACCAAACCGCCCGCCGGGCCACGTCGCCGGCGGCCCGTCGGTGGCGGCGATCGCGCGCCACTGCGCCTTGACGGCAACGTCCGCTTTTGACCCATAGCGGACCTCGTAGCGAGCCGCTAGCATCTCGCGGTACTTGCGCGTGTCGTATCTCGACTCTGTAAACAGGAGGATGGCATGGCTGCCTACACGATCAAGCCGTTGGTCACCGCAACCGCCGTCAACACCGGTGGCCGCAATGGCCATTCGGAAACCACCGACGGCTCGGTGAGCGTGAACCTGTCGGTCCGCAAGGAGATGGGCGGACCGGGCCTTCCCAATACGACGACGCCCGAGCATCTGTTCGCGGCGGGATATGCCGCCTGTTTTGGCGGGGCGGTGGACTTTCTCGCGCACCAGCAGAAGAAAAATGTTGCCGGGACGGTCGTCACGTGCTCGACCGCCGTCGGCCCGCGCGAGGGCGGCGGTTTCGGCATCGCGGTGAAGATGCACGTCAAGATTCCGACCCTGCCGACCGCGGAAGCCCGCGCGCTGGTCCAGGAGACGCACGACAAGATCTGCCCCTACAGTCACGCGACCCGCGGCAATGTCGATTTCGTACTCGAGGTCGAGGGCGCCTAGACCGGCGATGTAAGCTTCGGATCACGAGCAGACATCGCATACCGACGCCTTGCCGCGCTCACGCGAGCAGGTCGTCGACGCGCTGCCAGACTCCAGCTCAGGCGGTCGCCATCGCGGGTTGATGCGCGCGCAGAAAGCTGCGCACATGGCGCACTGCCAAAGGAATGCGCTCCTTGGGCTCTTTCCAAGGATACAGGCACACTTGCGCGTTCGGGGCGAGGCTCGCGGCTTCCATCGCCACGGCGTAGGGGTGCGGCGGGACGTCCTCCGGCATGATGAGCACGGGGGTCTGGCAGGCGCGCACGAAATCGCGCGTCACCGTGAAGACGAAGTCGGGGTTGGCGCGGTACATCTTGGTCAGGAAGGCGTCGACCATCGCCATCGTGATGTCGGGCCGGCGCGCGCACAGCGCCGGGCCCCAGCCGGTCATGTTGTTGTTGTAGAACAGGTCGGGCAGCTCCGGACGGAAGCCGCTGGGCTGCGCCAGCACGGCGGCGACGATGCGCTCCGGCGCCCGCCGCAGCAGGTTCCAGATGAACGGGCCGCCGATGCAGAAGCCGAGCACCATGAACTTCCGGATGCCCAAATGATCCATCAGGCCGAGCTGGTCGTCGGCATACGCATCCCACGGCCGGTCGATCTCGAGCGGACCGGACGACTGGCCGCCATTGGCGTTGCGCAGGTCCATCGCGATGCAGCGGTATTCGTCCTTGAACTCCGCGATCGGATTGAACGGGGCGCTTCCGGTGAGGTAGGCGATCGTCGCATTGAGACCCCCGCCGGGGATCAGCAGCAACGGGAAGCCCGAGCCGGCCACTTCGTAGTGGATGCGGACGTCGCCTTTGTCGTAAAACGGCATGGCAGTTTCTCCTCGTCCAGTGTGGTCCCGCGGCACGCGCGTCTCGACCGGCCGCATGCGCGCTTGGGCGGCGTGCCGGAAGAGTTCAGCCCAAATTTCAGATCTCCTCAACCCTGTCGCGGCACGTGCTCGCTCCGAATGCGTCGACGCGGCGACCGAAAGGCCAGGCTGACATGACGTCCAGGGGGATGACGATCCGTAAGATCGACGTGTTGCCGCTGCGTGTGCCCTATCAGCACCCGGTGCCGGCCAAGGCCGATCCCGCCGCCGACGCGCACCGCCTCGTGCTGCTCCGGGTCGAGACCGCGGACGGTGTCGTCGGCTGGGGCGAATCGTTCGCCCACCTGCCCGCGCTGCAGCGCGCGATGGTGGCGCTGCACGAGGACGCGATCGCGCCGGCGGCGCTCGGCCGCGATGCCGGCGATATCGGCGCGCTGGTGCACGACATCCAGATGCGCCTGGCCTTCTTCGGTCGCGGCGGGCTGATCATGAACGCGTTGGCCGCGCTCGACATCGCGCTGTGGGACATCGCCGGGCGGGTCAGCGGCCAGCCGCTGCATCGCCTGCTCGGCGGCGCGCTCAAGACCGAGATCCCGTGCATTGCGAGCATGAGTTCGTATCTCGATCAAGCGGCCGCGGCTGCGGGCGCGCAGGAAGCGGTGGCGCGCGGCTATCGGCGCATCAAGCTGCACGAGCGGTCGCTCGAAATCGTGCAGGCGGTGCGGCGCGCGGTCGGGCCGGACGTCCGCCTGATGGTCGACGTCAACTGCCACTGGGGTCTCGACCACGCCATCCGGATAATGCCGGCGCTGCTCGAGTGCGATCCCTACTGGCTCGAGGATCCGATCTGGCCGCCGGAGAATTTCGCCGGCCTGCGCGAGCTGAAGCAGCGGTTCGGCGTCCGGCTGGCCGGCGGCGGCGACGCCAGCACGGTCTGGCGGTTCCGCGAGATGCTCGACCAGGATGTGCTCGCGTTCGCGCAGCCGGACACCTGCACGGTCGGCGGCGTCACCGAGTTCAGCCGCGTCGCGACCTTGTGCGCGCTCAAGGGCGTCACCGTCGCGCCGCATACGCCGTTCCTGGGCCCGGCGCTGCTGGCGTCGCTGCACCTGATCTCGACCCTGCGCGACGACAGCGCCTACGCCTACACGTTCCTCGATTTCGCCGGCAGCCCGTACGGCGCGGCCGGGATGCCGAGCCAGGGCGTCCTCAAGCTCCCCGAGGGCGCCGGCCTCGGCTACGAGCCGGATGCCGGGTTCCTCAGCGAGTACCGCGTCGTGCCGAGGTGACCCGAAGCCCAGCTTCCGACGTGGCGTAAGTCGATGGCGTTTCCGCCTGGCTTGACGCCGGCAAGCGCGGGATAGTCGAGAGCGCGGCCGCATTCCGGATGGATGCCGGCACGCCAGCGCTCTTGGAGGGCCGCCGGTCATGCTGACGATAGACGCCCAAGTGCACGCCTACGAGCGCGATTACCCCGGCCGCCCATGGCGCGCCGTCCTGCCCGGGCCGGCGGAAGTCACCGGCGACGCCATGGTGGCTGCCATGGACGCTGTCGGCGTCGACGGCGCGCTGCTGGTCTCTCCCTTCACCCTGTACGGCTACGACGCCGGCTACGCGCGTCAGGTGCACGCCGCCCATCCCGGCCGCTTCGCGTTGATCAAGCCGGTCGATCCGGCCGATCCCGGCGTGACCGAGACGATCGCCGAGTGGGCGGCGACTGAGGGCACGGTCGCGATCCGGATCATGATGACCGGCGGCGTGTCGGAGGATCCGGCCGATCCCGGCCTCAACCGTGTGCTGGCCGCCGCGGCGAAGCACGCCTTGCCCGTCAACCTGCTGTGCTGGGGCCGCCTGGAGCAGGCCGCCGCGCTTGCGGCGCGCAACCCCGATACGATGCTGGTGATCGATCATCTGGGATTGCAGCAGCCGTTCGTGCCGCCGGCGCCCGCGCAGCCCTTCGCCGGCCTTCCCAAGCTGCTGCGGCTCGCCGCCCATGACAATGTCGTGGTCAAGATCACCGGCGCCTGCACGCTGTCGCACGAGCCGTTCCCGTATCGGGATCTGTGGGACCCGCTCGGCAGCATCTTCGACGCCTTCGGCGTCGACCGCTGCCTGTGGGGCACCGACTGGACGCGCGCTGTCGCCTTGCTGACCTACCGGGAGGGCGTGGAAGCATTTCGCGTCACGGATCGCCTGTCCGACGCCGATCGCGCGGCGCTGATGGGCGGCACGCTCACGCGAGTCTATGGCTGGTCGCCGTCCAAAGCCTGAGCGGCGGTTTTCGTCGCGCGCGAGCTTCGGCGATTCTGGATCGGCGTCGAATCTCAGCGGGGACCGACACGCATCGCGGCCGGCATCGACGCCGGCAGGGCGCCGGCCATCTGGGCGGCGGCCTGCATGGCGACGATGTAGCCGTAATTCCCCAGGCCGCAGATCACCGCCGTCACGGCAGACGAGACCTTGGAGTGGCGGTGCAGCTCGTCGCGGGTGTGGATGTTCGAGATGTGGAGCTCGATCACCGGCTTCTCGAAGATCTTCAGCGCGTCGATGATCGCGATCGAGCTGAACGAATATCCCGCCGGGTTGATGATGACGACGTCGGCGGTCTCGCGGGCCGAATGGATCAGCTCGACCAGCTCGCCCTCATGGTTGGATTGATGAAACGACAAGGTCGCACCGATATGGTCGGCGAACTCGCGACAGCTCGCCTCGACCGCCGCCAGGGTCGTCGTGCCGTAGATATGCGGTTCGCGGATCCCGAGATAGTCGAGATTCGGGCCGTTCAGAATCATCAAGCGCGCTTCCACGGATCACCTCCTGCGTCACGGTTCTTCGTCCTTGTTCTGATCGTCGATCAGCCTGGCCAGGCGCTGCAAGGCCGGCGTGCCGAAGCCGGCGACGACACAAGAGGCGCCGCCCGACACGAAGGAGCGCTAGAATGGGCGCCCGGGAGGACGACTCCAATGAAAACCGCGCTGATAAAGCGCTGCCGCTTTCGTCTCGCCGTCGGTGCGCTGCTCGCGCTCGCTACGCCGGCGCTGGCCGACTGGCCCGCCTCGCCGATCCGCGTCATCGTGCCGTTCGCGCCCGGGGCATCGACCGACATCGTGCTCCGCCGGATCAGTCCGAAGCTCTCCGAGCTGCTCGGCCAGCCGGTCGTGGTCGAGAATCGCGGCGGCGCCGGTGGCATGGTGGCGGCGGAAACCGTCCTGCGCGCGCCGCCGGACGGCTATACCTTGCTGGTCGTCACGACCTCCCACAGCGCGCTGCCGGCGCTGATGTCCAAGCTGCCCTACGACACGCTGAAGGACTTCGCGCCGGTGGCGCTGGTCGCCGACATGCCCGGCATCATCGTGATCAACCCCGGCCTACCGGTGCATACGCTCGCCCAGTTCCTCGATTATGCCAAGACGCACGAGGTCTATTATGGCTCGGCGGGGCCGGGTACCTTCCCGCATCTCGGGATGGCGCTGCTGGCGGCGCGCGCCGACGTTCGGCTGATCCATGTCCCCTACAAGGGCGCGGCGCCCGCGCTGCTCGACGTCATGGCGGGGCAGCTCCAGGCCAAGC
>Ga0302324_100012033_pt1 | contig 17696 bp, 20 predicted proteins | sample Palsa_T0_1_FD_201949 | JGI IMG/M metagenome (GOLD analysis project Ga0302324, IMG submission 201949) | Peat permafrost microbial communities from Stordalen Mire near Abisko, Sweden - Palsa_T0_1 | ecosystem: Environmental > Terrestrial > Soil > Palsa > Peat permafrost | place: Sweden: Abisko... | reverse complement strand
CTCTCAGAGTACTTCAACAACGAGGTGCTCAAGCGCATCAGGGAAGAACAACAGGACGAGGTAGAGGCAAGCACATGATCGTCTTCACTACACACTGGGCCCTCACCACTGGCATCCGAGAGGTTGAGGGGCAGTACAGCGAGGACAAGAAGTACTTCGTCACCAACCAGAGGAGCATCGGGCACTACTGCTTCCGCACAAGTGAAGTGCATCCAACCCTCGAGGCTGCAATGGTCACCGCCAAGACGATGGCGCAGAAGAGGGCGATGCAGCTGTACTCTCAGGCCATCACGTTCGCCAATGAGAGCTGGCAGCCCAAGGTCATTCGCCTGAGGGAGAAGACATGACCTCGAAGTGTAGTGGCTGCGGCTGCTCTCTGCCCGAGGGCTACAAGCCCTGCTACGGGGACAACAAGCACCAGAAGATCGAGAAACCAAGTCGGCATCAGGGCATGCGTACCTACCGCCTCATGGACAACCCAGAGGAGAGACGATTCGCAGATGCCTGGGAGAAGAACAACGGCAACCTCCTCGCCCACATCCTCGATGACCGGTACTACCAGGGCGGCCATTCACCAGAGCCAAGCGACCGTGACTGTTTGGTGGCTGCAACGACAATACAATGGCTTGGCACACCAGTAGGCCGCGCGTTCTTGTTCGAGCTCGGCTACATCAAGAAGGGACAGAATGATGGCTGACAAAGAACGCATCGCCAACGACGTCAAGACCGTCGGTCTAGGCCTCGGCAGCTGCATGGCCATGATCCTCTCGTGGGAGCACAACCACAGTATCCTCTGGGCCCTTGGTCATGGCATCTGCTCCTGGGGCTACGTCATCTACTGGGCCATCCGGTTCAGGCTGTGAAGCGCTTCATCAAGTACTTCCCCGTTGTTTACTCCTACGCATGTGGGGCCTTCACGCTCTACGCGTTCTTCGACTGGGTACACGACCACAAACACAATGTCCTTCGCCGCAACCCAGACCTGCTCGTGAGCGTCATCTTAGGTGTGCTCATCATGTTGGTCTCGTGGGTGTGGCTGTTCGGGGACTACAACAGAGAGGACGAGGACTGACATGGGAGAGATGAAAGGCGTAGATGCCTACCGTGAGAACGCCAAGCCCGAAGAGGAACGCAAGTACTTGTACCTGCGGTGGGGTTGGGGGCGTTTCTTCGTGTCCTTCGTGATGTTGGGCTTCGCGCTCGGGGCATTCTATCGCTTCGGCAAGATGGCCGAGCAGAGGGAAGAGAGACAGGGCCCACCAGCCTGCCAAGACGAGGCCATCCTGATCAACAGTGGGGTCTGGAATCTCACAGAGCACTGCAGCGACAAGCGCGCTCATGCGGAGCTGCGGCCGACCACGGACTCTCGCACCAATTTCCTCGTCTGCACCTGCCCCAAGGTGGAGGCGCCCATGCCTTCACCCCCACCGGCAGTCGTGGACATAACCGGTCCAACCAAGTGGTCGCAGATGCAGACCATCTGCAAGCCACAGACTGTGTGGAAGGACGCTGACAACAACTGGTCGTGCGTACCCAAGTGAAAGGAGACCAACATGAGCAAGCCCACCATGAACGAGGCCGAAGAGCACGAGCTCAAGGACATCGAGGACCAGATCACCAACGGTGGTGGCTGCTGGTGTCGTGCCTGCATCCACGACCGCATGCAGAGAAAGCTCGGCCTTTCATCCCATTGGCGTAAGAGGAACTGCGCTCAGTACAACAGAAAGGCCTGGTGACCCATGAGCGAACCGAACAAGAAGCGCGTGCATGTGGTCTGCTCGCAGGTAGTGACCGAGGCCTTCGACAGGATGCTCAAGGACCTGGGGTTAGAGCCAAGCTACGAGGCCCCAGTTACGCCCCAGTATATGAACAGTTCCATTGCTGAGACCTTCTTCGGGGCGTCTCTGCGTGCGTGGGAGGAGTCGGCCACCCTCATCGTGGACCTGGAGTACGCCAGGCAGTGGTTCGAGCTCGGCCCAGTGCTCGGCTACATGATGGCCCGTGGCCGCAGCCTCATTGGCTACCACTCGCAGGGTGGGCTGCAGCAGGACTTTAGGGTCAGAGAGTCCATGTTCATCGTCAAGGACATGACCGCCCTCAGGATGGCCCTGTCCAGCCTGTACTGCCTCACCGCCCAGGCCAAAGAGGGGGGAAACATGAGTGGTTCTGAAATACATGAATGCCCCCACTGCAAAACAGACCTGAAGCACCGGCTCCAAGCCCTGCGTGAGGCCGTTATCGACTACATCCACTACTACGGCGCCGAGCACGAACACCACTGCCCTGCTGCATCGTCGAAACTGACAAAGGATGGGTGGAAGGATTACGGCGACCTGTCAGAGGTGCTCGGCGCGATGTGGGTAGACCCTGCCGACCACGAGGTGGCTCTTGTCGATGCCGTAGAGGAGGCAAACAAGAGCGCAGAGGTGAACGAGGAGGACGCCCGTAAGGACGGTTTTGCTGAGGGCAAAGAGGCCGGCAAGACCGAGGGCTACAACGAGGGGCACGCTGATGGGCTCGTGCACGGCGCCGATCAGGAGCGCGCAAAGCTGGCTGATGCTGATAGCAAGTTCACGCCCACGGACAAGAAGACTTTCAACCTCACGTTGGTCGAGGAACGCCGAAGCGCCCAGCATGAGTTGCTCCAGAAGCTCCAGGCCGTGATGGGGCTGCCGGCCAAGGGGCTGAGGAAGAACGTGCAGCAGGTTATTGTCGACCTGCTTCGACAGATCAACGAGGAGTAAAACGAAGCAACGGCACAAGGGAAGAAAACAGGAGAACGAGATCATCATGGCATCAGCAAAGAAGACCGACGCACCGAAGAACCCCAACAAGGCTCCAAAGCCTCCGAGCGTGATCAAAGCCAAGGTCGAGCAAATGCGGAAGGCGCTGGAGGTGCCGTGCCATCAACCAGATGCCTGCGAAGCCGCCCTCTCCCCATCGCCAGCGAAGGGGGAGCCGTGAGCCTCACGGAACTGCTCGAATACAAGCCGTGCCACAATTGCGGAACAATGCTCTATCACCGTGTTGGTGACGTCGATTCCTACCTCTACGATTACATCGACTCGCCAAACCATGAGCACCACAACATCGACCGATGTGGCTGGCAACAGACACGTGACGCACTCGCCGCCGAGCGCGCGAAGCGGGAGGAGGCGGAGCGTGAGAGAGACGACGCGATCAGCGAGCTATGCAAGGCCGGCGAAAGCATCGGAGCCGAGCTCGCCCGCAGTGCCACACTACAGGCGGAGGTGGAGCGGGCGAACGAGTTTATCCGCGGTCTCGGTCGAATGGCGTGGAATTCCAACGTACAGAAACGACATCTGGAGGAGGCGATCCGTGGCTACTTGTCCGCATTGTGACAACGCGTTCCGCGAAGACGTGGATGGCGCCATTCACAACGACGTGGCTTGCAAAACCGCGTTGCGTGCCCGCGCTCTAGCCGCCGAGGCTAAGCTGGCGACGGTGTGTGCCAATGTCTCTGGCGCTCTCTGCGACGCCCACCACCCCGACGTGGTGGTGTACGAGCGAGACTATGCACGGTCGGTGCGCGAGCTGACAGCCCAGCGCAACGCGTTACAGACGGAGGTGGAGCGGATGCGGAAGGCGCTGGATGTGCCGTGCCATCAACGAGATGCCTGCGACTTTGCGTGCAAGTGCTGTCAGCATCGGTGGCACCTCGCCACTACCAGTATGACATAGACCAGGATGGGTAGCGGCGTGAGCAAGAAAACGAAACACAACCCCGAGCGCAAGTCGTGGAAGGGCAAATCGTACAAGAAGGGTGGCAAGCGGATCCGCGATGAGCGCGAGAAGATCAGCGGCTATGGCAACTGCAACCCGCTCAAGGAGGTGTGAGGTGAAAGAGAGCGAACGACGAGGGCTTCCGTGCGGGGCATGTGGGAAGCCGATCGGCACCGCCACAATCGTAGCGGGTGGTGATTACCCGGATGTTCGACTCTGTGCCAAGTGCTTTCATCTCGACGAAGAAGAGATGGTGACGATGATCAAGGCGCGTCTCGGAGGTGTGAGGTGAAGTGCAGTAAGTGCGGAACTGAGCTGACCGAGCGAATGATGGGCGGCGCTGGCGTCGTCCGCTACGAGTTTGACGCCGCTACTGGACGCGAGCGCATGCACTCCGACGTGGGGTGCCTTCGCGCCCAGCTCACCGCCGAGCGCGCCCGCAGTGCTGCGCTACAGGCGGAGGTGGAGCGGATGCGGGAAGGGCTGGAGTGGTACGCGACGAGCGAACACTACATGCATCAATTTGAACGTGTGCCAGGCGCAAAAGGGAACGACCCATCAAGCGTGCTGAGTCGTATGTACTCAGCCGACAGCAAGGTTGAAGCCGGATGGAGACCCGTCGTTCTAGATGCCGGACAACGCGCACGCGCCGCCCTCTCCCAATCGCCCACGGAGAAGAAGACATGAGCGACGAAGACCGCTACGTCATGTACCTCGTAATTCCCACGAGCCTGAAGATGAACATGGGGAAGACCGCGGCTGCAGTAGGGCATGCAGTGCAGAATCTCTTGTCGCTGTACTACCTCTACAGCGGCTCTTCAGCGGAAGAGAAGATTCGCATGGGGCATTGGCTAGAGGATGACTGGCCCTCCTACGCCAAAGTTGTACTTGCAGCAGACGACGTAGAGTTCGCTGAGGTAGCGAGGCTGGAGGACAAGGGCATTACAATGGTTGACGTCATCGACCGCGGCTTCTCCCAAGTCCAGAAGAACGCAAGGACCTGCATTGGCCTCTGGCCCATGAAGAAGTCAGAAGCCCCAGAGATCATCAAGAAGCTCAAACCACTGAGGTGACCCATGACCCTTCCCACATCCATCCTGTGGACCGACCTGGAGACCACGGGATTATCGCCGGACAAAGACAAAGTCCTCGAGCTCTGCATCATCTCTGCGCCGTTCGCTGACCCGTTCAACATCACCGCCCCGAACCATGCGACTGTTGAGAAGGTCTTCCCCCTCAAGGACTGGAGCCAAGTGCCGCCCGAGGTCGTGCAGATGCACGCCACATACGATGGCTCGGGAAGCTGCCTCATGCTCGAGTGCATGCTCGCCAAGGGCGGCTCCAAAGAATACACGGCCTGGCAGGAGGCCGATCGCCAGTTGGTGCAGGCCTTCGCACCAGAGGGTGGTTGTAAGACCCCAGAGGACAGGCTCGTGCTCGCTGGGAGCTCGGTGCACTTCGACCTCGAGTTCATCAAGGTGCACTTTCCGTCGTTCGCCACCCAGCTCTCGCACAGGGTCTACGACGTCTCGGCCCTCAAGCTCTTCTGCTACTCGATGGGCATGCCAGAGATCCCCAAGGGTGCGCCCGCCCATCGGGCACGCGCAGACATCTTGAGCTCCATCGAGCATGCGAAGCTGTGCGAGATGTGGCTGACTCACCGCCTGCGCGAGACATGACCGAGGAGGCGGTAGCAGAAGTCATCGAGAAGGTGTGGTTCGAGGACGGCTGGTGGCACGGCCAGGTCCTCGGGCCATCGCCCTACAGGGCCAAGTTCAGCGATGAGGACAGAGCTCGTGCCATGGTGAAGAAGTGGGCAGACGAGCGGCGGGGCATCTACGTGAAGGTGACCATGCCGTTCAACGGCCACACCTCGAAGTGAAGGACCATCCGGTCCTTCTCTTAGCTACCCATTCCCTGGTACCCTCGAGGCCATGGCGAAGATCGTCACTACAGGCTCTTCGGGCCCTGTACTCGCAACGACAGCTCGCACTGCGGTTACTGGCCCACCTGCTGCAGCGATCCCCTCAACTGCCAGAGGTAGGGTTGTTACTTCTGCTACCTCTGGTGGAGGCGGCTTCCCACCCCCACCAGGCCCTCCACCACCTGCGCCGCCGCCTCTGATGCCAGTTGGGAAGCTCGTGGGAACCAAGCCACTGGACCCGACCATGGCTGCGAATGAGCTCCTCCTGTGGTTTGGTACGTCGTAGCAACTGGTGGCAAGTACGGAGCAAGTGTCGGCACTACATTCACGGGCACCACCTCGGATTCCACATCTCTCAAGGTGTTGATGATCGAAGCAAGCGACCCAAGTAGCACCATACGTGTGAACGCCCTCACGCCAGAAGCTGTAGGCAATGGCGACTTCGGCAATCTGCCACAACTCGAGATCGGTGGAGCTAATGGCGGCGGTGCGGCTCCGCTCAACAGCGGGTACATATTCGAGGTCATCGTTTACAGGGGCATCCTTTCGGAGGCAGACCGCACCATGGTCATCAAGAACTACTTGGGCAGTCTCTACGGCGTCTCCATCGCCGCCTGACGCGCCTTCGCTTAGCCGCTCGCACGGTGTAGAGTTGGGCGAGGAGAAATACCATGCCCGCAGGCTCAGGATTGTTCTCGAAGTCGATGGCGCTTCTGGCGCGTCTTGCAGGCCCAGGCCAGAACGGCATCCCTGGCGAGATTGCCAAGCTTCGGTCTGACGTGCAGGCTGCAGCTGCTCCGCTTGCAGCCATCGCTGTGGACGAGTGGGTGGACCCGCCGGGAGCATCCACCAACTCCATCGTCACAAGCCTCGCCACCTCCATCGGTGCCTCCGTGGTGTCCGGTGCTGGTCTCGATGGTGTGATCGGCGGCGCCAAGTTCATCGCTCCCAGGCTCATCTCGGTCACCCAAGCTTCAGGCAACCACTACGCCGGCTCGGTGGTCATCAACGGCTTCGACGTCCAGGGCAAGCCGCTCTCGGACACCATCGCTCTGACGGCCGACCCTGTCAGCCTGACTACAACGGCAGGGGTCAAGTACTTCTCGCAGATCCTGTCGATCGACATCCCAGCGCAACAGGATGCTCTCGGCTCGCTCACCTTCGGCATCTACGGCAACGACCTCGGCCTCTCGAGGCCCGTGAAGGCACGCACGGGTGCCCTCTTCCTCATCCAGGAGTACATGGACGGTGCGGTCCCATCAGCGGGAGCTCTGGTCGCTGTGGCTTCTGCTCTGCCGTACGGAGCGTACGCCCCTGTGGCTGCCCCAGACCCAGCACAGCCTGCGGTTCTTACCGGCACGACTGACATCACGGCAGGCTCTCTCTACAGCACGCCCGCAGTTCTAACAGGTACTACCGACGTCACTGCAGGTGGGCTCTACGGGTCTGGGGGCACGCTTGCAAACGGTGGGACAGGTCTCACCCTCATCCTGAACGTCAACGGCGCTGGGCCCGTGACCTTGACGTTCTCTGGGGCGGGGACGGGCAACGACGCCAGCGACACGGCTATGCTCGCAGCCATCCTCGCCGAGTGGCCTGCCCTTGCATCAGCAGTGCTTGGTGGCGCTGGGAGCGACAAGCTCGTTCTCACCACCACCCTCCAAGGCACGGGCGCTTCCATCGTCGTTGGCGCTGGTACGGCCAACACCGCCCTCGGCCTTAGCGGCACGGTGGATGGTGGAGCGGGCACGCTCAATGGGGAGACCCTCATCCTCAACGTGGATGGTGCAGGTCCCCTCACCATCACCTTCGCCATGGCCACCACCTCGGCGAGTGAGGCTGCCATGCTCGCTGCAATCGAGGCCGAGTGGCCCGGACTCACTGCAGTCGCTGGAGGCGCGGGCAGTGACAAGCTCGTGCTTACCACTACGGCAACAGGTGTGCTGGCAAGCATCGTGGTGGGAGCTGGCACTGCAGACACAGCCCTTGGCATCAGCGGCTCCGCCGTGGGCAACGCAGGGCACGATTACGCCATCATGTACGAGTTCGACGCAAGCCAGGGGTAGCCCTTCGCCTAGCACGGCAGCGTTGGTAGACTGAGGGCGGAGCTCTAAGCCCCAGCTCTCCATGCTCCTACTCTCCAACGCATCCTCACTCTTCCGGCTGGTGACCTCGGGTACCCAGCTGGTGCACGTCCATGTGTCGTGGGTGGATGCGGATGGAGATACAATCACGCCGGACGGCAAGAACTCACAGATTGCCACAGCGACCACGACCGACATCGTGTTGTCTCCACCACCATCTACTGTGCGGAACGTCAAGTTCGTCAGCATCTGCAACACAGACCCGACTACCACCACCACAGTGACGGTGCAGCACTTCGACGGGGCCATCACCGCTACGGTGCACTTCTCCGTTGATCTACTTGTTGGCTACACGCTGTTCTATGAGGACAAGCGTGGCTGGTACATGCTGTTTCTTGGAGCGGAGGTCTTCGCCACCCTCCCATGATTCTCCTACCCACAACAACTGCGCTTCTGCAGCTCATCACGTCGACCAGTACCGAGGTCGACGTGCATGTGTCATGGGTCGACGCCTTCGAAACCACAATCTCTCCGGATAATCAGAACTGCATCATCACGTCGGCAACTACAACAGTCATTGCGCCTTCGCCATCAGTGGGAACGCAGCGCAACATCGAAGACGTTGTCATCACCAATGCCGACCCAACCAACTCGATCACCATCACGGTGCAGCACTACGACGGCACAAGCCTGTCGACAATGCACACGTTCGAGCTCCTGCCTGGGTACTCGTTCTGCTACGAGGACCAACGCGGCTGGTACCTGCTCTATCACGGGGCAGAGATCGCCCTCGGCATCCAGGGAGCTACTGGTTCAACAGGCCCAGTTGGTCCCACGGGAGGTGCAGGCGCAACTGGACCGACGGGCTCTGGTGCAACAGGGCCCACAGGGCCAGCTGGAAGCATTGGTCCAACAGGGCCCACAGGTGCGGCGGGTAGTGTAGGTGCGACAGGGCCCACAGGGGCGGCAGGGGGTCTTGGTCCAACGGGAGCTACAGGAGGTGAAGGACCGACTGGGCCCACGGGTTCTGCCGGTGTCGCCGGCCCAACGGGACCAACTGGCGGCATTGGTCCGACGGGACCAACTGGCGGCATTGGTCCGACCGGACCAACTGGTGCACCAGGTAGTGTGGGCCCGACTGGACCAACCGGTGCTGGTCCGACGGGGCCTACTGGTACACCTGGTTCTGTTGGACCCACTGGACCGACAGGCACTCCAGGTGTTGAGGGACCGACGGGTCCAACTGGAACTCCAGGCTCTCTCGGTCCCACCGGACCCACAGGTTCTGCTGGTGCTATAGGACCAACAGGGCCGATTGGAGCTACGGGTCCCACTGGGCCCGTGGGCGCAACAGGCCCAACTGGGCCGACAGGTGCAACGGGTAACAACGCCTACACCACTACAACAGCCGGATTCACGCAGCCGGCTGTGGGTGGGAGTGTTGATGTCCTCGTTGCGAGCAATGGGTGGGCAGTAGACGGTGAGGCGATCTACATCGGTGGGCCGACTGCTGGAGGAACAAGTGGTGGTTACTACCACGTGGTCCAAGTCAACGGCTCAACGGCACTTCGAGTTGTATTAGATGTAGCCGACACCGCTGTGACCGGGGTCACGATAGGAGCCACAAGTGGAGTGACTCCCTCTGGTGTGTCTGGAGCCTCGGGGGCAACGGGGGCCACGGGCCCAACTGGTTCTGTTGGTGCGACAGGGCCCACAGGTCCTACTGGCAATGTGGGAGCAACAGGACCCACAGGCCCGACGGGAGCAGTGGGAGCAACTGGCCCTACGGGACCGACAGGCCCTACTGGAGCAACAGGACCAACCGGCAACGTGGGAGCGACCGGACCCACCGGGCCTGCAGGTGCAGCTGCTGGTGACTCGTACACTACAACAGCGGCAGGCTTCACGCAGCCCGCTGTTGGTGGCTCTGTCGATGTGCTCGTTGCCCAGAATGGGTGGGCTGTCGACGGGGTGGAGATCTACATCGGCGGCCCCACTGCCGGTGGAACGTACGGCGGCTACTACCACATCGTCCAGGTGAACGGAGTCACTGCCATCCGCGTTGTTCTGGACAACGCAGGTGGGACGTTTGCTGCGACGGGTGCGACCGTTGGTGCGACCAGCGGAGTGTCTCCGTCTGGTGTCTCTGGAGCTTCGGGAGCCACTGGTCCAACGGGACCCACGGGTGCTGTGGGCGCTACTGGACCGACTGGGCCTACAGGTCCTACGGGACCAGCGGGAGCCACAGGACCAACCGGGCCTACCGGCCCCACTGGTTCACCTGCGTACACGACAATCACGGTCGGCTACACACAGCCTGCCATCGGCGGGTCTGTCGACGTCAAGATGGCCACGAACGCGTGGCTGGTTGTCGGCGAGGAGGTCTACATTGGTGGTGCGACTGCCGGTGGCACACACGGCGGTTACTATCACGTCGCCACACTCACCGGCACAACAGCAGCTCGTATCATCCTCGACAACGCAGGAGGTACATACGCGGCCACTGGTGCGACTGTTGGCGCAACAGCGGGCGTTACACCCAGTGGTGTATCAGGTGCTTCTGGTGCCACAGGACCTACCGGCCCTACGGGCGCAGCTGGTCCTACGGGTGCAACAGGACCGACTGGTCCCACTGGCCCAGCAGGAGCCACTGGAGCTCCATCGTACACGCTCACGACTGCGGGCTACACACAACCCGCCATTGGCGGCTCTGTTGACATCCTCGTTGCCAACAACACGTGGATGGTCATCGGCGAGGAGATCTTTGTTGGTGGCCCGACTGCAGGAGGCACTGTCGGTGGCGCGTACAACATCGTTCAGATCAATGGCGTGACCGCTGCTCGAGTGGTGCTCGACACACCAGGGCTCACGGGTGCAGCAACAGGAGTGACAGTCGGGGCCACAAGCGGTGTGACGCCGACTGGAACGTCTGGAGCATCAGGAGCATCAGGAGCGACAGGGCCGTCTGGGCCGACGGGTGCTGTTGGTGCCACTGGTCCTACTGGTCCTGCGGGACCGACAGGTCCAACGGGACCAACTGGTGCAGTGGGAGCTACTGGTCCAACCGGTCCAACCGGTGCAGTGGGCGCTACAGGGCCAACCGGACCTACGGGTGCAACAGGACAGAACGCGTACACGCTGAGCACCGCGGGCTTCACACAACCTGCAGTGGGCGGCAGCGTCGATGTGCTCGTCGCCAACAACGGTTGGGCAGATGTTGGGGAAGAAGTCTACATCGGTGGCCCAACAGCTGGAGGGACTGCTGGCGGTTACTACCACGTGGTCCAGGTCAATGGATCGACAGCGCTGCGTCTTGTTCTGGACAACGCCGGAGGAACGTACGCTGCAACAGGGGCCACGATTGGAGCGACGAGCGGAGTCACACCAGCTGGAGTCAGCGGTGCATCCGGGGCTACTGGTCCTACAGGACCGACGGGAGCGGTGGGTGCCACTGGGCCGACAGGGCCAACGGGTCCGATGGGGGCAACGGGACCAACAGGGCCCACTGGAGCTGTAGGAGCGACTGGTCCTACCGGTCCTACTGGCGCCACTGGTGGGAATGCGTACACGACGGCAACGGCGGGTTTCACCCAGCCAGCAGTTGGGGGCAGCGTTGATGTTCTTGTGGCCACCAATGCGTGGGCAGTAGTCGGCCAAGAGATCTACATCGGAGGTCCGACTGCAGGCGGCACTGCAGGGGGCTACTACCATGTAGCTCAGGTCAATGGGTCGACGGCACTGCGTGTGGTCCTCGACAATGCCGGTGGCACGTACGCCGCTACTGGTGCAACGGTGGGCGCTACAAGTGGAGTAACGCCCTCAGGAGTCTCAGGTGCGAGCGGGGCAACCGGGCCGACAGGACCGACAGGGCCCATTGGTGCAACAGGGCCGACGGGACCAACAGGAGCCATCGGAGCTACGGGTCCCACTGGGCCTACCGGTGCTGTTGGGGCGACTGGACCGACAGGGCCAACTGGTGCGATTGGCGCAACCGGGCCAACGGGTCCGACAGGAGCCACTGGCAACAACGCGTACACGTTGTCGACTGCTGGGTTCACACAACCAGCCATCGGTGGTTCTGTTGATGTACTGGTTGGTCAGAACGGGTGGGCCAACGTCGGGCAAGAGATCTACATCGGAGGGCCCACAGCCGGTGGAACAGCAGGAGGCTACTACCACGTTGTTCAAGTCAACGGCGCCACTGCATTGCGCATCGTCCTCGACAATGCGGGCGGTACTTACGCAGCAACTGGAGCCACAATCGGTGCGACAAGTGGTGTGTCTCCATCAGGCGTGTCGGGTGCGTCTGGTGCAACAGGACCGACTGGGCCCACTGGTGCAATTGGCGCAACAGGACCGACTGGGCCCACTGGTGCAATTGGCGCAACGGGTCCTACTGGGCCCACTGGTGCAATTGGCGCAACGGGTCCTACAGGACCGACCGGAGCAATTGGACCCACGGGGCCGACTGGAGCTGCGGGCGCAACGGGGCCCACTGGACCAACAGGCCCAACAGGAGCTCCAGCATTTACCACTACAACTGCCGGCTACACTCAGCCCGCAGTAGGTGGGTCAGTAGACATCCTTGTCGCGCAGAACGCATGGATGGTCATTGGGGAAGACATCTTCGTCGGTGGTCCGACTGCAGGTGGAACCTTCGGAGGCCACTACCACATCGTTCAAGTGAATGGTGTGACCGCAGCTCGTGTTGTACTCGACACGGCGGGCGGGACTGGAGCAGCCACGGGGGCAACAGTAGGTGCTACAAGCGGAGTCACTCCGTCTGGTGTGTCGGGCGCATCAGGAGCCACCGGCCCCACTGGTCCAACAGGAGCGATAGGCGCTACCGGACCAACGGGACCTACAGGTGCCGTTGGTGCTACTGGCCCGACAGGTCCAACGGGACCAGCCGGCCCAACTGGTCCGACTGGTTCTACAGGGCCCACCGGACCGACAGGACCAACCGGCAATCCTGCGTACACGACAGCCACGGCGGGCTTCACTCAACCTGCCATCGGCGGGTCCGTTGATATCCTAGTTGCTCAGAACTCGTGGGCTGCTGTTGGTGAGGAGATCTACGTTGGAGGTCCAACTGCCGGTGGGACGGCGGGTGGTTACTACCATGTCGTCCAAGTCAACGGAGCAACAGCACTCCGCGTTGTGCTCGACAACGCAGGAGGTACATACGCAGCAACGGGCGCAACGGTTGGTGCAACGAGTGCAGTGACTCCAAGCGGAGTCAGTGGAGCTTCAGGTGCTACGGGTCCCACGGGACCAACTGGTGCTGTTGGCGCTACTGGTCCGACTGGACCCACTGGAGCCATCGGAGCAACAGGACCGACTGGACCCACTGGAGCCATCGGAGCAACAGGACCGACTGGTCCCACAGGCGCGGTCGGCGCAACCGGACCTACTGGTCCAACTGGAGCAACAGGTCAGGGCTCGTACACAACAACCACTGCCGGGTACACGCAGCCGACAGTTGGAGGCAGTGTCGACATCCTCGTTGTGTCGAACGTGTGGATGGTTGTTGGCGAAGACTTGTACGTCGGAGGTCCAACAGCTGGTGGGACGTATGGTGGTCACTATCACATCGCAACGATCTCCGGCACCACCTCTGCACGAATCATCCTCGACACAGCAGGAGGCACTGGTGCTGCTACGGGTGCCACCATCGGTGCGACGAGCGGAGTCACACCCTCAGGCCTTTCAGGTGCCTCGGGTGCGATCGGACCCACCGGACCGACAGGAGCAATCGGCGCCACGGGACCAACGGGACCGACGGGGGCCATCGGAGCAACAGGGCCAACCGGACCCACTGGAGCGGTTGGTGCGACGGGTCCTACTGGGCCCACGGGAGCCATTGGGGCTACGGGACCGACAGGTCCAACTGGAGCAACGGGGCAAGCCGCCTACACCTTGTCCACGGCGGGTTTCACCCAGCCAGCAGTAGGTGGGTCTGTCGACATCTTGGTGGCCAACAATGGTTGGGCGAGTGTCGGCGAAGAAGTCTACGTGGGCGGTCCGACTGCGGGTGGAACAGCCGGCGGTTACTACCATGTTGTACAGGTCAATGGTTCTACTGCCCTCAGAGTAGTACTCGACAACGCTGGTGGAACGTACGCAGCCACGGGTGCCACAATCGGTGCAACCAGCGGTGTGACACCCGCTGGTGTTTCAGGGGCATCTGGAGCAACGGGTCCGACAGGCCCAACGGGTGCGGTAGGAGCGACCGGACCCACTGGGCCTACTGGCCCTACGGGTGTGATTGGCGCAACGGGACCCACTGGTCCTACAGGCCCTACAGGCCCAACGGGCCCGGCTGGTGGTGTTGGAGCTACTGGCCAAGGCGCATTCACCAGCACCACAGCTGGGTACACACAGCCAGCTGTTGGCGGGTCAGTAGACGTCCTCGTCATCACGAACGTATGGGCAGCCGTCGGAGAAGAAGTCTACATCGGTGGTCAGACCGCAGGCGCTACTGTCGGCGGTTACTACCATGTGGTGCAGGTGAACGGCGTCACCGCGCTTCGTGTCGTGCTCGACACTCAAGGAGCTACTGGAGCTGCAACGGGAGTCACAGTCTCCTCGGACTCGCCAGTTGTTTCGTCCGGTCTACCAGGTCCGACTGGAGCTACTGGTCCAACGGGAACAGCAGGCGCAGCTGGTGCAACAGGGCCAACGGGCCCCACTGGCCCAGCAGGCGCTCAAGGAGCAACAGGACCAACTGGACCTGTGGGAGCGACTGGACCAACCGGCCCTGCGGGTCCCACGGGACCAACAGGTCCAACTGGTGCGACCGGACTGAATGCGTACACGCAGACGACCGCGGGCTTCACTCAGCCAACGGTGGGTGGCTCTGTTGATGTTCTTGTCATCGACAACGTGTGGATGTTCGTTGGCCAGTACATCTACATCGGTGGGCCAACATCAGGCGCCACGATCGGTGGCTACTACGACGTCGTCAGTGTTTCTGGAACTACAAGCGCTCGAGTGCAGCTGGTCTCGGCGGGAGCAACAGGAGCCGCGACCGGAGTCACGATTGGAGCGACCAGCGGGTTCTCTCCGGCTGGCGCAGTCGGTGCTACGGGCCCCACCGGTCCTACTGGGCCTACTGGACCTGCAGGAGCGACTGGTCCCACGGGGCCTGCCGGTGCAACTGGGCCAACTGGACCTGCGGGAGCAACGGGTCCAACTGGGCCCACAGGTCCAGCGGGACCGATCGGGCTCACGTTCGTCGTCTTTTCCACTGTCGGCTACACGCAGTTCATTTGCCCTGGAGTAACGGGCGCAACGGTTCCAGTCATCATCTACGGTCGTCCTGGAGCTGGCGGTGGAGGTGGTGGCGGCGGTGGTCGGGCTGGTGGCGGCGCAACGGGTGGAACAACATCTGTTCCTGGATTCGGCGGCGGTGGCGGCGGTCCAGGTGGCGGCGCAATCTCGTGGGATGTAGAGATCGGTCTCTTTGGTGGATCTGTGTACGGCATCACCATCGGAGCAGGCGGAGCTGGTGGCGCAGGTTCATCTGGAGGAACTGGAAGCACAGGTGCCAGCGCTGGTCTTGCCGCTGGCGAAGGCAACCTTGGGGCGACAGGTGGCAGTGGCGGACCGACGATCATCGGTGCAACAGCGGGAGGCACGGCAGGCGGTACAGCGCTCGCAATCTTCGGTTCTGGTAACCCATCTTCTGGAGGCTATGGAGGGCTGCCTGGAGGTGGAGGCACAAACACAGGCCCAGGATCAGGCGGTACATCTGGTCTCGACTACCCGCAGGCGTTCGCGGCCATTGGGGTTACAGCTGGATCTGGGGCTGGGACTCCTGGAGGTCGTGGCGGCACTGCCGCATCAGGTGCTGTCGCAGGATCTACAGGAATTGGCGGAGCTGCAACTGTTCCGACGTGGGTAGCTACTACGTTCAACGCCAACATCAACGCTGCAAGTGCTGGCGGGACTGGTGGTGTTGGTTCTACTTCCGGTGGTGGAGGCGGTGGTGGTGGAGGTGGCAATGCTGGTCCTGGCGATGAGTACGGGCCCGCAGGAGCAACGACTGGATCTGGTGGAGCAGGCGGTGCCGGCGGCGCAGGTGGAACAGGCACAACGTCAACGACAGTTCCTGGAGCTGGTGCGAACGGTGCGACCGGTGGCACTGGGTTTGGTGGTCGCGGTGGAGGAGGTGGAGGAGGTGGCGGCGGAGGTGGCGGAGGTGTTGGTGCCGGCTCTACAGGCGGTCACGGCGGCTCAGGTGCAGCCGGCGGACCTGGCTCCGTAGGCCTGATGGTCATCGTGTTCTGATTGTTCTAGACAGTGCTGGCATGGTGACGGCAGAATGCTGGTCATGGCTGCCAAGAAGAAAAAGCCCGCCAGACGAAAGATCACCATCGTTCTGTCAAACGAGGACTACTTGCTGCTGCAATCTGCGGCCAATCTTCGTGAGTGGTCCATGACCACACTGATTCGCTGGTGGATCAAGGAGAGGCGATGACTGAGCGCCAGCTCCCCCTCGTTTCAGAGACATCACTGAAGATGGAACCAGGCGCTGTCCCCATCCCCAGGTTTCGCTTCTTGGAGCTCGAGACACGCTCAACATGCAACCGTCGTTGTGCTGCGTGCATCAGGAACTCTCACCCTGATCGAGAGGCCATCAAGTCGTGGTTCGAGGTGAACGAGCTGCCACGAGACACCATCAGTCGTGTCATGGCTCAGGCCCGCTCATTGGGCTGCGAGACCGTTGTGCTCTCGCACTACAACGAGCCACTGGAAGATGAACGGCTGGCCGACATCGCATTGATAGCAGGGAGCTACGGCTTCCCTCGCATCTGGGCCGCCACCAACATGGACCTCATGACGCCCGATAGGGCCGCAGAGCTGGACGGCAAGTTCCACACCCTGTTCGTGGCGCTCTACCCGACCGCCGAGTTTCCGTACAAGCGACTGACCCCACTCTTGGCGGGCCCTGAAGGGGTGCCGGAGCGAGCGGCGTGGCTTCATTCGCTCTTCCACAAGACGCATCTTGACATACGTGCTCCAGAGGCTGATGGCGGCATGCACATACCGTCGCATTTCAGCCCAGTGCATCCAGTCGAGGAGCTGGCGGCGAAGTACTCCAGCTACCCATGCCACGAGCCCGTGAACCGCATGATCGTCAACCACAAGGGCGACATGCTCATGTGCTGCCAGGATGTTGTTGGCCACTTCACCCTTGGCAACGTCCACGATGCTTCGGTGAAGGAGCTCTGGTACTCGGAGAGGCATCAGGCGTTCGTACACGCGCTCAGCAAGCCCGGTGGGCGCTCGGTGCACACCCATTGTGTTTCGTGTCCGCAACTTGTAGCGGGAGGAGAGAAGTACTGATGAAGGCCTACGCCATCACCATCGAGGGCTACCACGAGAATCCGTTCCGAGTACGCGCCTGCCTCGTCGAGACAGATGCTGAAGCCAAGGTTGTAGCGGAGAAGTTCTTCTACGAGACGTGGAACCTAACGCCGGGCTCCCCGTTACCGGATACTGACTGGACCGCAGAGGTCTGGAATGAGGCTGGCGAACACGTTGGCCGCTTCACAGCCTACTATCAAAAAGACAAGGTTCCGGTGTGGGCATGAGTCGCATCGTCATCGGGAACTGGCACCTCGCATTCGTCACAGAGTTTTTGATGAGGACAACTCATGAATCGTACTGATCTACTCATCGTCAACGACATCGGCCCCGGCTTCACCAAGGCCACCGCAGATGGGCCCAAGGGGCTCGGCGGCAGTGAGCTCGAGGTCGTGCAGATCGCTCATGCCCTTGCCCGTCGCGGCCACAAGGTTGTGGTGGCCAACGGTGTGGAGACAGAGAGCGTGGAAGACGGCGTGCACTACATGCCGCTCGCCCAGGCAGCTGGGATGAAGTGTGAGGCCCTCTGGATCGAGCGCTTCTCCACACCACCAGGGCGCATCATGTCGAAG
>Ga0302324_100012032_pt1 | contig 17697 bp, 13 predicted proteins | sample Palsa_T0_1_FD_201949 | JGI IMG/M metagenome (GOLD analysis project Ga0302324, IMG submission 201949) | Peat permafrost microbial communities from Stordalen Mire near Abisko, Sweden - Palsa_T0_1 | ecosystem: Environmental > Terrestrial > Soil > Palsa > Peat permafrost | place: Sweden: Abisko... | reverse complement strand
GGTGGCAAGGCGGAGATGAGAGTCACCACCGCACTGCAGCAGTTCGCCCTGATCGTGACCGCCGAGCCCTATTTTGCCGTGTCCACACCGAGCGACCTGGTCGTGATGCAGAACACGATCAAACAGGACAAAACCACAGGCATTCTCGACACCGTGAATGTGCACTTCAACCTGCTGCCGCGCGGTGCTTATGTGCAAACCGCCGGCCAACACGCAGTGTTGAATCCGGTCAAGCCTAACGACAAATCCCCCCTGCAGCTTTACGAAGCCATCAACGCCATCCAGATCGCTGAGGCTACGGGCGCGGCTCAATATACGCCGGATATTCTTGCCAAGGCAAAGCAGGAACTGGAAAATGCGCAGGCACTTGACACCAAGAAAAGCCAGCGTAAGGAAATGATTACCTATGCTCGCGGAGCGGTGCAGGACGCGGAAGATGCCCGGGTAAGCACTTTGCGCAAGATTGTCGAGGAGAAGCAGCGGCAGCAACAGTTGGCCACCCAGCAAGCACAGGATGCCGCTCAGCAGGCGCAGATCGAAGCCCAACAGCAGGCCTTGAAACGGGCTCAGGCCGATGCGTCGGCAGCGCAGGCAGAAGCAGCCGCAGCCAATGCGCGGGCAGCGCAGGCAGCTGCCGAACACAACGCCCAGCAGGCAACCGACCAGACCGAGCAGATGCGCGAGCGCCTGCGGGCGCAGTTGGGCCAGGTCCTGCAAACCCAGGAAACGGCGCGCGGCCTGATCGTAAACATGTCAGATGTTTTGTTCGACACTGCTAAATACACCCTGAAGCCGGAAGCTCGGGAAAAGCTGGCTAAGGTGTCGGGAATTCTTCTCGCCTATCCAAACCTGAAGGTGCAGGTAGAGGGCTACACCGACAACGTAGGCGGCGATCAATACAATTTGACGTTGTCGCAACAGCGAGGCGATGCGGTCCGTGCTTACCTGGTCTCCCAGGGCGTAGGCCCTGACAACATCACCGCCAGCGGGTATGGCATGAGCAACCCGATTGCCGATAACTCGACCTCTACAGGAAGAGCGCAGAATCGGCGGGTGCAAATGGTGGTTTCGGGCAACGCCATTGGGGTCCAGCAAAGCGCGCCTTCGGCTGCGGCTCAGCCGCCGGCCCTACCCCAAGGCACAAGCAATCCACCTCAGTAGCAATAACGCTCTTAACCTGTCCGCGCCACCGATTGACGGGTGCCCCATCCTTCGCGCTCTTTGCGAAGGGTGGGATACGCAAATGTCGCCCTCCCGAACGAACAAGTGTGCTTTCCAGGTGGAAGGTTGAAGCGTGAGATCTGACTATCCCACCCTTCGCAAAGAGCGCGAAGGATGGGGCACCCGTCAATCGGTGGCGTGGATAGAGCCAAAAAGCTCTTTCCTTCTAGAATCGTTTCAGGGGAGAAGCGCCAGTCGCGCTTCGATGTCGGCCAGGGCAGCCTCCAGCGCAGCCCGGCGTACCGGACTCGAAGTACGCTCAGAAAGAACGCGCTCCCGCTGCAGATCGAGTTCCTGCCTGAGCCGCTCTTGCTTCGCCCGCTCCACGCCATTTCGTTTTGCGGCATCGACCGCTGCGCCCGAAGCGCTCAGATCCGCTGCCGACTGCTGCTCTTCCACAGACTTGCTTTCCCACCCACGCGCCATTCTTCTATCGTACGACAAGCAACGGGATAGTCCCTCGATTTCATCTGGAGGAATTATGAAGGCCTGGCAAATTCAATCGTTCGGCATTGACCAACTGGTTCTAGCAGATTTGCCCCAGCCCCGGCCCGGGCGTGGCGAAGTTTTGGTCAAGGTTCATGCCGTGTCCCTGAACTACCGGGACCTTCGGATGGTGCTCGGCTTATACAACCCCAAAATGGCCTTGCCGCGTATTCCCTGCTCCGACGGAGCCGGAGAAGTCGTCGAGTTGGGAGAGGGTGTCACGGAGGTTGCCAAAGGGCAGCGGGTAGCCGGCATCTTCATGCAAAACTGGCTGGACGGTGACCCTACGGCCGAAAAGACCCGCGGCGCACTGGGGGGCGACATCGATGGCATGTTGGCCGAGTATGTTGTCCTCCGCCAAAGCGGAGTCGTGACCATCCCCGAACATCTCCCTTATGAAGAAGGAGCAACGCTCCCCTGTGCCGGGGTGACTGCATGGAACGCGCTGGAAAACGCAGCCCATGTCAAACCCGGAGAAGTGGTGGTCACGCAGGGCACGGGAGGTGTTTCCATTTTTGGGTTGCAGTTCGCGAAAATTGCCGGTGCTACGGTGATCGGCACTTCGAGCAGCGATGAAAAGCTGGAACGGGCAAAGGCTCTGGGACTGGATGCGGGACTCAATTATCGCCAGTCGCCGGAATGGGCAAAATGGGTGCAAAAGCAAACGAACGACCGCGGCGCCGATCTGATCGTTGAAGTCGGGGGGGCGGGGACTTTTAGCCAATCTCTGCAGGCCGTGCGCATGGGCGGGACAGTCGCTCAGATTGGTGTGCTGAGCCAATCCGACCAGCCGCTGCCAGTCCCACTGATCCTTCATCGCCAGGTCCGGATACACGGTGTCTATGTGGGCTCACGGGCTCATTTCGAATCCATGAATCAGGCCATTACGGCGCATCAAATCCGCCCGGTGGTGGACCGCGTATTTCCAATGAGCCAGGCTCGCGCAGGCCTTAAGGCTATGGAAAAAGGGGTACATTTTGGGAAGATCGTAATCCAGGTTGTTGCTTGATGCCCCCAAAGTCCAAACTGGAATCCGGCTATCTGATTGAAATTGCAGGGCTACCTAAAGGTCAGTAACTTCCGGGTGATCCTGTGGAACGAAAGCTGTATTTTCCCTACGACAAACGCGACATTTTCGTGCAGAATGCATCTTAACAGTACGATTTTAAGCAACTACCCAGCGTTCGAATAAGGGAGCGTTTTTATGACTTGGATCACTAATCTGCTTGGTTTTTTCTATGACATTATTTTCGGCTGCCGTCATTGGAGTCAGACGAGGCCGTTCACCCTCGAACAACAGACTTACAAGGTGTGCCTGGACTGCGGAAAACAGATTTATTACTCCACTGAGCGCATGACTCCGCTGAGCGCACGGGAAGTACGCCGCATGAAAGCTACGGCCAACCCCGTAACCGTGATTGCGACGTCGATGAACGCGGGTGGTTTCCTCACCCGGCGCGCGAACAAATCGAACGCGGCGGCTTAAGCATTTCGTTGTCCAGCCAAAAAGGCTGAAGCTCCGTATCGTGTGGCCAAAACGATTCAGGCCCGGTACGGAGCTTTTCACTGTCCGCCGTTCCTGATGCCGCATACTGGGTTCACAGGAGCAGCATTGGTAATCGTCGAAGTTCGCGGATTAACTAAAGTTTATGAAGGAAAGCAGCGCGTTGTTGCCGTAGATGGCATCGACCTTTCCGTCCAGCAAGGCGAAATCTTCGGCTTACTCGGTCCGAATGGAGCGGGAAAAACAACAACCATCAGCATTGCCACGACTCGTGCCCTGCCAACCAGTGGACAGGTGACGATCGCGGGAGTGGATGTGGTTTCAAGACCGGCAGCCGCGCGGCGCAACATCGGCGTCGTCCCGCAATACAACACTCTTGACCGGTCCCTCACGGTTTTCGAGAACCTGTACTTTCACTGCCGCTATTTTGGTTATTCCAGCGCGGCCTCCAGGACCCGGGCGCAAGAGTTACTGTCACAGTTTCTTTTACAGGAACGAGGCGCGAGCTTTCCCGCGCAACTCTCCGGCGGCATGCAGCAGAGAGTACAGATTGCCCGCGCCATCGCGCATCGTCCCGCAGTTCTATTTCTTGATGAACCCAGCGCCGGGCTCGATCCACAAAGCAGAATCGCTATGTGGGAGGCAGTTAAAGGCCTGGGCAGCGAAGGAATCACCGTGGTCTTGACGACTCATTACATGGAAGAAGCCGATGAAATCTGCGATCGCGTGGCCATCATGGACCACGGCAAGCTGCTGGCCCAGGACACGCCTGCGCTGCTGAAGGCTACATTGGGCGCCCAGACCATCTTCGAGCTCAAGTTGCGCCAGATGGAGGGTTCGGCGGACCTGGTAGAGAAACTGAATCGGTTGCCCAATGTCGCCCGTGTCGAGACCATCAGCGACGGTATTCGCGTGTTCTCCCAGGGGTCGGATGGCTTGCTGCCCCAACTCGTACAAGCGGCCCAGGGCCTGGGTTTGCGCGACCTCAAGATCAACGAGCCGAGCCTGGAAACAGTGTTCATCCGCCTCACCGGGAGAGATCTGCGTGAATAATCGAAGAGCGGGCTACGCCGGAGCCTTCCTCGGCCTCATGCTGCGCGACCTGCGGGTGCTGCGCCGCGAAATAGGGCCGTTTGCAGTTCGCATCATCATGCAACCGTTGTTGTTTCTTTTTGTCTTTACTTACGTCTTTCCTCATATGGGGCAAGGCAATCCCATGGCTGCAGGCGGAGGGAATTTTGGCACCATCCTGCTGCCCGGCTTGATGGCCGTCGCGATCATGTTCAGCGGGATTGCCGCGGTGGCGCTTCCCTTGTCGCAAGAGTTTGGGATAACGCGAGAGATTGACGATCGCGTCATGTGTCCCCTGCCGGTAACCGCGGTGGCCCTGGAAAAGATGTGCTTCAGCGCGCTGCAAAGCATGCTCGCCGCGGCCCTGGTGGTCCCCCTGGCCAGGTTCATCCCCGCAGTGCCGGTGAAGCCCGAGGTGGATAATTGGCCTCTGCTGATCCTCATGCTGGTCCTCTCCAGCCTGGTATCGAGTGCACTGGGGTTAGCCATCGGGGCGAATATCAGGCCGCAACAGATCGGCCTCATTTTCTCCATCGTGGTGGTTCCCATCACGTTTCTGGGCTGCGTTTACTATCCCTGGGAGTATCTGAACCACTTGCGATGGTTGCAGGTGGTGGTGCTGATCAATCCCATCGTGTACATGAGCGAGGGTTTGCGTGCGGCCCTCACGCCGGCGGTTCCCCACATGCCGGTGCTGCTCATCGTTTTTGCGCTGCTCGTGTCCCTGACCACTTTGGGCGGGATCGGCATCCGGGGATTCCTCAAACGTGTAATTTCATAAACCGCCGCACCGGCTTATGCTTACCATGGCCGTAGGCGCTTCTGTGATCCTGTTCGTCTGATAGCAAGGGATGGAGAATGCCCTGGCGATGTTGGGAACTGTAATGCGTAAAACCAGTCTGAAGCTCCTGTTTGCCGCTGCACCGTTTCTGCTGCTGTGGGTCGCCGGCTGTGGAGCGATAGGTTCGCCGGTAGCCGCCAGCCCGGGCGGCTTGGCCATCTACGCGGAAAAGTCCGCCCTTGATACCACCACCACTGACCAGCTGACCGCGCGGTCAACTTCCGGCGCCGGTACCAGCGTTGCCTGGACAGTCGCAGGGGGGCAAAACGACACCGCTCTGGGCCAGGGAACGATCAGTGCGAGTGGCCTGTACACCCCGCCGCCGGTCCTTTCGCGAGACCAGATCCAGGTCCAGGTCGTGGCCACCTCCCACAGTGACCCCACGGCCACCGCCAGCTATCTGCTGACAGTCACGCCTGGATTTGTCCAGGTCCTTTCCCCTGAGACCGCCAGTCTTCCCCCCGGATCGACCGTTCAGGTAAAGGGAGAGATCGCGGAGATCAACTCGGGGTCTATTCACTGGTCGCTCGGGACCACGCCCGCCGGCGAGCTCGATCCCGGTGAGAGCTATGGCAGCATCAGCGAAACCCGGTGCACTCACTCCCGGCGTAACTACACCTCCTGCACCGCAACCTATACTGCCCCACGTGCGTTGCCTGGCGGCAGCCCCGCCGTCTACGTGGTTGGGATGGCAGCCGGCAATCCTCGCTCCGTCGCGGCGCTTCACGTCCTGCTCAACGGCGCCGGGTTTTCGAGCTCGGGCCTGCAGAACCAGCAAGTCCAGGTGGGTTACGTCGAGATGGGCTCGTCGGGAGGCAATGCCAACGACTACGACTCCAGGCAAAGCGGTGGTAAGGAATATGTGAACGATTGCTGCGGCGGGACTCTGGGGGCGTTGGTCTCTGATCGGAACAACAATCTTTACATCCTTAGCAACAACCATGTGCTGGCCGAATCAGACCAGGCGCGGACCGGCGATACGGTGGTTCAACCCGCGTTGGTAGATCTGAACTGCAACCCGCAGGCTGGGCGGACGGTGGGATCATTGCGCTATGTGGTGCCCATCCAAAGTTCGCAGACCAACGTGGATGCGGCGCTGGCGGCGGCGACCCCCGCGGTCGACAGCACAGGGGGAATCCTGCAGCTAGGGCCGCCGGTCAATGGCGCGCTTACGCCGGCGGCTCCCGCCGCAGGCACGGGAGAGGCACTGACCGCCGGCCTGCTGAATCAGTTGAGGGTGGTGAAGAGCGGGCGAACCACTGGATTGACCTGTTCCACGGTGAATACGGTGGACCTGACGGTGCAGGTGGATTACTACTACGACTGCGCCGAAACCCAGCGTTACTACACTAAGACCTACGTCAACCAGATCGGTATGCCGGGCGCCAGCTTTGCGGATAGTGGAGACTCCGGCGCACTGGTGCTCGACGCCGGCAACGCACAGCCGGTGGGGCTATTTTTTTCCAGTGGCACCGACGATAGCAATCACGGGTTCAGCGTCGCCAATCCGATCCAGGATGTTCTCACAGAACTGGGGCAGAAGAGCCAGGCGGAGGGGCAGGAATTTCAGATAGCGGGTGGGGCTCCTCATCCCATCATGTGTTCCAACTTCGATGAGCACACGCCGCCTGCGACTCGCATCGTCAGTGCGGTTCAGATGTCAGCCGCCCGGTCAGCATCGGACGCCGCGCTTGCGACGCTGCTGAGGCCGGATAACGGGATCCTGGGTACGGCCGCGGGTAAGAGTCTGGACAGCCCGGGCGAAGCAGCCGTCATCGTCTACGCAGACCGGAACAAGCCGGGTTTGGTGGTGCCCAGCGTGATCAACGGTGTGCGCACCCTGGTCATCCCCACGGATTCTGCCAGCATGAGCGCCGGGGTCGAGCCGACGACTTTGCCCCAGGTAGAAGGCATTCATTTGCCGTCCGAGGTCCTTCGAGCCGCAGCGGCTGTGCAGCGGCAATTTGCCCCGCAGTTGATGGCAGACCCCGCATTCTTTGGTGTGGGTGTGACCCAAAGCTATGACAATCCAGCGGAGGCAGCGCTGTTGGTGTTGGTGGACCTAACAAAATCCCCCCGCTCCATGCCAGACGTGGTCGGGGGACTACGGGTACGCTACATGCACATCAATCGCCTGCACGTGACAAGGTCGAAATTCGCGCCGGTACAGCAAGCACCGCGTTGCATGGCTCCATCGACCACTCAGCCGTAGTGGCAAAGGGTGTGTGAACGCCGGGGAAAAGCAACCGCAGGTCCCTCCACTACGCTTCGCTCCGGTCGGGATGACAATTCTTTCGTGGGGGCAAGTATTTCTCGCTGAGGCTGTTGCGGGCACAACAAAATTGTCATCCCGACCGGAGCGAAGCGTAGTGGAGGGACCTGCGGTTGCTTTTTGGATGCCCTATTCAGCCCCTGCGGCCGGGTTCAGCGAACCTCGTGCGGTTCTCGAGGACGATCCTCACTTGACGCATTTTGCACTGTTTCAGCGGCAGGCTCCGTAGGAGGCACTCCGATTCCGTCTTCCGGGAAGAACAGCATGAACACGGTGCCCGGCTGCTTCGTGCCTGCCCCGCCCGCGGGACGGCTGGCGACCCGCACCGTGGCATTGTGCTTGGTAATAATCTCGCTGCTAACCCACAATCCGAGGCCAGTGCCCGTAGTCTCCTTGGTAGTAAAAAACGGCTCGAAAATCCGCAGACGTATGGCACGCGTCATGCCGCATCCATTGTCGGCGACGAACAACCGAATACCAGGCCTGCCGTCCACCCACGAACGTGAGCGGAGAACCGACAATCGCAGATGTCCTCCCTGGCTCAACGCGTCAATGGCATTGCCGATCAGATTTGCGAAAAGCTGGCGCAGCTCACCGGAAAAGCAGTACAGATCCAGGTCCGGCCCAAAGTTACGAGAAACCTCTACCTGCAGCGACTGCAACCGTCCCGTATAGAGAGTAAGAACCGAATCCAACAACTCGCCCACGTTCGCCACAACCGGCAAGGTCGACTGGCGGTAAAAACGCAGGGTCTGCTGCGTCATCTCCGCAACGCGGGAGATTTCCTGCTGCGCCAAATCGGCATAAGTCAACGCCTCGCGATCAAGTGACGGCTGATGCCGTAGCAGATAGAGCAAATTGGTAACCGCCTCCAGGGGGTTATTGATCTCGTGGGCGATCGACGCTGCCAGCCGGCCCGCGGCGGCCAGTTTCTCCGTCTTCCGCAACGCATCCTCGGCGTGCTTGCGCTCGGTCGTTTCGACCACAATCGCTCCCACCCAGCGAACCGCCTCCGACGAAGCTTTCACCGGATAAACATTGATCAACCAACTACGCACCTGGGAGGGATCCCCAGACACAGGCGTGTGCACCTCGAATTGAACCACCGGTTTTCCAGTTTCGAAGACACTCTCGATCGAAGCCTGCAGCAACTCAGAGGCTGGTCCGGCCAGCATTTCTGAGATGGTGCGCCCCAGGTGCCTGCCGATCGGCGCCTGGTTCATCTCGGCCATAAATTGGTTCACCCGCACGTAGCGGAATTTGCGATCGAAGAAGGCAAACCCGATGGGCGCATTTTCCAGCATCGAGTCGAGCAGCGCCAGCGTATCGCTGAGGCCGGCTCTCTGCTCCTCGATCGAAGTCACCATAAGATTGAACGCGCGGGTAAGGTCGGCCGATTCGTTGGCTGAAGTAACTTCCAACGGAAAACCTTCCTTGGTTTCCGGATCACGAATCAATTTGCGTGTCGCCGCCAGCAACGCGCGAAGCGGGCGGGTGATGGAACGCGCGAGTATGCCGGCAATGAAGACTGTGCCCAGAGCGGCCAGGCCGGCAAAAATGACGGTGATCCGGATGAGTGAAGAAATCTGCTGCCAGGATGCGGTGGCGTCTTCATAAACCCAGGCGAATCCGCTCAGTTGGCCACCGGCATGGATCGCCTGCACCCCCTCCCGAGCTCCTCCGGGGACGCGAAAAATAGCCGGGCCCGGGGCGTCCACCAGGTGTATTTTTTCCAGGCGCGTAAGCGGGTCCTTGCCGCTCATGGCTGGATCGCTGCTGGCAATCACCCGCCCATTGCTATCTGTAACCAATGCTGCACGAATGCCGGGCGAGTTGACCATGGTGCGGAGGATCGGCAACAGGTACCCGGCTTGGCCCTGGGCGAGCGAATCCTGGCTCTGCAACGCCAGCAGGTTCACCTCCGATTCCAGGCGCAGGCGAGCCCGTTCATGAATCTCTGAGGCCTGTTCGCGCACCAGCAGGGTGGCAAAAACGACCACCAGCAGGCCTTCAAAGAGGACAAGACCGGAGATGAGCTGCCCTCGAATCGAACGAGGTTTTAGCCAACTCATTGCGTAAGGCCCCTTCCCTTCAACCTTGCCTTAGCCAACCTTCAGCGGAGCTCTGCCGGGGGCGAGCTTGGCTTCCATATCCTGGGCGATCTGAGCGCCGTGAAAACGGCCATTCTCAATGAAAATCTCATTGGTTCGCATGCCTGCGACGATCACTCCAGCGAGATAAATCCCGGGTATATTGCTTTCGAGAGATTGCGGATCACACGCTGGGCAGCGGTCCTGCCCCTCCATACGTACGCCAAGGCCAGCCAAAAAATCAAAATCGGGATGATACCCCGTCAAGGCAAACACGTAATCGTTTTCGATAGTAACAGTGCCTTCGGGGGTGAACAGATCGACCGCGTCCTCGGTGATCCTGGCGACAGAACTCGAGAAATGGGCCGCGACTTCGCCGTTCTTGATGCGGTTGTTGATATCGGGCAGAATCCAGTATTTGACGTGGTGGTGCATCTTCTCACCCCGATGCACCAGGGTCACATGCGCGCCGTGGCGCCAAAGGTCGAGCGCTGCAATGGCAGCCGAGTTCTTGCCTCCTACCACCAGCACCTTCTGATCGTAGTAAGGGTGCGGGTCGTGATAGTAGTGCAGGACCTTGGGCAGCTCTTCTCCGGGGACTTCGAGGTAGTTTGGCAGATCGTAGTAGCCCGTAGCGATCACCACTTTGCGGGCGCCATAGGACCTGTGACGCGAAAACCGGTCAATGGTGGTAATGGTGAAGTCGCCGTCTTCCCCAGTGACTCCGGATACGGTCTGGTATTGACGAAACTCCAACTTGTAATGCTCGGCGACCTTGCGGTAGTACTCCAGTGCCTCGTTGCGGCTCGGCTTCTGGTTGGGGCTGGAAAAAGGCATATCGCCTATTTCCAGCAATTCCGGGGTGGTAAAGAACGTCATATTCGACGGATAGTGAAAGAGCGAGTTACACAGGCAGCCCTTGTCTACCAGAACCGTGCGCAGACCACCCCGCTGGGCCTCAATAGCGCAGGCCAGGCCCGTTGGGCCCGCGCCCACAACCAGCACGTCAAAGCTTTCTTTCAGGACACCGCCGATGTGCTCCATGTCTATAGCTTAGACGATGCGCCGTTCCCAGCTGCTTACTGAAATGGCTATAATCGGGGGTTCTGATAGTTCAGGAGCGATGGTGCAATGTCTGACGTCCGCCAAGAAAAAGACTCGTTAGGTTTTGTTGAGGTGCCCTCCAAGGCGTATTACGGTGCGCAGACAGCGCGTGCAGTTCAGAATTTCCCTATCTCCGGCATGCGGGCACATCCGCAGCTGATCCGCGCCCTGGGCATGGTCAAGCGAGCCGCCGCAGAAGCCAACAAAGAACTAGGTCTGGTGGATCAGAAACGGGCCGACGCCATCATCCAGGCAGCCCAGGAAGTCATCGACGGCAAGTGGAATGGCGAGTTCGTAGTCGATGTATTTCAGGCCGGGGCGGGCGTAAGCCTGCACATGAACAGCAATGAGGTCGTCGCCAATCGGGCCAACGAGATGCTGGGAGGGAAACTGGGGGAATATGCCCAGGTGCACCCCAATGACCACGTGAATTACGGGCAGTCGACCAACGACGTTTTTCCCACGGCGATGCGATTGGCGTCTCTGCTGGCCCTGGACACGCTCTACCCGATTCTGAATCACCTGGCTGCCACCTTTGCAGAGAAAGCAAAGGCCTTTCACCACATCATGAAATCTGGCCGGACGCATATGCAGGATGCCGTGCCGATGCGCCTGGGCCAGGAGTTTGCCGCTTACGGACTAGCCGTGGAGAAGGGGAAGAAATTCCTCCAGATGGCTGCGGGCACACTGCGCGAGTTGGGGTTAGGCGGCAGCGCCGTGGGTACAGGCATCAACACCCATCCCGATTACCGGGTAAAGGCAGTCGCTCATCTGGCAAGAATTTCTGGCCAGCAACTGATGCCCGCCGAAGACATGCGCTGGGCGATGCAATCGAATGCATGCATGGCGGAAGTGAGCTCGGCTTTGCGCGGGATTGCGCTCGAAACCATCCGCATTTCGAACGACCTCCGGTTGCTGAGCTCGGGTCCCAACACCGGCTTCGCGGAAATTTATCTGCCCAGCCTGCAGCCTGGTTCCTCCATCATGCCGGGCAAGATCAATCCCGTGATACCAGAGCTGGCGGCCATGGTTAGTTTCCAGGTCATCGGCAACGACACGGCCGTAGCCTACGCCGTTCAAGCCGGGCAGCTGGAGCTGAACGTGATGATGCCCACCATGGCCTACAACGTACTGCAGAGCGTGACCATTCTGGGCAACATGCTCCGCCAGTTTGACCAGTACTGTGTTGCTGGGATCACCGCCAATCAGCAACGCTGCGAGACCTATGCTCAGAGCACGGTATCGCTAGCGACAGCGCTGAACCCCTACATCGGTTATGCCAAGGCGGCTGAGATCGTGAAGGAGTCAGTGGCCACGGGCAAGTCGATCATCGAAATCGCCCGCGAACGCAAGCAACTTACCGAGGACGAAATCGCTGAGATCCTCGATCCGGTAAGAATGACCGAGCCGCAGTATCCCCTCGATGCAGCCAAAGAGCGTGACAAAGCAGTGACCGCGTAAGAGGCTGCGGACGAAGACTTGGCGCACTCCAATCCGCTTCGGAGTTTCGTCGGTTCTCCGAACTTCATGCGTCCTCTATCCCCCAACCACCGCCATTCCCTGTGTCCCCAACCACCAACGATCGGGTGCCCCATCCTTCGCGCTTTTTGCGAAGGGTGGGATAAGCAGAACGTGCGGGGAAGGACCTCCGGTGGCCAGAGCAGTGGCATCCCACCCTTCGCAAAAAGCGCGAAGGATGGGGCACCCGATCGTTGGTGGTTGGGGATAGAGGACGCATGAAGTTCAGGAAACCCACGAAACTCCACACGAAATCGGGGATATGGGGCGCGGTGGGTTGAGAGTTTTAGCCCGAAACCCCTCTTCTTTTCCCCGCTACTGCCGTCCGAATCGATAAACAATCCCAGAGGTGAAGCCAAGATTTTTTAACTGCGTTGTGCTGCCAAAGGTGGTCAGCCAGTAGCCCGGTTGTATACGAAACGCGAGCGCGGGACCAATGTTGTAATCGATGGGCACCCCCGCCGCAAAACTCACGCTGGTGCCGGTATTCCAAAGTCCTACGAATGGACCAGGAAGCCCGGCGCCGTTAGCGGTGAAATTGCCCTTGGCGCCACCCACCAGGACCTGCCCGCCGATGGCCCAGTGCTCCCGGCGCACGAAGCGGTATTGCGGCCCCACCATGAAGGTGTACTGGCTGATGCTGGGCTTGAAGATGTTGTATGGCCCTGTATAGGTGAAAGCCGTTCCATAATAGCCGCGCAAGTCACCCGTAATCCCCAGGCGGCCCCAACGATAATCGGTGAATCCCCCATTCCAGGCAGATTCGTTGATGTGCTGCAGCGCACCGCCAGGACGAAAACGTGTATAGCCTCCGCCACCATAGACTTCGAACTTGTGGCTGTACGTGTCCTGGACAATCTGTTGCTTTCGCCGCTGGCGTCGTGCCCGTATCCGGGCCTGAGCCTCCTGCGCCAGGCGAACTTGATTTTGTTGCGGATTCTCCGGCTGGCTAGGCGTCTGTGCTGGGGCCTGGGAATCGCTGGGGGTGGAATTCTGCGCAATGAGCCCTGGTACCGCGAGAACGATCAAGAAAATAAGCGGATACACTTGGCATCCAAAACGCTTGCTATGATGCATGAACCTGAAAGCCTCCACTGCTGCCGCCAACGGGCAAGGAAATACAAATTGATGTCCTGGTTAGTATTAGAGCATTTCTCTCCTTGCTATATCCTTCTCACGGGCGCCGCGAGAGAAAAAGAGGACGAAACTCGATGAAATTCTTGATTGGACTGCTGATCGGTCTGCTGGTTATGCCACTTTGCATCTGGCTCTACCTCCGGGCGGGCAGTCCACCGGTCGCCACCAGCGATCCCGCCCTGCCCTTTGAAGAAGCAATCGTCCACCTTCCGCTGCACGCCCGTATTGAGCGTGAGCTGGTGAAGAAGCCTCCGGTCGAAGCCAGCGCCACCAATCTGGAAATCGGAGCGCACATCTATCGCCAACAGTGCGCAACGTGCCACGGACTCTACGGAATCCCCGTGAAGTTCGCCAAGGGAATGTTCCCCGAAGCTCCCCAGCTATGGGAACCGCACCGCGACGGAGTCGTCGGGGTCAGCGACGATCCGCCGGGGGAGACCTACTGGAAGGTCGCCAACGGAATTCGGCTTTCGGGCATGCCGTCCTTCAAAAAAGTGCTGAACGAGACCGAGATGTGGCAGGTTTCGCAGCTGCTCGCAAACGCCGACAAGCCGCTGCCGCCGGGCGTACTCACGCTGTTGAAACAGCCCCTGGCTCTCGATCCCGCGGGCCCGCAATAGACTATTTCAGGGTGTAATTGAGCCCGGCACTGAATTGGAATGAGTTTTTCTTGCTGCCTGCTGCCGGGTCGTTCAGGAAGTCATCCAGCGTTCCTATGTTGAAGCCGAGGCGCTTGTAGACCGGGAACACCAGGCCCGCGCTGGCCAACGCCGAATAAGCGTTGGTGTTGTTGAACGCAGGCGTAATGACCGCCGTCTGGTTGAAGACCAGCCCACGAGGCAATTTCACCGTGTAGGTGTCTCCAAAATCGGCGCCGATGAGGTTCTTGCTCGGGGTCAGCGGGGGAGGGGGCACAATGTTCGGGGTTACAAAATAGGTTTGCTCCTCGTAGTGGATGTCGAACTTCACATCCAATTCCTCCTTCGGACGCTTGATCACGACATAGCCCAAACCACCGCCGTAGATTTGTTGCAGACTCAAGCCCTGGGAGTAGTTGTGGTCAAAAGCCGCGTCCACCAGGTAGTAGAACCGAGGCGAGATATACCAGTCCTGCTCCGCATCGCCGTGAAGGATGTTGGTCTTGGTGCCCGCAGTGCCTGGCTGGGTCACTGTGCCATAGGCTCCGGTAAAGTCAAAGAGCGTACGGGTACGTGGGTCGAGCCAGGTGACCGTGGGGATGGTCCTCGCGATGGCGGCCCCGCCCGTAAAGTTGCGGCTGTTCTGCGTAGCCTCCACCAGCGTCGCGCCCGCAGTCACCGAACCACTCCAACCGTATCCCCAACCCGGATTCCTTTTCACTTCCTTGTTGTAGGTGTCCTGGTCGATCATGTACTGCGCATTCTTTACCGGGATGTCCTTGGTCGCACCACCCTCAGGTGGACCCACCTTGACCTCACTGTCCTGAACCTGGATCGGACCGTGGGCAATAGCCGCATCAGGCGTCTTGCGATTGACATGCTGCCCCGGCTGAATCACGGCAAACTGCTGTGAGGAGTGTATCGATTTGATCTTGTCCCAGGTCACCGTCACATCCCCGGCCATGTCGCTGTGGAAGGTAACGCTGCCACTGACCTCGCGCAGCAGCTTTCCCGTTAGCTGATCGCCATTGGTGAAGACGAGGACGTCCGGGGCCGGAGCAGCGCTTTTATCGGCAGGGGCGCTCTGTGCCGGTCCGGGCAGAGCAAAGGCGATCACAGCGCACAAAGTAATTGGGAGTCGCGAAAATATGCGGCTGACAAATCTGAATTGAGACATCGGGACGGAACCTTCCTCGAGAAAAATGGGTAGCCTGAGAGGCCACGTGACTTGCTTTTTTGGATTGGCCCGCTATCCTGACATAGTTATGGTAAAACGCCGGATGTTACCTTGCCGTGACTATTCGACGTGGTTGGCTTAACTATTGTGACAGGGTAAAACCCGGTTGCACAGGCTGCCCGGCACATCCTGTATTTTGGCAGAGCCTCTTGCACTGTAGCACTGGATTGTGGGCTGACATACCCGTAAAATGAATACGTGGCGATCACCAGGACGCAAGCACTCGATTATTTCCGCTCGGACGACCTCATTGGCCTGGGCATGGAAGCCGATGCACTCCGGCGCAAGCTGCATCCCGAGGGCGTAGTCACCTACATTGTCGACCGCAATATCAATTACACAAACTTTTGTACCGAGTATTGCAGCTTTTGCGCCTTTTACCGGCCACTCAAAGGCAAACTGGCCAGCGAAGGTTACATTCTCGACTTCGAGACCATTTATCAAAAGATAGCCGAAACAGTGGAAATGGGGGGCACCGGCGTTCTGATGCAGGGCGGCCTGCACCCCGACCTGAAGATCGAATGGTTCGAACGTCTGCTCAGGGGCATCAAGCAGCGCTTTCCCCAGGTATGGCTGCACTGTTTTTCCGCCTCGGAAATTCTCGCCATTGCGGAATACAGCAATCTTTCCGTGCGCGATACCATCGCGCGGCTGCGGGATGCCGGGCTGGCTTCCATTCCAGGCGGCGGAGCCGAAATCCTCGACGACGAGGTACGGCATCGCATTGCACGGCTGAAATGCTCCACCGAAGATTGGGTCACTGTGCATCGCACTGCGCACCAGTTGGGCATGCGCACCACCGCCACCATGATGTTCGGGGTAGGGGAGAGCTTCGAGCACCGTGTCAATCATTTCGAGCAGGTGCGGCGTTTGCAGGAAGAAACCGGCGGCTTTACCGCTTTCATCCCCTGGAGTTTTCAGCCCACCAACACTGCCCTGGGTGGCCGCAAGTGGGACGAAGCGACCTCGGTCGAGTATCTGAAGGTATTAGCCATCTCCCGCCTCTACCTGGACAACGTGGAGAACGTGCAATCCAGCTGGGTGACGCAGGGATTGAAGGTGCTGCAGCTTGGCTTACGCTTTGGCGGTAATGACGTGGGCTCTGTCATGCTGGAAGAAAATGTAGTAAGAGCCGCAGGGACCTCCAACTGCACTACGGAAGAGGAACTGCGGCATGTGATTCGCGGCGCGGGCTTCCGGCCGGTGCAGCGGGATACGTTATACACCACCTATTTTCTTAATTGATCTTAGCCAGCAGCATAGACCACGTACGGAGGCCGCGCCCTGATTGCTGATCAACTAAGCAACTTCAAACTTGCGGCTCTGTGGCTAGCTGCTCCGCAGCACGGTCTCCAGCACTATTTCAGGACGCATTACGCCGATAAAACGTTCGAACATTTGTATCGCTGGAACTCCTTCGACACCGCGCTCTTGATTCCCTATTTCATCGTGATGATCGTTCTCGCCTTTTACGGGATTCATCGTTATCAATTGGTTTATCGGTATTACCGGAATCGCAAAAACGCCGTGGGCGAGCCTCAGTCCCATTTCACCGAGCTTCCCAGCGTCACGTTGCAACTTCCTATCTTCAATGAGCAGTTCGTAGTGGACCGGCTCATTCAGGCCTGCTGCAACCTGGATTATCCAGCCGGCAAGCTGGACATCCAGGTACTGGACGACTCCACGGACGACACCGTCGAGGTGGCCCAGGCGGCAGTAGAGGCTTATCAATCCCTCGGACACAGGATCGAGTACATTCACCGCGTCAATCGCCATGGCTTCAAGGCGGGTGCGCTGGATGAGGGTTTACGTGTAGCGACGGGAGAGTTTGTCGCCATCTTTGACGCCGATTTCGTGCCGCCCAAAGAATGGCTGATGCAGGTCGTGCATCACTTTGCCGATCCGAAAATCGGCATGGTGCAGACCAGGTGGACTCATCTCAACCGCGACTACAGCTTCCTCACCCAGGTAGAAGCCATCCTGCTCGACGGTCACTTTATCCTCGAGCACGGCGGACGATCGCGCACCCACGCCTTTTTCAATTTCAACGGAACTGCCGGTATGTGGCGCCGCACGGCGATCGACGGATCCGGAGGCTGGCAGCACGACACACTCACAGAAGATACCGATTTGAGCTATCGGGCGCAGTTGAAGGGCTGGAAATTTCTTTATCTGCAGGACGTGGAGTGCCCCGCTGAACTACCCATTGAGATGACCGCTTTCAAGACCCAGCAGGCACGGTGGGCCAAGGGACTGATCCAGACCTCAAAGAAGATCCTGCCCATGATGTTCCGCAGCGACGAGCCGTTCCACGTCAAGCTGGAGGCGTTCTACCACCTGACGGCCAACATCAGTTATCCGCTGATGATCGTGCTCTCGACGCTGCTGATGCCGGCCATGATCATCCGCTTTTATCAGGGATGGTTCCAGATGCTGTTGATTGACGTCCCGCTATTCATGGCGTCGACGTTTTCTATTTCTTCCTTCTACCTGGTTTCTCAGAGAGAGCTATTTCCCGGCAAATGGTACAAAACATTTTTGTATCTGCCGTTCCTTATGGCGTTGGGAATTGGGTTGA
>Ga0302324_100012031_pt1 | contig 17698 bp, 7 predicted proteins | sample Palsa_T0_1_FD_201949 | JGI IMG/M metagenome (GOLD analysis project Ga0302324, IMG submission 201949) | Peat permafrost microbial communities from Stordalen Mire near Abisko, Sweden - Palsa_T0_1 | ecosystem: Environmental > Terrestrial > Soil > Palsa > Peat permafrost | place: Sweden: Abisko... | reverse complement strand
GGCCGAAATGTTATAAGCGGCCGTCCCCGGCTCCCATTGCTCCAAAAACCATAATCGCTGCTGCGGAAAGGACAGTGGCGCCGGATCATTCTCTTGGCCGATGGGGATATGCGAGAGCGAGGCGTTACCCAGCTTCCTCTGCTTCAGTAGCAAGTCGAAGAGCTGCCGCTTTTCGAGAGAGAGCGCAGCGATCGCCTGGCTGGCCGATTGTTTAGACAAGGTCGAACTCCTTGCTCCATCGCGATAACTGCTCCTTGAGAAACACATTGGCAGACGCGATGTCATCGCTCAACACGCGATCCTGCTCCATAAAGGAGACGTGCCGCCGGAAGTCGGCCAGGACGGCGCGGGCGCTTGGCGAGGGTGTCAGGTCCTCTTTGAGTTGAAGGGCCTGGGTCGACGCCAGCAGTTCGATGGCTAGCACGTGCTCGCAGTTGTCGATGACCTGGCATAGCTTGTTGGCGGCCGTGCCGCCCATGCTGACATGATCTTCCTGAAGTTGACACGTCGGGATAGTGTCGACGCTCGCGGGAGTTGACAAAACCTTGTTTTCGTTCACCAACGCGGCGGAGGTATATTGGGCCACCATGAGGCCCGAACAGACGCCGGCATACTTAGTCAGAAAATCCGGCAGGCCGCGCTGGCCGGAGAGCAACTGATAAGTCCGTCTCTCCGAAATACTGGATAGCTCACTGGTGGCGATCGCCAGATAGTCGAGGACAAGGGCAGTAGACTCCCCGTGGAGATTGCCTCCAAACAGCACTTCATCCCGATCCGGGAAGAACAGTGGATTATCGGATACTCCGTTGCACTCTTTTTCCATCACGTCGGCGGCAAACTTGAATGTCTGCCTGACCGCGCCGTGAACCTGTGGAATACAACGGAATGAATATGGATCCTGCATCGATTTGTTACAGGTCGCCAGCTCAAAATGGTTGCTGCCCTCAAGCAGTTTCCCGAGGTTCGCCGCTACTTCGCGCCTCTCCAGGTGAAAGGAGGTCTCGACGTACAGCGGCTGATAAAATGTTCTGGACGCGCTGAATGCCTGGATGCTCAGAGACGCGATCAGGTCCGCATACTTGAGGAGATCCTGTATCCTCATCAAGCAGCGAACGGCAATGGCGTCGATGAATTGCACGCCATTAATCAGCGCTAATCCTTCTTTTGGATTCAGCTCCAGGGGCCGCCAGCCCATTTCCGCTAGCGCGCGTTCGCCGGTAACCAGCTCACCGCGGAGGTAAGCGCAGCCTAACCCCAAGAGCGGCAAGGCCATGTGCGCCAGTGGAGCCAGATCCCCGCTCGCGCCGACCGTGCCTTTGAGCGGAATTCCGGGAATAATCCCGCGATTCCAAAAATCCATGAGGCGCTGGACCGTCTCCACTGAGATCCCCGTGTGGCCAGTGCGAAAAGTCAGCAACTTAATGAATAATGTCAGCCGGCATAAGTCCACGCCGGCGATTTCGCCCACGCCAGCCGCATGCGACAGAATCAGGTTGCGTTGTAGTTCGCGCATCCTGGAGCCATCCACGCGCGTCTCGCAAAGCGCGCCGAAGCCCGTATTGACTCCATAGAGATGACGCTTTCCCTCCTCCGCCTTCTGGAGCGCGAAGTCTGCGCCGGCGCGAATTTTTCCACGGCTCTCCGATGACATATCGAGATCCGGATTCAGCTCAAGCACGGCGCGCAGGTCGCCCAGGGAATAGTAAGCCGGCGAGAGTTCGTGCTTCGCTGGATGTTGGACCGGCGCCGTTGTCGCACCCATGTCGCCAGGCACCCTCATGCGACGCTGCTTCCGGGAGCATGCCCCTTCGCCGATTGTCTTGGCAGGGCCTCCTGTTTGAGTTGCTCCAACCAGGCTTCGGCTTGATCGTCGGACAGTGCCTGCACACTGCCGGCCAACTCGAGCATGGCTTCATCCGTTTCACGGGCTGCTTCCAGCAACCTCTCGACGCCGTGGGTAAAGTCGATCAGCGCCGGCGCTTCGAAAAGCAGCCGAAGAGGTATGTCTATTTCGAGCGCCCGGCTGACCGCATTCACCGCCTGCGCCGCCAGCAACGAATGGCCCCCCAGGTCGAAAAAGTCATCGTGTATTTCTATCGACTCGACGCGCAAGACTGTTGCCCACAGGCCTGCAATCAGGATTTCGATCTCAGTCCGAGGTCCGGCGCTGGCAGGCTTCGAGCTTCTGCGTGGCGGCGGCGCCAGAGATAGCCGGTCGATCTTCCCTGTCGAAGTACGCGGGAGGGCTGTCAAAAACATAAAGGCTGTGGGAACCATGGCTGCCGGCAGGTTACGCTTGAGCCCGCTGCGGAGCCGCGAGGCTAGTTCCGCTTCTGTGTTGATGCCGCTCGGGTTGTTGGCGTAGTGGCTCCAGGGCTGCCACGCTGCCGGGCCCGGCGGCTCAATTGTCCGCCGGGCGCCCGAACTCTTGCGCGTGAAGAGCACGTCATATCGATCGGGGTCCGTTCCGGAGGGAACAATGTCTACGTGGTAGGGAAGATCCTGCCGGAGCGCCCACAGTTCATCCGGATCCACCGCTTCGTTCTGCGGGATCTCGCGCAGCATAGCCCGAATCTCGGCCGCCGTACCCGGCCCGTCGTTGCTTTCCATCCATTCAGCGGCGCGAAGGACCGTGGTCAAGCGTGCGTTGGGTACTCGTCGAAGACCGAGCTGACGCGGCTCGTCGAGTTGCAGCCGCCGACGGACTCCTGCGACAGTCAGCCCGCTTTCGCTCCACTCCAACCACGGAATCTCTTCCGTCGGCCCGATCTCGCCCTCCGATCCCACGCGCAGAATTGCGTCGTACTGAAACAGCGTTACCTCGTTGTGGTGGCGCCCGCCTTTCAGTTGCACGTCGACCCGCGTGATCTCGGGCAGATAGCTCTTGAACTTATAAAAGAAGCTCGGGTGGACGACGAGTTCTTTGTCGACTTCCATAGCCGCGGATAATCGGTTCCGCATCCGCTCCCGATCGCAATCGGCGGGCGCCCGGTTGAGTTCCAGGAAAGTGTGAAACGCCTTCAGAAGCGACAGGTCGCGTAGACCGCCGATGAAGACGAATCCGCCCCGGCGCAAGAGTCGAACCGATCGCTCCAGCACGTGCATCAGATATTCGACGCTCGGGAAGTAGATCGAAACATCGTTGATAATGACGGCGTCGAGATTCTCGTCCTCAAGTCCCTCGGTCTCGTGGGCCGCACGTTCCTGCAACTTGATATGCGGCGCAATGGGAAGGCGTACAGCTATTTCCTGCTCCAAGCGACGTAGCGCTTCACTGGATATTTCTGTGCCGATGTATACTTCGCTGCGATGAGCGAGCTTGAACAACAGCGTGCCGGCTCCGCAGCCGATATCCAGAACCCTGGTAGGTTTCAAAGCGAGTACGCGGCTGGCTGTATCCTCGACGCACTCAACGATTTCGTCCTCTGAGAATGGTTTCCCGGTGAAACTGTTCCTCCAGACCCGGAGGCTCACGCCAGGCACGGCATCCGTGAACTCGCCGCCACGGCCGTAGATGCTTTCAAAGATCGATCGGTACCGGCCGACGTGAAGGGCGTCGCCGTCGCGTTCACCATTGAGATCGTCGAAGAGATTGTGCTCCCTCCTAGGAACGACATAGGCGACCAGACGTTTCTCACCGTCCCCATCGTCGTGCGCCACAACCGCGCATTCCTTCACCGATGGATTCTCCTGCAGAATCGATTCGATTCCCGCAACCTCGACCCGGATGCCACGAATCTTGACCTGGTCGTCAGATCGGCCGCAAAATTCGATGCACCCATCGGGCCGCATCCGGCCAATGTCGCCGGTGAGATAACCCGGGTCGTCGCGATCATTGCGCAGAGGGTTTTGGATAAACGCCCGCGCTGTCTCATCGGGTCGTCCCAAATAGCCTCGAGACAGGAATTTGCTGCGGATGTAAATCTCGCCGCGGATGCCGACGGGGCATAACTGCCGCAGCGAATCCAGAATCAGTATCTGACGGCCCTCGATGGCGCGGCCGATCGGAATGGAATCTTGCCGGGCTTCCACGCGCTCGACATGACAATAGGTTGCGAGAACGGCCTCAGACGGACCATACAGGTTGAACAAGCGGAGCCGGGATGGAAAGCGAGCCAGCCAGGCGCGGGCAAGGTCCACCGTCAGGACCTCGCCGGCCAGCAACAGCCAATGCAAATCCGGGAGCGGGTTTTCCAGCGAAGCAAACTCCTGCTCTATAACATGCAGGACATGGCGCGCAAAGGATGGCACAACTTGTAGCAAGTTGATTCCATCTCTCCGTATCCACCGGACCAAAGCCGCGGGATCGTGGCGCACCTCCCTGTCCGCCAGGCACAAGGTTGCACCGAAACAAAGGGCGCCGAAAATCTCGCAATAGGACGCATCGTAAGCCGGAGAAGCCCACTGGGCAATCCGCATAGGGGCCTTCATCTCGAAGCAGCGTGCTTGCCAGGTCACGAACTGACAGAAGCTTCGATGCGACTGCATGATAGCCTTTGGGCGGCCCGTTGACCCCGAGGTCAAGACGAAATAAGCCAAGTCAGTGGGCGCCGCCGCGTGTGCCGGATTCGTCGTGGGAAGAGCCGGGTCAAGCTCTGTTAGCGTGCGAACAATTCCACGAATCGGCGAGTCCGTCAGGGCGGGGCAATCATCCAGGAGAAGGACGCTACACCGTCCGGCCGATTGCCAATCCTCCATGGCAGAGCCGAGTTGTACAACATATGCCGATTGCGAAACGATCAGCCGCGGCTCAGTTTCCGAGAGCATGTGTCGGAGACTACGTAGCGGGGAACCGCTATCGAGACATACGAAGGGGCTGCCGGCTTGCAAGATCCCGAGCATCGCAGCTATTTGGAGTATGCCATCGTCCAGCATGAAGGCGATGGGTTGGTTTCGTTCGGCGCCCAGTGCTCGAAGGCAGTGCGCGATCCGGGTACTCCGGCCGTTCAGGCCGGCGTATGTGATCTGTGCGCCCTGGAAGGTTACCGCGATCGCATCCGGGGTCCGCTCAACCTGGGCTTCAAAGAGATGGTGCAGACAACCGTTCTCCGCGGACTCCTGAAGATCGGGGGGATCGGCCAATAAGCGAGTCTTCTCCGCAGAGGTCAAAATCGGCAGGCGGTCAATCGGCGTGTCTGGAGCCAGGACAATGCTCCCAAGAAGCACCTCGAAGTGAGCGATGAGACGCGAAATCGTCGCGGCTTCGAACAGATCCGTGCTGTACTCAATCCATCCGCGCAGCCCGTCTTCGGTTTCACTCAGGCTGAGAGATAGGTCGAACTTCGACACCCAATTCTCGTGCTCGACCAGTTGGAAGGCAAGTGTTCCGCACGCGGCCACGGGCGCGGGAGTGTTCTGCAAAACGAACATGACCTGGAACAGCGGATTGTGAGCGGTGCTGCGTACCGGCTGGAGTTCCTCGACCAGTTTTTCGAACGGAGCCTCCTGGTGGGCATACGCGCTAAGAGTTACTTGGCGCACCCGGCGCAGAAGGTCCCGATAACTGGGCTGGCCCGACAGGTCCGTGCGCAATGGAAGAGTATTGAGAAAGAAGCCGATCAGCTGTTCCGTCTCCGTCCAGGTGCGGTTGGCGATGGGAGAGCCGACAACGATGTCCGTGTTCCCGGTGTAGCGGAATAGCAACACTTTAAAGGCCGCCAGAAGGGTCATGAACAGAGTGGCGCCTTCACTTCGCCCCACTTCAGCAAGGGCTTTGGAAAGCGTCTGGGGCAGCGTCACCGCCTGATGCGCTCCGCGGAACGTTTGGACCGGCGGCCTTGGATGGTCCGCTGGAAGTTCCAGGAGATGCGGCGCACCTCTTAGCTGCCGTCTCCAATACGATAATCCCTGCTCCAGCCGCTCGCCACGAAGCCAGTCGCGCTGCCAGCGCGCGAAGTCGCGATATTGCAGCGGAAGCTCAGGCAATTTGGCTTCGACTCCCGCAGCGATTGAATCGTACAGTGTTGCCAGCTCCCCAACCAGAACGCCGATCGACCAACCGTCGAATATGATGTGGTGCATCGTCAGGATCAACAGATGGTCCTCGTCGCCGGTTCGCAGGAGCGAGGCACGCAACAGCGGTCCGTCGGAGAGATTGAAACAATAGCGCGCCGCTTCCGAAGCCCGCCGGCCAGCCTCGCGGTGCCGCTCGGGGTTCGCCCTCAAATCGACTACGGGCAGGTCTACGTAAAACGGCGGCTGGATCGCCTGTACGGCTGTGCCATTGATCTTCCTGAAGTTGGTCCGCAGGATCTCGTGACGGCCGATAATTCCGGACAGACTCTGTTCCAGAACCTTCACGTCCAGAACGCCAGTTAGACGAATAGCCGCAGGAAAGCTGTACAGAGGATTGCCGGGCTCTATCTGGTCGAAGAACCACAAGCGTTCTTGGGCGAACGAAAGCGGCCAGTCCCGGTCACGCGCGCCAGTCGCTTTCGGACCGGTAGATAGCGGTAATACAGTTGGATCGAGGAGGGCAATCGCTTCAGCGAGCTTGGCGACTGTCGGTTCTTCGAAAAAGGTCCGCAGGGACACCTCGACGCGCAAATCGTCGCGAATTCGTGAAGTTACCCGGGTGGCCATCAAGGAGTGGCCACCCAGATCGAAGAACTTATCGTGTACGCCTACCCGATCCAGACCGAGGACCGAGCACCAGATCTCAGCTAAAGCCGCCTCGAGCGAGCTGCGAGGAGGCACGAAGCCCTCCACCCGTCCTGTCCTCGTCTGATCCGGGGCGGGAAGAGCCTGGCGGTCGATTTTTTCATTACGGGTTCGCGGCAGAGCTGGCAACGCCACAAAGCCGGCCGGAACCATATAGGCGGGTACACGCTTTTCCAAAAAACGACGCAAGTCCCCGGAAGTGGGGCGTTCGTCACCGGCCGCCACCCAGTATGCGAACAGAGCCTTTTCGCCATGTCCGGTGTTGCGCGCGACGACCACCGTCTCCGAAACGGCCGGATGCTTGCGAAGGACAGCCTCGATCTCCCCGAGTTCGATGCGGAATCCGCGGATCTTCACTTGGTCGTCGGTACGGCCCAGAAACACCATCCTTCCGTCAGGCAAGCGATACGCCAGATCGCCGGACTTGTACAGCCGCGCGCCGGGCTCGGCCGGGAAAGGGCAAGGCACAAATCGCTCCGCCGTCTGTGCGGGACGCCCGAGATAGCAACGGGCCACGCCCGAGCCCCCCACGTGGATTTCGCCGGGCGCCCAATCGGGTACGGCCGTGCCAAAACGATCCAAAAGGTGGAGCTGAACATCGGGCAGCGCAGTTCCGATCAGGCTTCCCAAGTTGCTGGCCAGGTCGGCCGAAGTCACGGCGTAGTAAGTCGCGTGCACCGTGATTTCCGTGATGCCGTACATGTTGACCAACTGCGGAGACTTGTCTCCGTGGCGATCGAACCATGGCCGCAGGTCCTCGTAGTTGAGCGCCTCGCCTCCGAATATGACCAAGCGCAGGGCGAGCGGCGCCGCGTCCTCGCCAATGCCATTTTCCGCTCGAACTAATTCCCGGAATGCAGATGGCGTCTGGCAGAGGATCGTCACGCGCTCACGGCGCAAGAGTTCGTGGAAGACTTCCGGAGCCCGGCGCTCCAGGTGTGGAACCAGGACCAGACGGCCGCCATTGAGAAGCGCCCCCCAGAGCTCCCACACCGAGAAATCGAAGCACTGAGAGTGAAACAGCGTCCAAACATCTTCGCCGGTGAATCCGAATAGCGACTTGCCGTTGAGCATCAGCCGAACGACGCTCCCATGCTCCACAAGCACGCCCTTCGGATCGCCCGTCGACCCGGAGGTGTAAATACAGTACGCGAGATCGGAAGGTGTTGTCTCATTCGGCGGCGCGGTTTTCGGCTGGGCGCCAATGTTATCTGCGTGACGGTCTAGCAACGTGACCGCCCCGGAGAAATCCCCCAGCAGCACCGCCAGATCTTCCTCAGTGACAAGATGCCGGGCGTTCGTATCCTTTACGATGAACTGTAGCCGCTCTGCCGGATCGCTTGGATCTAGAGGCAAATAGGCGCCGCCAGCCTTGAGCACGCCCAGCACCGCGACGATCAGCTCGGTCGACCGATTGAGACAAATAGCCACGAGGCAGCCGGGATTCACACCCTGTTTCTTTAGGTGATGGGCCAACTGGTTGGCCGAGGCATCCACTTCGCTATAGAGCAATTCCACGTCGCCGTAGCTCACAGCGACCTTGCCGGGAGTTCGCGCGGCCTGGCTTTCGAAAAGTTCGTGCAGTGTCGCAGCGCTACCAACCAGCGCAGGCGTGCTGCTGTTCCAATCGGTGGCTGGCGCGGCGCTATCGGAATTGTTAAAAGCGACGCTGTCGATGCGCCGCTCCGGATCTGCGGCCAGCGCCTCCAGAACAACTGTCAGGTGCCTCCACACTTGCTCAATCAGGGCACGTTCGTACAAGTCTGCGTTGTATGTGAGCCTCGCCGACCATCGATCGCTGAACCCAAGCACGAGAAGATTGAGATCGTATTTGCCGTACCCGGCATTGGTTTCGATAATACTCGCCTTGACGTCGCCCATATCGAGGACGCTGTCATCAGCTTCTTCAAACTGGACCAAGACGTCAAAGAGCGCGGTCCGGCTCATGTCTTTGTCGGGATTGAGCTCTTGGACAAGCATGTCAAACGGCATCTCTGCATGCTTCCAGGCCTGCTGAACCGTCCGTTCGGTCTGCGCGATCACGGAAAGGAATGTAGGGTTGCCGGTAAGGAGGGTGCGCAGTACCACAAGGTTGGCAATCGGACCGACGATTCCATCGAGGCCTGGCCGGTTCCGGCACGGCGCGCTTGTGCCAATCACGATGTCGTCTTGGCGCGTGTATCGTTGCAGCAGAATAGCAAAACCGGCCAGCAGGACGCTGAACTCGCTAACACCGAGTCTCTTGCCTAAGGCTCCGATGGCGCTCCTGACATCCTGCCGGAGATCGAAACTAGCGCGAGCCTCCGTGAACGTGTGGATTGCGGGACGGCGCCGGCTCGATGGCAAATCCAGCGTGGGAAGCCGATTGCCGAGTTGCACGCGCCAGTACATTCGGAGCGAATCGAGCGCCGTTTGCGGAAGGTTCCGCTGCCAGTGGACGTAGTCCGTATATTGCAACGGCGGCTCGCAGGCGGACGTCCCCGAGCGGGCAGCGGCATATAGCCTCGCGAGTTCGCCCGCGACGATTCTCATAGACGTGCGATCGGCAACGGCGTGGTGCGTTGCAATGACCAGGAGTGACTCGTCTAGCGCGGCGCCGCGGATGACGGCAGCGCGTACCAGCAGGTCGGAGTCGAGGCGAAATGGCTGCCGTGCGAACGCGAGCGCGGATTCCACCGCCATTTCCTGAAAGGCGGCGCCGCCCGCTTCCGCGGCATCCAAGACGGCTGGCTTCACGATGGCATTTGGACGTATGTCCTGGCCAATGTGTTGAGCGGCATCGCTCACGATTCGGGTCCGGAGCGCCGAGTGACGGGCGACGATCTGATTTACGCACGATTGGAGGATCTCGTGGTCGATGGGCCCTCTGAGTTTCAGGATGAGGGCGATGTTGTGATAGGTGGGGCTCGATGAATAAATATGCTCGGTTTCAAACTGGTCGATAAACCATAGGCGCTCTTGATGGTATGAAATGGGCGCAAGACCGTCGGGTGCGGCGAGCGCTACGGGACCGGGCAGCGCCAGATCGTCGTCCATGGGCACATCTGCTATAGGCGAATCCGGCGTTCTGATGACATTTCCGGCCAAGACCTGGAAGCGGCGCACCATGTCCTGAATAACCGTTGCCTCGTAGAGATCGCTGTTGTACTCAAAAGCCGCTTCCAGCCGGCCACCGGTATCCGCCACGATCAACATCAAGTCAAACTGGCTCGACCGATGCTCCAGCGGAACCGGCGACAACCGGAGGCCTCCGAATTCGATCGCGTCTCCCGCTGCTTCGAGGGCGAAGGAAGCAGGGTCGCCGCTGAACACTGCCGGCGATTTGTGCCACAGGAACGCCGTTTGGACCAGTGGTTCCCGGCCCGCATCTGCGGCGGGCAGCGAAAGGCCGCTCAAGAGAGCGAAGGGGTAATCCCGATGCTCCATTGCGTCCAGCACAGTACGCCGCACTCCTTCTAAGACGCCCTTGAAAGTCGGCCGGTTCGAAAGGTCGGCGCGAATCGCTACAGGGTTTGCGAAATAACCCACCACGTTCGAGAACGCAGCCCTATTCCGGCCAGCCATCGGGGTGCCGATCAGAAACGTTTCCTGCGTTGTGTGCCGGTAGAGCAGGATCTCAAAGACCGCAAGCACGGTCATGTACAGGGTGGCTCCGTTCGATCGGCCCAAGGCGGCCAACTTGGAAGTCTCCTGCGCGTCGAGCGAAAAGCGCGCGCGGCGGCCTTGGAACGTCTGGACCGGAGTGCGGGTTCGGGCGCCCGGCAGTGTAAGCGGTAGTGTTGGCTGAGCCAGTTGCTGACGCCAGTACCGCCCCTGGCGCACGCCGTCTGGACCGGCTAGGAAGTCCGCCTCCCAGCGAATATAGCTCCAGTAATCGGCATCGATCTTGGGTAAACTCCCAGGGGCGCCACCGATCCCTTCGGTGTAAAGGATGCCGAGTTCCCTCAGCATCACCGTAACAGACCAGAAGTCTGCCGTAAGGTGGTGAACCATTAACAGCAGGATGTGTTCAGTGGCCGAACGCCTCAGCAGATGTAGCTTGACCACCGGACCTCGTTCGAGATCGAAAGGCCGGTGCGCCTCGGCTGTCAGCCAATCCTCTATGGTCTCTTCGCTCCAGCTCTGGGCGTCCTCGAAACGAAAGTAAGCCGCCCCTTCGTCCTGGTTGATCCGTTGTACCGGCCCCTTATGGGACATGAAGAATGTCGCTCCCAGGCAGGCATGGCGTTTCACGATGCCTTGGAAGGCGCGCTCTAGGGCGGGCACGTTCAGGCGCCCGGAAATCCGCACCGCGCTGCCGATATTGTAGGCCGCACTCTCCGGCGCCAACTGATACAGAAACCACAACGCTTGCTGACCATACGAAAGCGGATATTCTCCGCTCGCCTCGGGCTCGGCAATTACCGGAGGCAGTATGGCCGGTTGAGCGTCCATCATCGATGCCCATCGAGACGCGAGTTGCCGGCAACTCGGGCCTGCCACCATCACAGCGGCTGGCAAGAGTAAGTTCAAATCGGTTTCGATTGCGTATTGCAGCTCTGTAGCCGCCAGGGAATCCAGTCCCAGAGTGCCGAGCGGCTGACTATCCTTCACCATCGAGGGAGGAATCTTCAGCACGCGGGCTACTTGATCTAACAAATAGAGGATTGTAAGCTCGATACGTTGATCGGGATCGGCCCTGTCGAGCGTCGATCTTCGGATGATGCTGCCTCGACGATCCTCACCGGGAGTCGCGTCGGCCACACTCTGCTCCAAGACTTCGAGGCGGTTAGCCAGGAAGTCAGCCCGGCATGCTTGGCGGCGAATCTTTCCGCTGGATGTTTTGCGAATGCTTCCAGTTTTCACCAGCACCACCGCGTACACGTGCAGATCGTGCTGCTCCGCCACGGCTTTGCGAACCGATTCCACAACTTCGGCTAACTTGGCACGGGCCTCGCGGCTGGCAATTTGGCTCACGATCACCAACCGTTCTTCGCCGTCCACTGCGACTGGGAATGCCACTCCCGAACCGCGCCGCAGAATCGGATCGCACTGCTCCACCGTGCGCTCGATATCCTGAGGGTAATGATTGCGGCCGCGGATGATGATCAGATCCTTCAATCGGCCGGTGACGAACAGATTCCCGTCCTGCACGAATCCCAAATCTCCGGTCCGGAGGAAAGGGCCTTCACCGTCATCCGCAATTCGCGCCTGGAACGTGCGAGCCGTCTCTTCGGGCCGGTTCCAGTAGCCCTGGGTTACGTTGGGCCCCGCGATCCAGATTTCGCCAACCCGATCGCTTGGGCAGCGCCGCCGGGTCCGCGGGTCGACGATGGCGATTGTCTGCCCGTCGGGAGATCGCCCGCAGCAGACGATGCCGTCCGCACTGGGCACTACCGCCCGCGTCTCGACAACCCGGTGCGCCCGGATTGCCTCACGCTCGATCGCTTTGACAACCACCGGCGCCATTTTTACGCCGCCGCTTACAAATAGGGTTGCTTCAGCGAGGCCATAACAGGGGTAGGACGCATTCGGCCGGAAACCGTAGGGTGCGAACATTCGGGTAAATCGCTCGATGGTTTCGGGATGAATCGGCTCCGCCCCGTTGAAAGCGATCTCCCAACTGCTTAAGTCAAGACCCGCCCGTTCGTCGGGCGTGGTCCGCCGGACGCATAAATCGAAGGCGAAGTTTGGGCCGCCCGAGGTTCGGCCGCGGTGTCGCGTGATCGCCCGAAGCCATCGAATCGGCTGCTCCAGAAAATCTCCTGGCGCCATTAGAACCGCCGATGCCGCAACGTACAGAGGCTGCAGGATCGTCCCGATTAACCCCATGTCATGGTAAGGAGGAAGCCAACTGACAAACGTGGATTCCTGCGTGTGCCCGAAAGCCCGCCGGATCATTTCGAGATTCGCTACGATATTGCCGTGACTCACCATGGCGCCTTTGGGGGCTGCCGTTGACCCCGACGTGTATTGCAGGAATGCCAGCGAGTCCCGGGTTAATTCCGGTTCGCTCCACGTTCCCGCCAAACTCTTCAGAGCCCGATCCGTAACCAGCCAACGAACGCGGGGAAACTCCATCGGCCCAAATCGCTCGACCGCCCGCTCCAGAGTAGATGACGTCAGACCGATCGTCGGCTCGGCGTCGCCAACGATGCTCCTTAGCCGCGGCATGGCTCGCTCCGGCCGGGCGGGATGCGGCGGGTAGCACGGAATGGCAACTACGCCGGCATAGAGGCATCCGAAAAATGCGGAAATGAACTCGAGTCCGGGCGGATACAGCAGCAGGGCCCGTTCCCCAACCGCTACCGTCTGCTGAAGTAAGGCGGCAATCGATCGGGCGTGGCAGTCTAATTCCGCAAAAGTGAGATGAGATTCTTCGGCATACTTATGAGTGAACGTAAACGCGCGCTGGTCGGGCTGGAAATGTGCCCGGTTACGAAGCACTTGAACGAGTGTTGAAGCTAGGCCGGCATGCTCACTCATAATCTATCCTCATCTATCCTCGAACTGGCAATCGGCATCGGACTGGACTGGACCCCTTATACCGCCGAGTTGCCGTTCACCCGCTCCTCAAGCCGGATTGGTTTCATCGGTCACTACACTATCTTCGAAACACTGGATCAAGCACCTTCAAAAACGGGCCGAGAGTAAGTCATTCATTAGACCATAAACCAGTCGAAAGCTGGCGTCAAGACTGTCCTTGCCGTCCTTGCCGGACCGAGCAAGGTCCGCTCTCGACGATCCACTCCAGCAGCGCCATGGCGGCATAGAGCTTGTTATGACCCTGTCGGAATGCGATGCTGCGAGGGCCGTCTAATAGCGCCGAATCCACATCCTCCCCCCTCACCGCTGGAAGGTCATGCATCAAAATCGCGTTCCCTCCGTTGGATACACGCTCAAATAGGCGCGTTGTCACTTGGAATGGCGCGAAATCCCTTCTCCAGTTCGGATCGGGTTTACTGGTTCCGGTGGTTTGCCAGCGAGTTGTGTAGACAACATCTACATTTGCTTTGAAATCGTCCGGATTGTGCAACTCACGGATTCGTGCCTCGTGCGCGCTCGCGTTTTCACCCGCTTTGCGGAGGATTGGCTCCGGCAAGCCGTATCCTGCGGGCGTCAGGAAGGTCACTTCCGATCCCGGGAATCGGCTTAGCGAAAGCGCGAGCGCAGTCGCCGTGTTGTTCCCTTCGCCAACGTACAGGAACTTGATGCCGTCGAGCGCGCCACGCTCTTCTTGAAGAGTGAACAGATCGGATAGAGCCTGGGTCGGATGTTCCTCGTCATTCATCGCGTTGATCACCGGCAGCGTCCCGCCGCCGTCCAAGGATTTCACAGCATCGTGCGACCCGGCCGCACGAACCACAAGGACATCGAGATAGCCCCCTAACACCCGGCCCGTATCGGCAAGCGACTCTCCCGTATTCACTTGCAAGTCACTCGGACCGTAAACGACGGTCTCGGCGCCAAGCAGTTGCGCGCCCAGCGTGAACGAAGTGCGGGTTCTCGTGGATGTCGCCCGAAAGTAAACCCCAACGCACTTGCCCGCTAGAACATCCCGCACCGCTGCGCGATTCGACTTTATCTCGGCGGACCGCCGAAGAATGCGGTGCATCTCAGAATCGTCTATGTCGTTCACCGAGAGCAGGCTTCGACGGACGCGACGACTTGTTTGCGTTGCGGACATCTCCAGATCACCGCTCGAGATCATCGAAGAAATCCCCGATGGTGCAATATTCCCCAATTTCGACCGCTTGATCGTACACCCACTTGCCCAACGCGAGGTCGAGAACGCCCAGGCCGAATGGCGAGAAAATCACCGGGCGGCTGCGGTCGACCGGGCACATCCCTTCGATCACATCGGCAAGCGTGCCCGAGACAAACGCCCGCGATCCAGTGAGCGTCTCGGCAAGATGCGCGGACGTGCGGGCCCGCATCACGTGATCAACGTCGTCTACGATGTTGCAGGCGTCGAGCAATAGTTCAGGCGCCAGGTCACGCAGCGAGATGTGGAGAATCGTCGGACGATGTTTTAAAAGCGATGGATCATGAACGTGAGGTTTCGGAGCGACAGTAGCGAACACGACCAAGTCGCTAGATTGCACGGCCGATTCCAAATCCTGAGCCACGGTAACCGATGCGTGCAGTTGTCCATTGCACACAGTGGAGGCAAAGCGCCGCGCCTGATGGGGATTGATGTCATAGAGCACCACGTTTTCGATGTTCCATGCGGTCCCTGTCAGGAACCGATAGATGTACCGGGCAACGAAACCAGTCCCCACGATCCCAAGAGTGTGGGCGTGCCGCCCGCCTGTGAGAAAATCGGCCGCAAGCGCCGCTGAAGCCGCCGTCCGGGCCGCTGAGATGACGGAGGCCTCAAGGCACGCGAAAGGATAGCCACTCTCATGGTCATTCAGGATCAGTACAGCGGAGGCACGCGGAATCCCGTGGCAAACATTATCCGGATAACTCGCGATCCACTTGACGCCTGAAAGACGCCACCGGCCGTCCAGGTGCGCCGGAAGCGCAAGTATCCGCGCGTTCGGCTTGTCCGCGAAAGGCAGGAGCGTGGCTGGAGGGTTCACGCTCTGGCCGCGGCCATGCGCGAGGTACGCCTCGCGCACCACCGACATTACAGCCTGCGGGTCACGGTGGATCAGTCGGGAAATCGTGCGGCCGCTGACCACTGAGAAGGTAGGCCCATCTGGTGCGATGCGAGACTCTAGATCAGCCACGAGCCGCACCGACCTCCGCCAAGGGAGCGGAAAAACCAGTGCGCCATTCGACCCATCGGCGGTCGAAAATGTTGTGGAGATAGGCAACTCCCCGGTCGCAGCACAGAAACAAGACACGCGGTCGAGCACCGAGTGTCCGCTCCTTGAAGTAGGTCCGGATCGCACCGTAGACGGCGCCGGTAGACCCGCCGACGAATAAACCATGCGTGTCCAGCAATTCGTGACACGCTGAGATGGTCTCCGATTCTGGCACGATCACGACGTCATCAATGATGGCACGCTCCAATAACGGCGGATGAATGCTTGACCCTAATCCCGGAATCCATCGCTTTTGGGGCGAGCCTCCGAAAATCACCGAGCCCTCAGCGTCCACTGCGACGATCTTCACTGACGGGTAGCGCTCTTTGAGGCGCCGGGAGACTCCGGCAATTGTTCCCGCCGAGCTGACGCCCAGAAATGCGTAATCCAGTACCGGAACGGTCCGCGCAATTTCCTCACCGGTCAAGCGGTAATGCGCCGTTATGCAGTCCGGATTCCCGTATTGATTGGGCCAATACGCGTCCTTAGACTCTCCGATCAAAGATCTTACTTTCTGCAGACGCGTTTTCAGAAATCCGCCGTCATCGTCCAGTTCTTTGACCTTCACAACGCGGGAGCACTGAGAACGTAGATGAGCCTCATACAGCGGCGAAATGTTGGGGTCAATCACCGGAATGAAATCCAATTCAAGCATCCTGCAAAAAGCGGCCAGAGCGCACGCGAAATTTCCAGAGGAGGACTCGATAATGGTCGTGAGCGGTCCAACTTCCCCGCGTTCAATGGCGCCTTTGAGGCTCCAAAACGCCGGCCTGTCTTTAATACTCCCGATACCATTCAGGAATTCGAGCTTGGCCAGCAAGCAAACGCGGTCATCCTGCAATTCGATAACTGGAGTCTCACGCAGAATCCCTTGCGCCAACCTAAGCCGCTCGAAAAGGTCTCGCTTTGAATGCATAAAGACGCGGAACGACTGCCCTCCACGAGAAGGTGCACCCTTCGTGGAAACGACCAGAATCCTAATCGCCTGCCATAACTGTGCGCTTGCAGGATATGGCAGGCATGTTTTTTTCTCCGGCTCACACCAAAATAGCCCTACGGAACGGCAGCAGTCTTCCGAGTCGGAGTCGGACGAACCACTCTATTCGCGTGTTTATGATGTGGGCAATGACTGGACGAGTCCCGCCACGCTATTCGTTAAGGCGGCTTTGTTTTGATCGGTTACTACGAGTTGAGAAGTCGCAGCTTCAAGACGTCCGGCTGTGGACTCGTCGAGTTTGACGAAGTCTTCGGGTTTCATCAATTGACTTAGCACTGACATAATTCTTCCTCTTTCGAGCGTGGATCAAGTACCTTTGCAAAGCACGTAAAGTGACTTGTCCAGGACATCATACATCAACTGAATTTGGTCGTCAATTCGTTTCTTCCATATTCGTTTCTTGCACAGATTCAGGATTCTCGCCAGCAGCGGAATCTCCTCACCCCGGAAACCGTCCGGGTCGCCGGCCCCGTTCCAAAGTTCGTCCAGACTGTGAATCGCCGATGCCGTGGCCTCCCGCAGACCGATTTTCCGGGCGATCGACGCGCCGCGCCCAAAACGAAGGGCGAGACTTCGTCCGCTGGAGCAGCGGTGGACCAGCGGAGGAAATGGCTAGACAACCCGCTCCGTTGACCCGTCCGCGTTCTGATCTGATCGATCCACGCTGTATTGTCCAACTGGCGTATCGACGTAAGAACTGTAATGACTAACTCGAACACTCCGGGAAGTGTCAGCATAGATTAGCAACCCGATGGAAACAAAACCAATCTTTGACTTATTCCGGGCGTTCCGGCTTGGACCTTTGCCACTCCATAATGTCCAGCTTGACCCCCGAAGTCCAGCGCTATTTCAAACGCACAAGGCTGGAGCCTCGATACGCCGTTACCATCAAATTCCTGGTCTCATCCAGAACTATTCCAAACTTATCGCTTTCATCGTGATCGTGCTGCTGGGTTACGTGGGTCCGGCCCCCCGTTCGGTCGTCCCGAACATCGCCAACCAGCGGTATCTTCTTGCAGTTACTGAGAGCCTCTACGTGACATGACATCTGCATAACAGCCGCAAACCGATGGGCATGGCGTTAGCCTTTCTGGCTGTAATGCCCCTGAGATACGGAGACCCGCGGGGGGCCGAGTGCATCCCTAAATGCTTATATTTTCACGTATCCGAAAGCAGCGCTATTTTATCTATCTCATGCCATAAACAGGACTTAGATCATCATTCCGATTGCTCGACCCGGAGCAAAATG
>Ga0302324_100012026_pt1 | contig 17700 bp, 15 predicted proteins | sample Palsa_T0_1_FD_201949 | JGI IMG/M metagenome (GOLD analysis project Ga0302324, IMG submission 201949) | Peat permafrost microbial communities from Stordalen Mire near Abisko, Sweden - Palsa_T0_1 | ecosystem: Environmental > Terrestrial > Soil > Palsa > Peat permafrost | place: Sweden: Abisko... | reverse complement strand
CAGACCCCACCGCTAACCCCCAACCCCCGGGAGCGAAGCGACCCTCCCCAACCCCCGGGAGCGAAAGCGACCCCGGCGCGAGACCTCTCTGCTACCTTGGTAGCAGAAAGGTCTCGCGCCCATGGGCGGCTTCCGCAGCGTCAATCTCACCAAAACGTTCCGATCCGGCGGGACCGATCTGGTGGTATTCCAGGATCTTAGCTTCTCCATCGCCCCCGGCGAAAGCCTCGCCCTGGTCGGCGAATCCGGCGCGGGCAAGAGCACCCTGATGTATCTGCTGGGAGGTCTGGACAGGCCCTCAGGGGGTACGATATACTTCGGACAACAGGACATTTCCAGTTTCTCGGACACCGAACTGGCCGAGTTTCGCAACCGGGAGATTGGGTTCGTTTGGCAGAATCACTCGCTGCTGCCGGAGTTTACGGCGCTCGAAAACGTGATGATGCCGTTGCTGATTCGGGGCGTCCGCATCCAGGATGCGGAACCTGTTTCTTTGGCGAGGTTGGATGAAGTTGGATTACAAAACCGCGCCTCACACCGCGCGGGAGAATTATCGGGAGGCGAGCAGCAGCGCGTTGCAGTTGCTAGAGCCTTGGCCGGTAACCCCTCTGTTTTGCTCGCCGACGAGCCTACCGGGAACCTGGACTTCCGGACGGGTGAAATGATTATCTCCTTGCTGCGGGATCTGCACCGCTCTCATAAGCTCACTTCCATCTACGTCACCCACAACCTCTCTTTCGCGGCCCGCTGCGACCGGATTTTGCAGTTGGAAAAAGGCGATTTGACCCGCTGGTCCGGCGACCGAATAAATGCTCTGTCGCCGGGGCTTGGAACATCCGATAATGTGTAAGGACGGCGGTTATTATGTTTGAACGTTATACCGAGAAGGCTCGCCGCGTCATCTTCTTCGCAAGGTACGAGGCCAGCCAGTTTGGAAGTCCCTATATCGAGACCGAGCATCTCCTGCTTGGACTGCTTAGGGAGGATAAGGCTCTAGCGAATCGTTTCCTGCGGTCCCACGCCGCCATCGAATCCATTCGCAAGCAGATTGAGGCGCACACCACGATTCGGGAGAAAGTTTCCACTTCGGTGGATCTGCCGCTCAGCCATGAATGCAAGCGGGTGCTCGCCTATGGCGCCGAGGAAGCGGAGCGCCTGAATCACAAGCACATCGGGACGGAGCACCTGCTGCTCGGCTTGCTGCGCGAAGAAAAATGTTTTGCCGCTGAGATCCTGCATGAGCGCGGCTTGCGCCTGTCGCAAGTGCGCGAAGAGATCCAGCGCTCGTCGTCTGAGAAAGTGGCCTCCAACAGGCCGAAAGAAAGCTCTTTGCTGGCCGAGTTCAGCCGGGATCTTACGCAGGCCGCCATGGACGGCTCGCTGGACCCGTTGATCGGCCGCGATTATGAGTTGGAGCGCGTGGTTCAAATTCTCTGCCGCCGCACCAAGAACAACCCGGTGCTGATTGGGGAACCCGGCGTCGGCAAAACCGCCATTGTGGAAGGCTTGGCCCAGAAGATCGCCGATGGCGACGTTCCTTCGTTCCTCGCCGACAAGCGCATCCTGGCTCTCGATCTTTCGCTCATCGTGGCCGGCACCAAGTATCGCGGCCAGTTCGAAGAACGGCTCAAGACCATCATGAAGGAATTGATGGAAAATCAGAACGCCATTATCTTCATCGATGAGCTGCATACCCTGGTTGGCGCCGGATCGGCCGAGGGTTCGCTGGATGCCGCCAACATTCTGAAGCCGGCTCTTTCCCGAGGCGAAATCCAGTGCATCGGCGCCACCACGCCGGGCGAATATCGCAAGTCCATTGAGAAAGACCGTTCGCTCGAGCGCCGCTTCCAGGCGGTAAAGGTTCCTCCGCCCAACGAATCGGACGCCATCCGCATCCTGTTCGGCATCAAGGAGCGCTACGAGAAATTTCACGCCGTCGCCTACACCGACGAAGCCATCGAAACCGCCGTCCACGCCTCCACGCGCTTTATTCCGGATCGTTTCTTGCCGGACAAGGCCATCGATCTGATCGACGAAGCGGGCGCGCGCGTCAAGCTCCGCCAGACCACGCTTCCCGGGGAAGTGGCCGACATCCAGAAGCGCATCAAGTTCATCGTGCATCGCATGGAGAACGCCATCGCGAATCATGAGTTCGAGAAGGCGCGTTTCTATTCGGACGAAGAGCGCAAGGAGCGCGAGAATCTGCGCCTGCTGCGCGAAAAATACAATCTGGACGACACCTCCACCGGCGTCGTCACCAAAGACGACATCGAAGACGTGGTCGCTCGCTGGACCGGCGTCCCGATGACCGCCATTCGCGAAGAAGAAATCTCCAAGCTCATTCGCATCGAGGAAGAGCTGCATAAGCGCGTCATCAGCCAGGAGAAAGCTATTTCCGCTCTGGCCCGCGCCATCCGCCGTTCGCGCGCCGGTCTGAAATCTCCCAAGCGTCCTGCTGGATCGTTCCTGTTCCTGGGTCCTACGGGCGTCGGCAAAACCGAAGTGGCCCGCGCGCTCGCCGAATTCCTGTTTGGCAGCGAAAAATCGCTCATCCGCTTCGACATGTCCGAGTTTATGGAAAAACACTCGGTCTCGAAGCTCATCGGCTCGCCTCCGGGATATGTCGGCTATGAAGAGGGCGGCCAGCTCACCGAGCGGGTGAAGCGCGCCCCGTACTCCATCATCCTGCTGGACGAAATCGAGAAAGCCCACCCGGATGTGTACAACATCCTGCTCCAGGTTTTTGAAGATGGCCAGTTGACCGACGGTCTCGGCAACACCGTCGATTTCAAAAACACCATCATCATCATGACGTCGAACCTGGGCGCGCGCTTCCTCGACAAGAAGGCGTCCATCGGATTCTCGGCGCCCAACATCAGCGGTGTTCCCACCAAGGTGGAAGACCAGGTCATGGCCGAAGTGAAGAAGGCCTTCAATCCGGAGTTCTTGAACCGGTTGGACGAAGTGATCCTGTTCACCTCGCTGAGCGATGAAGACCTGCTGCAGATCATCAGTCTGCTGGTCGATCAGATCAACATCAATCTGGTGGCGAAGCAGATCAAGATTCGCGTGAACGCCGACGCCGCCAAATACATCCTTGAGAAGACGCTGGTGGATCGCAGTTACGGCGCTCGTCCCTTGCGACGGGCGCTGCAGAAATTCATTGAAGATCCCCTGTCGGAAGCGCTCATCCAGGGTACTCTGCCTCGGCCATCCGAGCTCGAAGTTTACCTAGGCGAAACCGGCATCTACTGCCGGCCGATTGCGGGTGCGGTGACGGGTGCAGTGACTGGCGAGCTGCAGGAGCAGCCGGTAGGCGCCCCGGGCGAAGAACCGGCCGTCGCTCCGGCGCACGCCACACCGCTTTACCTGTTCTGACGCCTGCGTGAATACGGCCAGCCTATGTCGAAATTGCGGCATCTACAACAATGACCAGCTGAGCGTATTCAATAAGTTAGTTTGGCCCCAAAAATGCTTAGATCGGTATTTGAGGGCCTCAATCTACAGGACCGGCGGCATCAAGACGATGAGATAGGAAGGAACCCATGCCTTATCACCGACTGCCAAATACGACAAGCTGAGCGAGCTATATTTGGCGCTCTGGAGGCAGCTCGATCTCGTATCCAACGATGCCAAGTGGTTGGAAGTGCGGCCTGAGAGCGCCTCGGCATTGAGTGAAGAGGTTCGCGAGCGGCTCGATGATCTCCGCCCCGAGCTGTCGGGTTCAGACCTCAACACCGCGCTGAAAGATGTCGAGAAGACCAAAGAACTCGTTTTCAGCGGTCTTCGGACAGATATCGGCGAATCTGTTAGCTTTCGCGAATACCTCCGGGATCTCGCTCTCCGTTACTCGGAACTCGCCGAGCCGGCCGACGAAACCTAATCTATTCCGCGATGACGTCAAACTCTCCGTCGGCCAAATCGGAGACGTATTGCTCATCCCACCCCGGTGTAGATTTATCGATCTTGATTCGAGAGGCGGCAATTTTTGTTAAATCCAACCGCCGCAGCTGGGGATGAAACATGTCGAGAGGAGCTTTCCGGATTTCTCGTCGTAGCGTTTCGGCCAAGTTGCGGTCTGGAATGTAACGGCTGATGGTCCGTAACAAGCGAGCGCGAAGGTCTTTGATCTTCGAATGATTTACGTCTCTTCTCTTAACCGCCGTGTCGAGAGCAAGATACAGCAGAATTGGATTTGACGATTCACCGTTGGGCGGCCGCGACGCATCTCCAACCGGATTGAGGTCCCTCGCGAACCAAGTGTAGTATCTACCCCCCAGAAACTTCCGCTCAAGTTCACATGCCATCCAAATCTTGCACTTATATCCAAAATCAGTCCTCGTTGGCGGACTGCTTAATGAGCTCGGCATCAAACCAAATATACTACCCATAATCTAATCGCGGGTCTGTCGTAAAATAAGTTCTTCTATCCACCCGAGCCGAAATATGAAAGTTTACGAAGTTCAAACGGGCGCAACCGGCCTGGATGGTTTGCGTCTCGCCGAACGGCCTGACCCGCAACCCGGACCGCGCGAAGTTGTGATCCGCGTTCGCGCCACATCGTTGAATTATCGCGATCAGATGGTGGTTACCGGAAACTATTTCGGCGGCCCGGTGAACCGCAATCTGATTCCCCTTTCCGATGGCGCGGGCGAAGTGGCAGCCGTCGGACCCGGAGTCACGCGCTTCAAAACCGGCGATCGAGTGGCCGGAACGTTCTTCCAATCCTGGATTTCAGGTCCGCCCACCGAGCGCCGTCCCGCGCTTGGCAGTCCACTGGATGGAACGCTTGCCGAATATATCGCGCTGCACGAAGATGGCGTCGTAGCTATCCCGAAGAGTTTGTCGTTCGAAGAAGCCGCCACGCTGCCTTGCGCGGGCGTCACCGCCTGGAACGCCCTGATGGTGTCGGGCAAGCCTGTGAAGCCCGGCGACACCGTGCTTTGCCTGGGCACTGGTGGCGTTTCCATGGCCGGGCTGCTTTTCGCGAAAGCGGCTGGCGCGCGCGTCGTCGTCACGTCTTCAAGCGACGAAAAAATCCAGCGCGCCTGCGCGTTCGGCGCTTCCGACGGCGTCAATTACAAGCGTTTCCCGGACTGGCAGAAAGAGGTCCACCGGCTTACCGGTGGACGCGGCGTCGATCATATCCTCGAAAACGGTGGCGCAGGCTCGCTCAACCGCTCCTTCGAAGCATCGGCTTTCGGAGGGAAGATCGCGCTCATCGGTTTCCTGGCCGGGCGCGAGAGCGACATCGATCCGGCCATTCTCATGATGAAATACGGCGTCATGGTTGGCATCGGCGTCGGCAGCCGCGCGATGTTCGAAGACATGAATCGAGCCATCGACCTGAATAAGATCAAGCCCCTGGTCGACAAGGTTTTCCCGTTCAATAAGGCCGCCGACGCGTATCGCTGCCAGGCCTCCGGCGAATTCATGGGCAAGGTCGTTGTCACGATTTGACCGCCGAACTGATCGCCGCCAGTTCGTTAGGCGCGTGGCTGTATCTTTTTACGGCACGCGCCGGCTTCTGGCAGATAAGCCCTCCGGCCAAGCCGCCGCGCGTTGCGATTGGCAAGAGCGTTTGTGTCGTCATTCCGGCGCGCAATGAAGAATCGCTGGTCGGAGACGCCATAAAATCGCTGCGCCCATGGCCAGTGATCCTGGTAGACGACCACAGTTCAGATCGAACGGCTGCAGTAGCGGCCGAAGCGGGCGCTATGGTGATTCAAGCCGGTCCGCTGCCCCCAGGTTGGTCCGGCAAGCTCTGGGCCCTCTCCGAAGGATTGAAACACGCCCAGCGGCTCGCGCAAGACTACCTGCTGTTCACCGACGCCGACATCGTCCACGCGCCGAATAACGTCGCGGAACTGGTCGCACGCGCCGAAACAAACAAATTGGATCTTGTTTCGTTGATGGTCAAGCTGCGCTGCCGCTCGCTTCCCGAGATTCTGCTGATCCCGGCCTTCGTCTTTTTCTTTTTCATGCTCTATCCCCCCGCCTGGGTTGCCAATCGCAATCGCAGGACCGCGGCGGCCGCCGGTGGCTGCATTCTGATCCGCTCCAGCGCGCTCGATCGCATCGGCGGAATCGCCGCCATTCGCGGCGCAATCATCGACGACTGCGCTCTCGCGCGCGCCGTCAAACGCAGCGGCGGCGCAGTCTGGCTCGGCGTTACCCGCGACGCCGTCAGCATTCGCGATTACCATACTTTCGCCGAAATCCGCGCCATCATCTCGCGCACCGCTTTCGCGCAGCTTTATCACTCCGCATGGTTGCTGGCCGGAACCATCCTCGGGATGGCGGTCGTGTATCTCGCCCCGCCGCTGCTGCTCTTCACGCGCAACCCCCTCGCGGCTGTCTTCGGACTGGCCGCCTGGATCTTGATGAGCATCGCATATTCCCCGACCTTGCGCTTCTACGGCCGGTCTGCAGCCTGGGCGCCGCTATTGCCGTTGGTCGCATTGTTCTACATATCGGCTACCATCGATTCAGCCATCGCTTATTGGACCGGCCGGGGCGGTCTTTGGAAGGGACGAATTCAAGATGAACGATAATCAAAACCTCGCGACCATCGCCCGCAATCACGGCATTGGTTCGCTCTCGCGCCACATCTTCCTGTGCGCCGACCAAACCAAGCCGAAATGCGCGGAACGCGAGGTCACCAACGCCTCCTGGGACTATCTGAAAAAGCGCCTCGCCGACAGCGGCCTGATGCAAGGCCCGGGCTGCCTGTACCGCACCAAGACCAATTGTCTGCGCATCTGCGAGCGCGGACCCATCGCCGTGGTCTATCCCGACGGCGTCTGGTATCACTCGGCGACGCCCGCGGTAATCGAGCGCATCATCCAGGAGCATTTGATTGGGGGCCAGCCGGTGGAAGAATTCGTCTTCGCCGTCGATGCTCTTACCGCTCCAGCTTGTAAATCGTCAGACCGCTGAGCAGCTTGGGATAAAAATCGGTGGATTTCTGGGGCATCACGCCGCCCGAAAACGCCACCTCGGCCACTTGCTGCATGCTTGTTGGCTCCAGTAGGAAAGCAATCTGTGCGCCTCCGTCTCGAACCTTGGCATAGGCCGCATCCAGTCCCCGCACGTATTCGATGTGCTTCTGCTCCCGCACCGCGTCCTCGCCGATGCCGAGCGCGGCGCCCAGCAATTCCTCATGCAGGACCTTCACGTCCAGTTCACCCGGCTTGCGCTCGCGCTCATACAGACGAATTTCACCGGTTGCGAGCGCCAAACCGATGCGAATCCGGCCCGGCGCGGGGCTCCCGAAAACTTGCTTCAGTTCTTCGACGGAAGCCAGCGGACGCGCCCGGATGTTATTTGCCAGCTCCACGGAGATTCCGGTCAACACGCGATGCGTCGCCAGAATCTCCAGGCCCGGCGAGTGCATATTCACGAAAGTCATCATGACCTTCTCCGCATCCTTCAGCGCTGGATTCTCGTTGCGAAAGGCCAGCGCGGTCTCGTAGCGATGATGACCATCGGCAATCAATAATTTTTTGTCCGCCATCGAAGCCTGCATTTGGGCCATCGCTCCCCGGTCGGAGATCTTCCACAGGCGGTGCGTCACTCCATATTCGTCTTCGAGGTTTGTGACTGGCGCTGCCTTGGCGGCCTCGTCCAGGATCTTGTCGATCGCCAACCCGGGATCGGGATACAACATGAAAATCTGTCCAAAGTGCGCCCGCGTGTGGCGCAGCAGTTCCATGCGGTCCTTTTTCGGACCGGAAAGCGTCTGTTCATGACGATGGACCACTCCCGCCGCGTAATCTTCCACGGCGCCCAAACCGATGAAGCCCTTGCGTTCCAGCGTTTGGCCGCTGCCGGGCGCCTGAAACTTCTGAAAATACGCGTAAACGCTCAATTCAGTCTCCTGTTCGAGAATGCCGCTGCCGATCCAATCTTTGAGAAGACCGGTGGCGCGAGTGTAAGGGTTGTCGCTTTCGCTATCCCGGGGCGTGCGTTCGCCAAGGATGAGGCGAACCAGATTGTTGGGGCTCAAGGAAAGATAGCGCGCCTGCATTTCGGGCGAGATCTTGTCGTAAGGCTGCGTTACCAGGTTCTCTACGGGACCGGCCTTCGCGCTGTAGCGATAGGGTTGAAAAGGGGAAATGCGTGCCAAGCGATCAGGATAACAGAGGCCCCGGCGGGTTCCCCTCCGCGCGTAGAATGGAATTGCACCCGATCATGAGCCCCCAAAGCCAACCTTCCCCGGCAGCCGGGAATATCAACGACGAGTGGGAGGCTCGTTTGCTCGCCGAGCAGAAGCGCAATCATGAGGAGTTCCGGCAGTTCGCTTATGCCGTTTCTCACGATCTGCGTGAGCAGCTTCGTATGATCACGAGCTACACGCAGTTGTTGGAACTGCAATATCGCGATCAGCTCTCTGGCGATGGCCAGGAATTCATGCGCTACATCCTGGAGTCCACCGAGCGCATGGACCGCCTGCTGGGCGATCTGCTTACATATTCGCATCAGTTCCGCGCGCTGGACCAGCCACAGCAGCGGGTGGACCCAGAAGGCGCGCTGCAGGGCGCAATCCTGATGTTGGACACCGCCATGCGCGACAGTGGCGCCCAAATCACGAACGACCCGTTGCCGGCCATTCACTTCGATTTTCCCCAATTGACGCAGCTCTTCCGCCAGTTGCTTTCGAACGCCATCTGCTTTCGCGGGCCGGAACCGCCCAGGATCCATGTTTCCGCCGCCGACACCGGCGAGGCGATCCAATTCTCGGTACAAGACAACGGCATCGGGATCGAGCCGCGCTATCACGAGCAAATCTTTGGCGTCTTCAAACGGCTGCATGGGCGCGAGTTCCCCGGCACCGGCATCGGTCTGGCGATCGCCAGGCGCATTGTCGAGCAACGCGGCGGGCGGATCTGGGTGACGTCTGAATTGGGCCAGGGCGCGACGTTTTATTTCACCATCCCGGGTAGCACAGCCGGCTAGCTGAGCTAGCTTAGCTAGTAGCTAGTGTCCCGTGTCAGAAGTGTTGTATCCTGGCCAATCTGAGCAACTGCTCGAAACGCCTGAGACCGAGCCCGGGTGTGGTCCGATGAAGTAACCCAAAACAAGGAAGAAAAAGCTTGCGTTCCGGAGCCATCTTTGAGCCACGACCATTCGGAAGCGGTGGGCACCCCATGGCGGCGCAAGGCGACAAGACGGTCGCCCGCCTGTGGTTCACGAAGTGCCCGATTTGGCGCGGATTTCAGGATTCCGCATTTCCTCGTGAGGCGGCTCGTCATAGCGACTGCGACCGAAGCGTGCCGCGGCAGAAGGCTTCCTGGGCGTAGGTCGTGCTTCCTCAGAGTCCACGGTTTGGGAGGCAGGCCGGAAACGCTTCCCTGGAAAGCCAGAGCCACGCCCGCAGATCGCGATCACCCCGCTCGTTGAAATCGCGCATGTGGCCGGCTGAAGCGCCGGTCAGCACGGCCTCAAGAGCGATTCAGCCACATTCAACGAACCGAGGCGCCGGAAACCCCGTCCTCACGGCGGCCCCATAACGCGCAACGCGAGCAGCCCCGCCAATTCCCGGAATTGCGCGGCCCATCCCATATCGTGCCCTTCATCGCTTTGAGAATAAATCGTTTGCAATACTCCATAACAGCGGTTCTGCACCGACCACAGCACCAAAGGAAACGGCAGTGTGCGCGCCACGAGCAGGTTGTCGCGGAACTTTGTAAGCCCCGCCAGATTTCTGGGATCTTCGAAACAATCATCCGCGCTTTTTTCAAGATTGCGGCGCAATACAATTTCAAGTCCGGCCCGATCCAGTGGAATTCCGGCAATGCGCATTTCTTCCAGCAGACTCTGAATCGCGGCCTGATCGAGTTCGGGAGCGCGCAGCGCCTGACGCAGCAGGCCATTCAAAGCCACCTCGGCCGCCGCTTTCAGCTCGCGCGGGATCGGAATGCCGCATTCGCTCATGAAGCGCAACAACTGGGCCTGGTCCTCATAGATCTCGCGCGCCACGGAGAAAGAATGCTCGATGGTCCCTTCCAGCACCTCCGTCAGGACCTTGCGCTGCTCGTCGCGAAAAAGATTCTTCAGCGAATAGGTGTGTCCGGGAAATCCCTCGTCCAGGCAATGGATGGTCGCCGCCAGGTCCGAGCGGCTGAAAGCGTCGCGGGCGCTCTTGCTCAGATCGCGGTATTGCTCCTCGGAGCCGCACAGCGCGACGCCGCCGTGCAGGTTGTGGTCGCCGAAATGCAGCACCCCGAAGATCAGCATTTCGGAATCCTGCGTGATTTCCGAAGTAAATCGAGCCTTTCCAAACGCCAGCCGCATCTTACCCGAGCGCTTCAGACGGTAGTCTTTATTTTCCACGGAATATGCGTAAATCCGCGTATTTTCCGGGTAACTTTCAAATAACGAGCTCATGGCGTAGTGCGCGCCCAGCTTCAGCAGATCCACGCTGGCCGGTTTCACGAACTTTTCGTAAATCGCCGCTCCGTCGCCGTGCTCGGCGATATTGCTCTTGGCGGGCGCCAGCTTCTGCAGGAAATGCCGCTCGAGGTGGTTGCCGAACAGTTCCTGGGCCAGTTGCACCACGCGCCCGGCGTATTGCATCACTTGCACCGTTTCGATGCCCGTCAGCTCGTCGAAGAACCAGCCGCAACTGGTGTACATGAGCATGGCGTGGCGCTGCATCTCAAGCAGCTTCCAGACGTTCACCCGATCGCCCGCCTTGATATTCTTGCGCCGGAAATTAGCCGCGGCGAAACGCTCGCGGCTTTCGGGCGAGCGGTCCAGGATCACGTGAATATAGTTGTTCCGGGCCGCCCAGGGATCTTTGAAAAAACGCCGCGCCATCTTTTCGTAGCTGGGCGCAATCTCGTCCCGCAGCCAGTCCAGCGCCGCGCGCAAGGGCGCGCGCCATTCCTGATTCCAAGCGCCATGCCCGCCGGAGTTGCAGCCGCAGTTGCTGTTCCAGCGGCCCACGCCGTGGACGCAGCTCCAGGCGGTATTCTCCAGAACTTCCACATCGTGTTCGGCGGGATGTTTCTCCAGAAACTCGCCGTAGTTGGTCACCTTCGCCAAGCCGCTGGACTCGATGTGATCCAGCGCATACGCCAGCGCCATGTCGCCGAAAGCATGGTGATGCCCGTAGGTTTCCCCATCGGTGGCGATGTGGGCCAGTTGCGGACCCTCCCGTTGATCCGACAATGCATCCAGCAGGCGCCGCGCAAAACGGCCGCCGTCGTTCAGCAGGCGTTCAAACGCCACCGCCTGCGACACCGGCCCATCGTAGAAAAACAGGTTGATAGACCGCCCGGAGGGCAATTTCTGCCGGTACGCCCGAGCCGGGTCGATGCGCTGGCCTGTGACATCGGCGCCATCCATGCTCTTGGCCTGGGAGGGCGCCAGGATCGTGAACTGAATGCCGTGTTGCGCCAGCAGGTCCAGCGTTTCCAGATCCACTGCGGTTTCGGGAAGCCACATGCCTTCCGGATCGCGCCCGAAGCGGAAGCGGAAATCTTCAATGCCCCAGATCACCTGCGTTAGCTTGTCGCGCGCGTTGGCGAGCGGCATGATCATGTGGTTGTAGCACTGCGCCAGCGCCGAGCCGTGCCCCGAGAATCGCTGTGCGCCGATGCGGTCGGCCTCCAGAATCCCGTGGTACGTTTCCGGGGCTTTATCCTTCATCCAGGACAACAACGTCGGCCCGAAGTTGAAGCTGATGCTCGAATAGTTGTTGACGATTTTTGCGATGCGCCCATCGGCGTCCAGAATACGCGCGGCGCTGTTGGGAGCGTAGCATTCCGCAGTGATGCGCTCGTTCCAATCGTGGTATGGAGTGGCGGAATCCTGCAGCTCGATCGCCTCCAGCCACGGATTTTCGCGCGGCGGCTGATAGAAGTGGCCGTGGATGCAAAGATATCTGTTATCGTTCACGCGTACGCGCTACCGGGCCGGTCTTACTACCACGGCGGTGCCATAACACAGCACCTCAGTCACTCCTTGCATGATCTCGGTTGCATCGTAGCGCACCCCCACGATGGCGTTTGCGCCCAGTTGCGCCGCGTGTTCGGCCATTCGCTGATAAGCATGCGCCCGCGTCTCTTCGCACAGATTGGTGAAGAGCGTGATGTCGCCGCCCACCATGGTCTGCAAGCTCGCGCCCAAGGTCCCGAAAATTGAACGGGAGCGCACGATGATGCCTCGCACGATGCCGATGGTCCGATCTACGGTATAGCCATCCAGCGTGAACGCTGTAGTCACCATGGAATCCAGTACGGCTATTGAATCGTCAGCCATCACAGTAAGGCTACTAATTTCGCGAGCGTTCCAGCCTTGCCAATCGCTCCTCGATCATCACCAGCCGTTCATCGAACTCGCACACCGCTGCCGAGGTACCGCGAGCGCGGACTTCAAAGGTTTGCGCCCAGTTATGAAAGGCGCTCAGCAACTTGGTTTCCGTCTCTTCGCTGCGTTCTTCAATGTACGTTCTTAATCGATTCTCGACGCCATCGATTCGCGCAGCAAGCCTGCCCTCTAGCTGCGATAACGCCTGTTGTAGTTCGGGATCCACAAGCCCAGCATATCACCCCAGCCTTAAGACTTTGCCGGCGTTTCCGCAGGAGCGATTCGCACCGGAGCTTTTACTTGCCTCAAGTTTGGCAACACGTTCGGACAGGCTTTCCATCTTCAAATCGATCGCCCTCAGCGCCGCGGCGTGGGTTCGCTGGTGTGCCTCGGATGACGACGCCCATTTGCGAAACTCGGTCAGCAACGAAGTTTCTACGGTGCGAATCTGTTCCGTAATCCGGTCCCTCTCCACCCCCAGATGCACCCGAATCTGTTCCGTAATCCAGTCCCTCTCCACCCGAAATTGTTCCGTTATCCAGCCCTTGTCCTCGTCCGTCAAACTCGTGAGTACTCCTTTCCGATTGTGGCACGATTCCGGTGACCCCACGAACTCCGAGTTTTCCGCTGTTTACCCTAGGCGAAATCCGCGTCCAGCCGATGACATTAAGTAGATGCGGACGAGATGCCGCGCTTGAAGTTAATTCAATTGAGGTCTAGAACCGATCATGCACACTACTGGCGCGGCGGTTGCGTCCAAGGTGAGGGGCCGCTCGGGCCCGGTGTTATATTGAGAGTCACTCGTTAGTCCATGCCTTTTCAGATTCAGCCGGTTAAAGAATTTCTAGTCCGGCCTGCGCTCCCGCCTGCCATCGCTCGCATGAGCGATTTTGCGTACAACGTCCTGTGGAGTTGGGACCATACCATACGCTCTTTGTTCCGCAGGTTGGATTCGGCCCTGTGGAGAAATTGCGGCCACAATCCCGTCCTCATGCTGGGCCGCGTCCCGCAAGCCACGCTGGAACGCGCCGCGGCGGATTCCCGGTTTCTGGCGGCCTATCGCCGGGCTTGCGATCGCTTCTTCAATTATCTGGAACGCCCGGAGCCGGCCGAAGGCCGCCTGATCGCTTATTTTTCAATGGAATATGGGCTGGTGGAATGCATGCCCATCTATGGCGGCGGATTGGGCGTGCTTTCGGGCGACCATTTGAAGGCTGCCAGCGACCTTGGCGTTCCGCTGGTCGGCGTCGGCCTTCTATACCAGAAGGGCTACCTGCAGCAGTCGCTGAATCCGGACGGCTGGCAGCAGGAGCGCAACCCCATCAACGATTTCTACACACTCCCGGTGCGTCCCGTCCGGGATGAGGAAGGCAAAGAAGTCACCGTTTCGGTGAAACTGCCGGCCGGCCCCGTCTGCATCAAGATCTGGAACATGGATGTTGGTCGCCTGAAGCTTTATCTGCTGGATACCAATATTCCGGAAAATGAGCGCCCGGAGGATCGCGAAATCACCGCGCAGCTTTATGGCGGCGACAACCTCACCCGCATCCGCCAGGAAATCGTTTTAGGCATCGGTGGCCTCCGCGCTCTGGACCGGCTCAACCTGAAGCCCACCGTGTGGCATATGAACGAAGGGCACTCCGCGTTTCTCGCCATCGAGCGCATGCGCCGCTTCATCAAGGATTACAAACTCACCTTCGAGCAAGCTTTCGAAGCCTGCCGCTCCAACAGCGTCTTCACCACCCACACGCCGGTGCCGGCCGGCATCGATCTTTTCGATCCCGGATTGCTGTACGAGTATTTCAACGAGTATTGCACCGAAAGCGGCATTCCGTTCGATAAGTTCCTGGCGCTTGGCCGCTCCCGTCCCGAAAATCATCATGAGCCGTTTTCCATGGCCATTTCAGCCATTCAGACCTCCGCGTACCGCAACGCGGTGAGCAGTCTGCATCGGCAGGTGTCGCAGGAAATGTGGCAGGAGTTGTGGCCCAGGCTGCCGGTGTGGGAGGTTCCTATCACCTCGGTAACCAATGGCGTACACCTGCTCACCTGGCTCAATGGCGATCTGGCGCAGCTCTACGATCAGCACCTGCAGCCGGACTGGCGGGATCGCAACGCGGACCCGCGCATCTGGGATCTCATCGAAGACATTCCGCCGCAGGAGCTTTGGGAGGCTCATCGCCGCCGCAAACGTTACCTGGTTTCCTTCGTGCGCGAGCGCGTGGTCAACGCCGCGGTAGGTCGCAAAGCTCCCGCCGCCGAGCAGCGCCGGCTGGCCGAAGCGCTGGATCCCGACACCTTGACCATCGGCTTCGCGCGCCGCTTTGCCACCTACAAGCGGGCCACGCTGCTGTTCCGCGACCTGGAGCGGCTTAAGCGGCTGCTCACCAATCCGGAGCGGCCGGTGCAGATTGTAATCGCTGGAAAGGCCCATCCCCGCGATCTTCCGGGCAAGACCCTGATCCGCGAAATCGTGCACCTCTCCCGCGCGCCCGACATCGCCAGGCACATCGTCTTCGTGGAGGACTACAGCATCGAAGTGGCGCGGGAGATGGTGCAGGGCGTGGACTTGTGGTTGAACACCCCGCGGCGCGGCGAAGAAGCCTGCGGAACCAGCGGTATGAAAGCCGGCATGAACGGGGTGTTGAACCTCAGCATTCTGGACGGTTGGTTTGACGAAGGCTACGAAATCTCCGGCGGCTGGGCCATCGGGGACCGTGAGTCTTACTCCGAAGATCAGGACGAAATTCACGCGCGCGCCATCTATTCCATACTCGAAAACGAAATTGTGCCGATGTACTATCAGGATCGCGAGGGTGGGCTCCCGGTGGAGTGGATGCGCCGCGTAAAGCAGTCCCTGATGCACCTCAGCCACCAGTTCAACTCCGGACGGATGGTAGGTGAGTACCTTGCGCAACTCTACGAGCCCGCGCACCAGGGTTATCTCGACGTGTCCCACGATTGTTTCCAGCCGGCCCGGGATCGGGCGGGTTGGAACCAGCGTGTTCGGGAGGTATGGGATAAAGTAAAATTCGTCGAGATCGGTCCTGGTCCCGACGTATCCGTGCTCACCGGCCTTCCCATTCCAGTGCGTGCAGTGGTCAGTCTGGCCGGGCTCTCACCCCGGGACGTGCGTGTGGAAGGCGTGGTCGGACGCATCGGCGTCAACGGGAACCTTGAGGAAACTCAGGTAATGACGCTTCCCGCCGTAGAGCAGACCGGCAACGAATATGTGTTCTTAAAGGAGTTTGTGCCGCATCAAACGGGCCGGCTGGGATATGCTCTTCGAATTAGTCCGAATCATTACGACGACCCCCTCACCCGGCCCTGCAACTCTTTGCTGAAATGGAGTTCCGATGGACGCTAGTACCCACAACTCTTAGTACCGACATTCCGATATCATTCGGATCGCTTTTGCGATTTCAGTAGCTTCTGGCATGGATTCGTGGTACATAGTTATTTAGGCGCAAGCGGGACAACGTTTTTTCCAGCTTCAGCCGGTTCCCGTAGCCATCCTCCGCATCGATCCTCAAGCTAACAAGCAGTGGACCTGTGCCGAATACCTCCACAGGTAATGTTGCGAGAGCGCGAGATCCAGGAGTCAATTTTTTACATATGGACGACGACCGTAAGTACCGGCAACGGGGCTACATGGACACCAACGGCGGGGCACGTGACCGCCAGCTCCCGGACCGGCCGAAACCCTCCGGCCCCCGGCCGCCGATAGACGTCACTGGCCCGCGTCTGCCCCGCCTGCTCCAAAACGTAGTGGCCGCCCGTTGTTTCAATTGCTCCACCGCGCTTTCTCCCGATATCGACTGGAAAGGCAAATGTCCCAAGTGCGGGACCGCATTACATTGCTGTAAACAATGCGCGCATTTCGAGCCTTCCACGCGCTTCCAATGTCTGAAGCCGGTGCCGCTGCGGATCGCGATTAAAGATCAAGCCAACGAGTGCGAGCTGTTTAAGCCGCGCGTCACCGTGGCCCGTGACTCCGCTCCCGCCAACCACCACAACGGCGCCCCTTCCCAGCAGGTTCCGCGAAACCCGCACGACGCCCGCGCTGCGTTCGACAATCTCTTCAAGAAACCGGAGTAGTCCTCGCCCGAGCCAGGCCAGCCTAAAGGCATAGTTCCGCGAGCAGCCAACTCACATCCCGATTCGAAGGCATACAGATCGAGAGGCGTCGCACTCACTCCGGAAATAAGGGAAATTGAGAGCGGAATACCTGATATCGTGGTTCCTTCCGGCCTGGGCCGACTTTACGCGGAAAAATCATCATGCGGGTCGAGCAAAATAGCGGTTGGTCTTCCCGGCGAGCGGCGCTGATATGGCTCGCGTGCGCGCTGGCTGCGTCCGGGACAGCGCGTGCGGCCACCGAGACCGTCATCCACAGCTTCGGGTTCTTCCCGTACGGCGCAAGCCCCTACGGGCGGCTAACCTATGACGCGAGTGGGGACCTTTACGGAACCACCAATCAAGGGGGCGGGGCAAACCTGGGGTGGTGTATAAGCTGAATAAGTCCGGCGAAACGGTGCTGCACAACTTCGCGGGCGGCTCCGACGGCGCCAGCCCCTACGCCGGAGTAAAGCTGGATTCAGCGGGCAACCTGTACGGCACCACTTACCAGGGCGGCAGCTCCAACGCCGGGGTGGTCTACAAGTTGAGCACAACCGGCCAGGAGACTCTGCTGCACACGTTCACGGGCGGGTCCGATGGCGGCAACCCGTATGCCGGTGTGATTCTCGATTCGGCCGGCAACCTGTATGGGACGGCCTCCAAGGGCGGCACAGCCAACGCGGGCGTGGTGTACAAGCTGGACCCTGCGAACAGGGCAGGAGACGGTGCTATACAACTTTACTGGCGGGGCCGATGGGGCTAGCCCGTATGGCGGTGTGATCGGGGATGGGGCCGGCAACTTGTACGGGACCACGCACAGCGGTGGCAGCTTTAAGGTGGGCGTAGTGTACGAGCTAAGCCCGTCGGGTGTGGAAAAGGTTCTGTTTAATTTCGGCACAGCCGGGACCAATGGCAACGGACCGTCAGACGGTGTGGTTCGGGATTCGGCCGGCAACCTGTACGGGACCGCAACGCTTGCGGTGTTCAAGCTGACACCGAGCGGCCAATATACGACGCTGGCCCTCTACGCGTGCCAGTTCGGGGGCGAGTTTTGGGCGGGGGTGGTGCTCGATGCGGCGGGCAACCTGTACGGGACTACCGGTGTCCCAACTCTGGAGCAGTGCGACGGGGACACGCCTGTTCCTTACGGCGCGGTGTATAAGATAAACACCTTCGGCCAGTTGAAGGTACTATATGCCTTTCCAGGGGAGTCGGCGGAACGGGGACAGTCACCCAACGCTGGCGTAATTCTCGATGCAACGGGCC
>Ga0302324_100012025_pt1 | contig 17702 bp, 13 predicted proteins | sample Palsa_T0_1_FD_201949 | JGI IMG/M metagenome (GOLD analysis project Ga0302324, IMG submission 201949) | Peat permafrost microbial communities from Stordalen Mire near Abisko, Sweden - Palsa_T0_1 | ecosystem: Environmental > Terrestrial > Soil > Palsa > Peat permafrost | place: Sweden: Abisko... | reverse complement strand
GGACAGTGCCGCCAGATGGCGGATACCCGTCCCATAAAGCTCGATGACCACGGTATCGTTGGGACCCCAGCTAATGGGCGCCGTGCAGGGCTCCTTCGCGCACCCTAAGACGAAAGTGTATTGATAGGACTGTCCTTTAACCTGTGGGTTAGGCTGCCAGCCCGCTTCCGAACAGGTGCCCGCGCAAACCGCGATGGCGGATGCAGTACCCTGGCCGTTGGCAAAATACGTGTACAATCCGGGCGACACGGGCGCCACCAGAACGACGCCGGTGGTCACGGTTCCGTCACCGCTGGTAATCGTCAGGTTGGCCGGACCGGGGGCCGCATTGCTCGGTATCACGTAGTTCATTTGGGTCGCCGTCACCGAGTATATCTGCACTGCAAAGCTGGTGTTGGTGGAGTCCACTAGCGTAGCCGTGGTGCCGCCCAAGTTGGTGGGAAAATCCGATTGATAGATGGACTGATTGGCCAGATCGTCGCCAAAGGCGCTTACGAACATATCGGGCGCCACGGTGCTGTTGGGGTTGCACGCGGTGTAATTGCAAAAAGCGCTGGTCTGTGTGGCGTAACTGGCGTTGGAGATGCTAGTGGCCGTTTTGATTCCATATTTCTGGGTCAGCCCCGCGTGGGCCGTGCCGGTGGCGGTAAGTTGCGCGCCCGCCGCGGGTGGAGCGGGTGAAATCGCCGCCGCCACCTCTTTCAGATAGGTGGGATTGCTGGATTCGTCCAAAGGCACAGGCGCGCTGACGTACAGCAGAAACGACTGCGTGGTGAACGTGGTCATGGCTTCCATCCCATAAGCCACATCGAATTGCGCGATGCCCGCTAGCCAAACTTGATCCATGTCCTCGAACACTGTATCGACCGTGCCAACCAACGAATAAGCTTCCGCGCCGTGCGGATTGCTTTGCACTCCGCCGGGCGGTATTGCGGACGTGTCCAAGTCGTGGGGCGCGAAGGTTTCCTCCATATACACGGGCTTGCCGTCGGCAAGGGCCGTCTGGGCCCATCCCGCGTCTTCGGCGAAATCGGCAGTGGCGTCGGAATAGAGGTCCATAGTCATGAAGTCGATGCAGCCGGAGCTCAAGTTAGCGGCCGTACAGGTGGGAATCGCGACGAACGCCGCGAAGTAGGCCTGTTCACTGCAGTGGGAACAGTCGCCGGCGCCCACTTGCGTATGCGGCGAAGCGGCTTTGATGAGAGGTTCCATGGCCTCCACGAAGGCCACCCATTCCGCGGGAGTCACGGTGATGCCCATGCGCGCGGACTGCGTGCTGGGTTCGTGCACGATCACGAAATTGTCCGGCTGGTAGCGCGCGGCCAGTTTCGGATACGTCTCCATAGCCATCGTCGTGAAGTCCGAGAAGGTGGTGACGTTGAAATCGCCGATGATGAACTCCGGATTGATTGCCAACAGCATGCCTAACTGCCGGGCGTGCCGTACCAATGCATCGAGATTGGCGACGGCCGTCGGATTGGCGATGATATCGACCGCCGGGTTGAACTCCAGCCGCTGCACACCCGCGGCCTTCAGGCCGTCCAGAAAAGCGATCTGAAGTTGCGGGTCCCAGCTTTGGCTCGAAAGGCCATAAGCAAAGATGTCGCCGCCGCCTAGGATCATGGGCTCGTTCTTAACCGTCGGGAGGCCGGCGACCATAGTGGCGACCACACTTTCCACACCGTCGATGAATTGGGTTGTGTTTTGTTGGGCAGCCAGAGGACGACCGGATGCGGCCATCGCCAACATCGCCAGGCATGCCGTCAGAGACGAGCGTAGGTATGATCCGGATTCGAACATAATAGGAGTGCTCCTTTCGTTGCGGAGGTGACATTCCATTAAACACGGCTCTCGCAAAATACACTCGCTCAGTGGTTTGCGTGCTGCCGATCGCTTCCCGTGCGGCGCCACGGGATCGCAATTCGGTGCACGCAATGCGCCAAACTCGTCTTTATGGAGCAGTATGCCGGGTACCACTGCTTCGCAAGTGCGAGGACGCGCGCCAGTGCGCGCCATTCGGCCCGTTCAACCTTCCTCAAAATTGATAATCGACAGGCTTGATATTCTTGGCGCGTAAATAAACGATGCACTGTCCGCGGTGGTGCGCGGTGTGATCGGTTGCGAACAGCAATAATTCCATCCCGGACATCTTGCCTCCGGCGAAGTGAAGGTCTCGTGAAGGCGCTCAAGCGGCAGATCTTCGAGCGCGGAGACGACGAAATCGTAAGACGCGTTGAGCAGCTTCAGCACCGATGCTTTGTCGAAATCCTTCGGCTTGCCGATCGGGTTCTTCTGTCCGGATAGCGTGGAGAAGAAGAATGCGTTGGAAGTGGCAATGTGGGCCATTTGCTCGCCGAAGCTCATTTCGTCGGGGTTCGGCTTAAAGGAATAGTCCGCCGCGGGCATCTGATCCGCCAAGGCGAGCACGTATTTCTTGGAAGTCTTCCAATGATTCACCAGCGTGCCTGTCACGTCCGGATCCTGCGCCAGCGCGGGCAGCACCAGGGCCGCGCTCAATAAGAAAGCCGTCGTCAATCGATACATTTACATCCCTCCTCATCTACGATACCGCTTTGTGGGGCGGGCAATACTGCCCCGGGGTTTGGCCTTTCCTGTGGGGCAGGTTGGCAACCTGCAAGGCCGATTGCCAATCGGCCTTGGCGACCGTAGCTCGCTTAACTGCTGTACACCGCGCGCTGCATCGTCAACACGGCGGGAAGGATGGGCAGCGCACGGCAACGGCATGGCGACCGCACCGTGAATCCTCCTGCTAACGCACTTCAACGCGGAAGAGTTTCTTCTCAAATAGGGGCAGGAGACCAGCCGACGGTTGGGGCAGGGTCAGAATGCCGTCCCGCGTGTGGACCTCGACCACGATTCCAGCCTTATCGGCGGTTGCGGCTTTCAGAAGTTGCAGGCTCGCGAAGGCCTTTGTCTCAAGGTGCGTCTGGCAATTGGCGCAACCGCTCACGTTCCAGCGGCTGAGGACACCGTCGATCGCAATGCGGTGCCGCTGGCCGTCGATGACGGCGAACACGGCGATCACGAACGAGCCGCGGATTGAGGCGCGATTCAGTCCGGAGACTTTGACCACTTTATTGCTGTTCCCGGCGGGAACGGCAGCGAGTTCCTGCACGGCGGCCGCGGCAATGTCCTCCAAGGAGCCGGGGCCATAGGTGTAGCCAAGCTGGGTTTCGATATCGATGCAATCCCGGGACGTGTAAAAGTGGCCGTTCGGTTTCTTGAAGGGCGCCAGAGCCGACTCCGGAGTAAGCCAGGAGTTGGGCACGACGCCCGGCGTGGGGCCCTGGTTATCCACCGAATTAGTGCCGGGGTATTCGGGAATGACGTCGAGGTCCTTGGTTGCGTTATGCCGCTTCTGCCATAACCAGAAGACCCGATCGATAAAACAGTGGTGGAAGAAAAAGATGGGGTCCAGACCGGCTGTATCGTTCTCGCCCATGTCGCCGTTGGCTCCGGCGATGGGAGAGGCGTCGAAAACTCCAGGAACGTCGAAGCCGCCTGTAGCCAGATGGATATTGTTGTGCGGCTGTTCGAGCGGCATCACCTGTGCGGCGGCGGAGGCGTTGTCGTTCCACTCGGCGGCCGATGTGGTATTGGAGAAAAGGGTGTAGTTCGGCGCGTTGAGGCAAGCCTTGAACTGGTCCGCGACGCCATTGGCCAGCGTCTGGCCGTCGACCACGACGGTAGATGTAAGCCAGTTGACGATGTTGGTGTTCAGAAGCTTTACGTTTGTGGCATAGTCCGGGAAGAGAGCGTTGTGGGCATCGGTCTGCTGCTGTTCCTGGGCGTTACCAACCAGGCCGGAAAGTGGATACCGTACGGTTTCATAGCCCTTCCGCTTGCTGTAATTCGGATTATCGCCGCTGATATTGTCGACAATATTTTTGTTGAAGACGAAGGAACGCAGCGGATTGGGAATTTTCAGACCGTCCAGCTCGAAGAACTCGTCGGTGAGAGCCGAAGGGATGCCGTTCTTGAGGGAATCGGGAGCCGTTTCGTCCCAGAAAGGCTGCGTGACGTCTGCGCAGCCCGGGATGCTCCGCAGAGCATCCTCCAGGCGCACCAGATACATGCGGTGCCAGGTGGGAAATAATACGTTGCCGTGATTGCAATATCCGCCCCAATATTGGGAGTTTCCCCAGCCGGCGCCGCGAAAGGGCTCGCCGTGGTAGCCGCCAATAACAAAGAACGAGTTGGGGTTGTCCGGGGGAAGATCCTTGATACCCTTCCAGGCCCGCATCACGTCTTCGAGAGGTTTCTTGTTGCCGCTGTTGTAATCGTTCTGCAGATCCTGGATGGACCTGCGCACACGCACGCCATTCGTTTTGCTCATCGGGTAATCGCTCCAAATAACCGGATTCCATATTCTACATCCATACCAATCGCCGTGGCGCAGGCCCGTGGCTAGCCCGTGGCCTGCCTGGCGGCCTCTCGGTCCGCCCACGCGCGTAAGCGCGTCTTCGCCCGCCCAATCACCGCATCCGGCTGAAGACGAATCCGTGCTCCCGCGCATGCGCGTGACACTCGAAGCACATCGTCTTGCCAGCGTCGCGAACTTTTTCAGTGGTCTGGTCGGCCCCCAGAAATCTTTCAAAGCCCCAGCCCCCGGTGTTCCCGTGCCTGGCCAAGTCCTTTACCATCGCGTCCAGTCGCCGCCGCGCTCCTTCGGTGACCACACCGTCCTTCTCGTGCGTCTCCAGAAGCTCGTACACGATTACCGAGCCATCCGGAAACTGACCGGATTTGTAGCCCTCGACCGCTTTCGGATTCGCATACACATGATGCAGCCCCCCTTCGGATTCGTAGGCTGGATGAGCGGACGTGATCAGTGCGCTTTTCACGTGTACCCAAGCACGATAGTCGTTTGGGTAAAGCACCGGCTCGTCGACGGGCGGCGCGGCCGGCAGCGCGGTCCCGATCCATACCAACACACAACTGCTTACAATGCGTGACATGCCCACATTCTGCCGGATGCCCGCGCCGCCGGTATTGTAGAAAATTCAACCCGCCGCGCTCTGCTGGACATATGCGCCCGGTGTAAATTCCGGAGAATGCGCGGAAGTCGTGGATCAGATGTGCCTGGTCGAAATACCCGCAACCGGCCGCCACCTCGGCCCAGTTCACCGCCAGGCCGCTCTCGATCTGCCGCAGCACGGTTTGGAATCGCCGAATGCGGCAGAATAGTTTAGGCGTCAGCCCTACGTGTTCACGGAAGATCTGATTGAAGCGCGTGTGGCTGAAGCCGCTGTCCGACTGGACCGCCGCAATAGCGCGCACACCGGGCGCCTTCTGAAACTCCTGAATGGCGTGCTCCACCGCCGGATGCGCCGGAACCCCGCCGCGTATTTTGCCGGCGAGGTAGCGTTCCAGCATCCGGAACTTGGCGGCCAGCGTGCCGGTCGAGAGCAGTTCGTCCATCAACCGTACTGCCTCCCGTGGGTCGAGATCCTCCAGCGCCACATCCATGTTGTGCAGCTCGTACGGCGGCACAGGAAAGAAAGTCCGGCCGGCGCCATGCTTGAAGCGCACACCCAGCACAGCCGTAAACTCGGACCGATCCACCAGGAACGATTTGGAATATGGCCCCGCCAGCAGCGGCACGCGCACGCTCTGCCGGCTGTCTCCATCGTGGAACGAGAGGCTCCGGTCCGTCAGGTGGACGACCAACGCCATCGTTCCATCCGGGCAAATGCGCTCGCGGGAAGGCGCCGCGCGGCCATCCGTCCTCGACCAAATTGCCTCTACGAATGCCGACAAAGGCGGTCCGGGAATGTAGCTGATAAAGGACATCTCTGCTCTTCGTGGCGCGCAGGCCCGTGGCCTGCCGGCGGCCTCTCGGGCGGCCCACTACCGATCAATAAGCGATCGACGGCAAATAGGCTCCGGCCGGTTCATTGTACAAGCCGAGACTCATCAGCGTCATCGGTTCTACCACACGCAGCCCCTGCCCGAGGCACCACCGGAACAGCCCGGCGTTTCGCGTCGGGACCAGAATCCCAGGACCCTGGAATGCGTCCGCGGCGCCGATCAGGGCTTGCAGTTCCGCGTTGCCTTCGGCCACCGCATGCCCGAAGAACGCCATTATGGTCGCATAACCGGTGATCTTTCCGTGCCTCTCGACCACCACGGCGGTTCCCGCCGAGATGGCTTCCGATAGTTCACCGTCGCGGTCCATGCCGTGCACCCGCATGCACAACCGGTTGCAGGCGTCCAGGTCCGCCGAGGTGGCGGGACGAACCGGCAGCCCATCGGTTTCCCGCCGCAAGCCCGGACCTTGCATCACCGATAACGGCTCCCGCGCGTCAAACCCCAATCCGTTATAGAGCGCCAGCGAACGATTATGGAAGGCGGCCTGCACCAGCCTCACGCCCGGGGCCCCGCGCTGCCGCGCACGGTCCAGCACCGCTTCCATCAATAGGCGGCCGATGCGCCGGTTCTGCACCGCCGGGTCGATCGTGATCGGCCCGACTCCCGCAATCGAGGATCTTTCATCCAAACAGTTGCTGCCGACCACCCGGCCGTCAAGCTCGGCGACCACGCAGAAATGGCGGGGATGGGAAAAGAGCCAGGTCAGAATGCCAATACCGGCTTCGGGGACCGGAACATCCGGCGGGAATCCGTGCGCTTCGCTAATAGTGCGAAAAGCCTCGTAGCAAATCCGGCCGCAAACCGCGGCGTCGTCGGGCGATGCCGGCCGAATGGTTACTGCGGTCACTCCGTGTTGCCCCCCGCCGTTCAGTATACACGTCTGTCGACACAATAGTCATGAAAACCGGTGCATTTCCTTGGAGGGCGGGCTTTAGCGGGGCCACCGGATGGGCCGGTCTGAACTGGGGTGTGACCCCGCCTTTGGAGGGCGGCCAATCTTGGCCGCAGCCGCCTTTCGAGGCGGCTCGGCGAGCCTAGCTCGCCTCGCAGTTACAGACCCGAAAACAAGCGTGGATTTGAGGCCGCTAAGTTGTTGAGCAACGGGGTCACAGATGAGCCGGCGCGGGGCTTAAGCCCCGCTTGCAGCAGCACCTTCAAATGGAGGTGGCTTTTCAACCGTGTGGCGGGCGTCCACGCCCGCCAGTTCGTGCCCGGATATAGCTGACTCTGTTGGAGTTCCGCCCCACATCGGCGCTATCTTGCTGGCCCGTGGCGCAGGCCCGTGGCCTGCGGGCGGCCTCTCAGGCCGCCAGCGCCGGTCAAAAACAGTGTCCGATAATGGTTCTTAAGACCGTTGTTTGCCCGACTCTATGCACATGCTTACACTGCTCCGCGGTCCGATCGCGGGTACGCTGCTCCTGTCATCGGTGGTCGCAGCTCCCCTCGAAGCGCAGAACGCCGGCGATCCCTTCATTCCACCGGCCGGTCTCGACATGCGCGCGGCCGACCCCACCACGCGGCCAGGCGACGATTTCTGGCAATACGCGAATGGCGCCTGGCTGGCCCGCACGGCCATTCCCGCCGATAAGCCGTACATCAGCGAGAAGGAGGCCATGCGCGACCGCACGGAAGCGCAACTGCGCGGCCTCATCGAGACCGCCGCCGTCGGCGCACCTCCCCAGCCCACTACAGTCGAGGGCAAGGTCCGCGCGTTCTACAAGTCCTTCATGGACGCGCCGCGCCTCGAAGCACTCGGCGCCCAGCCTATCTCGACGGAACTTGCCGCCATCCGCGCCATCCGAACCCCCGCGGACGTGGCGCGGCTGATGGGCCGCTTCCACGCGGGATTCGAAGGAACCTTCATCGACTTCTGGATTGCCGCGGATCCCAAAGACCCCGCACACTACGCCGTCACCCTAGACCAGAACGGTCTCACCCTGCCGGATCGCGACTATTACTTGCAAGCCGGCTTCGCCTCGGAAAGAGAGGAATTCCGCGCCTATGTCGAGCGCCTGCTCACGTCGATCCGCTGGCCATCGGCCAAAGTGCAGGCCGTTTCCATCCTGGCGCTGGAGACGCGCATCGCGAAAGCAAGCTGGACCAAGGCCGAGCAGCGCGACCAGCCGAGACTCTACAATCCGATGAGCCCCGCGGAGCTCGCCGCCTACGCCCCCGGATTTCCTTGGGCGGCCTTCCTGCGCGGTGCGGGCCTCCAGTCAAAGACTCGCGTAATTCTCGCCCAGAAGACTGCGTTCCCGAAAATTGCCGGGATCTTCGACGACACGCCGATCGAAACGCTTAAGGCTTGGTTGGCGTTCACCGTGGCGGACACCGCCGCGCCGTATCTCTCCAGTAGTTTCGCCTCCGCGCATTTTCACTTCCACGATCACGTGTTACTCGGCATTCAACAGCCGCCTCTCCGCTGGAAGCTCGGCGTTCGAGCCGTCTCGGGCGGCGACTGTTTCGCGGGCGGACCGAGAGATTGCTTCGGCACCCTGAACTGGGCGGTGGGGCAAATGTACACGGCGCACTATTTCCCACCGGAGACCAAGAAAAACATCGAGGCGATGATAGCAAACATCACCCGGACGTACCGTCGCCGGATCGAGCGCCTCGACTGGATGAGCGACACCACCCGCGCCGAGGCCTTGCGTAAGCTGGACACCTACATCGTCAAGGTCGGCTACCCTGATAGGTTTCGCGATTACTCGGGCGTGGTCGTCAAAGACGACGATCTGATCGGAAACGTGCGGCGCGCCGCGGCGGCGGATTGGGCCTTCTACGTCGGGCGTAGTGACGGTCCGGTTGACAAAAGCGACTGGGAGATGACGCCGCAGACCGTGGATGCCTACAACGGCTCACTGCGCGACATCGTGTTCCCCGCTGCCATACTCCAGCCTCCGGGGTTCGATGCCAATGCCGACCCCGCGGTAAACTACGGCGCGGCCGGCTGGGGCGCCGCCCATGAGTTGACCCATGGTTTTGACGATGCCGGCCGTACCATCGACGCGCAGGGCGCGCTGCGCGATTGGTGGACTCCGGCGGACGCTCGCGAATTCAAAGCACGCACCGCCATGCTTGCCGCGCAGTTCGCAACCTACCAGCCGCTCCCTGGGCTGCACATCAATCCGGAACTCACCATGGGCGAGAATATCGCCGACAACGGTGGACTTGCCATTGCTCTCGATGCCTACCACGATTCACTGCACGGCGCGCCGCCGCCGGTTATCGATGGACTTACCGGTGACCAGCGCTTCTTCCGCTCGTGGGCCCAATACTATCGCGGCAAAGCGACCGACGACTTTATCCGCCAATATACGGTAAGCAACGAACATTCCTTCTGGCCGTACCGCGTGAACGGCGGCGTGCGCAACATCGACGCCTGGTATGCGGCATTCGACGTGAAACCAGGCGATCGGCTCTACGTCGAGCCAGCGAAACGAGTCAGAATTTGGTAACGTGGCGCAGGCCCGTGGCCTGCCGGCGGACTTCAGGCCGCCAACGATATGATGAACAGATGCCCATCCCGCTGGAACGGGTATACGAGGCCCGCCGCAACATCGCACCCGTCGCGCTCCGTACCCCGCTGGTGCCGTGCAGTTCCGACGCTCCCCTGGAACTGTACCTGAAACTGGAGAATCTCCAACCCATCGGTTCCTTCAAGATCCGCGGCGCCGCGAATGTCGCCGCGCGCACTCCGCGGGAGAGCCTCGAGCGCGGCCTGCTCACCGCGTCGGCCGGAAACATGGCGCAGGGCGTGGCCTATTGCGCCCGCCGTCTGGGCGTCCCCGCTACCGTCGTCGCACCCGACACCGCGCCGGCCACCAAGATCCGCGCTGCCGAGCGACTGGGCGCGCGCGTGATTCTGGTGCCGTTTGCCGAGTGGTGGCGCACCTTTGAAACTCGTACCTTTCCGGGCGTGGACGCCACTTTCATCCACGCCTTCGACGATGCCGATGTGATGGCCGGCAATGGAACCATCGCCCTGGAACTGCTGGAGGACCTTGCCGAACTCGACGCCGTCGTGGTTCCCTGGGGCGGCGGAGGACTTGCCTGCGGCATCGCCTCGGTCTTGCGCCAAATCGCGCCGCGCGTGAAGATCTACGCCGCCGAGGTCGATACCGGCGCTCCGCTGTCCGCCTCCCTGGCCGCCGGAGAACCGCGCACGGTGCCGCATACCCTGTCGTTCGTGGATGGCATCTCCAGCAGGGGCGTCTTCCCCGCCATGTTTGCCCAAGCCCGCGACCTGCTGGACGGTTCGATTGTGGTGACCCTCGCCGAAGCCCGGCAGGCCATGAAACTGGTAGCCGAGCGGAACCGCGTCATTATGGAGGGCGCGTCCGCCTGCGCCGTGGCGGCGGCCCTTTCGGGGCGGGCCGGCAGCGGGAAAGTGGTGGCGATTGTCTCCGGCGGCAACATCGATCTCGACCAATTCGCGCGGATCGTCTCCGATTTCCCCGTACAATAGTCTTGATCGAGTCTTGATAGATAGATCGGAATCCATCCGAATAGAGGTGTGCCCCGTGTTATCGCGCTTGATTTTTTGGCCATGGTTCGCAGGCCTCGTGACTCTGGTGAGCGGCCTGTTTGCCGCCAGAAAGTCCTTCTCGGCAGCCGAAGGGCTGGAGAAGGTAATCGTGCTAGGGCCTATCTTCTTTGCCGCGCCGCTCGCGGTATTCGGAGCTGAGCATCTCACAAATGCCCGATCCATCTCCCAGATCGTTCCACCGTGGATGCCCGCGCATCTGTTCTGGACCTGGTTTGTCGGCCTCGCGGAGATCTCCGCGGCCGTCGGCATCGCCCTGCGGACGATCCACGCCCGCATAGCGGCGATGCTCCTGGGAATTATGTTCATTTGCTTCGTGCTGATGATTCACATCCCGATCGTCGTAGCCAACCCGCATAGCCGGATCAACTGGGCAGTCGCTCTCAGAGACCTCGCCTTCGCCGGTGGCGCGTTGGCGCTGGCGGCCACTCCGGCGAAGCCCCTGCGCATCGTGGCCGGAGTCTTCGTCGCCGTGCCCCTCCTTTTCTTCGCGGTCGAACACTTCCTGCATCCGGAATTCGCGCCCGGCGTTCCCCTCGGAAAGGTAACACCGGACTGGGTCCCGCTCCGCGCTTTTTGGGGATGCCTGACGGGGGCCGCGCTGCTCATCTCCGGGGCGGCCATGCTATTGGAGAGTAGACGCGCCCGCCTCGCTGCCGCATCGCTCGGATCGCTGCTCGCCCTGCTGGTTTTGTTCCTTTATTTGCCCATCTTCCTCACCGCGGCCCAGCCTGCGCTGCTGGAGGGCATCAACTATGTCGGCGACACGTTGCTCTTCGCCGGCACTGTGCTGCTGGCGGCAGCCATTATGCCGGGCGGAGCGCCCCGGAGCGCTGTGCCGCGTGATGTGCAGTAACGTTCGATAGTGCGGAACAGCGGGCCGCGCCTCCTCGTGGCGCAGGCCCGCGGCCTGCCGGCGGCCTCTCAGGCCGCCAGCGCGCGTTAAGCGCGCCGCCTCTTCATTGCACGACGAAGGATGCTGAGGCCGCCGCGGGATAGCCCTTGATGCTCGGATTCGCGGTTATCCAATATGTGCCCGGAGGCGTACCCACGGGGATCGTAAACGTGACCGTCGACATTCGCCCAAAACTCCCGTGCCTGCTTGTTGTAACGCCGCCCACGGCATCGTTGCCAAAGGCCAGGTTGAGCGCCAGGAATTGGCTGAAACCGTAGCCCTGGATCGTCACTGTAGTGCCGGGCGGTCCCGTGTTGGGGGTGGCGATCAGGCTCGCACCCATTCCGAAGGAAGGGGCGCCCAGTTTTCCGCTCGTTTGGCCGGTTGCCAGGAAGACGCGCCCTCCATTGCACGCCTGGGGGGTAAGGCCTGTGGCCGTGATCGAGCCGCTCGAATCGGCGATGGCGCTGGCCACTACCGGAGATCCGATACCGGCGCCGTAGATGTTGACCGTCTCGCCCGGAGTGAAGCCGCTGCCGTTGAAGGCGAGGCTCGTGCCGTAATAGCCGAAGGTCGGGTTGACGCTCATGTTCGCGGTCGGGAAAACGATCTCGCCCATGGCGCTGCCCGCCGCGAACCACAGCGTGCCGCCGGGTCCTGCCGTGATCATAAAACCATAGCCGCCAAAGAAGACCTTGCCGAAGAGGGGCGGTTGATACTGGGAGAAAGAGCCAGCCGTGGTGATGCGGCTGATACTGGCGCCGGCTCCCTCAGTGAACCACAGCGCGCCGTCGGGCCCGGCCGCGATGGAAGTGACCGGAACGTTGTAGCCGGAGGGCAGCGGGTAATAACTCACCACGCCAGAGGTGGTGATGCGCCCCACCGCCGAGCCGGCTCCAAACCACAGAGCGCCATCCGGTCCCGCCGTGATTCCGCCCAAGGATTCGTTTGCCGTGACAGTCACTGGGTACACAGTGATCGCACCGCGCGTAGTAATCCGCCCCACATAGTCGTTCTCACTAAACCAAAGCGCGCCATCGGGCCCCACGGTGATCCACTGAGGCTGGCTAACTTCACTGGCTGGATAGGGCACATGAAACATAGTGATCCGGCCGGCAGTGGTAATGCGGCCGATTTGATTGCCGCCGCTGGACTCCTCGCAGAACCAAAGGGCGCCGTCCGGCCCCGCGGTGATTCCCCAGGGAAGGCCGTCGCCGGGAACATGGTACACGCCGGTAATCACGCCGGCCGTGGTCATCCGCCCGATCACACCCTGGCTCCAATTCGTAAACCAAACCGCGCCGTCCGGCCCGCCTGCGATACCAAAATTGCCGCAGCCGAATGGAGGGACGCAATGTGCTACGGAATAGGAGGAAACATCCCCCGCCGTGGTGACTCGGTTGATGTGGCCGTTGATGGGGTCGGTACCCCAGATGGCGCCATCCGGCCCGACGGCGACCGCATATAGCGACGAAACTAGCGGCACGCTTACGGCGTACTCCTGGAACGCGATCTGCTGGGCCGCCGAAAATGCTGGAAAACTCACCAGCAACGCAACTGTAATTCGCACGATCTTTCGCTTCCTCCGGATGTTTGCCATTGTACTGCTGACGATCCCGGCGCGCCACGGATTTCAAACGAGTGCAGAGCTATGCGTACCGTTACTGGCGCCTTCGCTCGGTAGTGGGTCGATTTGGCAGGCGGGTAGCGCGCCAACCGGCTCAACGGAATGTTCACGCCTGCGCGGACGGCGCTTTACCTTGCTGTCCCCGCCGTCCGGAGATACTGTCTTCAATGACAAGCCCCGTCTCATGATCGAAACTCATCTTCCTCACCGCGGCCCAGCCCGCCGGAGCTTGACTTGCTCCAGACGCGCTCCCTGCCTCTGTGCTAGATTTGCGCTCATGCGGATACTCTTCGTTTTCTCTCTGGTCGCATCGTCGGCGCTCGGCGCGAGTTTGCCGGCCGCCCCTCCGGAGCAGGCTGGTTTCTCCAGCGATCGTCTTAACCGGATTAACACCGTCATGCAGGAACATATCTCGACCGGTCGTCTGAACGGCGCTTCCGGCCTCATCGCGCGCAACGGCAAGGTCGTCTTCCGGGAGACTTGGGGTTCCTATAAACCCGACACCATCGTGCGCATGTACTCGATGACCAAAGCCATCACCGGCGTCGCCGCTATGATTCTCTACGAAGAGGGCAAGTTTTCGCTCTCCGATCCCGTATCGAAGTACCTTCCGGAGTTCACCACGATGCGCGTGGCTCAAGAATCGTTTGACGCCGCCGGCCACCGGGCATACTACACCGTTCCCGCCGATCGCCCCATCACCGTCCGCGACCTGTTCCGCCACACCAGCGGCCTCGACTACGACGGACCGAAAGATGAAAACGGCGAGCCGGCCTACAAGAAGCTGGGTGTGACCGGCGGAAACGGGTGGACGCCTTTCGATTTGGGGGAAGCGGTACGCCGTCTGGCTACCGCCCCTTTAAACCACCAGCCTGGCACGACGTTCCACTACGGCTTCTCGATCGACGTGCTGGGCCGTCTCGTGGAGGTCCTCTCCGGCAAGCCGCTCGACCAGTTTTTCGAAGAGCGGATTTTCCGTCCGCTCGGTATGCAGGATACCGCCTTCTTCGTGCCGGAAGATAAATGGAATCGTCTGGCGGTCCTCTACGCTCCCAAGAAGGGCGGCGGCATCGAAATTTCCACGTCCTCCGCGCAGGAGAACTTCAAGCGCAAGCCCACGCTGCTATTGGGCGGTGCAGGTTCGGTATCGACTCTCGACGACTATGCGCGATTCGTCACCATGTTGCTGAACGATGGCGAACTGGAAGGTGTGCGCATCCTCGGCCGCAAGTCGGTCGAACTCATGCGCAGCGACCACCTCGGCACGCTCGCACGCACCGGCGGCATGCCGGCGGAAGGCTACGGTTTCGGCTTGACGTTTGCCGTGAACCTGGGTCCCGGCAAGTCGGCCAACGTCGGCTCGGAGGGCGAATACAATTGGGGAGGCGCGGCAGGAACCAGCTTTTGGATCGATCCCAAGGAACACATGGTCGGCGTCTTCTTGGTCAATGTCCTGCCCAGCAACGAAGTCGTGGCATCTGGCCAGTTCAAGAGGATGGCCTACGATGCTTTGGTGGATTGACTTCCATTTTGCAACCCCAGATGCACACGGGCAACGTGCCGTGCCATCGCTAAAGCATTCGTTGACCCGATACCCTGGTATCGTAACCGCCAGTCCTCTCCAACTCCTTGCGGAATCTTGACTGGCTAAGCGTGTCCAACAGCGCCTGGATCGATGGCAGCTCCAAATGCTGTCGGCGCATTACCAAGTCATATCGCTCGCTGACCAAAGGTATAAAATCAAGGCCGAACAGGCGCGCCGCAGCCCGTGTCGCGATCGCGCAATCGGCTACGCCTGCGTGCACCTGCCATGCTGCGGGCAAATGCCCCGGCGCAAGCTGTTCATAGCCCGCCACGGTCTTCGGATCGACCTTCAGCCGTTTCAAATATGAATCCAGCAACAGACGGCTACCCGAGCCTTCTTCCCGGTTGGCGATCCGGACACCTTTGCGAACGATGTCTTCGATTGCGCGGATTCCATTCGGATTGCCTCTCGCGGTAACGATGCCCTCCTCCCAAACGGCAAATGAAATCACGGCAACCGTATTCTTCGGAAAGATCCGGCCGATCGCCGGGATATTCGACTCGCCGCTCGCCTCGTCTCTCAGATGCGTGCCGGCAATATGGACGAAGCCCTGCTTCAGGAGCATGAGCGCCTGGGAGCTGTTTCGATGCACGAGGACCGGTTCAATGCCGGTAGATTGCAGGTGGCGAGCGAGCACGGACATGCCCGGATCGCACCCGGCGATGAGGATGCGGCTCCCAAAATCGCCGTCGCGGTCATAGATCTGCACTCTCGTCTTCCGGCGATCAATCGGCGGCTTGCTCGTCACAATCGCATCGTAGGCCGGGAGGAACCGGTGTACCGGCGATAGAACTGACGCCACGAGGCGTTCGTCCACGCGGCATAACTGAACGGGCTGGCCCGGCGACGGCGGGTCCGAACCCGGCAGAAGCGACGTGGCCGGAGAGAAAGTCCGGCGCCGGGGAACTTTCCCGTAACGTGAACAGGTCCTCCACCCCGGCCTGGAGCGCCCGCGCCAATCGCAGCGCTACTGCCGTATTGGGAACGTAGCTTCCCGCCTCTATGGCATAGAGCGTCTGGCGCCCGATACCCACGGCCGTGGCCAGGCCAGCCACGGACAATCCTCGCTTTTGCCGGAGAGACGCCAAGTTGTTTTCAATAGTCCTCGCTGACGACGATACCGGGAGCCCGCCGACCCTGCGGCGATCTGACGATTGAGGACCCACAACCCCGAGTATATCGTTTACCGAATCGTCCCGGAATGCGGTAGTATTTTTTAAAGGACTATTGACTTTTAAAAGAGACAACATGACGATCCCTCGCAAGCTGCGCTCGCAGATCCTCTTCCGGTACGGGAGGCCATGGAAAAGTTTGACGCGCGCCGGCCACGTTCCAACGGCTGCCTCACTGCCGCCGGCCCAACGCTTCTTGCTGCTTTTGTGGCTTGCGATGGGGGCGTTCCCGGCGTGGGCCCAAACGGGAGCGAGCCTCTCCGGCGTGGCGACGGACCAAACCGGCGCAGCCCTCCCCGATGTCGCCGTGACCATCAAGAACGTCGACACAGGCGCAACGCGCACCATCGCAACCGGCGGCGGGGGGCACTTTCAGGCGTCCGGCCTGCCTCCGGGACGCTTCGACATTCGCGCGGCAAAACAAGGGTTCGCCGATGAAACGCGCACGGGAATCGGCCTGGCGGCTGGCCAGGACGCCACGGTCGACATTAAGATGCAGCGGAGCACCCCGACGCCTGCGCGAGCGGCCACGAGTTCGCCACCACCGATTGCACGCTGACCTGGCACGGCATCACGCTGTACGGTGCGTATGACGTCGGCGTCGGATGGGTCAGCCACGGCTTACCGGAAAACGCCACTAACTATGAAGGCGAATCCCTGGTGAACCGAAACGGCAATCATTCCCGATTCCTCATCGCACCGAACAACCTGCAGCAGACCAGTCTGGGCATCCGGGGCAAGGAAGAGTTTCTGCCTGGCTGGTTCGTTGTGTTCAACGCTTCAAGTGGCATCAATCCGCAGTCCGGCCAGTTCGCCAACGCGTCAGCCACCGACATCGGCAACAACGGCCTTCCCAGGAGCAGCTATTCGGAAGCCATCGACGGCGCGCGCGCGGGCCAACCCTTCAATGACGAATTCTATGCCGGTATCTCGTCCGCGTCTCTCGGCACGCTGACCTTCGGCCGTCAGCGCTCTCTCGGTACCGATGCGATGCTCGTTTACGATCCGGCCGGCGGCAGCTATGCCTTTTCGTACATCGGCTATAACGGCACTATGGCCGGCGGCGGCGACACCGAGGACTCCCGTTGGGACGACGCCCTGAAGTATCGCCTCGCCTATGGCCCGGTTCATTTCGGCGCGATGTATAAATTCGCCGATGGTTCCGGCGGCTGCTACTCGGCCTCCGCAACCTGGACTGCCGCCACCTGTACGCCGGAATCGGCGCATAACACCGCCTATGGATTCGACCTCGGCGGAGGCTCCGGCAAGTTCTCCGCCGACGTCGTCTACCAACGTTATAACGATGCGATCAGCGTATTGAACCCTTTGCTGGGGCCTCAGAGTCCGACGCAGTCATTTCAGTCGACCACCGACAGCATCAATACAAACCCCATCAACGGGTCCAATCTGATTGGAACGGCCAATACCGTATATGGCATCGTCACCGACAACCGCGCCATTATGTTCGCTGCCAAGTATGCGTGGGACCCGTTCAAGTTGTTTGCCGGCTACAATACATTCGGCAGGATAACCCGTCGAACCCGTTGGGCGTCGGCGCCCTGGACCAGGGCGGTTATCTCATGAGCGGCGTCGAAGACAACAATCTTGATTCTCCCAAGCACGTGCAGATCTGGTGGACGGGCTTGAAATACGCCATCGACAGCAAAACCGACATCACTTTGTCCTGGTATCATCAACTGCAGAACGACTTCCGCGTTCCGACGACCTGCTCGCTCGAAGCCGGTTTCCGCGCATCCTGCGCGGGCACCCTCAACGAGTTGTCGCTTTATGCGGATCGTCACTTCACCAAGCGTTTCGACGCTTTTGCCGGAATTGCGTATTCCTACGTGGCCGGCGGTCTAGGAGCCTGTCCGAAAAATACTGTGCGGCCTATCTGAATCCGCACCTTTGCGTAGCACGAATTTTTCGTGGCAAGCCGGGTTCCAAGCGGGGCAGCGCCAAAATCGCTGCAGGACCCCCCGGAC
>Ga0302324_100012024_pt1 | contig 17703 bp, 15 predicted proteins | sample Palsa_T0_1_FD_201949 | JGI IMG/M metagenome (GOLD analysis project Ga0302324, IMG submission 201949) | Peat permafrost microbial communities from Stordalen Mire near Abisko, Sweden - Palsa_T0_1 | ecosystem: Environmental > Terrestrial > Soil > Palsa > Peat permafrost | place: Sweden: Abisko... | reverse complement strand
TCCTTTCGAACCGCTTCCTCGAAATATGTTTTCGCCGTATTCAAGGACTGCGCCATTCCGAATTGATTCCATAGGTGATAACGTCCCTTGCTGTATGCGTCGTAGGCTTCTGGATTAACCGGATGCGCCGCATTAAAGTTAGCCTGCTGCCGGGGTGTTATCTGGGCTCGGACTTGCAGCGCGATGGCCTGCGCCACCTCGCTTTGCAAGTTCATAACGTTCCCAAGATCACGCTCATACGATTCTGCCCAAAGATGCTTATCGCTAGGTCCGTAAAGGAGCTGCGCTGTAATGCGCACGCGCTGGCCGGAACGCATCACCGAGCCTTCAATGATGCCGTCCACGTTCAGTTCGCGGGCAATTTCCGGCAAGCTCTTTCGTGTGCCCTTATAGCGCATCACCGACGTTCGGGAGATCACACGCACGCCGCCCATCTTCGCCAGGTCTGTAATCAGCTCATCCGTCATGCCATCGACGAAATATTCCTGCGCGGGATCCCCGGAAAAATTATCGAGCGGCAGTACTGCAAGGGAACGCACGACGGGCACGGCAGCGGCGCGATGCGAAAGCGTAAGGAAGATTAAAACTGCTGCCATCGCAGCAGTCGTCAGCAATAACAAAGCAGGGATGAAAATAGAGCGGGGCTCGCTTCGAACCGGAGCGACCCCTGCTACTCTGGACGCCTCGGTGGGCGTTGAAGGCCGAGGATCCTCGCTGCCAATTCTCTCGACCGTGCCGATAAATCTGTATCCCCGGCGAGGCAGCGTCTCGATGTAGTGGGGAGTTCCTGCGGAGTCTCCCAGGGTTTCGCGAAGGCGAGCGATGGCGTTGTGCAGGCTATGATCGAAATCGACGAAGGTTTCAGCGGGCCAGACCTGCGCTCGAAGTTCTTCGCGGGTCACCAGTTCGCCCGGGCTGTTCAACAATGCGGCGAGTACTTGTATCGGTTGGCCTTGCAGGCGGAGCTTAATGCCATGCTTGCGCAGTTCGGCGGCTCGCACATCCAGCTCAAAACCATCAAAACGCAAGAGACGCGAGGCTGGAGCCGCTACCGACATACAAATTCCGCCATGGGCAACTAAGGCTACCACACTCCCAGGACTTGCGGCTTCGCTTCGAAGGCCGCTAAGTTGCTGTTCCCACGCAGGTTATCGGATGGAGGAAATTTTGGGGAATGAAGGAGGGGGAAAGGATTGCTGGCGCTTGCGCTTCGATGCAAGATCGGCCCCGTCGGTCCGCCGCAGATTCCGCCGCACATAAAGATCGCGGCTGACAATTCTAACGATAAATGAATAGAAGGAAAACTATGATGCCGATCTCCCAGTCCCGTAAGAACCAGTCCGTTCAGAACTGTTCCATTCAAAACCAGCCCATTCAGAAATCAAGCTTTCGAACTTTGAGTATGGCTTTGCTCAGCAGCCTGCTCATGGCCACGCCACTGCTCAGCGCCCAGAAGACAGCGCACCACGCGACCGCCAGTCAAGACCCGGCGGGGTCCCAGCTCGTGCAGGCGGTTCGGGAAGGAACGAAAAAGTACATCGACGTCAACGAGGCCACTGCAGCTGGATACGGACCATTTCTCGGCTGCGTCGCCGGAACTGACCATGGGGCCATGGGTGTGCACTATGTGAACGGGACCGCGCTCAAAGATCTTACCCTCGATCCGGCGCAGCCGCAGGCTCTTATTTACGAGCCCTTTGAAGGCAAGATGAGGTTGGTGGGAGTCGAGTTCATCATTGACTCGGCGAGCTGGCTTGCGGCCGCTGGCAATCCCAACGCTCCTCCACCGGTGCTCGACGGGCACGTTTTCAACTTCGTGGCCGCCCCGAATCGGTTCAACATCAATTCGTTCTACGAGCTCCACGTCTGGGCCTGGCGCGACAACCCGCAGGGCGCGTTCGTCGATTGGAACAATCATGTAACCTGCAGCGCTGAGTAATAGCGGGGTAAGAGGAACGGGGTAAGACGAACAGGTAAACGAACTAGACAATCCTTGCGCTCGAAGACTGGGTGCCCATCCTTGCGCTCCTTGCAGAGGGTGGGCACCCCATTTTGTGGGATTCTGAACCCTTTTCCCTGGTCTTCGCTCGACGGACGAGTACATTCCATTCTCTCCCCTGCTTTCATGGGTGGGGTTTTGCTCCGATTGGTATAAAGTATTTACCCTAGTCAATAACCCTATGTAGTCGAGTAATCTCCCTTGGTCTCCTGTTATGAGAGTGTTGGCGTATGTCCGGGCGTAGCGCTGCAGAGTTGCGCAAGGAGCTAACTCGCCTCATGGAGGAGCAATTGGAAAACTTGAAGGACCAGACTTTTCTCGGAGTTAGCGCCGAAGCGCTGCGCCGGCAGGAGGAGCAACTCAAGCGCATCCGCGAAGTGTCGGCCGATTTTCTGGAAGCTTTGAAGCGAGAAACCAAATAAGCTGCGGATTCATCCAATGCCGCGACTTAAAGACCAAAGGGGCGGTTGAAAAGACTCAAAAACTGGATTTAAGGAGAACGATTATGACAGACAAACCCAGTGTGACCCTGCCGGGAAAAGTCGAGCGCATCATCCCAGCTCCCACTCCGAGACAAGCGGAAAAAGCGCAGATCGCTGTAGAAGGAGCGGACACGCTGTATCGCGAAATCCGCATTGAAAACACCCTGACCGACGAAAACGGCCAGCAGGTGCGTCTGAAGCGCGGCGCCGAAGTCGAGGTCACCATTGAAGCCGACAAGACAGCGACCGCACCTGTCGGCGCGGCCTGAAACGCAGAGGCACCAGGGACGGTCGTGTTTAGTGTCGGCGGTTAGTCTGCCAGCGTAAAGTTAACCGTCACGGTCGTTTCTACCTCGATCGGATCGCCGTTCAACAGGTAAGGCCGATATTTCCATTGCTTCACAGCCTCAATGGCGGCCGGCGCCAGCACGGGGTCGCCACTGATCAACTGAAGATTGGCCACATTGCCGTCCTTGTCGATCTTCGCTTGCAGCCGGACTGCTCCCTGAATGCGCTGAGCCTTGGCGTCGTCCGGATATTCGGGCTGGACCTTGCTGACGACGAGAGCTGACATCACGCCCTGCGACACGCGAATTCGCTGCGGAGTGCCTAACGCTGGATTCGCAGCTGCACCGCCCACAGCGCCTTCTTCCGGCGCGCTCCCGGCCAGGGTGAAGTTCACGGTCACGTTGGTTTCCACGGCGATCGGCTCGCCGTTCAGCAGATAGGGGTTGTACTTCCATTGCTTCACTGCTTCGATCGCCGCCGGCCCGAGCATGGGATGTCCGCTGACCAACTGCAGGCTCTGCACGGCCCCGGTTTTGTCGATCCAAGCCTTGAGAACGACGGTGCCCTGAATGCGCGCCTGCCGGGCCACCTCTGGATAGGTTGGCGGGACCTTCTTGATGATCTGAGCCGACATTACTTTCTGATCGACTCTTACCACTCCCGGAGTCAATTGAGCCGCGGCCACTGAGCTAAGGGTTAAGGCAAGAGTCGCCGCCGCGAAAAGCGTTGCCAGCTGATATCGTTTCATCGCGAACCTCCAGTTTAATTTTTCAGAAACCGAGACATGAGGCCGAATTCAAAACGGGGCCCGTTTATCGTTTGCGGCGGACGGCTGCCCTGCCAGATTGCTCGATGATTATCCTAGGTACGGAGTTAGACGCCGCGCCTCCACGATTTGTTCCCCGATAACCCTGAAGCTGACCCTGAATTTGAATTTCGTCGCGTCCTTTGCGGCCTTTACTTTGCGTCCTTTGCGGTCAAAGTCTGTTGGTTTTGCCCCTGAGAGAAACAGCGCTAATGCCCCAAAGATCGCAGCAGACCCCCGCAATTTCGCGAAGAAATTCACAGGGGAGTCACCACTCCCTTTTCATCCGGGCTGCATCGAACCTGCAAAATATCGTAAGCTATGGTCTTCCAGTTGATTTGGGAGCAATTTCGGGAGCAATCAGGAGGCTCGGTTGCGCTGCCCTCGTTGCGGTAACGAAAATCCGGCGACCAACCGCTTTTGCGGCATGTGCGGAGCCACGTTGCTTCCGGCGCAGCCAACGACGCCGCTGCCCGCAGTCCCGGCGCAAACGGCGCCACTAGCGGCGGTAGCGCCGTCGTCATCGGCAGCGCCGTCGCCGTCGTCATCGGCTTCACCGTCATCTTCGTCGTCATCGCCAACAACATCTTCGGTGACTGCGCCGTTAATTTTTTCCCGGCCAGTCTCTCCCGCGGCAACACGGCAGGCAACGCCGGCGCCAATAAGCCGAGAGCGAATTACCGACGAGCGCCCCGCGATCAGTGGTCCGTCGATCAGTGGTCCGTCGATCAGTGGCCCCGCGATCAGCGGCCCGTCGTTTCTTGGATTGAACGATCCCGCGCCGCGCACGCGCCCCAGCCAGCGAGGAGATTCTGGCGGGACCGACTCATCGTCCACCTCCAGCAATCTCGATTACCTGCTCGAAGATGACGAAGAACCGAAGCGCGGCGGCGCCTGGAAGTATGTTCTGATAACAGTGGCGCTGGCGCTGGCCGCGGGCCTGGGATATTTGCGCTGGAAAGATCAGGGTCTGAGCTGGCTAACTTCCAGTGCCAGTAAACCTGCCGCGGCGACTCCTGGCTCCGACGCCTCAGACTCAAATACGAGTGCACCACCAGCGAACTCGCCTTCCGGCACGTCGTCGTCCAGCCCGTCGGCAGGTCCGTCAAACTCGGAGCCTGCGCCATCCCCTTCCCAACCCGCAGACTCGGCATCCTCTTCGGCGAGTCCGCCGGCGAATGCCGGGTCGAATGCGGGTGCTCCGCCGGCCACGCCGGCCAGCGACAGCGCGACTACGAATGCCGCCGACGGAACACCGACTGCGAGCAAAAACTCAGACGCAGCGCCGGCTGCAACTCCGGCTCCGCGACCGGCCAAGCCCAGACCAGTGCCCGAGGAAGTCCCGGCGAAGCCCAGCCCGGCGCGAGCTGCCGACCCGGTCGGCGAGGCGCAGAAATATATCTACGGAAAAGGAGTGCGCCAGGACTGCGAGCGGGGCCTGCACTTGCTGAAGCCAGCAGCCGATCATGCTAACCCTAAAGCCATGATCGAGATGGGCGCGCTCTATTCCGCGGGATTGTGCACGCCGCGCGATCTTCCTACGGCCTATCGCTGGTTCGCTCTGGCCTTGCGCAAAGAGCCCGACAACGCTTCGGTGCAAACTGACCTGAGGAAACTCTGGGGCGAGATGACGCAACCAGAGCGTCAACTGGCCATCCGGCTGAGCCAGTGATCCACGATTCCGGTAATCGAGGATTCGAACGGTGACGTTGCATCGATGATGCAGGCTTGGAAGGGCGCGGCTTTCAGCCGCAGCAATCAAATCGAAATTGCTTGGTCACTTAAATCGGGTCCCGGCTAGACAGTTTGCTGAAGAAACTCGCCTCTCCGACGGCAGCATTCCCCAGCGCTTGAAGCCGAGATCGAATTTGCGGGACTTACGGCACGGCTGGAAGCCGCGCCCTTTCAAAACGCTCTTTTTTAAGAACAATCTCGAACTGACCACAACCGGATTGAGGAACAGGCTTCTTGACTGGTAACCCATTGATTTGGTTACCATAGGGCGGACGCAGCGCATTACCGGTCCAATCCGCCAGGCCCACTCAGCACGTATTTCTGACAAGGAAGAGACAGGACGCATTTGTCGAGCTCCGAACGACAAGCAAATTCGCCCGACCTGGCCACCGTAACGGCTATGAAGTCGGGCGACCAGAGCGCCATGGCGGAGCTCTATGATCGCTATTCTTCCGTAGTTTACGCAGTGGCCCTGCGCGTATTGGGCGATACCGGGGCGGCAGAGGACGTCTTACAGGAAGTGTTTCTTCAGCTGTGGCGTAACCCTGGGGCGTTTGACGCTGCGCGTGGAAGCCTGGGGGCTTGGCTGGCGGTCATTACCAGAAATCGCGCGATTGACGCGCTTCGGCGCCGGCGGCCCGAGACCGACATTGAAGATGTAATCGTATCAGTGGCGCCGGACCTGGCGGGCGACGCAGATCGATCGCGTGCCGCCGAGAAAGTGCGTGGAGTTTTGGGATCGATGCCGGCGCCGCAGCGCAGCGCGCTCGAAATGGCTTACTTTGAGGGGCTCAGCCATTCCGAAATCGCGAGTAAAACAGGCGAGCCTCTGGGCACGATCAAGACCAGAATTCGCGCCGGACTGATGTCGCTGCGCAAAGCTTTTCAGGGCACGTGAGTACTAAGTTTCCGGGTGCCCCATTTCTCGCATCTTTTGCGGGAACTGGGGACTGTAGAAGTGGGACTAGAGGAATGTGACTGAGCAGTTAGTTTGTTTCAGTTTGTTTTAGAAACATGAACGAACACGAACAATTCGCCGAGGATCTCGCCCTCTACGCGCTGAATGCGCTGACGGGAGAGGAGCGCGCCAGCCTCGAAACTCATCTCGCGACCTGCAACTCGTGCCGGATCGAGCTTGAGCAACTGCGGGGCGACGGGGCTTTGCTGGCGCTCTCGACTTTAGGTCCGAGACCGCCGGCGCGAGCACGGCAGAGATTGCTGGACGCGGTGGCGAAGGAAAGCACTGCGTTGTCCACTTCCCGCACCCAGAACGTGCGCGAAATCGGGTTCCCGGCGTCCGCTCCGCGGCGATCGTGGTGGGGAGCGTTGGGCTGGGCCGCGGCCGCAGCGGTGATTGTGTTCGCCGCATCGTTGTGGAAAGAAAACTCTGCGTTGAAGAGCGATCTCGCAACCTGGCGCAACGTAGCCAGCCAGCGCGAGTTGGAGTTGGAAAATGTGCAGAAAATCGCCAGCGCGATCACCGACCCTGAAGTGCAACATTTCACAGTGGTGGCGTTAAAGACTCCGCCGCAGCCTCAAGGCAAGGCATTCTATCTTCGCAACCGGAGCAATCTGGTTTTCGTGGCCAACAATATGCCTGTGCTGCCGCCGCAGAAGGCTTACGAACTGTGGCTGATTCCGGCCACGGGCGCGCCCATTCCGGCGGGCGTCTTCAAGCCGGACGCGCACGGGAGCGCCACGGTGGTGAATCCTCCGCTGCCCGCGGGCACTGAGGCCAAGGCATTCGCCATCACGGTGGAGAATGAATCCGGCGCCACGTCACCCACGATGCCGATCGTCATGATGGGGACGGGCGAGTAGAAGCTGACTGCTCCAACATCTGCTGAGCGTTGGCAAGCATCTAAGATTGCAAAGTGAATTCTTACTTTATTTTTAAGATTTTTATTTCGAGAACCCTGATTTCTAAAATCCTGACTTTTAGAATCCTGCTCACTTCAGCGGCAGCGTGCGGATTGCTTATCCTGTCTCCCCGGTCGCTCGCCGAACCCTGCCCTGCGCCCCAAGCTACTTCCACTGCTTCGCCAGCTCGCATCTCAGCCCGCACTCCGGGAACACACGCCAAAACCCAGGGCATTGTTAATTTTGGCGAGGTGACTCCCAACCTCTATCGTGGCGGGCTGCCGAGCCCTGCCGGGTTGCAATCGCTGAAGAAGCTTGGAGTCAGCGTCGTGGTGGATATGCGCGGCAGCGCCAACAAGATCGAAGAAACAACTGTGACCGGCCTGGGCATGCAATACATTTCCATCCCATCGCACTGTCCTTTCCCCAGCGACAAGCCCTGGGCGCGGTTTCTAAGCGTGATGCAAGAGAATGCGGGGAAGAAAGTTTTCGTGCACTGCCGACTCGGCGATGATCGTACGGGCATGGCCGTCGCCGCGTATCGCATGGCCGAGCAAGGCTGGTCGCCCGAGCAGGCCATGAACGAGATGCGAGCTTTCGGATTCACCGGCGTGCACCACGCCATCTGCATGGGAATGGCGCATTACGAACAGACGTTTCCGAAGCACTTGAAAACCAGGGCCGCGTTTAGAAATTTGGGACCTGGGAACGAAACGTCAAAGTAATTTTTCTGCAGGGTGGAGGGTGGCCCATCGTTTCCGCGTTCTTTGCAGCGTACTTCTGGACAGGGTCGGAATTGGAGGTGTACGCACAACTTTAGGAGGATGCCATTTATGGGGTCTTGCGCGGCTGGCTTGATTTTACGCCGCTGTTCAGCGGGATGTCTGACTCCTGAGTGGTGAAACTCAGGTCGCTCGACCAGCAGTCGGCAGCGAGCTTCCATTCTCCGTTGCTCTGGCGGGCGCATACCCACAAATATTTGCCGCGCTCTTCGCGGCGCTTGCCGGTCGCGCCCGGCACCAGAGCTTTGCAGCGGCCGGCTTCGTAAGCCAGCTCGCCGGCGATTTCCACGCGCAGGGGTTCGACTTCGACTTCTCCCAGACCGGCGTCGAGCGCGCCGAAGAAAAATTCGCGTACTGCAGCGGCACCGCGCACGGGCGGATAGTTCGAGCGCAACACCAGTGCGTCGGCGACATAGAGCTCGAGGAGATCATCGAGATGCTTGGTGTTGCAGGCCAGCACCCATTCCTGGGTGATGCGGCGGACGGCAGCCTCGGCGCGGCTCATATCGCCTCGCAGCGCGGCGGTCGGACGCATCCTTTCAATCTCACGCGCGGAGTCTGCGCCGGAGCGCGGGACCATTCCCGGCCCCATCATGGCTGAGCCTCCCATGGGCGAGCCCATGCCATCCTGAGCGCCAGGAAAATAGTGATGATGATAATGGTGATGGTAGTGGTGAGTCTCGGGAGCGCCGCTGCGATTGGGTCCTGGCTCGCGCTCAGGTTCCGGGAAGTGCTGCGGAGGCGCCGCCAGGGCGCGAGACGGACGCTCTTCGCCGGCGAATTCGGCATCGGATTGGGCTTCGACTGCGGCCCCACACATGCCACAGAATTTGTTGCCGCCGCGATTGCGGTAACCGCAGGCGGGACAGACGCCAACGACAGACGCTCCAATGGAATGGGGCTCGGTCAGACCGCGGGCCAGGTCATGCGCCAGGTCGGTGGCAGCGTCTTCCGCGTCGGCTTCGGCGGCCAGGCGTTGCGCGGCCTCGAGCGCGGCGGCGATGGCATCGGGCGTGGGCGGGTTCATCACCGGTGACAGGCGTCGGTAAAGTGCGTCCATCTCGCTGGCGGAGTTTGATTCGGCGCTCGAACGGCGCGGCCTTTTGTCTTTGTCTTTATCCACGAAATCGATCCACAGAAACGTTTGCCGGACGTGCAGAGGATTGCGCTTGCGCGTCGAATTTCTTACCCGGTCTGCGTCGCGGCCGCTCTTTCGCCCCTTCGGGGCTGGTCCATTTTCTGCCCGGCTCTCCGACGGCTTACGCCGTGGGCTATATTCTCACGCCGCTTCGCGGCTGCATTACCGGAGAGGTTGCGCTGCGGCGCATTCGCAAGAATCCAACCTCACGACACATTCTAGACCAGGTTCTCACTAGCGGGCGGAAAACTCGATCTTGCCTTCAGTCTCGGTCGGGACGCCATTGCAGGTAGCGGGACGGTAGCGCCAGGTACGCACGGTTTGAAGGATGTGCCGGTCGCCGGCAATGCCGGCGCTTTCCAGAATGAGGGGACTGTGAACGTGCCCGTCGGTTCCGATGATGAAGCTAACTTTTATTTTGCGTTGCCCGGCCGGAGTAAAAAGCGGGGCTGGCGTGGTCAGGGCCTCGGGTGGCTGAACGTCTTCGCAGGCAGGGGCGGAGCTGATGTGGGGAACGTCGGCGAACTGGGAGGCGCGCCGGATCGAGGTCGAGAGCAGGCGTTCGCGGTCGGCGAGTGAGGTCGAATGAAGGTTGGGCGCGGGCGTATCAACCGCGATTGCGGCAACTGACAGCGTCAGTGTGAGGACTATGGGCCAGATCGGACGGAGCATTTTTCTCGAATTCCCCTACGGGTTAGAGGCAACTCTGAGACCATTGAGCGATCCTGACAACATATCTTAGTTTCAATTAGTTACACGGAACATTTTAGGCACTGGGATAGGTTGGAGTGAAAGGGATTGCAGCTTGGGGCGGGTACATTGCGGGTTCCAGCGACGAACAAGACCTGGCTAGCGCCCGGCTGATGTAGCCCTTCGGCTACGGTCTATCAATCCCCATTAAAGTGCATTTTGCTGGCCCGAGTTGGGGGTGTCGAGCTTCGCTCCATGGACAGCCGGGGGCGGCTGTCCCCCACATCTTTACGCGGACTTCCGCATGGTCAAGAGGGTGATTTCGGGGGGGCAGTTCAGGCGGACGGGGACTCCGATTGTACCCAGGCCGCGGTTGGTATAGAGCGTGAGCGGGCCGACTCTATACTGTCCGGCGATGTATTTTCTGGCCAGTTCAGGGAGATACAGGGGGCGCAGGAAAGGAAGGCGGACCTGACCTCCGTGCGAATGCCCGGAAAGCTGGAGGTCAACGGCTTGAGTGTGACCCGCGACATAGTCTGCGTAGTCCGGCTCGTGGGCCAGAAGGATGGTGGCTTCGCTGTTGGGCACCGGCTGCAGCGCGGTTTCAAGCCGGGCGGTACCGGCCAGGACGTCGCCGACCCCAGTCAGCCAGAAACGCGCGCCGTCGCGTTCAATGGGGATGGATCGGTTCTCCAGCACGGGGATGCCCTGCGCATGGAGGGCGCCGGCAACTCTTACGGGATCGCTGAAGCAGTCGTGGTTGCCGAGCACGGCCCAGAGTCCGTGAGGTGCTTTCAGTTGGCCGAGCAATTGGGCGCAGGGCTCGGCCAGGGCCGCGGCCGCGGCGTCGCTCTTGCTCAGCATGTTCATGGAAACGAAGTCGCCGGTGAGCGCGATCAGGTCGGGACGCAGAGCGTTGACCATGCCGATTGCGGCGTTCAGGGGATGGACGGAGAAGTGGCGGTCATAGTGGAAGTCGCTGAGCAGCGCGATGGTGAATCCGTCAAGCCGGTAGGGCCAGCGCCGCAAGGCCATATCCACGCGAACCACTTGCGGATGATTCGGTTCCAGCACGGTGGAATCGATGACCAGCGCGCCCACTCCCGCGGTGGCGGCGAAACCTAGAAACGCTCGTCGACTGAGCGGAGAGGAAGATGTCGGCTTGGGGGACGTAACGATATCGGTTTGAACAGGCACTCTTTAGGATATCAGTGATGACGGCGGCGCGCAGGAGAGGATGCAGGATGGGAACCCATTGGTAATCCGTAAAGGGAAATCGAGAGGGCAGACTGAACTTTGCGCGACTGAGAGGCAGGGATGATTCTTAGCTTGAGAGAACCGGGACCTGCGGCTTAAGCACACTCGTGCTGCGCACGAGGGACAGCCGGGGGCGGCTGTCCCTACATCCTTGTTTTCTCATCCTTTAGGTTTCCACAGTTTCTCGGTCTTCTGCTTCAATTTTATTTTCCGACTTCCCATTCTGCGTTAGAAGTTGAAGGTGGCTTGCAGTTCGATGCGGCGGTTGGAGGAGCTGCCTTGCGAGAACGGGCCTCCGGCCAACGAATTGGGCTGGTCAAAGAATCTTGAACCCAGAACGGCGTTGGGGTTGGAGACGTTCACGTTGTTAAAGGCGTTGCGCACTCCTACACCCATCACCAGGTTGTAACGGCGGTCCGAGTTGGACGACGTGTTGAAGCCGCCGCCACCTCCGCCGAATAGGGGACCACGCGGACCACCGCCGCCGCGACCGCCACCACCTCCGGGAGGGCCTCCACCCTGGTTCTGATTCTTAGCAGCCTTTATTTTGGGACCGATTCCGAAGGTCTTAGTCAGGCGGAAGTTCATGACGAAATGGTTGGGTCCCGTCTCTGAATTGATTGGAATAGTTTTTCCGGCGCCGGAAGCATCGAAGGTTCCAAGCGGCGTGCAATAGATGGTCGAACCCTGGCTCGGGTTCACGCTGGTGGGGCAAGTCGCCGTTGAGACCAGGCTGGGACGATCGTTGTAAATCTGGTCTCCGTTGATGTCGAGTGGCGAGGTGATGGTAAAGGGCGAACCTGAACTGATCACCATGAATGGACTCAATCGCATTAAGTAAGGCAGGGCGATGCTGCCGCCGAGAAAGACGCGATTCCTCACATCGAACGAACCGCGGCCGTAGTCCTGGCTGATGTTGTAGGAGTTCGAAGCAAAGCCGGTAATGCCCGAAGTATCGCTGTTGGCATATCCGAAGGTATAGAAGCCGAACATCTGGACTTTGGTGCCGACGCGAACGTTGCCGTTGAGGATCAACTGGTTTTGTTTGAAGTTGCCTTCCGAGACATATTGGTAGCCGACTGCTCCGGTGGGGCTGGGGCACGACGGATAGCAGGAAGTTCCGGGATAGGGGGCATTGCGATTGATGGTGAGGAACTGGTCGAAGCCGCGCGAATTCAGGTAAGTGGCGGAAACGGTGGCGGACTTGGTGACCTGGCGCTCCACACTTACAGCTCCTTGCGCGGTATAAGGCGCGTGCAGACTGGGGCTGATCGTATACGTGTTGGAAGTGCTTGAAGTGGGCGAACCGCAGTTGGCGAAACTATTCACCGGGACATCGACGCCCGGAAAGCAGGTGGGATTGTTGATGATGAACTGCTGTTGCACGACGCCGTTGAGGCGCGCCGCCTGCAGAATGTAGGAAGTTTGAAAGCGGTCGTAGAAGATGCCGTAGCCGCCGCGAATCACTACTTTGGGAGGAGAACTTCTCCCGCCTACGCCCCACGCAAAGCCGAGACGCGGGGCGATGTCGCCTTTATCGCGAATGGCATTTTGGGTCTCGAAACGAAGGCCGGTGCTCAGGGTGATATTGGAGCGAATGCGCCAGTCATCCTGAACATAAAGGCCGGCATCGACATAGTTGATGGTTGAGGTCGGAGTGCCGGTAGTGTAAGTCAATGAAGTGGCGTAGGGAATACCGCCGCTGGCCAGAGCCTGTTCCGCGCTTAAGAAGGAAAACGGGCACGCCGGGTTTCCGCCGAGATTGCTGCAATTCGCCAACGTATCATTGGAGGAATTGAGCGACGAGAAGGTGAACGAGCCGTTGAATCCGGCGGTCGAAAAATTCGTATCGTGCGTGGCGCGCAAGCGGCCGCCAAACTTGGTGATGTGAGTTCCGTGCACCACCGAGGTATAGTTCTGCAGTTCATAGTTGTTCTGGCGGTCGTTGAGATTATCCGACGCATTGCCGCCACCAGTGAAATTGCTGAACACGTTTACGGTTGGATTGGAATCCCCCGGGTTCTGCTGGGTGTCGTCGCGGATAAACTGGAAGCGGGTCTCGTTAATGATCTTCGATCCAATCACCTGGGTATCGCTGAGCTGAAACGTGTGTTCGATGGTAGTGGAGTGGTAAGCCTGCGACGGAAGGTCGAACTGGCCGACGCCGTTGTTGGTCTCGGTGTCGCGATTGTACTGGTAACGCCCGGTCAGAGTGTTGTTCTTCGAAACTGCCCAGTCGATGCGCGGAGTGAGGTTGGTGCGCTGGCGAGGAGCTGGAATCGACTCGGCTAAAGACGTCTCGTCCAATGAAGGATCGAGGACCAGCGCGTCGATGGCGGCGAGTTCGTTGATGTTGCGGCGGTCGATGCCGACATAAAAGGACGCCTTCTTGCCGATTGGTCCGCCAATGTTGCCGTTGTATTGGACCGTATCGTAGGCCGGCTCCGATCCGGCGAAAGGATTCGGCGAGTTGAAGGCGGAGTCGTTGCCGATCACGAAGAACGATCCGTGATAACTGTCGGTGCCGGGCTTGGTGAAAATCTCGATGCGCCCGTAGCCGAGCTTGTCATACTCGGCGGAAAAGGGGTTCTGGTTGATGCGGATTTCGCGAATCGACGACTTGGGGGGAAGCTGGCCGGCGGTAAATCCGTCGACATACATCTGGCCACCGTTGGGTCCGGCGGAGGGCCCAGCGAGCGCCGTCAAGTCAGAGAGCAATTCGTCGGGGTCGTCGGGCAGGGCTTCGAGCTCTTTCCCGGAGATGGTGATCGCGCCGGCGTTGTTCTCCGGGTTGACGTCGACCGTGGGAGCGGTGTCGGAGACCTGAACTTTTTGCTGCTCGACTTCGATTTGCATCGACACGCTGAGGCGGAGCGCTTGCGCTGCGATCACGACGTTGTCGTTCTCATAGAGGCTGAAGCCCTGGGCGACGACCGTCAGAGTATAGGTTCCGGGGGCCAGAGATTTGAATTCATAGGCGCCCTGATCGTTGCTTTGCACCGCAATGGGCGATCCCGTGGCTGGAGTCATGACCACCGTGGCGTTGGGAATGGCGGCCCCGGAAGGGTCGGTGACCTGACCGCGCAGAGCGCCCGTAGGCGCTTGCGGCGGAGCGGTCGTTTGTGCCCACGAGCCACCCAGCGAAAGAATGAGTAAGAAAGACAACAAAGCTGCGACGAAGAAACGCATTTATATCTCAACCTTCACTTTTATTTACAGGTGGAGCAACTGCAATGAATGCCGAATGGGCCATCGTAATAACCAGCTTCGGGGCTGGAGTTTTGCGGAGTTCGTTGGCGGGGCACCTTCCTGGATGCTCTAGCCTTGATGCTTGTGGCTTTGATGCTTCTGGGAGCCAAATTTACTGACTACCGGCGTCGCCGCCGGGACCGCCTCCTAAATTCCAGGGCGCCAGCATCATGGCTTGGCTGCCGCTGGGTGCGGCCTGCAGAATCGGCTCGACTCCGCTGACCAGAGTGATGGCGGTGGGCGCGCTTGACGCCGAACCCTCGGTCGCGACTACCAGCACGGCATCGCCTTTGTGCAGGTCCGCGAGAGTCAGGGCGGGGGTGCGGCTCAAAATTTGCTGGAAGTCGGGCGCACCACCGGAGCGCATGCCGGCTCCCATACCCCCGGCTCCCATACCGCCGGCTCCCGCTCCTCCACTGCCTGGGCTTCCGCTCGCCCGCATCATCCCAGAGGGGGGGCCGTTGCCCGCACCGCTGCCGCCTGGCGGGGAAGCAGATCCGCCGGCCGACGCACCCCCCGCACCGGGCGTTCCCGTAGCACCGCCCTTCAGGCGCGCGGCTATGCGCTGCGCCATTTCGGGCGGCAACCTATGAATCTGCGAATCGGCGGTGATCTTTAATTGCACCGGTTTCTTGCTCAATAAGTCCTGAACGGTGAGAGTGCCGGAGCTTGCATCCGCGATAGTGATCAGGCCAGCGACGTTGCGAAAACTTCCGGTGACAATTTCCTCGGCCGTGATTTCGGAGCCGTCGGGGCTGCGGTCGCCGCGGGCACGCAGCTGATCGCCGGGGTGGATGCCCTGCAGCATACTGGTTTTGGCATCATCGAATTTCACGGAATCGGGAGAGTAGCGGCGGATCACCGTGGTGGGTGAAGTATGGACTGTGATGTCTTTCCTGCCGCCAGCTCCGGTGACAGAAATTGTGACGGTGCTGGCCGCGAGGTTGACGGCGCTGACCAAGCCTCCCAGGCCCCGCTTCTGCCAGTCCTGGCGCTCCTGCTCGTGCTTGGCTTCGAGGTCCGAATGCGGGATGACGATGACCTCGAGAGCCGATATCGACGCGCCGTCCGCAGAGGCCTGTCCGCGCACTCGGACGCGGTCGCCGACCTGCAAATCCGTCAACTGGACGGTCGCGGCATCCTTGAGATCCTTCGCGCCTGGAGCGATCTTCAGAATACGGGCGTTCGCCTGCACCGTAACCGAAATGTCAGCACCGGAATCCGGCGTAAGGGTCAGGGCTGAGCCGTTGATCGCTTTGATGGCCCCAATTCGGCGGGCCACGGCGGCCTGACCGGCATCCTGAGCCTGTAGCGCGGCCGAGGCGAAGGATGCCGGCATGAAGATCTCGCCGACAATCAGGGAAGACAGAACAGCTGCTAGCAACAGCGATGCATTCCTTGCGTTCATATACCCCACTATTAATTTACATGGCTGGAAGCCACGGAAGTCGATGATTTACAAAGTTTTACCCAGCAAAACCAAACATAACAAGAAACAAATCATATGGAAAAGAAAACGTTCCCGGGAAGCAGCCCAAATCGGGCCTTGGGACAAAACGTCAAAGAATTCTCTCGTGAGTGTAACCAGCGGAACCGAGTGCGGCGAGCAGTTCGGCGATGTGGTCGGGACCGCGGGTTTCCATGGTGATGTCGATGGCGGTGTCGCCCAGGTTTACGCCGTGGTAGGCGCGATCGTAGGCGGTCTCGACAATATTGGCGCGATGATCGGCGAGGATTCCGGTGAGGCGGTGCAGGGCGCCGGGATAGTCGGGGAGGTGAACGCGGAGGCGAACCAGGCGTCCGTCTTTGACCAATCCGCGTTCGATGATGCGCGAGAGCAGGGTGACGTCGATGTTGCCGCCGCAGACCAGAACGGCGACTCGCTTGTCGTGAAGTGGAAGTTTTTGGTTGAGGACGGCGGCGATGGCGGCGGCTCCGGCGCCTTCGGCCAGAGTTTTCTCGCGCTCCAGTAACAAAAGAATCGCGTTGGCGATTTCTTCCTCTTCGACTGTAACAATATCGTCGACATATTTTTGCACCAGCGGGAGGGTGCGTTCTCCGGCCCGGCGCACGGCGATGCCGTCTGCGATGGTCTTTGCCGACATCAGCGTGACGGGTTTGCCTTCGGCGACTGCGGCTTTCATCGAAGGAATGCGCGAGGGCTGGACTCCGAAAATCTTTACTGCGGAATTCGTTTCTTTTACAGCGCAGGCAATGCCGCCGATGAGTCCGCCGCCGCCGATGGGCGCGACGATGACCTCGATATCGGGATGCTGTTGCAGTATTTCCAGCCCAAGAGTCCCCTGCCCCGCGATGACGGCGTCGTCATCGAAGGCGTGAATGAGGGTGAGATGGTCGTGATGACTTTGCGCCACGGCCTTGTCGTAAGCCTCGTCGTAATTGGTACCGTGCAGGATGACTTCTGCTCCATACGCACGCGTGGCAGAAACTTTGGTGAGCGGCGTGGGCAAGGGCATCACGATGCGGGCGTGAATCCCGTGCTTTCCGGCGTGATAAGCGACCCCCTGGGCGTGGTTTCCGGCGGAGGCGGCGATTACACCATGAGCGCGTTCGTCTGCGGCTAGCGTGAGCAACTTGTTGAGTGCGCCGCGCTCTTTGAATGCTCCGGTTCGCTGCTGGTTATCGAGCTTCAGGAAAATGGAATTCTGGGTGAGGCCGGAGAATGTTTCCGAATGGGTGCAGGGGGAAATGCGGATGTCAGCGCGGATTCGGCCCAGCGCGGCCTGAATGTCGGAAAGTTGGATCATGAGGGCGGCGCAGCCATCTTACCCGATCCCTCTACCTTGCGCTGTGGTTGCGTGCTCGCGGCGCTATCTGGAAAGCGCGTCGAACTAAAAATCCCACAAAAACGAGACAAAAGAGTAGCCTCTTCGGATGCTATGGGATTTTTACTGGACTTGCGCGAAGTTATTGGCGATGCGTGTGTCAGCAGACGGGAGACGGGACTTTGTGATCGGTCTGGGTATTTCCGTTTGTACCGGAATCGCTGCATTTATTTTGGGCGCTCATGATTGGTTCGAAGCTTCGATAATTGCATGTCTTGGCCTCGCGCTCTGGTTATGGGCAGTAGTTGGTATCCACTTTATTAAGGCTCCTGGGCTTATCCATCTGGAGCCAGAAACGGAGGCCAAAGCCAAAAGCGAAAAGCTAATAACTGGATGGGTTGGGGCGGCGCTAATTGTGTTTTTGGTTTTCCTACCACTTGGGCTAACGTGGTGGTGGTGCTCGGGCCGATCGATTTATAGAGAGCCTAAGGAGTCCCTGCGACACCGAACGACGGCAATCTCAACTGAGGTACGGCGCTACTTGGAAGATCGCACAGCGCATCATCCGCCGTATGCAAATCGCAACAATACCGAGCCGTCGGAAGAGCAAAAGAAACAACTTCAGGCGGATGA
>Ga0302324_100012023_pt1 | contig 17704 bp, 16 predicted proteins | sample Palsa_T0_1_FD_201949 | JGI IMG/M metagenome (GOLD analysis project Ga0302324, IMG submission 201949) | Peat permafrost microbial communities from Stordalen Mire near Abisko, Sweden - Palsa_T0_1 | ecosystem: Environmental > Terrestrial > Soil > Palsa > Peat permafrost | place: Sweden: Abisko... | reverse complement strand
GCGGCACCGCCGCTCGCCTTGGCGACCAAGGTCTCGATGGCATGGCGCCGCATCAGCTGGCGCTCGGCCGCGACCGTGAAGGGGCCGCGCCCGAGCACGATCTCGTGGTCGGCGAGCGGCGGCGCCGCGCGCGGCGGATCGATCATGCGGACCAGGAAAAAATGGTCAGTCAGGCCGGCGAACGGCTCGAGCTCGGCGGCGCCGATGGTCAGGAAGACGCGCCGCCCGGCACGCGGCAGGATCGCGGCGGCGCCGGCGACATCGCCGACCTCGATCCAGCGATCGAGCGGATGGCGGCGCCAGGCCGGGCGGATCAGCATCAGGCGCGGGATCTGCGCCGCCTCGGCGGCTTCGCGCGCATGGCGCGCCATCTGATCGGCGAACGGATGGGTGGCGTCGATCAGCAGGTCGATCGACTGCTGATCGATGAAGCCCTTCAGCCCGGCCGGGCCGCCGAAGCCGCCGATGCGCACCGCGCCGGCCAGCGGACCCGGCTGCTCGGTGCGGCCGGCCAGCGAGGTCGTGACCGCGAGCCGGTCGTCGAACGTCGAGATCGCGGCCTGCGCGAGCGCCGCCGCCTCGGCGGTGCCGCCGAGGATCAGGAGATGATGCGGTTTATGGGGCGGCATGGCCGATCAACCTGCCGGCGCGATCGAAGATCGCGATGTCGACCGCGGTGCCGCCCGACAGGGTCGCGAGCACGACACTGCGCGCCTGCGCGGCGACGCGCGCGGCCAGCGCACCGGCCGCTTCGCCGCTCGCCTGCAGCAGCTCGGCAGCACTGGCGGCCTGGCGCACCGCGTTGTCGGCGCCGAGCTGCACGGCCAGGTCGGCGAGCGCGGCGAGGTCGATCCGGCTGCGCGACGAATGCAGATCGAGATGGCCCTGGGCAAGCTTGGCGAGCTTGCCGAAGCCGCCCGCGACGGTGAGGCACTGCACCGGATGGCGCCGCAGATATTTCAGCAAGGCGCCGACGAAATCGCCCATGTCGATCAGCGCCAGCTCGTCGAGCCGGTGCAGCGCGCGCACCGCCGCCTCCGAGCTCGAGCCGGTGGCGCCGGCGAGATGGAGGAGCCCGGCGGCGCGCGCGACGTCGACGCCGCGATGGATCGAATGGATCCAGGATGCGCACGAGTAGGGCACGACCACGCCGGTCGTGCCGAGGATCGACAGGCCGCCCAAGATGCCGAGCCGCGCGTTCAGCGTCTTCTCGGCGAGCGCGGCGCCGCCCGGCACCGCGATGGTGACCAGCGCGTCGCCGGCGACGCCGAGGCCCTCGGCGGCATCCGCGATCGCCTGGGCGATCATCGCGCGCGGCCCCGGATTGATCGCCGGCTCGCCGACCGCCAAGGCGAGCCCCGGTCGCGTCACCGTGCCGACCCCCTCGCCGGCGCGAAACGCGACGCCGCTGCCGGCCGGCGCCGGCTCGACCTGGGCGAGGATCAACGCGCCGTGGGTAACGTCGGGATCGTCGCCGGCATCCTTGACGATGCCGGCGGTCGCCCGGCCGGGACCGAGTTGCTGCGCGGCGAGCGCGAAGCTCGGCCGCTGGCCACGCGGCAGCCGAATCGTCACGGGGTCGACAAAACTCCCGGTATGCAGCGCCTCGAAGGCGGCGCGCGCCGCGGCAGCGGCGCAGGCGCCGGTGGTCCAGCCCTTGCGCAGCTCGCCGTCCGGTCGTCGCGACATCGCCGGCATCCTACAACCCGTCCAAGACAGGATTATGGCTGCGCGGGCCCGGCTGGCCAGGGATTATTCAGTCGTCGCCGGACGGCGCCGCCCAGCGGGTGAGCGCCTTCGAGAGCGCGCCCTCGGGCGCCTGGTTGTTCTCGAGATAATGATCCATCGCGAGCTGGCCGAGCAGGATCATGGTGTGCTCCTCGGGCTTCTTGCGATGGATCTCGAGCCGCTCGACGAAGGCCTCGGCGCGGTCCTCGGGCGAGCCGATCGCGCGCATCAGCGCCTTCATGACCTTGACGAGATGGGAGTTGTCGCTGACCCCGCTCGAGGTGTCGGTGACGCAGACCTCGGCCGCGCCGAGCAGGAACAAATGCACGCCGAACACGATGTGGGGGTCGCGCAAGGTGCCGTCCGACGCCAGCGCCGCGCGCATGTCCTTGTGGAGCATGCATTCGCGCAGGAAGCGCAGCAGCCGGTTCTCCTGGACCTCGACCACGGCGTCGCCGGGCGCGACCGGCCGCGGCTTGGGCGGCGCCGGCCCGACCGGCGCGGGGATTTCGATCACGGCCGCCGCGGCGGCGGCCGACGCGGTCGGGGGCGACGCAGCCGGCCGCGCCGGCGCCGCGAACAACGCGCCGAGACCGCGCCGCTGGACCCAGATGAGCACACCGAGGCAGCCGATCAGGATCACGCTGAAGAGCCCGGCCTGGAGCGGCCTGGGATCGGCGGTCGCCAGGATCGCGCTCTGCTTCGACAGGCCGATCCAAATCATGGTGGTGGCGGCGGCCGCAAGCGCCAGGCTGCCGAGCACCAGCGCCGGGCCGCGGCGCCACCACGGCCGGCCGCGCCGCGCCGGCGCGGCCGGCTCCGGGGTGGGCGGCTCGATCGGTGGCGGCTCGGCCGGCCTGCCCGCCGGCGCGCGCCGCGTGGGCCGTTCGCGCGCCGGGCGGGTGCGGCCGGCGGCGCGCGCCGTGCGCATGATCTGGCGGCGCGACGACGGCGTCGACGTGGCCGACACGGCGGCGCGCGCGCTGCCCCAGCTGAAGACCGGTTCGCGGCGCACCTCGTTGGTCTTGCTGTCGAGGAATTCGTACACGAGCTCGACGCCGCGCACGTTGGGCTCCTGGGTGACCTGCTCCGCCTCGGCGCGCGCACGCATCACCACGAGCGGGTCGTCGGCCGACATCGGGAACCGACTGCGCAAGCTCCAGCCTGCCTGATCCAGGACCTGGAGCTCGTAATAGCCTTCATCCGCCATGAGTTCTTCCATGGCCCGGGACGGGATTAGCGCTCCCAGACTAGCGCAAAAAGCTAAGAAAATTCACCACGGCCCGCGGGAGGTTTCAGCCGCGCGAGCGCATCAGGGAAACGCGTAGGCGTCCATCGCCAGGGCGGCATAGGTTTGGCTGTGATGGATGCGCGCGCCGCGCCCGTCGGGGGTCGCCGCGCCGAGCGCCACGAAAAACGGCAGGAAATGCTCGTCGGTCGGATGTGCCACGGCGGCGTGGGGCGCTCGGGCGCGCCAGGCGAGCAACGCGGCGATCTCGCCCGCCGCGACCTTGTCGGCAATCCAGTCCTCGAACGCGGCGACCCAGGCAGGCGGCGGCTGGTCGTCGGCCGCCTGGCGCTGCAGCCGCATGAGATTGTGGGTCAGGCTGCCCGAGCCGACGATCAGGACGCCGTCGTCGCGCAGCGGTCGCAGCGCGGCGCCGACCCGATAATGATGCTCCGGCCCGAGCTCGGTCTGCAGCGACAGTTGGACGACCGGGATGTCGGCGGCCGGATAGAGGAGGCTCAGCGGTACCCAGCTGCCATGATCGAGTCCGCGCGCCGGATCCAGCCCGGCCGGAAAGCCGGCCCCGCGAAGCAGCCCGGCGGCGCGCTCGGCGAGCGCTGGATCGCCCGGCGAGGGGTAGCGCATGCGATACAACTCCGCCGGAAAGCCGCCGAAATCGTGGATCGTCTCGGGCGCGGCGCCGGCGGTGAGGCGCGGCTCGGCGGTCTCCCAATGGGCCGAGGCGATCAGGATCGCGGTCGGCCGCGGCAGCTCGGCGGCGTAACCCTTGAGAAAACGGTGCGCCCGCCCGTCCTCGAGGATGAGCATCGGCGAGCCGTGGGACAGGAACACAGCGGGCAATGACGGCATGCGGGGACCCCTTCGAAGCCATAATTGGCCCGGCGCCCCCGGTTTGAGAAGCCCCGACTGGGAGCACCTGTCCGGGAGCGCCCGCCCGCGCTACCCACGCGACCGCAGCGCGTTTATCATCGAGGCATGGCCGCCTCACCCCTCGATCTGCCGGTTTTTGCGCCCGGATCGGTCTGGCTGGTCGGCGCCGGGCCGGGCGATCCCGGGCTCCTCACCCTGCTGGCAGCGCACGCCTTGGCCCAGGCCGACGCGGTGGTCTATGACGCGCTGGTCGACCCGCGCATCCTGGCGCTCGCCGGGCCGGCCGCTCGGCTCGCCTTCGCCGGCAAGCGCGGCGGCAAGCCGTCGCCGCGCCAGCCCGACATCTCGGCCAAGCTGGTGCGGTTGGCCCGGCGGGGCCAGCGTGTGCTGCGGCTGAAGGGCGGCGACCCGTTCGTGTTCGGGCGCGGCGGCGAGGAGGCGCTGGCGCTGGTCGCCGCCGGGGTGCCGTTTCGCGTCGTGCCGGGCGTGACCGCCGGAATCGGCGGGCTCGCCTATGCCGGCATCCCGGCGACCCACCGCGCGGTCAACGCCGCAGTCACCTTGGTGACCGGCCACAACACCGAGGGCGACGTGCCCGACGGCGATCAACCCGACGGGCTCGACTGGACGGCGCTGGCGCGCGGCGCGCCGGTGCTGGTGCTCTACATGGCGCTCAAGCATCTGGCCGACATCGCGGCGCGGCTGCGCGCCGGCGGGCGCGGCGCCGACGAGCCGGTCGCCGTGATCGCGCATGCCACGACGCCGCGCCAGCAGGTGGTCGAGACGACCTTGGGGGCCTGCGTCGCGGATGTCGCGCGCGCCGGCATCGAGCCGCCGGCCGTCATCGTGGTCGGCGGCGTGGTGCGGCTGCGCGCCGCGCTCGACTGGCAGGGCGCGGCCGCCGGGCGCGTGCTCGAGCCCGACCCGCTCGGCCTGCTGAAGCGGGCGACCGGATGAGGTGCGTCGTCGGACTGGTGCTGGTGCTGGCGCTGTGGCCGCTCACCGACGCGGCGGCGCAGAGCCATTATGGCCCGTGCATCGACCGCGCGCGCGACCGGATGGAGCGCGACTGGAACAATCCGGCGGTCGGCCCCGACCGCGCGCGCAGCGCCTACATCGCCGACATCCAGCAATGCACGCGCCTGGATGCCCAGGAGCGCGCGCGCGATGCGCACGAGGAAGATCAGCGCACCGACCAGCAGCGGCTCGACCAGCAGCGCGTCGACGAGCAGCGGCAGGACCAGCGCATCGACCAGCAACGCACCGACCAGAAGCGCCTCGATCAGCAGCGCCGCCAGCGCGAAGAGTGGCTGCGCCAGCAGCAACAGCAACAGCAGCGTCAATGACGCGCTTGCGGCGGCCGCCCGGCGCTGCCACCTATCCAGGCCATGAAGGGATGGTTCGAGATGCTCGAGCTGGCCGAGGTCGCGCGATGACGGCGGTAGCATGACGGCGGTCGAGCGCAGGCCGGCGCCGCGGCGTCGCGTGATATGGCTGATCTGGGCGATCGGGCTGGCGGTCGCCGGCGGGCTCGGCTGGCTGATCAGCGACCTGCTGGTGCCGGGCGGCGGCTCGCTGGTCGCCACGGTCCAGACCCTGGCGGCGCCGCCGATCGGCGGCCCGTTCGCGCTGATCGACGACACCGGCAAGAAGCGCACCGACGCCGATTTCCGCGGCCGCCTGATGCTGATCTATTTCGGCTACACGCACTGCCCGGACGCCTGCCCGACCACCTTGCAGGACATCGCCGATGCGTTGGCGAAGCTCGGCCCGGCAGCCGATCAGATCGCGCCGATCTTCGTCACCATCGATCCGGAGCGCGACACCGTCCAGTATCTCAAGGGCTATGCCGAGCAGTTCGACGCGAAGTTCGTCGCGCTGACCGGCTCGCCCGAGCAGATCGCCGCCGCCGCCAAGGAATATCGCGTCTATTACCGCAAGGCGACCAACCAGGCCGACTATCTGATGGACCATTCGTCGATCGTCTATCTGATGGGGCGCGACGGCAAATTTCTGACCCACTTCACGCCCGAGACGACGCCCGACCAGATGGCGGACACGGTTCGCAAATATCTGCGCTGAGGTGCGGCGCGGCTTGATCATCGCCGCCCCGTCGTCGGGCGCCGGCAAGACGACGGTGACCCTCGGGCTGCTGCGCGCGCTGCGCCAGGCCGGCGTGCGCGTCGCCGGCGCCAAGGCGGGGCCCGACTATATCGACCCGGCGTTCCTCGCCGCCGCCGCCGGCCGGCCGGCGCCCAATCTCGACGTCTGGGCGATGCGCCCGGCGACCCTGGACGCGATCCTGAGCGGGCTCGACGACACCGCGCTGATCGTGGTCGAGGGCGTGATGGGCCTGTTTGACGGCATCGGCGCCCGCGGCGACGGTTCGACCGCCGATCTCGCGCAGACGCTCGGCTGGCCGGTCGTGCTGGTGCTCGACGCGCGCGGCGCCGCCGCATCGGTCGCCGCGATGCTGCACGGCTTCGCGACGCACCGCCCCGACATCGCGGTCGCCGGCCTGATCGTCAATCGCGTCGGCAGCGCGTCCCACGCCGCGGTGGTCGACCAGGCCTGCGCAGCCGCCTGTCCGCATGTGCGCCGGCTCGGCGCGCTGCCGCGCGCCGCCGGGCTCGTGCTGCCCGAGCGTCATCTCGGGCTGGTGCAGGCACGCGAGCATCCCGACCTGGAGGCATTCATCGTGCGCGCCGCCGAGCTGGTCGCGCGCCATACCGATCTCGCGGCGCTGCGCGCGCTCGCCGAGCCCGCCCTGACCTTGATGCCCGACGACATGGCGGCGGCTTGGCCGCCGCTCGGCCAGCGCGTCGCGCTCGCCGACGACGCCGCATTCGGTTTCCGCTATCCGCATCTGCTCGATGCCTGGCGGCGTGCCGGCGCCGAGCTCGCGCCGTTCTCGCCGCTCGCCGACGCGGCGCCCGATCCGCGCGCCGATGCGATCTATCTGCCCGGCGGTTATCCCGAGCTGCATGCCGGTCGGCTGGCCGGCAACCGCGTGTTCCTCGACGGGCTGCGCGACGCCGCGCGGCGCGGCGTGCCGATCTACGGCGAATGCGGCGGTTACATGGTGCTCGGGCGCGCCTTGATCGACGGCGACGGCACGGCGCACGCGATGGCCGATCTGCTGCCGCTGATCACCAGCTTCGCCGAGCGCAGCTTGCATCTCGGCTATCGCGCGGCGACGGTGCTGGCCGACGGTGCGCTCGGCCCGGCCGGCACGCGTTTCCGCGGCCACGAGTTCCACTATGCGCGCATCGTCGAGGAAGGCCCCGGCACGAAGCTGTTCGAGGCGAGCGACGCGCACGGCAACCACCGCGCGACAGTCGGCCAAGTCGCCGGCTCGGTGTCAGGCTCGTTCATCCACCTGATCGATCGGGCTTAGAGCGGTTACTTCCTGCCTGGATCAAATAATAGACCGTCATGGCCGGCCTTGTGCCGGCCATCCACGTCGACGAAGCGACGAGCGCCCGGGTTTGGATTCGCTCCGCGATACGTCACTCACCAACCAGCAACCGACGGCCCGACGTGGATAGCCGCCACAGGGCCGGCCATGACGGTCGGAGCGTGGGGTCTCTGGTCAGCGTGAAACCGCTCTCACTCCGCCGCCTGGAGGTCGGTCGGCTCGTCCTCGTCGAGCAGCGGCGGGCTCAGGCCGAGCAGCGGCTCCGCCGGGCCGGCGAGCGTGTCGACTTCGCGCAACGTGCGGAGCAGCGCGCGCTTGCGGGTATCCATGTGGTCCATCTGCCGGGTCGCCTCGGTCAGCTTCTTCTTCACCTTGTCGAAGGCGTCGCCGAACTTGGCGATCTCGCCCTTGACCGCGCCGAGCACCTGCCACACCTCGCTCGAGCGCTGCTCGATCGCCAGGGTGCGGAAGCCCATCTGCAGGCTGTTGAGGAACGCGCCCAGGGTGACCGGGCCGACGATGGTGACGCGGTGATCGCGCTGGATCGCGTCGGCGACGCCGGGCCGGCGCAGCACCTCGGCGTAGAGCCCTTCGGTCGGCAGGAACAGGATGGCGAAGTCGGTGCTGTGCGGCGGGCAGACATATTTGGTCGCGATGTCGCGCGCGAACACCTTGATGCGCGCGACCAGCTCGGCCGACGCCGCCGCCTCGGCCAGCGGATCGGCGCGCTCGGCGGCGTCGATCAGCTGATCGTAGACCTCCTGCGGGAACTTGGCGTCGATCGGCAGCCAGACCGGCCGATCGCCGTCGCCGCGGCCCGGCAGCCGGATCGCGAACTCGACGCGCTGGCCGCTGCCCGGCACGATCTCGACATTGGTGGCGTACTGCTCGACGGTCAGCAGCTGGTCGAGCAGATTGCCGAGCTGGACCTCGCCCCAGATGCCGCGCGTCTTGACGTTGCTGAGCACGCGCTTGAGGTCGCCGACGCCGGTCGCGAGAAGCTGCATCTCGCCGAGCCCGGCATGCACCCGCTCGAGCTGCTCCTGGACCAGGCGGAAGCTCTCGCCGAGCCGCGTCTCGAGCGTGCCCTGGAGTTTCTCCTCGACGACCGCGCGCATCTGCTCGAGCTTCTCGCCGTTCTCGACGCGCAGAAGGTCGAGCCGCTGCTGGACCTGCTCGCGCAGCGCGTCCTGCTTGCGATCGAGCGATTCGGCGACCCGCAGCAGATGCGACTGGACCTCCTCGCGCAGCCCCTTGGCGCTGCCGGCGGCATCCTCGCGCAGCCCGACCAGGCGGGCATCGAGCAGGCGCTCCAGCCGCTCGCCGGATTTTTCCAACGCATCGAACCGACCGCCCAGCGCGGCCCGCTCGAGGCTGAGCCCGCTTAGCCGCGCGAGCACCAGGCAGCCCACCAGCAGGCCCGCCAGTGCCACCCCGCCCAAGGCAAGAACCGCAATATCCAGCATGAGAGTTCTCCGTTCTGGCTAAATGTAGCATGCTCGCCAGCCCGGAGTCCGAAACAGAAAGCGGTGGCCGGCATGCTCGAGACGGTCCTGACCGTGGGCCTGACCGCGGGCTTCCTGGTCGAGGCGACGGTCGCGATCGCGGCCGGCTTGGTGCGCGGATTCTCGGGCTTCGGCGCGGCGCTGATCCTGGCACCGGGCTTCACGCTCGTGATGGCGCCGCGCGAGGCCGTGGTCTTGACCGTCCTGCTCAACAGCAGCGCGGTCGCGCAGCTCCTGTTCCCGGCGCTGCGCCGGACCCGCTGGATCGATGTCGGGCCGATGGGCGCGGCGGCCGTGGTCGCGATCCCGTTCGGCAGCCTGCTGCTGATCGGGCTGGACGGGGCGGTAATCCGGCGCGCCATCGGCGCGGTCGTGCTCGGCTTCTCGGTCGTGGTGCTCGCCGGCTGGCGCTATCGCGGGCCGCGCGGCCTGCCCGCCAACCTGCTGGTCGGCATGCTCGGCGGCCTGCTGACCGGCGCCGCCGCGGTCGGCGGACCGCCCGTCATCCTGTATTTCCTGTCGAGCGAACGGCCGATGGCGGAGAGCCGCGCCAGCTTCATCAGCTTCTTCGCGCTGATTCAGATCGTCGCGGTGCCGGTGTTCCTGTGGGAGGGTTTGGTGACCTGGGAGCTGGTCGGGCGCGCCGCGCTGCTGCTGCCGGCCTTTCTGGTCGCCACGCATGTCGGTGCGCGGCTGTTCACCCGCGCGAGCGACCGTCTGGCGCGACAATTCGCGCTCGGCGCCCTGGTGCTGATCGGGCTCGCCACCTTGATCCGCTAGGCGATAGCACGCGATAACAGGGCCGGCACGGGAGGGTATGCATGCGTACCAGGATCACCTGCGAGTGGCTGGTCGGACACGAGAACGGCCGGCACGTGCTGTGGCGGGATGCCGAGCTCGTCTATGAGGACGACCGCATCGTCTTCGCCGGCAAGCGCTTCGAGGGCTCGATCGATCACGAGATCGACGCGCGCGACCGGCTGGTGTGCCCCGGCTTCATCGACACCCATGTCCATTCCGGCCATCGCGCCTCGCACCGGCTGATCAGCGACGTCGGGCGGCCGGATTATTTCGGCCAGCCGTTCTTCGAGATCAGCGTGCCGCGCGAAGGCACGCGGATCGGCGGCGACCCGCGCTATGCGCGGCCCAACCAAGCCGGCGCGCGCGAGGATCTGGCGCTCAACGCGACCTTCACGGTCGCCGAGCTGCTGCGCAACGGCATCACGACTTTCGTCGAGTTCGGCAGCCAGTGCCGGGTGCAGGAGGCCCTCCACGAGCAGGTCGGCCGGCTCGGCATCCGCGCCTATCTGGGGCCCGGCTTCGACAGCGGACGATGGGTCGGTGGCATCGACGGCAAGTTGGTTCGCGTCCTCGACGAAGAGGGCGGCCGCGTCGAGTTCGAGCAGGCGCTCGCCTTCATCGAGCAGACCACCGGCGATCACGCCGACCTGGTGCGCGGCATTCTGGTGCCGCGCGAGGTCGAGACCTGCTCGCTCGAGCTGCTGCGTGCCGCGGCCCGCGAGGCCGCCGTGCGCAAGCTGCCGGTGGCGATCCACGCCGCCTACAATATCCACGAGTTCTACGACATCGTTCGCGAGCACCAGAAGACCTCGATCGAGCTGCTCGAATCGATCGGGTTGCTGTCGGATCGGACCAATATCGGCCACGGCAATTTCGTCGCCGAAAACCCGCTGATGAACTATTCGGGCGGCCGCGATCTGGAGATCATGGGCGAGCACGGCTGCTCGATCTCGCACTGCGCGATCAACATTGCGCGGCGCGCGCGCTATCTCGACAGCTGGCAAAGCTATCGCCGCGCCGGCGTCAACATCGCGCTCGGCACCGACACCTATCCGCGCGACATGATCCTCAACATGCGGACCGCATCCTATTTCGGCAAGGTGGCGAGCCGCAATTTGCGCGCGGCGGCGGCCGGCGAGGTGTTCGAGGCGGCGACCTTGGGCGGCGCACGCTCGGTCGGCCGCGACGATCTCGGCCGGCTCGCGCCCGGCGCCAAGGCCGACATCGCGATCATCGATCTGCGCGGCAAGGACACGCTGCGCTTCGGCCCGGTCCATGATCCGATCAAGAGTCTGGTCGAATGCGGCGTCGGCGACGATGTCGACACCGTGATCGTCAACGGCGCCGTGCGGATGTCGGGCGGCCGCATCCCGGGGGTCGATTTCGCCGACCTGCGCCGCCGCGCACAGGAAGCCGGCGAACGGATCTGGAGCGGCTGGCAGCATTGGGATCCGCACGGCCGCACGGCGGCCGAGATGTCGCCCTTCTCGTTCCCCGTGATGGGATGATGCGCCCGCATCGCACGCTCGCGGCGCTATGGCTCTGCACGGCCTGCGCGCTGGCTGCGCCGGCGCTGGCGGAGCCGTCGACATTGCGGATCGGCGTGCAGTTCGGCGTCGGCTACCTGCCGGTCTACGTCGCGCAGGCCGACGACCTCGTGAACCAGCATCTGATCGCCAAGGGCCTCAAGCCGATCGAAATCATGATCCAGAACGTCGCCGGCGCGCCGCAGATCACCGACGGTCTGCTGTCGGGGACCATGGATATCGGCTGCGGCGGCATCAGCGCCATGATCGTCGCCTGGGACAAGACCAAGGCGGCGGGCGGCCAGGCGATGAAGGGCATGGTCGCGCTGTCGTCGATGCCCTACGAGCTCTTCACGGTCGACGAGACCGTCAGATCGCTGGCCGATCTGTCGGACAAGAACAAGATCGGCTTGCCGGCCATCAAGGTGTCGATCCCGGCGATCTTCCTCCAGATGGCGGCGGCGCGCCTCTATGGCCAAGCGAACTACCAGAGGCTCGATCCCTTGACGGTGTCGTTCGCCCAGCCGGACGGCGCGATCGCGCTGCTGTCGGGTGGCGGCGCGGTCGATTCCTACGTGTTCGCGCCGCCGTTCAGCGACCAGGTGCGCGACAAGCCGAAGATCCACCGGGTCTGGAGCAGCAGCGAGCTGGCCGGCTCGATCACCTCGCTGTCGATGTGGACGACCGCGCGATTCCGGCAGGACGATCCCGTGACCTATGCCGCCGTGATCGACGCGGTGCGCGACGCCGTCGCGGTGATCCGGCGCGCGCCGCGCCACGCCGCCGAGATCTTCATCAAGGCGGAGAATTCCAAGCTGCCGGTCGAGTTCGTCACCGCGGTGTTGGGCCACGCCGATCTCGAATTCGGCATCGCGCCGCAGAACTCGCTGCTGCTCGCGCAGTTCCTCGCCCAGACCGGCGTGGTCAAATCGAGCCCGGCCGACTGGAAGGATTATTTCTTCCCTGACATCCACGCCGAGCCGGGCGGCTAGCAGCATTTGCCGCCGGTCAGAGAATCATCCTCTAACCGTCATGGCCGGCCTTGTGCCGGCCATCCACGTCTTTCTGGCCGAGATGCGGTCGTCATCGACAATGATCGCCGGTCGGCTCGAAAGACGTGGATGCTCGGCACAAGGCCGACCATGACGGTCTTTGATTGATTCCGTGCAGCTCGAAACCACTCTACCCCAGCCGCTTGCCGGATTCCGCGTCGAACAGATGCAGGCTGTCTTGTGCCGGCGCGACCGTAACGATGTCGCCGATGCGGACCGTGGTGGTGCCGGGCAGGCGCGCGACCATGGTCGTGTCCGAGGGCAGCCTGCCATAGACCAGCGTGTCGGCGCCGAGCGCCTCGACCAGCTCGACCGTGAGGGCGAGCCCGCCGTTCGGCGCGACGGTCAGGTGCTCCGGCCGCACGCCGAGCGTGACCGGGCCACCACCGTCGGGCCGCCGCGCCGCGCCGAGCAAGAGGCGCGTGCCGCCATCGAGCTCGACCGACTCGCCGCCGGCGGCGAGCCGCGCCGGCAGGAAATTCATCGCCGGCGAGCCGATGAAGCCGGCGACGTAGGTGGTCGCCGGCGTCGTGTAGAGCGCGAGCGGCGCACCGATCTGTTCGGCATGTCCGGCATTCATCACGATCAGGCGGTCGGCCAGGGTCATCGCTTCGACCTGGTCGTGCGTGACGTAGATCGAGGTCACGCCCAATTGTTGCTGCAGCCGCTTGATCTCGACCCGCATCTGGACGCGCAGCTTGGCATCGAGGTTGGACAGCGGCTCGTCGAACAGGAAGGCCGCCGGCTCGCGCACGATCGCGCGCCCCATCGCGACGCGCTGGCGCTGGCCGCCCGAGAGCTGGCGCGGCTTGCGCTGCAGGAACGGCTCGAGCTGCAGGATGCCGGCGGCGCGCGCGACCCGGGTCGCGATGTCGGGCTTGGACAGGCCGCGGATGCGCAGCCCGTAGGCCATGTTGTCGAACACGCTCATATGCGGATAGAGCGCGTAGTTCTGGAACACCATCGCGATGTCGCGATCCTTGGGCTCGAGCTGGTTGACCTTGCGGTCGCCGATCCAGATCTCGCCCGCCGTGATGGTCTCGAGCCCCGCGATGGTGCGCAGCAGGGTCGACTTGCCGCAGCCCGACGGCCCGACGATGACGACGAACTCGCCGTCGGCGATTTCGCAGTCGATGCCGTGCAGCACCGCCATGGCGCCATAGCTCTTGCGGACGCCGCGCAGACCGACCGTCGCCATCGCTACTTCTCCGCGTCCACCAGGCCCTTGACGAACCAGCGCTGCATCAGCATCACGACCGCGACCGGCGGCAGCATGGCGAGCATCGTGGTCGCCATCACGGCGCCCCAATCGGTATCCGCATCGGCGCCGCCCATCATGCGCTTGATGCCGATGATCACGGTCTCCATGTCGCCCGAGTTGGTGATCAGCAGCGGCCAGAGGTACTGGTTCCAGCCGTAGATGAACAGGATCACGAACAGCGCGGCGATGTTGGTGCGCGACAGCGGAATCACCATGTCGCGCAGGAAGCGCAGCGGGCCGGCGCCGTCGATCTTGGCGGCCTCGACCAGCTCGTCGGGCAGGGTCAAGAAGAACTGGCGGAACAGCAGGGTCGCGGTCGCCGAGGCGATCAGGGGGATGGTCAGCCCGGCGAAGCTGTCGAGCATGCCGAGCTCGGCCACCACCTTGTAGGTCGGCAGGATGCGGACCTCGACCGGCAGCATGAGGGTGATGAAGATCATCCAGAAGAACACCATGCGGAGCCGAAAGCTGAAGAACACCACGGCGTAGGCCGACAGCAGCGAGATCGCGATCTTGCCGACCGCGATCAGCAGGGCGACGATGAAGCTGTTGAGCAGCATGCCGCCAACCGGCGTGCCGCTGGTCTTCGCCACGCCGTGCGACAGCGCCTGGGCGTAATTGTTCAGCAGCTGATCGCCGGGCAACAGCGAGATCTGCCCGACCGAGATCGGCTGGGTCGCCTGGGTCGACGCGACGAAGGTGTAGTACACCGGAAACGCAACGACGATCACGCCGATGATCAGGATGAAATGCGCCAGCAGCCGCCCGATCGGTCGGTTCTCGACCATCAGTAATGAACCTTCTTCTCGACATAACGGAACTGCACGACCGTGAGCCCGATGACGATCGCGAGCAGGATCACGGACTGCGCCGCCGAGCCGCCGAGATCGAGCGCGATCATGCCGTCGTAATAGACCTTGTAGACCAGGATCTCGGTTGCCTTGCCGGGGCCGCCGCCGGTCACGGCATGGATCACGCCGAACGTGTCGAAGAAGGCGTAGACCATGTTGACGACCAGCAGGAAGAACGCGATCGGCGACAGCAACGGGAAGATCACGGTCCAGAAGCGGCGCCGCGGGCCCGCGCCGTCGATCGCCGCCGCCTCGGTCAGCGATTTCGGGATCGACTGCAGGCCGGCGAGAAAGAAGATGAAATTGTAGCTGACCTGCTTCCAGGCCGAGGCGACGATGACGAGCAGCAGGGCCTGCGGACCGTTGAGCAGAAAGTTCCAATCGACGCCGAGCGTGCGCAACCCCCGGCCGAGCAGTCCGATCGACGGGTGGAACATGAACATCCACAGCACGCCCGCGATGGCGGGCGCCACCGCGTAGGGCCAGATCAGCAGGGTGCGGTAGGTGTTGGCGCCGCGGATCACGTTGTTGGCCTGGACCGCGAGCAGCAGCGCCACACCGAGCGACAGCGCCGCGACGCTGAGGCTGAACACGGCGGTCGTGCCGAGCGAGTTCAGATAATATTCGTCGCTCAACACCGCTTCGAAATTCTCGAACCAGACGAACCGGCTGCTCAGCCCGAACGGATCCTCGCGCAGCACCGACTGGTAGACCGCCTGGCCGGCCGGCCAGAAGAAGAACACCAGCGTGATCGCGAGCTGGGGCGCGACCAGCGCGTAGGGCAGCACGCGGTTGCCGAAAATGGCGCGGCGTTCCATGATGCTAGCGCATCATCTGGACGCGCGAACAGCGCGTCGAACCAAGACCGTCATGCCCGCGAAAGCGGGCATCCAGAGGCCGCAGTCACCGACATCGCGCGTGTGACTCTGGATCCCCGCTTTCGCGGGGATGACGGTGATGGGATACGACAAGCGCTGCGCCGCCGCGAACGCTACGACGCCGCCTTCTGGAACTGGCGCAGGATGGCGTTGCCGCGCGCGACCGCCTTGTCGAGCGCTTCCTTCGCGGTCTGCTTGCCCGACAGCGCGCTCTCGATCTCCTCGGCGAACACGTCGCGCAGCTGAACCATGTTGCCGAAGCGCAGGCCCATCGAATTCTCGGTCGGCGGCTTGTTCTGGAGCTCGAGGATCGGAATCTCGCGCCCGGGGTTCTTGTCGTAGAAGCCGCTCTCCTTGGTTGCCTGATAGGCCGCGATGGTGATCGGCAGATAGCCGGTCACCTCGTGCGTGTCGACCTGCACGTCGGTGCGCGAGAGATAGCTGAAGAATTTGGCGATGCCCTTGTATTCCTCGGGCTTCTTGTTGGCCATCACCCAGAGGCTGGCGCCGCCGATGATCGAGTTCTGCGGCGCGCCGGGAACATCCGGGTAGTACGGCATCATGGCGACACCGAAGGCGAACTTGGCGTTGGTCTTGGCGGTGCCGAAATAACCCGAGGAGTTCAGCGCCATCGCGCACTCGCCGCTGGAGAACTTGCCGTCGGGCTGCGTTTCGCGCCCGCCATAGTCGAACACCTTGTCCTTCTGGGCATCGATCAGGTTCTGCAGATGCCGGATCTGGAACGGGCCGTTGAACTTGAGCTCGGTATCGAGGCCGCCGAGCCCGTTCGCCTTGGTGCCGATCGGCAAATTGTGCCAGGCGCTGAACTGCTCGATCTGGATCCACGACATCCACGACGTGGTGAAGCCGCACGGCGTGACGTTGGCCGCGCGGATCTTACGGGCGTCGTCGAACAGCTCGGGCCAGGTCTTGGGCGGCTGCTCCGGATCCAGCCCGGCCTGCTTGAAGGCGTCCTTGTTGTAGTACAAGACCGCGGTCGAGCTGTTGAACGGCATCGACAGCATCTTGCCGTCGGCGGTGCTGTAATAGCCCGTGATCGCCGGCAGATAGGTTTTGGGATCGAACGGCTCGCCGGCTTCGGCCATCAGCTGGTAGACCGGCTTGATCGCGCCCTTGGCCGCCATCATGGTCGCGGTGCCGACCTCGAACACCTGGGCGATGTGCGGCGCGCTGCCGGCGCGGAACGCCGCGATGGTCGCGGTCAGGATCTCGGCATAGGTGCCCTTGTAGCTCGGCACGACCTTGTAGTCGGACTGGGTCGCGTTGAAGCCGTCGGCGATCTTGTTGACCCGATCGTTGTTGGCGCTCGTCATCGCATGCCACCACTGCAGCTCGATGACGGGTTTGGGGGTTTGCGCCCGGACGACCGCGCTCGCCCCCGCCACCGCGAGCAGCCCGCAGGCCGACCAGATCATGAGCTTGCGCATATCGAACTCTCCCCGTTGTTATCGCGCCGAACCGCTGCCCGGTCGTAGCGCCGTTGTGTTCTCGATTTATGACAGTCTCGCCGCCGCGACCCCCGACTAGCAAGGGGCTCGCAAGGGGGCTGTCGGGACCGCAAGGACGTGCTATCACCGATCGAATGCCCGTCAGACGTCCGTTAAAAGCGCTGCTGGCACCGCCCCGGTCGCTGCCCGCGAGCGTCGTCGTCGTGACCACCGTCGGTCCGGTCGAGATCGACGTGCGGGCGAGCCCGCGCGCGCGCCGGGTGTCGCTCAAATTCGACCCCTCGACCGACATTTTCGAGCTGGTGATTCCGCCGCGCGCCTCGATCAAGCAGGCTTTCGGCTTCGCCCAGCAGCAGGCCGGCTGGCTGGCCGCCCGGCTCAAGGACCTGACGCCGCGGGTGCCGTTCGCGCCCGGCGCCGTGGTGCCGATCCTGGGCCAATCCTTCTGGATCCGCCATTTCGCCGAGCGCGGGCCGCCAGTGTTCGCCAGGGACGGCGAGCTGATGGTCAGCGGCGGGCTCGAGCATGTCGGGCGCCGGATCCAGGATTTCCTGAAGGGCCGCGCCCGCGCCGAGATCGTGCCGCGCGCCCATGCGCTGGCCGGCAAGCTCGGCCGCAAGGTCCGCCGGATCAGCCTGCGCGACCCCAAGACCCGCTGGGGCAGCTGCGCCGCCAACGGCGACCTGGCCTTCTCCTGGCGCCTGGTGCTGGCGCCCGAGCACGTGCTGACCTACGTGGTCGCCCACGAGGTCGCGCATCTGGCCGAGATGAACCACAGCCGGCGCTTCTGGGCCACGGTCGACCGGCTGATGCCCGACGCCGAGCGCTCCAAGGACTGGCTCAAGCGCCACGGCAAGTCGCTGCTGCGCTACGGCTGAGCTGCCGGCCGGGGGGGTCCCGCCTCGGCTGATTGGTTGGCGCCGGTGGCGGTCTGCATGATGGCGTGCCACAGCTTGGCCGGCAGGTCGCCGCCGGTGACCTTGTCCATCGGGCTGTTGTCGTCATTGCCGAACCACACGCCGGCGGTCAGGCCGCCGGCATAGCCGACGAACCAGGCGTCGCGGTAATCCTGGGTGGTACCCGTCTTGCCCGCCGT
>Ga0302324_100012022_pt1 | contig 17704 bp, 16 predicted proteins | sample Palsa_T0_1_FD_201949 | JGI IMG/M metagenome (GOLD analysis project Ga0302324, IMG submission 201949) | Peat permafrost microbial communities from Stordalen Mire near Abisko, Sweden - Palsa_T0_1 | ecosystem: Environmental > Terrestrial > Soil > Palsa > Peat permafrost | place: Sweden: Abisko... | reverse complement strand
GTTAAGATACACGGGTGAGAGAGTCATGATCAGAATTGCCGATCTGCTGGACCGTGATTTTTCCAGGCCTGTCGAAGAGATCGTCAAAGTCAACAACGATGATCCGGATACCGTCCTCACGGAACTGACTGAATACGTCGCCACGGATCGTATCAAGGCCGAGTACGAACACCTGTTCTCCGCGATGGCGGCTGCTTCGAAATCGCCAAACGAAGGTGTTGGAGTCTGGATTTCGGGCTTCCTCGGCTCAGGCAAATCTTCCTTCGCGAAGAACCTCGGATACGTTCTGGCGAACCGTGATGCATTTGGCGCCTCCGCAAGTTCACTTTTCCTGAAGAACATGGAATCCAAGCGGATTACCGAGTACGTCGAGTTCCTCAATCGAGCGGTCCCCTGTGAGGTCTTCGTGCTCGATGTCCAGGTGGACCTGCCGGTCAAAACCAACGCGGAACAGATCGTCGAGGCGATGTACGGCGTCCTCCTGCGCGATCTGGATTATGCGGAAGAGCACGATATTTCAGAGCTTGAGATTGAACTTGAAAAAGAGGGCAAACTTCAGGCGTTTGAGAATCTCTGCCGCGCGGAATACAAGGAAGAGTGGCGAAAAATCCGTAAGGGCAGTCAGAAGTTCGCGCGCTCCAGCGCCTTGATTCATCGGCTCGATTCCGGGACTTACGCCTCGATGGACACCTGGCTGAACATGATTAAGGCCCGGCCTTCAAAGAGGCTTAGTGTCAAGGATTTGGTTGAAAGACTGTTCGATCTTTGCGAGATTCGCCGTCACGGGAAGACCTTCGCTTTCATCGTGGACGGAATAGGCGAAGAATCCGTCGCGCTTGGCGCCGCACGCCTCGACAACCTCTGCGCCGTGGTCGAACAGTTTGGCAAGCAAGGCCTTGAGCGGCTGAAGGCCGGAAAGATCCCGGGCCCCGCCTGGATCATCGTTACGGCCGAGGAAAAGCTACAAGGGATCTACAACGGTCTCGCAGCCAGCCGCATCGACCTGCCTAAACTCCAGGACCGTTTCAAGCAACAGATTGACCTGTCTGCCGCCGGCATCCGCGAGGTTGCCGCCCGCCGTGTGCTACGCAAGAAGGAGGGCCAAGAGACTATCCTCAGGAACCTGTTCCGGGACCGCGGTGCGTCCCTGATTCAGAATGTCGAACTGGAGCGCTTCTCCCGCCGCACGGAGTTCGACGAAGATCAGTTTGTCCGGTTTTATCCTTATCTCCCGCATTTAATCGACCTCTCCATTGACATCGTGGCGGGTATCAGGCTGCATCCCAATGCGCCAAGACACCCAGGCGGCGGCAATCGTACCATCATCAAACAGTCTTTCGAAATGTTCGTGTCGGACCGCACCCGGCTTGCCGATCAGCCCGTTGGCGTTCTGGTGAGCATCGACAAGATCTATGAACTGCTCGAAGGGAGTATTCCGCCGGAGAAGCAGAAGGACATACTTGATATTCGCCAGCGCTTCGACGACGACAAAGACTACCCTGGAATGGCGGCGCGCGTGGCGAAGGCAATTTGCCTCATGGAATTTGCCGCAACGGACCTGCCGCGCACGACCAAGAACATCGCCGCACTGCTTGTCCAACGCGTGACCGAAGCCCCGCCCATACTTGCGGTTGCCGCGATCCTCCATCATATGAGAGATGCGCAGTTTGTCCGCTGGACCGAAGAAGACGGCTGGCAACTCTATGACTTGGCTGACCTGGGTCGCGTAGCGGCTGCCCTGGCGGGACTCAAAAACGCCGTGGGGGTGGTTAATCCGCGGCTACCCGGATGGCACAATGACCTGCTGCAAGCTCTTAAGAAGTTACTTGCGCGCTCATTGACTTGGTATACGCGGCCCTTGCATGAGTTCAATACGTCGATAAGTCGATTACTGGATAAACTCATCTGGGCCGTTGACCACCTTTCCACAAATATGGCTACTCCCGACGACCTTTCGGCGAACATGGCTGCTCTTGACGGCCTTTCCATGGACATGGTTGCTCTTGAAGGGCGATTGGGGCAATCGGAGAAGAGAAGCAGCGCCCTGGCTGAGTCAATGCAGGAGCAGCTTGAGTTCTTGCGCGAACAGGTAAAGGTATTAGTCAGTTTACACAAAGCCGTGAGTTTGGAAGCCCCGGCTCCCGGGACGGGAACGGGCTGGGACACGCGAGTCAGTGGGAATTCCCGGCTCCACATCGATACGGGTCTGGGAAACGACAGAACAGCCTATGTGATTGGACTGTTCGGCACGGGACGTCGATATGTCAATGAACTGATAGTACAGAACTTTGGAGAAAGATCGAAATATTTCAGGGATACGATACGCTTTCATCCAGGTCCGACACCTATGATCTACAGCGGCCATGCCACAATCAGACATGTTTCTCGCGCTCAAGAGTTGCCTGCAGCTATGAGCCGTATCTTGGAAGCGGTGAGATCGGGCTTTGCCAATTTGACTTTCGTCTATCGTCATCCCCTCGATTCGTTGCTGACGAATTGGATTTGGTGGCGGACATACATTCGCGACAATAGGTCGATCTCCGGCATCTCGCAGGTTTATAAAAACACAGACGATCTATGCGCCGATTTGGAGCAGAACTTTTTTGAGTTCAAGGCTTTTGCCGAAGGCGACCCCGAATTTTTCGCGCGCATACCAGGCCCCCGATTTCTGTCTTTCCAGGAATTTGTCGAGGAAACCGAGCTTCATCTGCAAGCCGCCACGCTCACGCTGCGCCTCGAGGACTTCATGATCGATCCGTTCCGGGAGTTTTCTAAGATCGCTGCGGTTATGTCGGTCGATCTCGATGCGAGCCGTTTATGTATAGCTCCTCCAAGGACCAAGCCTTATGGCTATGTGACCGTTAAAGACAAAGTTCCTCTATTCAGAGACTTTATCGACGGGCTGAATGCAGAGACAAAAGAACGGATTGAGAAAATCGGCTATCATCTGATGTGATGGTCCGGGTTGATTAGATTTCAGGAGAGCGCCTATGCACGCCGCGCCGCCCAGGCACGAGTCAGATAGGTTGTCTCGATGGCCGTCAGACCTGCGATGCGCTTCTCAGTAAAATCCAGGAACTTCCGGAAAAGCTCCGGACCTAACTGCACCTGCAGGTCGTTCACCGAGCGCCACGCGCCGATATATTGCTGTGGCGTTTGGCGCAGCGAATGTCTGCCTTCGAGGTACAGTACATCGGCGAATTGCGGCTTAGCGCTCAACATGTCAGTCAGCCGCTCGGTGATGCCGGAGCGGCCCGAAGATACACGATGGATGTCAGGCTTGAGCCGCGCGATCTGCGCCTCGATTTCGACGAGCAGCGGGTTGGCCTCGATGAAGCGCGGATTCCACAAGGCGACGAAGACGCCGCCCGGCCGCAGGACACGCTGGAACTCGTGGCACGCCTTATCGAAATCGGCCCAGTGGAGTGACGAGGCCATGCTGACAAGATCGCTTGAGCCATCCGGCAAGCCAGTGGCTTCCGCCGACCCCTTGTGCCACACAATGTCCGTACCGCGCGAGGTCTCGATTCCTTGCCCGCGCATCTCGTCATTGGGTTCCACGGCGACCACGGAATGCAAGCCGCGGGCCGCGAGCATGCGTGTCCAAATGCCAGTGCCGGCGCCGATATCGGCGGCATCGACGGTGGCCGCGGCGCGCCCCACGTAACTCAGGATTGCGGTCGCGACCTGCGGCGCATAGCCTGGCCGGAACTTAGAGTAGTCGCCGGCCAATCCTGTAAAATCTCCGTGTCTCATCGTGACTGACTGCCCGCGGCCCTCATCCTGCCGTCGGCTCCCTCCCGGATACGGCATCCTCGAGCAGGAGCTCCCCTTGCTTCACCATGTTCTGGTAAAGCGTCACGTCTTCCGGATTATCGATTTCGCCCCATTGGCCATCGGTGCCGAAAGTGTCTATGGGGATCTCCTTTCCGTCTAGCAGCCGGCGCAGCAATGCGGTCACATCGAGACGATCCCGAACCGCCGCGTCCAGTGTAGCGAGTAGCGCCTCGACGGTACTCCATGCCGGTGGCGTGAATTTCAAGAGGCCCATATATTGCCCCTCGATATCTTCGATCCGTGTCGTCTTGCCGCCGATCTCCAGCAATTGGCCCGCCGCATTGATCCGGAAAGTTTCGGCGTCGGCCAAGGGATCGGTGAAACGCTGTGTCCACAGGCGGCGCCAGGTCCGGTCGTAACTGACGACCAACTGGCCTGCAGCGCCAGCCAGGCCGCGCACTAACTCGCCGCGGTAGAAAATGTCGGCATAGCTGACCACGACCGGACCCGAACGCAGCCAGGGAGCGGCCGCGGCGAGCGACATCACCATGTTGGTTTCAGACCATCGTTCGTTGGCGAAATAGGAGAGTCCGGGAAAATCGATCATCTCGGCGCGATAGCCGCGGACGACCCCGATCTCGTCCACCCCACCACGCCGAAGCGCCGCGATCTGGCGCTCGATCAACGGTGTACCTGCGAGCTCGACCAGGCATTTCGGGCGGTCTTCACTGAGATGCCCCATGCGGCTGCCGCGACCAGCGGCGAGAATAAGCCCGCGCATCATTCGACCCCAAAGACCTGCCGGAATAGGATCAAGTCGGCAGGCGAGAACGGGGCGCAACGCTCCGGATGCCACATGATCCCCGTTACAGGCTCGGCTGAATGGCGAATCGCTTTGACCACGCCGTCGTCCGCGACCGCCCAGACTTCGAGCGGCGGCCGCGAGTCAAAGGCCGCAAAGCGATGATAGCTGTTCACCTCTTTTCGCTGGCCGTCGATTTGGATCACCTGACGTTGCACTACATGGCCCTCGACGCGGCATAACGGAATAGCGAAACGCTGCTGAATCATTTGCATGCCGCGGCAAACGCCCAGGACCGGCAGCCCACGCCGCTCCGCCATATCGAGCAGGGCATTTTCGACGGCGTCGCGTTCCGGGGCATCCCCGCCCAATATCGCAAGATCGTTGCCGCCGGTCAACACCAAGCCGGCGATGCCGACTCCCTCGCACAATGCAAGAGCCGCCGCGGTGACGTTGGGGAGCAACACGGGAACCAGCCCGCAGGCCGCCAGGAACCTGGTCCAAGCCTGATCCAAACTGTCACGGCGCTCGCCATAGGCCGGAACGACCGATACCCGCTGGGTGACAGCGACCGTTTTCATGGCATGACCTGCACCCGTAGGACACCATGCAGCAGGATTCTTCGGTTGATCATACCTCGTGCTCCAACTTCGGATCCGAAGTGCCGCATCAGTGGCGCCCGTGCGGCCATGGGTCCGCAAACCTCTCGTCCCGTGTCACTTCTTTATCCGTAAGGCTGACTAAAAATGCTACAAGATCCGCCCGGTTCCTCGGTGTCATGAAGAATCCGTGAATCAGCTTATCCTTCGCAGGGTTATCGTGCCCCACGCCGGCAAACGGCCCGCCGCCGATGGTGCGGCCCCCAGCGGCGTAGTGATCCGCCGCCTCCTCTAGCGTTTTAATGCTGCCATCGTGCATGTACGGTGCGGTCAACGCGATGTTGCGTAGTGTGGGTGCCTTGAATTTTCCGACATCGGCCGCGCGGTTAGTGTGCTCGTAAATGCCGAGACTCAACGGCGGATACGAGAGCGGCCCGGCCAGGTTATACAGCCCAGTGTTGTGAAACTCAACCGGAGAACCTCGGGCGGCGTCACTGAAATTGAAACCGCCGTGGCACCGAAAACACGAGGGGCCGCCATAGTCCAAGAAAAACAAAAACTCGCCGCGCTTGGCGGACTCCGGGATAGCGTTCGCATCGCCTAGAAAATGGAATCGATCATACGCCGATCCTGCGGAGACGATGGTCCGTTCGAATGAAGCAATGGCCTTCGCCACATTCCCGATCGTAAACGCATTCACCTCGCCGGGGAACGCCTGGGGAAACAATGCGCCATAAGTTGCGTCGGATCGAATCAATCGCAGCAACTCTGCTTTCACCACTCCAAGCTCCACAGGATTCATTGAGAACATGGGCTTCAAAGCCTGCTCTTCCAGCGAATGCAGGCCTGGGTCGCTCCAGTTAAACGCATTGTTATATGCGACATTGACGAGACTCATCGAACTGCGCGGATGCAATTGCCCGGTAGCTCCCAGGGCCTGTGCCCGGCCGTCGGTAAAGGCCATCTCCTGGCGATGACAGGTGGCGCAGGACGTCGTTCCGTTCACCGACATTCGTTTGTCATAGAACAGGTAGCGGCCGAGAAGTGCCTTCGCCGCACTCATGGGATTATTCGCTGGAATCCGCGGCTTCGGAAATCCCTTGGGCAGAACCCCCGTTCCAGCGATGTTGATTCGCACTACGTTCGACATCAAGCCGTCTACGGTCATCATCATGTCCGTTTCACCGGCGTCCGACAGTTGCGCTGGGAGCTTGATCGTGACTTGGTCGCGTCCGACGTCATCGCCGGCTCCAAACGACAAGACCGGGACGGAAACATCGCCGACCGTGACTCGAACAGCAGCCTTGGGATCCACGTAACGGATACCGCTGGCATCCAGCCGAACCGTTGTGGTGACACCATCCGACAGGGGAACAGGGACCGTGCGGCATCCGTAGACGCCGTTCTCACATTGCCAAGCCGGAAACGTCTTCGTACTGCCATTCGCGAATCGCTGAGAGACTCGCCCGATCACCGGACCGCGGCCGTCCGCTGTCGCGGTCCAGAATCCTGGCGCGACGTTCGCGACGATCACGTTGGCAGTCGAGCTGGAACCGTCGGTGCGCACAACCGCAACTTTAGCTGGCCCCAGCGCGTTGTCCGCCGGAATCGCAAACGTCAGATGGGACCAACCCGCGCCGGTGAACAACAGCCCGGCTCGGCGCGTAACCCCGCGCGAATCGGTTACGCGCACTGTTATGTTGCCCAGCCGGAACGGCAGCGGTCGTCCGGCCGCGTGCATCTCCCGGTCAGCCAGGGTCGGCCCGTAGGCTGTCGATAACGCACCTCGCGCGACGAGGAAGCCGCCCGTCGTGGGATTGACGGAAAAGAGGCCATGCGGTTCCACGCTCCAGAGATGCGACAGCAGGATCATCGCGATGCCACTCCTGCCGGGAGACTGGCCGCAGGTCCAGCCGTCGTCCAGCTTGGACCAGTCGTAGAACCGGTAATCCGTGAGCATCCTGCCGGGACGGAACGAGGACAGCGTCCATGAGATCTCGTGCCCGTCGAAATAAGCGAGGTTATCTTCTACCAGGCGAGCCGCCTCCGCCGGATCGCTCGGAAACGCCGCGCACTCTTCCGAATCCCGGTCCAGTTGGGGGTCGAGATCGTTAACAAGCACGGGAGAGTGCTCCGCGAGAGACCCGAACTGGCGCCATCGGTCCTCGGCGGTGCGCGTGGCGGCGTAACGCGGAGTCACCTGGAATATGGCGTTGCCGTCGTGTACAGGGCTATCCACGAGGACCGGCTGGTCCGCGCCGGACGCTCGGATGGCGTCGACCAGAGCCTGTCGTGCGCTTCCCATGGGCGCGAAGAACAAGTCGGGATTACTCTTGAATTGGGCAGAGCACTGAACCCAGAAACTGAGATCGTTCTGCGTGTCCGAAGCGAGAATCACCAAGAGCTCAAAGCGGTTCGCTCGACGAACTACTTGTTCCACTCGTATCCGATAGCCCGCATTCTCCTCATACAAGGCGGCATTGACGGGAAGCCGGACCGCGTTCATGTTCAGGCGCTGCCGGATTGTCGCGAACGAACTCGGAGAGAACGGTCCGAATTCCTTGCCGTCGCCGGAAAAGTCCTCAGCCTTGAGGGTCACCGTGGGCATTTCGGTACCGCGCACCAGGTATGGATGACCACGAGCATCCACAATGCGTTGGGCTTCGATATGATACGGCCCCCTTGGAGCAGAAGTGATTTTGGGACCATGTGCCGCGGCGGCGAGCGACACGGAATCGACAAATAGCAGAAGAAGCACAAGCCACAGTGCCGACGCTGAACCGACTAGCTCCCCTCGCCCGCTGGCCATGTTCCACCTACTAACTGAGTCTATCGCTGAAATCGATCTTCGGCGTGGGAACCAGTACTGTAATGCCACAAACTTTCGTAATTACCTGTTAACGGTTGGTAGGAGATGGGATCGTGACCGCTCGCGGGTGTCCGCATGGGAAGCTCGGGTGAACGTTGGCCAGCGCGGCGCTTCCGTGTTCACGGCACCGCGCCCGAAATATTGGGCCGCCTTCGCAACGAGATCGGCGACACTCAAGCCTCGTATGGAAGCCGCCGAACGGCCACCAGGCGAAGCTAAATAGTGGACGAATCGTAACAGGACAGCTCGAGGGCCATCCGCCATCGCGTTTACCACGGTTTTGTTGAAAGCGATGCGAGGCTCCGAGCAGTACAGTCGATAAATTGGCGGATGGCATGCTCATACCATCGCTGCGAACTTCCGGCCTGACTCCTGATGGCGCCGCGTCCGCTAAGGTAGAATAGACTATGCCCTACGCCGAACCACTCATCGCCGCAATGCGCCAGGATCTCACCCGATACGGTGTAGAAGAGGCTAGAACTCCTCAAGATGTGGACCACCTGCTGGGACCGGGAAGCGGCGTCGTATTGATGATCGTCAATTCCGTTTGCGGCTGCGCTGCCGGGAGGGCCCGGCCGGCAATCGGGCTCGCTCTGCAACATGCGGTGCGTCCTTCGAAGGTGGCTACCGTTTTTGCCGGCGGTGACGAAGCTGCGGTGGCTCACCTGCGCGCCCGCTTGTCCGATTACCCTCCCTCCTCACCCTCCATGGCGCTGTTTCAGGATGGCAAGCCGGTCTATATGCTGCACCGCAGTGAGATCGAACGCCGGCAGCCCGCGGAAATCGCCGGTATCCTCACGGAAGTGTTTGACCGGTTCTGCATGGCAAGCGAGCCGGTTTAGCAAATCGGGCAAAGCACTGGCCCACGGCTTCAGAAATTCGTACGCCGGCTACACTTTGTGTTTGGCGATGAAATCCGCCGCTAGTTCGCTGCTCATTCCAGGCTCATCGGGCGCCGGCACTTCGCCGTTCACCAACTTTTGCTTCCCGCCGGATTCCATGTAAATCGCATTCGGAATCGCGCACAGGATGTTCATATTCACCGGCCCTCCCCCGTGACTGGCCAACTCCGCGCCGAAAGCGTCCGAGATTGCCGCGATTTCCATCCACTCGGTCGGGCCGCCGGCGCGTCGATTATCAGGCTGTACAACGTCGGCGCCCTTCTTCAGTAATAGATCCATGAATGCGTGCTTGTTATATTCGTTCTCGCCGCAGGCAATGCGCATGTCCAGAGCCGCGGCCAATTCAGCATAACCTTCGTGGTCGTAGGGCACGATCGGCTCTTCGTACCAGAAGCAGCCCAATTGCTGATAAGCCCGCCCCCGGCGCAGCGCCTCCACGCGGTTGAAGGCCTGATTTGCGTCCACCATGATGCGAACGCCCTTTCCGGCCGTCTTGAATCCCACCTCGATGCGCTCGACGTCGTCATCCAGATCGAAGCGCCCCACCTTGACCTTGAAGGCGCGGTAGCCGGTTTCCAGCGTTTCGTTGATCGTGCGTTTATACTGCGAATGGTCTTTGTCGTTTTCGCGATACCAGCCGCACATGGCGTAAGCCGGCATGCGATCGCGCACGGCGCCAAGCATCTTGTAGACCGGCAGTCCGGCGGCCTTGCCAAGGATGTCCCAGACGGCGATGTCCACCACGGACATGGCGAATTGGGTGACGCCCTGTACGCCCTGATATTCGAGGGCGCGCCATAGGTCGGCCCGTATTCTCTTGGGGAACGCCGGATCCTGACCCACGAGCACGGGTTTGATTTCTTGCTCCACGATGGTCTGCACTACGCGTGGTCCGCCGGCGATCATGCCAAAGTTGCTGTAGCCCCAGCCGGTAATGCCGGCGTCGGTTTTAAGCCGTAGAACCACGCCGCCTCCGTCTCCGCCGAAGTCGTGGATCGCATCGCTGTACGGCTCGGCAGGGACGCGCAGCAGGTCGGTCTCGATGCCGATGATTTTGATCTGCTTCCTGGCTTCCGCCGCCACTGCCAGGCTGCGATTCAGCGCCCCGGAGAGGGGAGCCGCCGCGGCCATTGTGAAAAGGTTTCGTCTCGTCAACATAGCTGCCCCTCAGAATACCAGCCGCATGCTCCGCTTGGACAAGCTCAAGATGAGCGGAGAACGAATACCGGAGCGACGAAAGGCCCAGCTTCGATCTCAATCATTAGCCCCTTACACTTCGGGACTGGTCTTTAGGGCGCGCATACGCCGCGAAACGGCCGGAACCATGCGCGCATATCCTCAGCCAGCAGCTCCGGCTCTTCCATCGCGGCGAAATGTCCGCCGCGCGGCATCTCGGTCCAGCGTCGCACGTTGAAGAAGCGCTCGGCCCATTCACGGGGCGGATGGCTTATATCCGCGGGGAAGAGCGCGAACGCCGCGGGCACTTTGGATGAGCCCGTCCATTTCTTCAACCCCTCCTTGATCCACGTCAGCGCGCCCGCGTTGGCGAAATCGTAATAGATGAGGAACGACATGCCGATCGATTCAGTGGCCCAGTAAATCATGATCTGCGTGAGGAGTTCGTCCTTGGTGAACCGCGATTCGATATGGCCGCTGCAATCGCTCCAGGCGCGGAATTGTTCCACAAGCCACGCCGCCAGGCCGGCAAGTCGTTCAATCCCTGGGCGAGACTCTGCGGCTTGCTTGACTGAATCAGGGCATAGGCGCCCTCTTTCTGCAGCCATTCCTCATTATGCTTGAACAGCTTCCTTTCAGCCGGCGACGGGTCGTCTGGCTTTTGCAGGATATGCCCGAACGGAACATCCGTGAGGTGAATGGCGACAACCGAATCCGCGTGGCTGCGAGCAAGCTGTTCCGTGATCGTGCTGCCCCAGTCCCCGCCATGCGCCCCGAATTGTTTATAGCCGAGCCGCGCGGTCATCAACTGCGCCCAAAGGTCATTGACCCGGAAGACCGTTCCGATCTCCGGCGGCTTGTCCGAAAATCCATAACCCGGCAGGTCTGGCACGACGACATCGAAAGCATCTTCCGCCCGTCCGCCGAACGACGCGGGATCAGTGAGCATCGGAATGATTTTCGCGAAACGATAAAACGAATCCGGATAGCCGTGTGTGAGGAGCAGCGGGAACGAATTCGGCCCCTTGCCGCATTCATGGATGAAGTGGATGCCGATGTCATCTACTTCGGTTTTGAAGTGAGCGAATCGATTGAGAGCCGCCTCTTGCTTGCGCCAGTCTAGCCTTCCTGCCAATAGGCGACCAACTCCCGCAGGTAATTGAGGTCGGTCCCTGCGCTCCAGCCTGTCCCCTCTACCTGGTAAGACCACCGCGTCTTTTTCAGGCGCTGGTGCAAGTCACTCAAAATCTCCTGAGCGACATCGATTCTGAAGGGACTGACTCTACCGTTATTCATGATGCAGTCTTTTACGAGTCAGGAATGCGCGCCGGTGACCACCTTTACCAGCCGCATCAGCTCTTCATCGGTCGAATCATTGGGTACCGAGCAGCCCGGTGTAAGGATGAACTTTTTCCCGGCAGCATCGCGTGCGCCTTCCCACTGTTTCCGCAGCTCGGCTTCGGAGAGCTTGCGGAAATTCACCTCGTCGAGGCCGGACATCAGCACGCCCGTATACAAGGACCGCATGGCCGCTACGGATTTTCCAGTGCCGAAGTTGGAATAGTTGATGGCTGCCGCCTGCCAGCCCTTTACGAAGTGGTCGAGATAGACCTTATCGCCGTGCAGGTGCAGGATGTTGAGCGGCGCTTCGTTGACCGCATCCAGGATTAAGCGATCGAACGGTTCGCTGAATTTGGCATAGTCCTCCGGCGTCATGATGCCGTCCTGCGCGTTGGCGATGGCCAGGAAAATGCCAGAGGCGCCAGCCGCCACGGCCTTCCTTGCATGGCTGGCTTCCGATTCGGCGATGGCCTCCAGGGCTGCCTGCAGCGCCTTGGGATTCTCCTGTTTCAGCCTCACTACTTCCGCCGGCGACGACAGCTTTTCGGCGACATTCCACGGGTTAAAGATGGTTTCGACGAAGTAGGCCTCACCGCCCAGTCCTTCGTTAATCAACTCCAGCGCGCGGAGTTGCTCGGGAAACGGGTTATTCAAGACTTTGAGCTCATACCATTCGCCGGCAGGCTTCGGGAATGGGTAGTCGCTCATGACTTTGACCAGGTCCGTGTGGAACCGGTGGTGAAAATCGAGGGTCGCCTGCGCGTGCCGCTCCGCCGGCAACTTTTCCAGTCCGAAGTGATGCCAGAAACTGAACGGAGTCCGGTCCACATCCTGGCCCTTCAGTGCACGGTCCACGCGCTGCTTGGCGGTTATTGGCGCGTCGCCCCGCGCAATAGCCGCGGTCACGCCAACCCGCGCCACGGCCGCGCCAAGATAGAGGAACTCGCGTCGAGAGAACATAGATCAATCAAAGCACAGATGAATACGAATTGGCGCCGCGGTGGCCTTATGGAATCCTGACACGTGCTTAACGACTTCCTAATGCCGCGAGCCATACCTTGGTATCGGCATGAGCAGCGGCCGAATTCTCGTCGTGGATGACGAGCCGCAGATCCGGCGCGTGATGCGTGTGGCGCTATCGGGAGCCGCTTATATGGTCACCGACGCGCGCAGCGGCGAAGAGGCCCTGGAAAAGCTGCGCGATGAAAAGGTGGACCTGGTGCTCCTCGACGTGAACCTGCCCGGCATCGGCGGTATTGAAATCTGCCGCGAGATTCGCGAGCGATCCGACGTGCCTGTAATCATGCTGACCGTGCGCAACTCCTCTCGGGACACGGTAGCGGCGCTCGACGCCGGCGCCGACGATTACGTGACCAAACCCTTCAGCATAGAGGTCCTTCTGGCGCGTATTCGCGCCACCTTGCGCCGCTCGCCAAGCTCTCCGGGGGGCGTCGATAACATCCGGTTCGGCAACGTCGAGATCCGGGTGAGCGCGCGGCGGGTGACGGTGGAGGGCAGGGAAGTCAGGCTCACGCCGAAGGAGTTCGACCTGCTGCGCTTCCTGATTTCCAACGGCGACACCGCCCTGCCGCACGAGCGCATCCTACAGGCGGTGTGGGGACCGGACTACGGCAGCGAGGTGCAATATCTGCGGGTATTCGTCAAGCAGCTGCGCAAGAAGCTGGAGCCGGATCCCACCCATCCCCGTTACATTCTGACCGAGCCGTGGCTGGGCTATCGATTTCGCCTGCCTGCGCATGGCGAGGAGACCGCGGTAGCGGCGAATGCTCCTGAGTCTCCCGAAACCGATGCGATGTAGCAGGGCATGCGCGGGTCGATCACTCCAGCCGATCTGTTTAGCCCAGCGCGGACCGGGTCTTCTTGGGAAGCCTCGCCAGCACGAGCTCATAAGCGCGCCGCAGCAGTCGCTTGAGCTCGGCCGGGGAAAGCGCGTCTTCGGTCTCGAGCGCAACCCAGTGATACCTCGCGACATAGGGGGCGGGAATGATGCTCGGGCGCTCGACTAACTCGGCGAACTCTTCCTGGGAACACTTAAAAGACAGCCAGACTTTGGCCGGCTCCAGAACCAGCACAGCGAACATTTTGCCGCCGATCTTAAATACCAGATCGGCGCCCCACTGGACGGACTCCGTGGCGTGTGGCATCGACATGCAGTAGCGGCGCACCCAGTCGATTTGCATGGTCCAGTGTATCGTAGCAAGGCCGCCAGCCGCTGCGGTCCACTGTTACCGACCGCTACCCACTGCTACAATATTAGGGTGCGGGCAGAGTATGCTTTGGCGGCGATCGCGCTCTTTGGTCCGCTCGCCCGGGCACAATCGATGTTGCGGGGATCCATCCGGGACTCGCAGGACCGCCCCGCTGCTGCCGCCACCATTTACCTGCGGATCGAAACCAGCGAACAAATTCTAACCGCACACACAGATTCGGAAGGAAGCTATCGCTTTTCGGCGCTTCGCGAAGGCACTTACTCATTGCGCGTGGAGACTAGCGGGTTCGGCCAGGCAGCTTTCGGTCCCTTCGTCCTCGGACCAAAAGAGATGAAGAGGGTTGATCTCACCCTCGAGTCTGCGTTCTTCGATGAGCCTGAATTCATTGTGGCAGGTGTTACGCAAGCCACCAATGGCGGCGTCCACGGCTCCGATACCGTCTGGCGTTCGACCGAGGCCCTGACCAAGGCGACCGCTTCGCTAAGCTCGGACCCGCATCAGCGCGACGAGAAGCTGGGGGATGCTCTCGAGGCGGTGCGCGAATATCAGCGCGCGGCGGAGCTGCATGCCAGCGAGTCCAATCTGTTTGACTGGGGCGCCGAGCTGTTGGCGCACCGCGCGGCCGAGCCCGCCATCGAAGTTTTCACCAGGGGCAATCGCCTGTTTCCCCGTTCGGCCCGGATGCTGCTGGGCCTCGCCGTGGCCTGTTATGCGCGCGGTTCCTACGATCATGCCGCGCGATATTTCTTCGAGGCGTCCGACCTGAATCCGAGCGATTCCCGCCCCTACATGTTCCTTGGCAAAGTGCAAAGTGTCGAGATCACGCAGTCAGAAGGCTTTCTGGAGAGGTTGGCGCGATTTGCCAGGCTTCAACCCGATAATGCCTGGGCCAACTATTATTACGCGGTCACTCTATGGAAGCAGCGCAAGGACCCGGATGACTCTCAAACGCCGGCACAAGTGCAGTCTCTGCTGGAAAAAGCTGTAGGCCTCGATCCCAATCTTGGCGCGGCTTATCTGCACTTAGGCATTCTCTACTCTGACCGCAAGGATTTTCCCAACGCTATCTCAGCTTATCGGAAAGGGATCGAAGTAAGTTCCCGGCCGGAGGAAGCGGCCGAGGCGGAGGAAGCGCACTATCGCCTTGCTCAGGCGTACAGACAGACCGGCGAAGAGTTGAACGCTCAAAAAGAGCTGGAGATCTATAGCCGGCTGTCTAAGAAATCGGCGGCCGAGGTTGAGCGCGAGCGGAGTGAGATCCAGCAATTCGTATTTGCGCTGCGAGACCGGACGCCGCCTCGCCCGTAATCGCGGGCGCTATGCACTTACATTACGACTCTGCGCCAGTTCTTTCCAACCTGTACGACTAACTCGGCGCGACCGGCGGCCGCGTCTGCCCCATATGGCAGGTTCAGGTCGTGTATGCGCAGGCCGTCGATCTCAACCGCCCCCGCCTTGATCTTGCGGACGGCATCGCTGACTGACTCAGCCAGGCCGATCCGGGCCAGCATCTTGTCCACGCGGATGCCGCCCGAGAGACGCACGCCGTCCGGCAGTGACACACTCTGTATATCCGCCGGGACTTCGTGGCGGCGCACCACGCGGTTGAACACCTCCTCCGCGCGCGCGCCGTCCGCTGCGCTGTGAAAATCGGTCACGATCAGCCGCGCCAGCTCCGCCTTTGCCAGCATCGGGTGCAATTCGCCGCCGGCGATGCGCTCGCGCATGCGGTCTATCTCCTCCACGCTGCGGTCGGTCAGCAGCTCGTAGTAGCGGAACATCAAGCTGTCGCCGATCTGCATGACTTTGCGGTACATGATCTCCGGCGGCTCGGTGATGCCGATATAATTGCCGAGCGACTTGGACATCTTATTCACGCCGTCCAAACCTTCGAGTAGCGCCATGGTGGCCACGATCTGCGGTGGCTGGCCGAAGCCCTTCTGAATCTCGCGGCCCACCAGCAGGTTGAACTTCTGATCGGTGCCGCCCATTTCGACGTCGCACCGCAGGGCTACGGAGTCATAGGCCTGCGCCAGCGGATAGAGCAGCTCGTGCATGGAGATGGGGGTGCCTTCTTTGTAACGTTTGGCGAATTCGTCGCGCTCCAGGATGCGTGCCACCGTGTAGTGCGAGCAGAGCCGCACCAGGTCCTCATAGCGCAGCGGCTGCAGCCATTCGCTGTTGAAGCGCACCTCGGTCTTCTCGGGATCGAGGATCTTAAAAACCTGGGCTTTGTAAGTCGCGGCGTTCGCGTTGATTTCCTCGCGAGTCATGGGCGGGCGCGTGATGTTGCGGCCGCTGGGATCGCCGATGAGCGCGGTCATATCGCCGATCAGGAAGATGACCGTGTGACCGAGATCCTGGAAATGCTTCATCTTGCGGAGCAGGACGGTGTGACCCAGATGCAGGTCGGGAGCGGTCGGGTCAAAGCCCGCTTTCACCCGCAGCGGACGGCCCGCCTGAGCCGCTTGCGCCAGGCGTTCGCGCAGCTCTTCTTCGCGGATGAGCTCCGCCAGACCTTTCTTTAAGTAAGTCACTTGTTCGTCGAGAGAGAGCACTCCGACCTAACTTAGCATGACTGCCAGCGCAGCCTTCAGGTCCGCGGAAAAGATGCGCACTGCCGCGACCTGATCGGGACCGGCAGGCTGCTCGAAGCCCTTACCCGCCAGCAGCGCTTGTCCCTCCCGCCAGATCAGATAGGCCAAACCGCGCTCGGTCAGGATTCCGGTTCCGCCAATGCTGCCGCAACCCTGCGGCGTACGCTCGACGAGCGCGACCAGATTATCGCGGGCGAACAGGTAGTGCGTAGGCGTTTCCGAGAGAAGCTGAATGCCGGTCGCGCCCAGGTCCATGGCTAAAGATGGATTATAGATGGGCTACATCTTATAGCGGCCGAGGTCTTCGTCGTTGAGATTTTCGAGCCAGCGGCGCAGTTCCTCGTTGTTGACCTTGTCGGAAACCGAAGCGGCCAGCTTGGACGACTTGAGCACCACGTCATCGACGAAAATCGGGCAGTCCAGGCGCAACGCCAGTGCCAGGGCGTCGCTAGGCCGTGAGTCCACGCTGATCAACTCCCCTTCCCGCTCCAGCCAGATCAGGGCGTAGAAAGTATCCTCTTTCAGCTCGTTGACCACCACTTTGCGAACTCCGGTGTTGAGGCCCAGCAGAAGGCTCTTGATGAGGTCGTGGGTCATGGGCCGCGGCGTTGAAACCTTTTCAATCTCCAGGGCGATGGCGTTCGCCTCGTAGATCCCGACCCAGATCGGAAGGACCGTATTGCCATTGATGTCCTTCAGAATGACGATGGGCATATTGGTAACAGGGTCCATCATCAAGCCGCGGATTTTCATTTCGACTTCCATAAAGACCCCCAGGGTTCATTACACCACATTCGCCGCGCTTTCACCGACCAGCGAATTTGGCCCGGAGCGCGTGACCCGGACGCTCAGATACCGGCCCACTAGGGAAGCGCCGCCGTCCTCGGGATGCGTGAAATTCAGCGTGCGATTCTGCGACGTGCGGCCGATCCACTGGCCCAGCGCCTGGTTGCGCCCCTCCACCAGCACCTCTTCCACGTTGCCGATCAAGCCCGCGTTGCGGCGGATCTGTATGGCCCGCTGCTTCTCGTTCACGATCGTGAGCCGGCGGGTCTTCTCCTCTTCGGGAATCTTGTCTTCCATGGCCAGCGCCGCGGTGTTCGGTCGCGGCGAGTATTTGAAGCTGAATAGCGAATCGTATTCTACTTCATCGAGCAGCCTCAGGGTCTCCGCGAAATCCGCCTCGGTCTCGCCGGGGAAGCCCACGATGATATCGGTGGTCACGGCCATGCTGCGCCGCGCCTGCTTGATCCAGTCGATACGCTGCATGTACTGATCGCGGGTATAGAGCCGCTGCATGGCGGCCAGCACGCGCGTAGAGCCGGACTGCACCGGCAGGTGCACATGGTTGCACAGCACTGAATTGGCGTCCATGGCGTCGACGATCGCTTTGGTAAAATCGCGCGGATG
>Ga0302324_100012019_pt1 | contig 17707 bp, 11 predicted proteins | sample Palsa_T0_1_FD_201949 | JGI IMG/M metagenome (GOLD analysis project Ga0302324, IMG submission 201949) | Peat permafrost microbial communities from Stordalen Mire near Abisko, Sweden - Palsa_T0_1 | ecosystem: Environmental > Terrestrial > Soil > Palsa > Peat permafrost | place: Sweden: Abisko... | reverse complement strand
GCGCCATGTGCAACCGCTTTCATGCCGCGCCCATTGTGCAAGCGAGTGAACTTCTCCTGCAGGAACGCACGCCGAGGGATGTATTGGTAGCGCGCCCCAGAGCCGAGGAGGTATCCGCGGCGCCTCATTTACGGGAGCTGGTGCCGCCCACGGTGCGGGAGTTCACGACCGCCCATGACGCCACTCCCCGCACGGACCTTCTCTCCAATGGCCGCTACGCCGTTATGCTGACCTCGGCAGGCTCCGGCTACAGCCGCTGGCGCGATATCGCCATTACTCGCTGGCGCGAAGATCCGACCAGAGACTCATGGGGCGCGTATATTTTTCTCCGCGACGAGCAGACCGGGAACGTTTGGTCAGCCGGTTACCAACCGAGCGGAATCGAGCCGGACTTCTACGAAGCGGCCTTCGACGAAGACCACGCGGAAATCATCCGGCGAGACCGTTCCCTGACGACGGCGCTCGAGGTGGTTGTTTCCTCCGAGGATGATGCGGAGATGCGCCGAATCTCAATCACAAATGGGGGAATGCGGGCGCGGGATATTCAAGTAACGTCCTGCGCAGAGCTCTCACTGACGACCCAGGCGGCCGACGCGGCCCACCCCGCTTTTGCAAATCTGTTCGTCGAAACGGAGTTTGTTCCTGATATCGGGGCTCTTCTCGCCACACGCCGGAAACGGTCGGATGACGAAACGTCCGTGTGGGTTGCGCATGTAGTGGTGGTGGAAGGCGATTCCAGCGGCGACCTGCAATACGAAACGGATCGAGCGCGGTTCATCGGACGCGGCCGCAGCCTTCGCAACCCCATTTCCATCGTCGACGGACGGCCGCTTTCCAGCACGGTGGGGGCCGTGCTCGATCCGATGATGAGCCTTCGCCGAACCGTCCATATTCCACCCGGGCATACGGCGCATCTAATTTTTTCTACGGTCGCGGCCTCCACCCGCGAAGAGGTCGTAAACCTCACCGACAAGTACCGCGACCCGAGCACGTTTGAACGGACTCGAACGCTTGCATGGACACGGGCCCAGGTGCAGTTGCGCCATTTGGGCATCAGCACTGAAGAAGCGCACTTGTTTCAACGGCTGGCGAATGCCGTTGTCTATTCCGATCCGATGCTGCGCCCGGGTTCAGATATTTTGAACGCCACCCCTCTGGATCGATCGACTCTCTGGGCGCAGGGAATTTCGGGTGATCTTCCCATCGTGGTCGCGCGCATCGATGATGCCGACGATGTGGACATGATCCGGCAATTACTCCGCGCCCATGAATATTGGCGCATGAAGCAGCTCTCCGCCGATGTCGTGATTATCAACGAGAAGGCCACCTCTTATATGCAGGACCTCCAGGGATCTCTGGAATCGTTGGTACGCGGGAGCCAATTGAGACTCTCGCCCGACACGAGCAATGCAAGTGGGAAGATTTTCCTGCTGCGCGCGGATCTCTTGTCGTCGCAGACACGCGCTCAGTTGCAGGCCGTTGCGCGAGTCGTACTGCTTAGCCGGCGCGGGACACTTTCGGACCAGATCGCGCGGTCGCAGCAAGAGAAAGCCGCTTCACCGCCCGCCATTCGTCCGAGAGGATTAACGGGAGTTAATCAAGCGACTGGGCCGCAGCCGACGCTTCAGTATTTCAATGGTCTCGGCGGTTTTGCCGAAAATGGCAGGGAGTATCAGGTGGTGCTGGGAGAGGGATTGCGAACGCCAGAGCCCTGGGTCAACGTAATTGCCAATGAGAACTTCGGATTCCTGGTTTCGGAGTCGGGTTCGGGTTTCACGTGGTCGCTCAACAGTCACGAGAATCAAATCACTCCTTGGTCCAACGATCACATAATCGATCCTCCCGGCGAAGCCCTCTATTTGCGTGATGAAAGCACGGGCGAAGTATGGACGCCCACGGCTTTGCCCATCCGCTACGAAGATGCCACATACGTGGCGAGCCACGGGCAGGGCTACAGCCGCTTCAGCCATGTGTCGCATGGTATTTCGGCTGAGCTAGTTCAATTCGTTCCAGTAAACGACTCCATTAAAATTTCCCGGCTCAGTTTGAAAAATGACTCGACGCGGGTCCGGCGGATTTCTGTGACGGCATACGTCGAATGGCTTTTGGGCAGCTCGCGGGCCAGCTCGGCTCCTTACGTCATAACGGAAGCCGACCCGAAGACGGGAGCCATTCTCGCCCGGAGCGCATGGCAGGGAGAATTTGGAGGGCGCGTCAGCTTTGCCGACCTTGGGAGACGTCCCAGCTCCTTTACCTGCGACCGTGCGGAATTCCTGGGGCGTAATGGCACACCCGAAATGCCCGCATCTCTGGCAAGCAGCGGGCCACTTTCAGGAAAGCTGGGCGCGGCCCTCGATCCTTGCGCAGCCCTGCAGACATTTATCGAACTGCGCCCTGGTGCGCGGGTAGAAATCCCCTTCTTTTTGGGTCAAGCGGAGAACAAGGAACGCGCGCTGGGATTGCTGACTCGCTATCGCGCCGCGGATATCGATCACGCTCTGAACGAGGTCAAGCGTCAATGGGACGATATTCTCGGCACGGTGCAGGTTACAACTCCCGATCCAGGCATGGATTTGTTGATCAATCGCTGGCTGCTCTACCAAACGCTTTCCTGCCGGGTGTGGGGACGCGCTGCCTTCTACCAGTTGAGCGGAGCGTATGGTTTCCGCGATCAATTGCAGGACGTGCTGGCTCTTTCGGTTGCGAAACGAAGTGTGACTCGCGAGCATTTGCTCCGCGCGGCCAGCCGCCAGTTTGTGGAAGGAGACGTCCAGCACTGGTGGCATCCGCCTTCAGGTCGCGGCATACGGACACGAATCTCCGACGATCTCTTATGGTTGCCATACGCGGTGATCCAATTCATCGAAGTCAGCGGCGATACCGCTGTGCTGGAAGAAATGGTGCCATTCATCGAGGGCGCTACGCTGCCGGAGCGGCAAAGCGAGTCGTACTTCGAGCCGCGCGTTTCTAACGTTCGGGGCAGTTTGTTTGAACACTGCGCACGCGCTCTCGACCGTAGCCTCCAGGTCGGCGTTCACGGCTTGCCGTTGATGGGCACAGGAGATTGGAACGACGGCATGAATCGCGTGGGCCAGGAAGGCAAAGGCGAAAGTGTATGGCTCGGCTGGTTTCTGCACACCGTCCTCTGGGAGTTTGCCAAGATTGCGGATGCGCGCGGCGAGCGCAAGCGCGCGGAAAATTGGCGAGTGCATGTCAGCGTTTTGAAAGCCGGGCTAGAGCGCGAAGGATGGGACGGCGCGTGGTATCGCCGTGCGTATTACGATGACGGTACGCCGCTAGGCTCCGCTACGAACTCCGAATGCCGCATCGACTCGATCGCTCAATCCTGGGGAATTATGAGCGGAGCAGCGGAACCGGCGCGCGGCTCGCAGGCGATGGCCGCCGTCGACCAACAGCTTATCCGACGTAGCGACGGTTTGGTTTTGCTCTTGACGCCTCCTTTTGACCACACGCCGAAAGATCCTGGATACATCAAGGGCTACGTGCCGGGCATTCGCGAAAACGGAGGGCAGTACACCCACGCCTCAGTGTGGACGCTGATCGCCTTCGCAGCGATGGGTGACGGTGACAAGGCGAGTGAGATTTTTCGAATGCTGAATCCGATCAACCGCTCCAATTCGCGGGCCAGCGCACAGCGGTACAAGGTTGAGCCGTATGTCGTCGCGGGAGACGTTTACGGAGAGACGCCGCACGTTGGCCGTGGCGGGTGGACCTGGTACACGGGGTCAGCCGGTTGGCTGTACCGCGCCGGTGTGGAATGGATTCTCGGATTTCGTGTGCGGGGCATGAATCTTAGCATTGACCCGTGCATCCCGCGAAATTGGCCCAACTATTCGGTGAAATTTCGCTACCACTCCTCGGTGTATGAGATTCAGGTCGAAAATCCGTCGCATGTTGCACGCGGCGTGGCCCTGACGGAATTGGATGGCAAGATACTACCCGGCGCGGCCAATATTCAGATGACAGATGATGGCAAAGCGCACGTCATTCGAGTCGTTTTGGGTTGAGCCGAATCGGGCGGAACAGACATCAACTCAAGAAATGGGCGGCATAAATTCCCGCGACTTCATCGGGACGAAGACGCGGTGAAGGCGGGGACCCTCGTTTGTTTTGGTTCTGTCTCTTCTGGTTAGCGTCCTTGATGCGTTGGATCCTGGTTCTTAGGATCGAGCAAGAGTTGGCTGTCCCTATCCTCACAGATCTCTTCAGCGAAAGCTGCCATGGGATCGGGATTCAGCTTCACCGAAACCGGGGTCATCTGCCAGGGCTGCAGCAGCATTGGATCCTCAACCGTTGTTTCCAGGAAGAGCGTGTTCCCTTCTCGATGCATCCGCTCCGTCACCTTCGTGTCCTCAGTATGGATATAGCCCGTCCCGCCCAGCCAGCTTTGGTCGATTAACCCAATCGTTTCGATCACCAAAGTGTCCCCTTCCCAATGCCCTACCGAATCTCCAAACCATGAGGGGATCTGGCTTCTTGTTTCGTTATGTGGGCGATTATCCGTGGGGATGATGCGGAAACGGTTCAGCCTCTCATATAGAAAGACTACTTCGTTGTGAGTTTGAACGATCTTTTGTGGAAGACCTTGGCGCGGTATGCCAGGCAGACAACGGTTGCTAGGATCGTGCTTCCTGCTGTAATCCCAATCGGTCGCTCGGATCTTGTCCCAATACTCGGGCTTGTAGATAGGCCGGTTCGTCTGCGCCCGGCCTCGGACTTGCCCGTCCATTTCGAAGTGCGTAATCCACCATGTAAACGCTGCCCCGCTGCCGTCTCCACCCTCGGGACCATCAGCAATGCTGGTGGTCGGGCTAGCCAGCTTGTATTCCTCGAGGCTCAGCTGCCCCCAATAGCCGCTAAAATCAGGCTTGCCGTCGGCCGTGCGAGGCGTCGGGCCAGTGGGTTTTGCCCTATCCGCTTTTGAAACCTCTTCATCCTGCCCGAAGGCGCCCGCGGGCAAACATAGCGCCGCCACAACCAAGAATAAAACCAGCGAACTCCGGGAAATGTGACGCGTCATACTTCTGGCCCCCTTCGGTGCTACTTCTAACGAATTCCGTTCACTTACTCATGTTCGTTGGGACGAGAAAGACCACGTAGGGATTCACAACGTGGTTGCTTATGTTGAGGTCCAGGATCGTCCGCGCGCCCGCCTTATACGTCATTCTCGTCGGGAACGGAGCGGCATAACCCTCGAAATCCTTGTAGGCCGAACAGTCCGCTTCCATAAGCGTGTTCCCGAACGCATGGCTATGAGCTTGAATCTCGATTCGCTCGGGCTTCATCCCCGCATCGAGCACGATTTTTACCGGCTCGCCGTTCTTCATTGAGTAACTGATCGTTGCCTTCCCGCCTTCATCGGCCACCACGACTTTGTCTCCCGCGTCCTCCGCTCGCAGGGCTCCCCATAGTGCGGCTGGCGGCGTCAGCCAGACTAATCGCAAGCGATCCTCGACGGTTGTGTCGGGCATCGCCGTTCCGTTAATTCCTGGCTTCTCTTCGTCCCACGCCTGTTTCCCGGATGCCACACGGATTTGGTGTTTCGCATGGCCGTCGGGCCCGGCAAACGCAACATCGAAACGCAACGCCGGTAACACAAAGTCCATCCCCGCAACCAGCTTGCTGATCTTGTATTCCTGCCACTTTCCGTCCGCTCCCGGCTCGGCCATGGTACCGGTCGCAGTAAACTCGAGAACGTTATAGGACGACGTCGTGCGCTGCCCGCCGCGTACCAGCCCGTTTATCTCAGCGACGGTATCCACAGCATCCTTAGGGGTCTTTTTGAGTAACGCAGCAGTCGTAGGAATCTCGAGTTTTCGGTCGGCGAACGTGCTTGGCTCCGTTGCCGGAGCTATACCAGAAACGTTCGACGGAGTCTGCTTTGGAGCGGCTGGCGCAGCTTTCTTCGGCGCAGGCGATGGGGAAGACTGCTGCGCCCCGCTCGACACTGCCAGCATCAATGTTGCGAGAGTGGTGAAGACGACCGCTCGATGAAGCATTTGGTATCCCTCTGGACAAACCTATACTCGGTTATCAGGTTGTCATCATTTGCTTGGCGCAGAACCACAATGCACGGCGCTTCCTATGCTCTGGATCTCTCGGATCGGGCCATCAAGAGGAATCACTAACGAATGGCCGAGTACTGCACATCCCGCTCGCTACACGGATAAACCTCCGGTAGCATGGCGTTCGGATCTGGATTGAGCGCCATAGTCCGGGGGGCCCATACCCAAGGGTGCACCAGCATCTCCGGGTCCTCGACCGTAACCTCGTACTTGATCTGATTTCCCTGGCGTGTGAAGCGCTCGATGACGTGGAGGGAAGTGCTGTGAATGTACCCCAGCGCGCCAAGCCAAGTCTCGTCATCGAAGCCAGTCGTGTCTACGATCAGCGTATCGCCTTCCCAGTGGCCCACGGCGTCTCCCAACGATGTCTCTTGAGCAACACGATCGGGGTCATGAGGCCGGTTCATAGCGATGACTCGATAATGATTCCCGAAATACGCCCCCGAATAGAGAAAAACAATAGACTTATCTTGTTGGAAGATTTGCTGCGGCTGTCCCATGCGCGGAACGCCCCAAGGTGCGCAATGGAATTCGGGATCCCTTGCCTGCGAGTGCAGTTCCATATCTCGGACCTTCACCCAATATTCCGGCTTATACATGGGTTTGTTACGGTCGCCTTTGGACATCACTCTGCCGTCCTGCTCCGCACTGTACAAGCCGCCCAAGCGCGACCTCGCCCCGGAAATACCTGATGTAAGCACTTTGCCGTCGGCGCTGAGATCTTTGGACGTTACCTTACCGGCAGAGGTCGGACCGGCGTCGAGCAGCTGGGTATAGACACCATTCAAGTCTGGATGCCCATCTGCGCGACGAGGAGTCGCTGAGTCGGTTGCAGTTGACTGCGTGGGCGGCTGTGCGCGTGCATAAAGCACGGCCGCTGGCACGCATGCGATCACCAGCATGCCCGGCAAAAATAACTTCATTGACTGTCTCCCCCTCGGAGGGTGTCGTTATCACCCATCCGAAAGACCTTCCCGTCCGGCAAATACAAGATGTTGATCAGTCCCGCGTGCCGGCCTTCTCGAGCCGGGTTTACGATGATCCGGTAGGTCTGCCCGACAACGAGGGTCTCCTTTCCCATGCCCACCAACCGAAGCTTGGAAAGGCCTGCGAAGTTGATGTCCCAGTTGCCGACTTTGCCGTTAGCGTCCTTAACGGCAATGTGCATTTGTGCGTGTGGATTGATCCATTCAAAGCCGGTCAGAGTCCCCGTGAGCTGGATGGTCTTGTTCAGATCGTACTCAGACGATGCTGAGTGATGTGCGTAGGCTGGCACAATCGCCACCAGGCCCAAACTACACGCGAACAGCAATCCACAGATCCTCTTCAGCATTTCCAATCTCCTCTTCGGATCAGTACTTCTTGCCCCCTAAACTCCTAGAAGGCGTACTTCAGCGCGAATTGAATCAGCCGTGCATTTACCGAGTTAGTGGTAATACGCCCAAACGTCGCAGCGTTCACATTGGCCCCCGGGTTGCCAAACTGCGGGTGGTTCCACGCATTGAAAAACTCCGCGCGGAACTGCAAGGTTGCGTCTTCACGGATGCCGCCAACCCTGGTCAGCTTGGTGATGGACGCATCCCAGTTGTTTTGCCCCGGCCCGAGGGTCGTACCAGGACCGACATTGCCGAATCCTGTTGCGGTGCCGCCTCCGATGGCCGGAATATTGGCAAACAATACGCCCGGCGAGCCGCATAGTCGTTGATTAGCAGGAGGGCCGGTAGTGATGTTCTTGATGCCGGCAAAATAGCCGCTCCCACCAGCTAGTCCGTTGAGTACTCGCGAATCTACACCGCCGGATGCCTGTAGCATCGACGGACCAACTCCTGAGCACCATTGAGCGTTCGAAAGAGCCGACCCTACGACTCCGAAAGCGGAGCCCGCGGAGCTATCGGTGATGTTGATAGGCAAGCCATTTTGAATGGTAGTCACACCGGATATGCCCCATCCGTTCGTCAGGTAACCAACCCGGCCATCCCGGTGGAAAGGCAGGGTCCAGCTGTAGTTTACGATCAGCCGTTGCGGACGGTATTGCGGGTTACGTTCATATGTGTTTACCACTGCATAATTATTGGTTCCCGCGGGTGGGTTAGTACCCCAGGGCAAGGTGGCTAAAGCATTGCTCCATGTGTAGGACGCCTGGAACTCAAGCCCGTGTGACAATTGCTTTCGCACCGTTGCCTGGAGGCTGTTGAACTTATAGAGCGCCAAGTCCGCGGCCTCAGACACTACGGGCGAAAAGCCGATAAATGGAACACGCGCGCCGACATTAGCGGTAGTCGTCGTCGTGATGCAGTCCGTTCGAACGCCGTCATAACCGCAATTAATCGGGTTAGCCGGAGTTGCTATCGATGGAACGTTATAGTACCAGGCCAAATTCGCAGAACCGGTGGGGTTCGTGGAGGGCTGATGGATGCCATGCGATCCTACGTATCCAACTTCCAACACCCAGTTGTGTACAAACTCGTACTGAGTCTGTAGGTTCCATGAATATATCAGCGGTACGGTGATGCCCTCCTGGATGGTTTGGTTGGCAATGTTGGAGCCCGTGTTGTTCGCAAAGTTGTACCAGCGAGGTGTGAACCCGATTGACCCCGGCGCCGCTGGAACGGTTGCCGGAAGGATGAACGGCGCCTGCAGAGTCGAGAGCGGCGACTGAGTAGGCTGGATCTGTAGGGGTTGTGAATTATAAAGCGGATTCACAAAGTCTCCCCCCGCTGCTCGATCGTAAAAGTACCCCGCGCCCCCGCGTATAACGAGTCGATTGGTCGTAAGCGGCTGCCAGGCAAATCCGAGACGTGGGGCAAAGTCGTCGAGAGGTGGCCCACTGCCCTCGGGATCCTTCGTTTTCGCCCTAAGGACACCCGTAGGAACTGTGCCGGGATAGTTGGCCACCGCCACGAATCCTACCAGCGAACCGGTGGCTGGAGAGTTTCCCGGAAAGGGTTGTTGAGCAATTGCGCTAGGCCAAATTGTGGCCAAGACTCCCTGCTTCATGCTGGCGTATCCAGCGTATTCCCAGCGAAGACCCAGGTTCAGGGTCAAGCGGGGCAATATTTTATAGTCGTCTTGAAAAAACGCATTCGCGTCATTCGCCCGGAAGTCATGCGATGCGAATCCACCGTTCGACACGACGCTGCTGGTAGTACCGACCCCCGTAATGTTGCTGAGCCCGGTCCCGTTGCACGTAGGACTGATAGGCGTGCAACCTGCTCGTCCGATCAAGAAGTCCGGAAATGATCCCAAGGCTGGCTGTCCTACTCCCAGTCCGGGTACGAGTGGATCCGCTTGTACCCGCTCAAACTCCGTGCCTACACGGACGGTGTGCTTGCCCGGCGTCCAGGAAAGCTGATCGGCCCATTGATATTGATTTTGGGGAACATACACAAAGTTGAAGCCCTGGTTGCCCAAGGTAAAGATTCCGCTAATCGCAATCAACGGCATGATGTCCAACCCGGGCGACAACGGCGCCATTCCGATCGCGGACTCGGTCAGCTGCCCCGCGTTCAAGTTGTTGTTGGAAATGTTGCGTTGATAGGATATACGCGCTTCGTTCACCCAGTTATTGTTTATGACCGTCGTCAGCTTCAACACCGCTTCATGGTTAATGAAGTCGGTCGTAAAGTTTGCCCCAGGTAGAGATGTGGCCGCGGGGAAGTTCCCGGTTGACGGATCAGTACCGTAGAAGTACCGGCCTGACAGGGTGTTCTTACTGTTGATAATGTAATCCCAATTGCCCAGGCCTTGATGTTCCTCGTATCTGGCGGGGTTTGTGAAGCTCGCGGTGACGTAGGCACCCGGTGTGCTGGGCGTCGAGCTGGGGACGTAATAGTTGCCGTTGGCCAACTTCAATTGCAAAATCCGCATTGCCACCACGTTGATGTCTGAACCATCGCAAGCCACGGTGATGCTGCCCGACGTCGTTATAGTGTCGAACTTATTTCCCGGATTGAGCGTTGGGCAAACCGCCGCACCCAGCAATCCTGCGAAAGCTTGCCCAGCCGCGTCACACCCAGCAACGGTGGTGGCAGCAAGAGGGCAGGTACCACGATTGGCTACGTTCGGTACCGGCGGCAAGGTGACATTGGAGGAACCTGTGGCCGTAATTCCATTCTTCTGGCCAGTCTCCTGGTACGAGACGAAAAAGAACAGCTTGTCCTTTTTCACCGGCCCGCCGATCACACCACCATACTGGTTCTGGTTCAAAACCAACCGCGGCCCATGAACCTGATTCTGAAACCATTGATTGGCATTGAACACCGTATTGCGCAAAAACTCGAACGCGACCCCATGGAAGTCATTCGTTCCGGATTTGGTCACCAAATTCACGTTGGCGCCAGGGTTGCGTCCGTAGCTTGCATCGTAGTTTGACGTCTGAATCTTGAACTCCTGAATCGCGTCCGGACTCGGGATGCCCTGCGCTCCGTAGAAGCCGCCTTCGGCGCCGTTTCCAAAGCTGAGCCAGTTGTCGACGGGCGCTCCGTCCATCTGGAAGTTGTTCTGCGCGTTGCTGGCGCCGTTCACGGCAGTCGTGGATGTGGCTTTGCCAAGGGCCGTGGCGTTGCTGACCGAAGCATTGGCTCCCGCCGACATCCCGATAAGGTTTTGATAGTTCCGCGTGGTCAACGGAAGATCCGTCACCGTCTGGGCCTGCACCACGGTGCCGATCGTCGAGCTGGCCGTCTGAACGGCTTCCACGTCAGCCTGTACCGTGACCTCCTGGGTTGTCCCGCCTACCTTCAGGGCTTCATTCAATGTCCCGACTTCCGTCACGGCGACCGTAACGGAGGGAATCTCAGTCGCGCCGAATCCGGTGGCCTCAAACTTCACGCGATACTGCCCCGGCGGCAGCAAAGAAATTTTGTACGAACCATCTTGCCCAGTCGTCGCGGTTCGCGACTGGCCAGTTGAGACGCTGGTGGCCGTGACCGTCACGTTCGGAATCACGGCGCCCGAAGGATCGGTAACCGTGCCACCCAAGCCTCCCGTGCCGGCCGACTGTGCAGGCAGAGATGGAACCATCAAGAACAGGATTGCCCCGAGCATCAACATCACACACACAGTTCTAATTTTCATTGACCCACCCCTGTGATCCCTATTTTTTGCCAAGTGCACGGAACTCAGTGCCAGCCCCGTGTACCCAATCGCGATCAACACACCGACGCCATCGCGCACAATGATGGCTTTCGCTTTTGGGATACCCCACGAACTGGCCCACTTATAGTCTTGCTGGGGTTATAAAGGCTATTCGAAATCCGTGAACTAATTCTTAACGACTGCTGAATAATCGAAAATCAACAACCGCGTTAGTATCGCCCGCATCGACTTGGGTCCAGACACGATGGGACCTTCAATTCTTTTGGGTCCTGAGCGATCGCTGGGAGAAAAAATGAGACGACGATCTTTGATTACGATCGGTTTGCTCGTTGCACTTTTATCGCTGCTCCATCCGCGACAAGCGAGTGCGCAAAAAAAGCAGGATGCTACACGCGCGGACTGGCCCTCCCACGGCGGAACCGGATCGGCTTGGCGCTACAGCGCTCTGGATCAAGTCAATGCGTCAAACGTGAAGAAGCTCACCGCTGTTTGGATGTTCCAGACGGGTGACTATCAGGATGGCTTGCAATCCACGCCGATCGTTGTCGATGGTGTGATCTTTCTGTCAGCTTTCGATGATGTGTTCGCACTCGACGGCGCCACGGGAGATCTTCTCTGGCAATACAAATATGAACCGCTCCCCGGTTTTTCCGTCGGACGCAATTTTGGCGTGGCCGTTGGCGGCGGCAACGTGTTTCTTGGCACGCACGATGATCACGTTGTGGCGCTCGATCAGAAGACGGGAAAAGTGGCTTGGATGGTCGCCGCCGGTGACGCCTACTCTTGCCGCCGCTGTAGCATTCAGGCCGCCCCCATCATCGCGAAAGACAACGTTGTTGTGGGAGAAGCGGGACCGCGCGGCCGCGTGAGTGCCTTCAATATGAAGACTGGACATCTGGCTTGGCGCTTCTATACCGTTCCTAAAGAAGGTGAAAAAGGCGTAGAGACCTGGAAGGGTGACTCCTGGAAGACCGGAGGAGTCAACATGTGGCAGACTGGTTCGTACGATCCCGACCTCAATACAGTGTATTGGGGGACAGGCGACGGCGGCGGCGCTTACGCCTATCAAGGCGACATTAGTTACTCACATCTTTATAGTGACTGCATTCTGGCTCTGGACGCCGACACCGGAAAGATGCGCTGGTATTACCAGGAGATACCCCACGACGTTTGGGATGAAGACGCTTCTTACGAATTGCTGCTCATGGATCGGCCGGTAAATGGAAAGATGCGCAAACTGGTGGTGCAGTTCGCCAAGGCGGGATTCACATTCATACTCGACAGGGAAACAGGAGAGCTTCTGGGTGTATATCCGTTCGCCGAAACGAATAACTGGGTCAAGAGCATCGGTCCCAAGGGTGAATTGATTGGACGCAACGATCCGCAACCGGGCAAAACCGCGACGATATGTCCTACCGTTGGCGGGGCCAAGATGTGGAACCAAGTCGCGTATTCTCCCCAAACACAATTGGCTTATGTGCCGGTCGTCGAAATGTGCAACGACCTGGCCGTTCCCGAAAGTAAGAACGGAGAGCCCAGCGCCTCCGGCACCTGGACTTTTCGGGCTCCCCCTGGGCATGACACTGCATGGGCCCATCTCGATGCGCTCGATCCGATCACCGGCAAGAAGCAATGGACCATGCCGTATCCATATCAATTCTTGGCGTCGATGCTAGCCACGGCAGGTAACTTGATGTTCACCGGCGATCCGGAAGGCAATTTCTTTGCGCTGGACGCGCGCACGGGAGCGAAGCTCTGGAGCTTTCAAACCGGCGCGGGCAATCGAGGATCATCCGTAACGTACATGGTGGGCGGAAGACAGTACATTGCGACACCCGCCGGTATGGGACACGCCGGGTTTTACGACAAAGGTATATGGCCAGAGGTCGCAAACTGGCGTTTTGGTTCATCGCTGGTAGTATTTGCGCTTCCGGAGGATTCGAAATGACGCGTAGCGTAAGAACAATCCACATCGCTCTCGTTTTGCTTTTTCTGCCCGGTCTGGCCCATGCACAAGCGCAGGTGATAGCGCAAGCCGCTGTGCAAGCGCAAAGCGAACAAGAAAGAGCCGTGAAACGCGGAGCGACCGTGTTTGCCGCAAACTGCACGGGATATTGTCACGGTCCGAACGGGATGGTGGGCAGCAGCGCTCCTGCTCTGGCCAACCGTGGTTTCGACGGAGATTACATTCTCAAGACCGTCATGTACGGCATCACGGGCACGGCAATGGCGGGGTGGGGCCAACGGATTCCGAAAGACGATTCCGCCGCTGTTATCGCGTACGTGAAGAGTTTGAACGGCATTGTCGCGTCGGGAAGGCCCGGGCCTCCTCCCGTCCTGACGCCTGCGGCAAAGCAGGGGCGTGATTTGTTCTTTGATAGTGGCGGGGAGCTGACAGGGTGTTCGAACTGCCATCAGATCAATGGTGCCGGTATCTCCGTAACGCCGCAAATTGCGAATGTTCCGGCGGACGTTTCGGCGTTGCGAAATCTCGCCACGCCAGGTGTTTCAAACGCAACTGTGAATGGGCGATCGTTCCCCGCGCTAGTTATTTTGCAGGTACGGGAGCAGACGAAGCTATACGATCTGACAACCGTTCCGCCTGTGCTGCTCGAGCTTGCGCCCTCAGACGTGAAATTCTCGGATCGAAGTTCGTGGCAACACTCCTCTGTGCTAGGAACTTACTCCGACGGAGATTTGGAATCGATTCTTGAATTTTTGCGGGCGACGAATCGGCCATAGACGAAGGCACCCGGAAAGCTATCTGAAATCGGCAGAGCAAAACGGGAAATCCTTCTGAGCTAAACCAGCTTCGCCGCGGTGCAAGAGGATTCCCATAAGGGTTTGTGGTTGATCCAGATATCGCGAAGCATCACTTTCCAAAACAAGGGAGGCGCCATAATGAAGTCCAGTTCGGGAAAAGCTAAAGCAATAAAGATACAAATGGGTATTCTCCTGGTTGTCCTCACGCTTGCGTCGACGACCATTGCTGTGAAGGCAAAATCGGGCGGCGCATCAACCTCGCCGATGCCCATGGCAAAGCCGGAAGAAGAGGGCTTTTCGTCGGAGCGTCTGCAGCGAGTTCACGAGATCATGCAGCGTCATATCGACGCGGGGGAAATCGCGGGCGTCGTCACCATGATCTCGCGCAACGGGCGCGTCATCTACTTCGAGGCACAGGGTATGGAAGACATCGCGGCGAAGAGGCCCATGGCGAAGGATGCGGTATTCGAGCTGGCATCGGCGACCAAGCCCATTACAGCCAGCATGGTCTTGATGCTGGTCGAAGAAGGAAAAGTTCACTTCAATGATCCCGTGTCCAAGTTTATCCCCGAGTTCAAGAATGAAAAGGTGAGAATTTTGAAGCAGGGTGTGGCCATCAGGCACGTAACCGGGCCCGACCCGATATCCAAGAACAATGTGCGCGACTATACCAGCGGCGAGTATGACGGCAATCCCCCCGAAGATTTCGATGAGGTCAAGGCCAGCCATGACATCACGGTGCTCGACTTGCTCACACATACTTCCGGGCTGATGAGTACGTGGTCGGGTGCGCCGGTGAATCCGAAGGGCTCTCCGCAGCAAGAGGACCTCACGAACACGATTCTTGCCGACCTAGTTCCAAAGTTCGCCGCGGTCCCACTCGATTTCCAGCCGGGCACAAAGTGGGCCTACAGCAACTGGGCGGGTTTCGATGTTCTCGCGCGCATTATCGAAGTCGCCTCCGGGCAAACCTACGGTGAGTTCCTGAAGCAGCGACTCCTCGAGCCACTGGGAATGAAGGACACCTGGATTGGGCCACTAAACGATGCGCGCGCAGACAGACTTGCCACACGCTACCAAATGACTCCGAAGGGGCTGGTGAAGTATCTACCGGAAAAGCCGTTCATTCGCACCAAGACCTACTTTTCCGGCGGCGCTGGTCTCTCAGGTACCGCCGAAGATTACTGGCGATTCTGCCAGATGCTGCTCAATGGCGGCGAGTTCAATGGAAAGCGCATATTGAGCCCGGCTTCGGTCGACTTGATGAGATCAAACCACGTGGGCGATCTGTTTGCCAAAGGCAATAATTCGCCGGGCATGGGATTCGGCTTGGGTGTTTCGGTGGTCTTGGATCACGTTGCCAATAACACATATCTCCCCGACGGTACCTTCGTCTGGGCTGGGGCAACCGGCGTCAAGACTTCCATGAGTCCCAAAGAAGATCTCATTCTCAGCTACATGGTCGCCGGCGGCGGTGGCAGGTCCAGCGAGGATTTCGAGACTGCCGCAATGCAAGCAATGGTTCACTAGAACGGTCGCATAACCGAATACAAGCGTTGAAACGATGCCGGCTGCTGGCCACAAAAGTTGAGTAGGCCAGCAGCCGGCCTGAGCTACGGAACAAGCTTCTAGAGCGTCCCTCCCCCGACAAAGAGACCGGCCAAGGCAGCGAGGGTAAATAATTTTGTAACTGCGAAACCACCCAGATTCCGCACGATTTCAGGCATGTCAGTGACCAGCCGTAGGGCTTTTACATCCAACCAGTATGGCGAACCTATTCCCAGACGAGCCGGACGAGCTGCGCGATCCGGCGCAGAGCAAAATTCCGTCGACGCCTACTTTACGGGGCCTGAAGAAACTTTCGCAGAACTGCCGAGCATGTGATTTGTGGAAACGCGGCACGCAAACCGTTTTCGGCGAGGGCGAGCCCGATTCGAAGGTGATGTTTGTCGGCGAAGTGCCGGGCGATCAGGAAGATTTGGCTGGCAAACCCTTTGTTGGTCCAGCCGGCAAACTGCTGGATGCGGCTTTGGACGAGGCCGGCATCGATCGCCGCAACGCTTATGTTACCAACGCCGTAAAGCATTTCAATTGGGAGCCCCGTGGCAAGCGGCGCATCCACAAAAAGCCCAACGCGTGGGAGATTGCGGCGTGCCGTCCCTGGCTTGACGCCGAAATTGCGAGGTTGAAGTCGCGGGTTATTATTTGTTTGGGCGCAACGGCGTCTCAGGCGCTGCTGGGCAGGAAATTCCGCGTCACGCAGCATCGCGGCGAGTTCATACAGTCTGAGCTGGCACCCTACGTGACCGCCACGGAGCATCCTTCGTCGATTTTGCGCGCGCCCGAAGAAGCGCGCCGCGCGGAAATGCAACGCTTCATAGCGGATTTGAAGAAAGTCGCAAGAGTCATTTCCTGAAGTTGTATCTCCTGACGTTGCATCGGCCGCATCACCTGCATCGCGGAAACCAGTTTGTACGCACCAGGAGGGTGAGCTCCTGGCGGTGTAATGGTGGAAGAAAATTGCCGAACCTGCGTAGCCGCAGCCAACAGCGAAGGCGGGTGAGAGGCTGCATTCTCACCCGCCGCGCTCTGTCTGCTGTCAGTTGGCCCCGTGGCTCGTGTCTGCTCGTCGGCGGAGCTGATTTTAATCGTAAGATTCAAGCTCCTGATTAACGCGGTTCCCGTCCATGTGGAGTATAAGGCCGGTATATGTCCGGGAATCCGGCTACACAGGAGTCAGTCAATCGCTGCACTGCAGGCACCTTCCTGCATATCATGCACCTGTGCGAAAAGAGACTGCATGGCTTCTATCTCGGAGTCATGATGGTATATGGTGCAAAAGAAAGCTAAGAAACAATCGGGCGACGTGAATTACCGATTCACCTCAATTCTGCAAAACTGTTCGATTTTGGACTGAACGTAGACTCGTCTTGGGACATATTTGAAACCCCACACGAACGCCTATTGGGAGGACATTGTGGGTTCCTTTCCAGGAAGGAGCCGGGGGCAATCATGATCGTTTCTCGTAGCGCCGCAGTTCTTTTGGTCGAAGATAGCCCGGGTGATATCCGGCTGACACAGGAAGCGTTTCGCTCTGTCAACAACGTCATTCAGCTGCACGTTGCAACAGACGGAATGCAAGCAATGTCCTTTTTGAGGCACGAGGACGGCAACGCCGACGCTCCTCGTCCCGATCTTATCTTGCTCGATCTCAGCCTCCCCAGGATGAATGGGCACGAGGTTTTGTCTCAAATCAAGAGCGACGATCGCCTGAAAACGATACCGACCGTTATCCTAACTACTTCCAATGCAGATGCGGATATTGTGAGAAGTTACGAGCTTCAGGTGAACTCCTATTTGTGCAAGCCCGTGGAGTTTGAAGTGTTCGAGAGAATGGTCATGACCCTCAACCTTTACTGGCTGAAAATGACGAGACTTCCGCAACAAAGGTCAGCCATTCAATAACAGTTTGCGGGGCGGACTTGCACTCCGCTGGGTGGCTCATCGAGGTTATGCTCCCATTGCTGGCCTGGGACCACCACCCGGCTGATCTCATCGAAAAACATCTTCCAATCTTGTGAACCGTAAGTCGTCGATTTCGTATCGCGTCACGATGAATCGTGCACAGCGCTGCATGATTGTCGATGGTTTCCGACGCGATATAAAGGGGCGCCCGTTCTGGAGTAGGTTTTGAGTGCTTGGCCCGAACCTACCACAAGAAGGAGCGCCCCATGAACGACGTGAAGTATATCGGGATGGAT
>Ga0302324_100012016_pt1 | contig 17708 bp, 11 predicted proteins | sample Palsa_T0_1_FD_201949 | JGI IMG/M metagenome (GOLD analysis project Ga0302324, IMG submission 201949) | Peat permafrost microbial communities from Stordalen Mire near Abisko, Sweden - Palsa_T0_1 | ecosystem: Environmental > Terrestrial > Soil > Palsa > Peat permafrost | place: Sweden: Abisko... | reverse complement strand
CTACACTCCTAGACACAAAAGCCAACGCGCCGGGGAGCCCTCTGCCCGCCAGCGCGCCTCAGCTTTCGCCAGGAATGCGGGGGTTTAGCAGTGGAGAAACTGCGAAGCAAGCAGGATTAGCACATTCCGCTCCGCTTTCCCAAGCGCGTCCCTCTGAGCAGAAAAAGCTCGATCTATCAAATATTTACGACGCGACTCGCCCCGTGGGACGGGGCTGTGATAAGCACGGCATGGTTCGCGCGGGACCGGAACCGACTTTCATGGATGGGCTGGCTGAATCGTTGGGACGCTCCCCGGAGCTGTTTCCTTATGTGCTCGATGTGGGCAAGGACACCCTGTCGCTGATCCGCCTGACCAGATCCGACTATGAAAAAGCAAGTTTTCTCGACGGCCGCATCCTCACGCCCCGCACAATCGGCCGAACTCTCCCCTGGCGTCAGGTGGCTGTATCCATCGAAGCTGCCAAGCTGGCCCAAAGCTGCAGCTTCGTATTCCACATCGGGCATGTGGGTTCGACCCTGCTCTCCCGGCTGCTCGGCGCCCATCACGGCGTCTTTGCACTGCGCGAGCCACAAATCCTGCGCCTGTTCGCCCAGATTCGCAGCGAGCCGGAGACGCAGGCGCGAGTGTGGAGCGACGATGATTTCCATCAGAGACTGGACGGCTGCCTCAAGCTTCTGTCCCGGACCTTCGACGCCAACCAGAAGGCTCTCGTGAAGGCAACGAGTTTCGTATCCGAACTCGCCGCTCCAATCCTTGCAGGCCCGGCGCAGCCCCGGGCGCTCATGATGTTCGTATCGCCGGAGAGCTATTTGGCGACCATCCTGGGCGGCCCCAATTCACGACAGGAATCAAAGGTGCTGACCCCCGGCCGCCTGCGTCGCCTTAACCGGCGCGTGGGTCGCGAGGCCTGGCGGCTCGCATCCCTCGGCGAAGGCGAGGCGATTGCGCTCGGGTGGGCATGCGAAATGTCGGCGCTCGCCAAAGCGGCGCGCTCGGCAGGGGATCGCGTGTTGCGTCTCGATTTCGACAGGTTTCTCGACGAACCGAAGACGCATCTCGCCGCCGCTTTCCACCATCTCGACATCGACGCGACGGAGCGCGACGTGCAGGCAATTCTCGATGGGCCGGATATGCAACGTTATTCCAAAGCGCCCGAGCACGCTTATGACGCAGTGTTGCGGCGTAGCGTTCTGGACGAAGCGCGCGCAACGCATGCCGCGGAAATTGCGCGCGGGCTCGCCTGGCTCGACAAGGCTGCGGCGGAATTCGAGACCGTGCGCGATGCAGTTAGGTTTGCTGCGGCATCAGCCTTGTAGCGGTCGAGCAGACTATGGGATCGTGCCCGTCGAATCGTTCGCCGCAACGATCGGGCTCGAGCCGTTTGGGGGATCCTGCACGGACCACCCACCCCCAATCGCCTTGATGAGCCGGACCGAAGCTTGCAGCCGCTGCGTGTTGATTTGCAACGCGGAGAATTGTGCAGTCAGCGAAGCGGCCTGTGCGACGACCACATCGAGATAGTTGACCGCGCCCAACTCATAGCGGTCGACGGAAAGCTGTTCCGTTCGGGCTGCAGATGTGACCGCCTGAGCCTCGTCTTGGGCTGCCTTCGCCAAATGATTCAACAGCGCAAGGTTGTCCTCGACATTCTGAAATGCTTGTAGCACTTGCCCACGATAGTCTGCCGCAAACTCGTTCTTTTGCGCTTTCGCAATATCGAGCTGCGCCTGATGCTCGCCAGCATCGAACAACGTCATTGCGAGATTAGGGCCGACCGACCAGAACAGGTTTGGTGCAGTCAGCAGCCCGGGCTGTCCCATGTTCTGAAATCCGCTCGTTGCAGCAAGGGTGATCGTCGGAAAGAACGCCGCACGCGCGACGCCGATTTCCGCGTTCGCAGCCGCGACCTGGCGTTCGGCGGCCGCTATGTCGGGACGCCTCTGCAGCAGAGCGGAAGGAATGCCAGTTGGAATGTTCGGCACATTCATTTTGACGACGGCAGGCGCGATGGAAAATGTCGAAGCAGGCTCTCCCACCAGGCTTGCGATCGCGTGCTCATAAAGCGCGCGCTGCGCCTCGGAACTCGAAAGCTGCGCGCGGGCGTCTTCAACGGCCGTCTCGGCGCGCCCGACATCGAGCCCGGATGCGACACCGCCGGAATGACGCTGCTGCGTCATGGTTAGCGCCCGCTGATACGCGGCCACGGTTTGCGTCAGAATACTGGCTTGGGCATCGGCAGCCCTGAGGTTGAAGTAGGCGTCGGCGAGATCGGTTTCGAGGCTCAGCCGAATAAACGCCATCTGCGCGGCTTGCGCCTGCGCCTTGGCTTTGCCGGCCACCACCGTGTTGCGAATGGCGCCCCAGATGTCGAGTTCATAGCTGATCGAGGCGCCTAGGGTGTCCGCCGCATACTCGTTCGGCTCATTGGCGCCACGCAGAGGACGGTTGTTGGACTGTCGATTGCCTGTCGGATTTGCATCGGCGGTGACGAGAGGAAAGTACGCGGATTGGGCTTCCGCGACGTAACCGCGTGCCTCGTCGTAGCGCGCCAGGGCAGCGGTAAGCGTGGGATTCGCCGTGTCGATACGTGGCTCGAGCTCGTCGAGCGTCTTGTCGCCATAGATCGTCCACCACGCCCCTTTGGGAAGCGTGTCTGCCGGAGTCGCCTGGGTCCAAGGCCCGGCCTCCTTGAACGCGACCGGCGTCGGCGTGACCGGAACATGATAATCCGGCGCAAGCGAGCACGCGCTCAACAGTCCCGCAGCAAGAGCAAGCGTCGAGAACTCGCGAGCCCGGGCTCGCCTCATTTGTCGGTCGCTTGGGCTGGCGTATCGGGGTGCACGAGATCGCCAGTCACGATGGAATCCGGCGGATTGTCGATGATGCGGTCATGGGGCCCAAGCCCGGCGCCGATTTCCACTGTCGTGCCGAGATCGCGCGCGATGACGATCGACCTCATCGCCACGCGGTCATTGGGCATGACGGTTGCGACCTGCAGGCCATTTCGGTCGAAGATCAACGCCGAAGCCGGAACGCTCACGACATTCTTGGGCGCGGAGAGATTGATCGTAACTTGCGCATAATCTCCCGGTTTGAGAGTGCCATCGGGATTGTCGGCCAGAAGTTCGACCAACAGCGCGTCCGATTGATCGTTCATTGCATTGGCCGTCGAATCCAACTTCGCGGTGAACGTCCGTCCGGGATATTGCGGCAAACTCAAAGAGGCCGTCATGCCGGGATGAATTTCCGCGGAATAATTCTGTGGAACGCTGACATAGATGCGAACCCGATGGATGTCGGCGACAGTAAACAGCGGCGACCCGGTCGATTCCGAACCTGCATTGATCAGTGCGCCGATGTCGACGGAGCGGCTCGTCACGGTGCCGTCAAATGGCGCAGTGATGCGCGCAAAACTCTTGAGATCGTTCAACCGGTGCACATTGGCTTCTGCGGCGTCGACCAGGGCATTCTTCGCGGCCAGGTCGCCCGTCTTTTCCTCCGTCTCCTGCTTCGAGACGGCATCGAGCTTGAGCAATCCGCTCCAGCGCTGCGCTGTCGATTGCGACGTTCTCTGGGCCGCCACCGCGTTTGCGAGATCCGCTTTCGCCTGCTCGATCTGCTGGTCGAGTTCCGGCGTATCGATAATCGCGAGCACGTCGCCCTTGTGTACCTGGGCGCCGATGTCCTTGTACCAGAACTGGAGATAACCGGGGACCCGCGCGTAAATCTGCGCATTGTAAAATGCCGCGAGTTTGCCTGGCAGCACGAGCTTGCTCGATCCGGCCGAGACCGAAGGCGTGGTAACGCTCACGGTCGGAACCGCCTGTTCCTCGGTCCAGTGCGAGACGGATCTGTTTGCGTACAATCTCGTCGCAAGACCGCTCACAACGATGACGAGGCCGATTCCCACCGCGACAATTCCGGCCAGGCGCAAATGCCGAAGCAGTTGCGGGTTCGACAATTGTTCAGTGGGCATAGGCTTCTCCGCTCAACGGGCCGGCCGGGTCCGCAGTGCGCGCCGGCGAACCCTTGCGAGCTCCGTGAACAAGGCTGAATACCACAGGCACGAAAACAAGCGTTGCAACAGTCGCAAACAACAGGCCGCCGATCACTGCGCGGCCCAGTGGTGCATTCTGCTCCCCACCCTCGCCCATGCCCAGAGCCATCGGCGCCATCCCGATGATCATGGCAAGCGCCGTCATAATGACCGGCCGGAAGCGGGTCACGCCCGCCTGCAGCGCGGCCTTGACGGCGTCGCCGGTGGCCGCGAGTTGCTCGCGCGCAAAGCTGACGACCAGAACGCTGTTCGCCGTCGCAACTCCCATGCACATGATGGCGCCGGTCAATGCGGGCACGCTCAGCGGCGTGTCGGTCGTGAACAGTATCCAGACGATTCCCGCCAGAGCCGCCGGCAGCGCACTGACGATCACGAACGGATCGGACCAGGACTGAAAGTTCACGACGATCAGCAGATAGATCAGAACGATCGCTTCGGCGAGGCCGAAGAAGAGACCCGAGAAAGCCGTATTCATGGTCTCGACCTGGCCGCGCAACGTGACCGTCGTACCCTTGGGACGTTCGCTGGCCGCCGCATCGATGACCCTCTGGATGCCGGAGGCGACAGAGCCGAGATCGCGCCCTTGAGTCGTGGCGTAGATATCGAATGCCGGCTCAATTGCGTAGTGCGAGACAACGGCGTCGCTGTTGTCCCGGTGAATCGTGCTGAGCGCGCCCAACACCTGAGGTGCCGCGGAGCCGCTGCCCGTCACCGGCATGTTTTCCATCTTGGAAAGCGAATCGATCTGGTATTGCGGAGTCTGTGCGACGATGGGGTACGACACGCCCGTTCGCGGATTGAGCCAGAAGGCAGGGGCCACCTGGAAGCTCCCCGAAAGGTTCACGACGACACTGTCGGTGACATCGCGTTCGGTCACGCCCATTTCGTCGGCGCGCGTGCGATCGACGTCGACGGCGAGTTCCGGATAGCGCGACGATTGCTGGAGTCGGACGTCTGCGGTTCCCGGCACCTTTGAAATGCTGCGCATAAGCGTGCGCGCATAGGCCTGATTGTCGCCCTTGTCCGGACCAGCCACCATGACGTCGATGGGTGCAGGCGCACCGAAATTGAGAATCTGACTGACAATATCCGCCGGCAAAAATGCGAAGGACGAGCCCGGGAAGCTATGCGGCAGCGCCGCGCGCAACTTCTTGACGTAACCGGCTGTGGGAGCGTGATCGGCAGTTAAAGTCACCAGGATATCGCCGTCTTCCGGTCCCACGCCGCCATCGTTGGAATAAGCGCGGTTGATGCCGCTCACCGGCAGCCCGATGTTGTCGACGATCGAGTCCGTCTGATTGGCGGGAATCATGGAACGTATCCGCGCCTCGATATGATCGAACAGCGCAGCTGTTTCCTCGATTCTCATTCCCACCGGTGCGCGCACGTGCAGGTTGATCTCACCGGAATCGACGGTCGGAAAGAATATCTGCCCGAGAAAGAATGCGAGTCCGAACGAGCCGACGACAAACGCCATGAACCCGATCACGAAGATGGCGCGGTATTGCAGCGCGAGACTCAGGACATCGTGATAGACCGAGCGCACGCGCTCAAAACCCTTCTCGAACGAATGCTGGACGATGACGAGCGGATTGCGCGTCGTCTTCATGCCGATCTCGGTATCGTGGCTGCGCATCACGTCCACGGAATGCCGCGATCCGTGTTCGGCGAGCAGGTAATTCGCCATGGTGGGAACGAGTGTGCGCGACAGGACGAACGACGCGATCATCGCGAAGACCACCGCTTCGGCCATCGGCGCGAACAGAAAGCCCGATACGCCGGGCAGAAAGAACATCGGCAGGAACGCGATACAGATGCACAGCAGCGAGACGAATGCCGGCGTCACTATCTGCTCCGCGCCGTCGAGGATGGCGGCCTCGATCGTTTTGCCGCGCTCGAGATGCCAATTGATATTTTCGATGGTCACGGTCGCATCGTCGACGAGAATGCCGACGGCCAGCGCCAAGCCACCCAACGTCATGATGTTCAGTGTCTGCCCGAGCGCGGAAAGAATGGCGATCGACGACAGCACCGCCAGGGGAATCGACGTCGCGATGATGACCGTGGAGCGCCAGCTTCCCAGAAAAAGCAGGATCATCAGGCTCGTCAGCGCCGCCGCAATCACGCCTTCTTTAACCACTCCCGAGATGGCGGCTTTGACGAAGATCGACTGATCGGCGAGCGCCGCCAGATTCAGCGACGACGGAAGCGTCTCCTTGAGCCGGGGCAGCAGCGCCTTCACGCCGTCGATGATATCGAGGGTCGATGCCGAACCGCTCTTGAGCACAGTCATCAGCACTGCGCGCCTGCCGTTCATCCGAACGATGTTGCGTTGGGGCGGAAATCCGTCGCGCACATGGGCCACGTCGCGGATATAGATCGTGGCGCCTTTCACGGTCTTGATTGGAAGGTCGTTCAGCTCGTCGACCGTAACCGGGCTGTCGTTGAGCTTTACGTTGTATTCGAACTCGCCGATCTTCGTGGTGCCGGCAGGAATGATCTGATTCTGGGCCGCGACGGCGTTTTCAACGTCCTCCGCCGAGAGGCCCTTCGCCTGAAGGGCCTGCGGATCGAGGTCGATCTGGATTTGCCGCTCCTTGCCGCCATAGGGCGACGGAATCGCGGAGCCTTCGACCGTGGCCAAAGAAGGTCGGATAAAATTCTGACCGAGATCGAACAGTTTCTGTTCGGGCAGCTCCGGGCTCGACAACGCAAGCTGCAGAATAGGAACGGTCGAGGCATTGTAGTTCAAGATGAGCGGCGGCGTAATGCCGGGCGGCATCTGCTTGAGAACAGTCTGCGAGAGCGATGTGACCTGCGCGGTAGCGGTCCTGATATCGGTGCCGGGTCGGAAATAGATTTTGACGATTCCGATGCCCGAGAGCGACTGGCTTTCGATGTGCTCGATGTCATTGACGGCAGTCGATATCTGCCGCTCATAATAATAGATGACCCGACCGGCCATGTCGTCCGGCGCCATGCCGCGATAGGTCCAGACGACGGCAATGACGGGAATTTTAATATCCGGGAAAATATCGGTCGGCGTCTTGATGGCCGCCATGACGCCGAAAATCAGAATGAGAATCGCGAGGACAACAAACGTATACGGCCTGCGAAGGGCCAAGCGAACGATTGCTACCACGCCGACTTCTCCGTGACTGATGGGCGCTTTCGGGCTTCCCAACGATTCGCAATCCGAGCCGGTCGCGGCAAAAAGATCGCGGTTCTAGACGGTTACACCCTGTGCCCAACATTTACGGCCTAAATTTGTTTGGCACATGAATAATTGTACATTAGCCGCGGCAGATTGTTCCAAAGCCCATTTGCACGTGCAACGTCCGAACCCGCGGAACGTTCCCAAATTATCAAACAAAAAGGCCCACGCCGGAGGGCGCGGGCCAGTTGCGAGAAAGGGATTCTCAATCAGAACGGATAATACCGGAAGCTTGTGAAGATCATGTTGTCCGAAGTGTGGGGTGCTCCGCCGACGCCCACAAAGGCCGTGTCGTAAGTGTAGGAGTACTGCAGTCCAATGCGGACGCTGCCGTAGTCGCCGTTGTAAGCCTTGTCCCACAAGCCGGCCGTGATCTGCTCGACATCCCGGACGTTGCCTGTGCAGCTCGCGGTCGAGGTGAAGTCGAAGCAGCCTGTATTGGTGAAGGCCGGGTTGCCGTAACCGCCATTCGATCCGTTGACCTTGAAGAAGCTGCTGTCTTCGTTCTCACGACCGCCGATCACATAGATGTCGAAGTCAGGCGTCGCATGCAACGTGACGCCTACCATCTCCATGTCTTCGTTGAGGGGCTTCAGCGTGCCGGCCGCGGTGTAGGTCGCATCCGGAAGCTGACCGGAGCCATAGCGACCGATACCCGTACCGAACAGCGAGTCGAACTGGACGTCGACGAAGTCCGGCCAGACCTTGATCAGGCCGGCCACGCCGCCGCCGCCGCCCGTGTTGCTGTGGTTCGCAGCAGTCCCGAGCTGGACCGCGCCGTAACAATTGTTGGCAGGATTCGCGGTAGCTGAGTTGGTGCAAGGTGCTGACGCAGGAAGGATGCTTTCCGTACGATCGTAGAAGTCGCGAAGGATGCCGACACCTTCAATGTGGACGATGCCACCGAAGGGCTCCCAAGCGACCTTGCCGATGACATCAGGCATCTGGTTCAGCGAGAGCTGGATTCCTGGATTGAATTCCGCATCGCCGGTCGAGTTTAGTCCACCACCGCTGAAGCTGTTGCCATTGTTGGAAATGACAACGGTGCCATCCGCCGTACAGGCCTGCGACGTCGCACCGGATTTTAAACTACAATCGGCCGGCAGCGTGCCGCCAAGCGTCGTCTGAGGATTTTCAACCGAAACGCCGACCCAGAAGTCGTCACCGAACTCTTTAGTGAGGCGGAGCTGCGGCTGGCGGGTCCAGACGAATCCGGGAACGTATTGCGCGTCGATTGTCGCCGGAGGTGCTTCGCTGCGCTCCGACATACCATGCGTGTCGAGTGTCGCAAGCGACCAGCTCTGGCCGAAGAGGAAGTGGACTCCGATGTCGCTCCAGTCGACGGCACCATAAAGATTGCGTACGCGCGGCGTATAGGAGTTGCTTTCGTTGGAATTCGCGCTGGCGGCCGCACCGAGGAAGTCGAACTCGCCATAACCGCTCAGGTGGGTATCGGGCGAAACGTCAGCCTCGACCAGTCCTGATACGCGGCTCTGACGGGCCGAGAAGCGAAACTCGTGCGTGTGTGCGATGTTCACGGCGTTGCCGACACCCGTGCTCGTCGCTGTTCCGCCAACGGCTGTGGGGTTACCGGCGCCTGGACCCGCGAACGGAATCTTGGAAAAGCCCGGTGAACCGATATCCGATTCGAGGCTATTTGAGCGCCACACGCTTTCCGCTGCCAGGAAGCCGCCGAAGGTGAAGGTCACGCCCTTCATGTGGAGCTTCTTGTCGTGGGGCGTCGTCGCCTGCTTCACCGCTGCCGAGGTCTCGTAAACCTGGTTCTGCAGAGCTTCGAATTGCGCCGCCGTCACGGGTGCCGCCGGTGTCGCCGCGCCGCCGTTCAGCTGCGTCTTTAATTCGTGAATCTCTTCCGCCTGTTCCTCCACCCGCTTTTCGAGAAGATCGAGACGGTCGCTGCCAGTCGTCGCCATCGCCTCGTGGTGATGGTGCTTGTGCATCGGTGGCGGCGGCGATCCTGCCGGTGCCGTGCTGGTCTGGGCAAATGCCGGGCCGAAGAGCAACGCGCACGCAGCAGCACCCATCAGAATGGTTCGTAAATGCATTTTCTTCCCCGCTCGCAAGCAATAAAAACCGCAATGGCGCGGCTAACCCCAGCCCCATACCCAGAGAGGCTGGCCGTGTCGTAGCGGCGGGGGATGTCACACATGCAAAGATTCAACGACAGTTTGATGACAGGCCCGGACTGAGGCATTCGGGAGACACCTTGCCATCCCGGCAGCTCCGCGTGATATTTGGTGGGATATCACGATGCCATTGTTGGGGGGCAAATGATCAAATTTCGCGAGGCGCATCTCGTTGCGGTTGCGCTGTTTTTGGCGTCGGGACCCGCTTGTGCCGACGGCACGGAAGCCACCTCGCCCAGCTCGTCGTCCGCCGGGATCCCTCTCCGTTTCGATCTGGCGAGCACCGACACCCCGGCGCCGGCGCCCAGCGATTCGGCCCTTCTCGGCGATTCCGGGGGTGGAGGCGGTTCAGCCGGTGGGGATTTCCTCGATGACTGGTTTGCCCAGGTCAACGAAGCGCAGGCCAGCCAGCCGCACTGGATGACGCCCCTCGTGACCGTCACGCCCCGTCTGGAGGAGGAGGTTCGCTACGATCAGTACTGGGAGCACCGTGGAAATGGCTCGGATCTGACGATTTTCGACAGCGGCAAGGGTCTCGAACTGATCCCCACCGAAACGAACGAAGTCCTGATCAATCCACCGGCCTGGCAGGACAAGACCAACGTTTCAAGTCCCGTCTCGGGCTGGCTCGACGACCAGTTTCTGGTCGTCAAGCAGCGCCTGGTGAGCGCCAACGAAGAGGAAGGCAATTATATCGTGACGGCCTTTCTCGGCGTCACGGCGCCGTCCGGTGCGTCTGCATTCACCAATCACACCTGGATCGTGACCCCGACGCTTGCAGTCGGCAAAGGGTGGGGCGATTTCGATATTCAGGCGACGACGGGCGTTGCGTTCCCCTTCAGGAATCAATCCACTCTGGGAACGTCGATCGCGACCAACGTCGCGTTCCAGTATCACCTCTTCGAATATTTCTGGCCGGAATTCGAGGTGAACCATACCTATTGGGCCGACGGTAACGAAAGAGGCGGCAAGAACCAGGTGCTGCTGACCCCGGGCCTCATTCTCGGGCGCTTCGTAATCAGGGATCGCATCAAGGTGATTATCGGCGGCGGATATCAATTCGCAGTCTCTCCCAAATATGTCGACACCTCCGAACAGACGCCCGCCTACAATCATTCGGTCATCCTGACCGCGCGGCTGACCTTCTAGGTCGCATCGACGGCATACCCGGCGCGTTCGAGGAAGGCCGAGTGCCTTCCTCGGCGGTCCGTACCCCCCCTTCTGGGAAGTCAGATCGCAGCGTTTGTGCGATCTTTTACACCTTAATCTCTATTGACTAGATAGTAATTATACAATATACTGACGTTATTGGCTATAGCCCTGGGGGATCACATGTCTCAATTGAAGCTTCGCGCCGCTCTGCTGGTCGGCGCTGCCACGCTCGTGTTGTCGAATGGCGCATTCGCGCAAAGCGACACGGCTGCCGCTCCGCCTAAGCATCATCACCACGCAACGACCGGCAGCGACCGCCTCGACCTTCTGGAGCGCCGTCTTGAGCAACAGGCCGAGGAAATCCATCAGCAGGCCGGCGAAATTCAGGCTCTCAAGGCGCAGGTGGGAGTGGCTCCCGCCGCCGCCCCTTCGCAGGTCACCGCGGATCAATTCCAGGCGCTGCAAAGCGAGGTCCACGAACAGGCTGCGGCGGAGAAAAAGCAGGCCGTCGTCACCTTCACGCCGCAGACGCCTTACCAGCATCAGAAATCGCAACCGACAATTTCATCGCGCGACGGCAGATGGACTTTCTCGCCCGTCGTGATGGTGCAGGGCGATTATGCGAGCTACAGCAAGGGTCAGCCTCTGTCGACGCCCGGAACGGACAATCTGAAATCGGCAGGCGAAAATATTCGCCGTGCCCGCATCGGCTTTCAGGGCACGTTCGACAAGGACTTTGGTTACGCCTTCATCTACGATTTCGGCGGCTCGAACGGCGACGAGTCCTATCAAGCCTATGCCGGCGCGCATTCGGGCGGCTCGACTTATACCGCCAGTACCGGCCAAGGCACGGGCCCGCATATCTATGCCGGCTGGGTCAGCTACAAGGGCTTCCTCGATCCCGTGACGTTTCGCGTGGGCCTCATGTCGCCGCCGGCAAACCTGGGCGACGCGACGCAATCGGACGATCTCTTGTTCAACGAACGCCCGTCGCCGTCGCAAATTTCGCGCGCGCTGGATGCCGATGAAAGCCGCGAAGCGGTCGGCTTCATCGGTAACGGTGACATCTGGAATGCGTCGCTGTTCATGACCGGCGACACTTTCGGCAAAGGTGCATTAATCGCGCCGCAAACCACTTATGGCGGCGGCCAGGAAGCAGTCGTAGGACGCGTTGCGATCGCGCCGGTGCAGGATCGCGCCAGCAACTTCAACATCCATCTAGGCGGCAATTTCGGTTATGTGATTCACCCGCAGGAATCGACCAGCACGAGCAGCCCCTACGCCACCTCGTACAATATCGATTTCTCCGATCGTCCCGAGTTGCGGGTCGACAACGTAACCTTCCTGAACACAGGTAATATCAACGCAAACTCGGCTTATTCTGCCGGCGTCGAAGGCGCGGTCAGCTGGGGTCCGCTGCTGGTCCAGGGCGAGAACTTCTGGTACGGCGTCGAACGGAAAAATCCGGCCGCCAATGTCACCAATCCGAGCTTCTCGGGCTGGTACGTGGAAGGCAGCTGGGTCATCACCGGCGAGGGCCATCAATACAACATGGCGAACGCTTCTTTCGTGCGTCCGAGCCCCGACCGTCCGTTCAATCCCGCCAACGGCGATTGGGGCGCATGGGAACTGGCCGGCCGCTATAGCAGCACCGATCTCGACTACGCCACGACTTCGACGGTCTCAGGGGAGCCCATCCTCGGAGGCGTGCAGAACATCTGGACCGCCGGCCTCAATTTCTATCCGAACGACATCCTGCGGTTCATGCTGGACTTCCAGCACGTCCAACTGCGGGACATCGGCACGCCTGGCAACGACGGCCAGTACGACACGATCAATATCAGAACGCAGGTTTCGTTCTAATATAGCAACTGCACTTTCGGCTTGCGCGGATGTCGTGGCTCGGGAAACCGGGCCACGACATTTTGCCTTTTGCAGGATGCTTGCCGGCCGAAGCTCGCGGGTGTTTCACCGGTCCCCCTTCGCCAAGGCTACGGAGGGCAACATTCACTTGCTTCGCGGGCGAAGGTTGGAGCGGGTGAAGGGAATCGAACCCTCGTCAGTAGCTTGGAAGGCTACAGCTCTACCATTGAGCTACACCCGCGGACGGAGAGCACAATACAGGATCCGCCGCGATCCGCTCTCCGGACTTTATAATGGTGGGGGAAGTAGGACTCGAACCTACGAAGGCGTAGCCAGCGGATTTACAGTCCGCCCCCTTTGCCACTCGGGACATTCCCCCAAGACTCGGTAATTCCTGCGCTTTTTCGGCCGCGGCCGGCGGATATCGGGCAATTGCGCAGGGGTGTCAATAGACGGTTTTGCGCGGGCCCTGCTCACCCAAATGTCAGACCTGCCCTCTTGCGGGAACCCCCTTCGGGGTGGCCCATTGTCCTTTGTGAAGCATCCAGGACGGGTGGCATATGAGGTCGTGTCTGTTGTGGCTGATCGGAGTGCCGGTTCCCGTCATCATCCTCATCTGGCTGATCACCGGACACGCCTGACGGCTGCCTGTTCCTGCCCTGCTGTCGGCCTGATCAGAACAACGCGGCTACGACGTTCTCGCCGCCGTAATTCTCGATGAACACGAGAACCTTGTAGCCTTCGGCCAACTGCAGCTTGCCGCTCGGGTCATGCAGCAGGATGCCCTCATTGCTCATCGTGCCGGTGCGGCGGTCCATCGCGAAGCGCGGCGCAAGCCCGCGATATTGCGTCTTGATGAGCGTGAACAATTGGCGCGCCGCTTCCGGCGGCAGGCGCACACAGCCCGCGCTCGCGCGATTGCCCAGCATGGCGATGTCGCCGCCCGAGGCGGCGTGGATCGCGAGCCCTGTCTGGTTACCGTCCTTCACCCAATTGAAGAACATCGCGTAGGGCATCGGCTCGTTCCACTGCATCGAGCGGTAGTGCGGATAGAAGCGCTTCGCGTCGAGTTCGTAATAGCCGGCCGGCGTGAAGCTCGGCAGCTTGGCGCCGGCGGCGTTGAATTCGATCTTCTCGCGGCCCGTCGACACCGGCCAATTATTGAACAGCACGAGATCGCCGCTCGCCTGTTTCTGGAACACGAACATGCGCTGCGACCACGGCCCGCTGTCCGCTTTGCTCACATAGAGAAACAGGTCGAAATTCGCCAGCATCTCGCTGGTCAAACTGTCTTTCAGACGTTGCTCGACACGCACCAGTTCGGCCGGACTCGGCGCAGGCAGATTGGGCAGCGGCGACGCGGTGTCCGGCGTCGCGCTTGGTGCAGGCGCGGCGGGCGTGGTCGCCTGCGGTGCAAGCTCCATTGCCGGTTTGGGCGGGAGCGCCATCGCAACCTGCGGCGCAGGTGCCGGCTGCGATTGTTGCGACGCGGTCTCGGGAACACTGGGACGCAATTCCGGCGATGACGGCGCCTCGACAGACGGCGCCGTCACGGGCGCCGGAGCCGGCAGCATCGCGACTTGCGGCGCGGGCTTCTGCGGAGCCGGCGGCGCGACTTTGGCCACACGCATTTCGGGGCGCGGAATCGGATGCGGAATCGCGCGCGCGAAGCGCACCGGCGCGACCGGTTTCGGAGTCGAACTGAACTCGGAGGCGATCTTCTGCCCGAGAACGACGCTTTCCGTGCGGGTGAATTTCCAGCCCGGCTGGATCACATAGTCATTGAGCGCGACCGCGGCTTCGATGCCGTGCACTTTCGTGAAACTCGCCGTCTCCTCGACGCCGAGCCGGAGCATCGGATGGTCCTGCAAAGCGATCGCGACCGTGAAGGCCGAAGCCGTCAGCAGGAAAAGCCCGCTTAGTTGCCGTAACGCGCCCATGCCGCTCGCATTGACTAGACTGCCGGAAAACCGGGCGAGAATAGGCTTTTACCCCCTCCCCGTCCCATTCCGGTGCACATCGGAGTTAACAGCATCGCCGCAAAAAGGCTCCCGGGCAACGGGGAAATTGTTAATGCGTGCCTTTTAGGCCGCATATTTCGTCAGGTCGGCCTTCAAGGTCCGGGAGGCGCGCCAGTAGCAGAAGGCGCCGGTCAGGCCGGTGACGACTGTGCTCAGCAGGGCCCAGCGCAGCGAGTCCGCCCCGAGCAACGGCTTGAGCAGGTCGCTGATTTCGCCGACCAACGGCGGGCCGAGGCCCAAGCCGATCATGTTGAGGGTGAACAGCAGGATCGCGACGGCACGGGCCCGCATGCGCAGGGGGACGAGGCCCTGGCTCATCGAGTAAGCCGGCCCGATATAGGCCGCTCCCATCATGGCCGGCACAATGGCGGCACAGAGCGAAACCGCCGTGCCCGGCGCGAGGTAGAAGAGCGGCGCGAACGGAATTGCGACGAACGTCGCGACGATCGGCACATACATGTTCCAGCGAATGTCGTGTTTGCCGTAACGGTCTGCGAAAACGCCCGCCATGTAAGTACCGATCGCGCCGCCCACGCCCGTGAGCAGCGAAAGCGCCGCGCCGATTTCCGACAAGGTCATGTGATGGGAGATGCCAAGAAACGATGGAATGAAGATGATGCCCGCATAGCCGCCGAGCGAGCTCATGCCGGTGCCGAGCGCGATCCACCGAAATGAGTGTTGCGACCACAACACGCGGATGACGGCCCACAGGTTGGCGGTCTCGGCCGTGTCGACGAGGTTTTCCACCTGGCCGCGTTTCGGCTCCTGCACCGTTGCGAGAATCAATATCGCCAGCAGCATTCCCGGAATGCCCGCGGTGAGAAACCCTTGACGCCAGCCGTAATGCTGCGCGACCCAGCCGCCGCCGAAGAATGCCACGAGCAACCCGACATTGAGTCCCGCCGAATAGAAAGCGAGCGCTGACGCGCGCTTCTCCGGCGGATACAAATCGGCCAGCACCGAATTGATCGAGGGCGACGTGCCCGCTTCGCCGACGCCGGTGCCGAAACGCGCCAGCACCAATTGCCAATATTGCACCGCGAGGCCGCACATCAGCGTCATGAAACTGAACACGGCCAACGATGCGGCGATGACGTTGCGACGGTTGAGCCGGTCGGCGAAAATCGCGAGCGGGATGCCGAGAACGGCATAGACCACCGCAAACGCCGGCCCGCCCAATATTCCCACCTGGAAATCCGAGAGGTGGAACTCGAGTTTGATGGGGTGCGCGAGGATGCCGAGAATCTGCCGGTCCAGATAGTTGACGACATAGACCAGCGCCATCACGACGAGAACGTAAGTCCGGTAGCTGGTCGAGAAATGCGCGCCGAGGACCGTGGGGCCTGGCGCGTCGATAATGCCGGGTTCTTCCGTTTGCACGGCTTGTTCGGTCATGGAGCCTCTTCGGGCGTTTCCTCTGGCGCGCACCCTAACAGAAATGTCGGGGCTGCCAACGGCGCACTCATCTCTCAGTTTTTCTTCAACCCAAATCTTTCCCCCCGCCTGCCCTTCACCGCGAGATCCACCGTCGCCAGCCGCCGCTCGCCTTTCACGCGCATATCTTCGCCGCGCATATCCTTCATTGCGACGTAATCGCCGAAGGAATCCTCCAGCGCCTGCGTATAGCCCTGCGCATCCTGCGCCTTGTTCATCTGGATTTTCGCGAAGCGCAGCGCGAATGGTGAATTCTCCGCCACGCGGCGCGCATAGGCCATCGTCTCGCGCTCGAGTTCGGAAAGCGCCAGCACGCGATTGACGAAACCGAATTCGCGCGCCTCCTCCGCGGAGATGAACCGGCTTTCGAACACGATCTCTTTCGCGCGCTTGATCCCGATATCCCACGGGATGGACATATACTCCACGAAGCCCGGCAGGAACGACGCGTCCTCGCCTGCGAAGACGATGTCGCAGCAGGCGGCGAGCATCCAGCCCGCATAGATGCAATAGCCCTCGACCATCGCGATGGTGGGCTTCGCACAATTGCGCCAGCGCACGAGCAGATCGAGATTGTAGCGTTTGAACTGGTCGTAGGTTTCGATGCCGGGCGCAGCTCCCAGCGCCTCGGCATAGGCGAGCGCATCTTGTGTGCCGAGATCGTGGCCCGACGAAAAATTCCCGCCGCTGCCACGCACCACGATCACGCGCACGGCTTTGTCTTTTTCGGCCAGCGCAAACGCCGCATCGATCTCGTCGAGCATGCGATAGCTCTGCGCGTTTCTATATTCCGGCCGGTTGAGCGTGATGACGCCGAGCGGGCCGTCGACGGTGTAGAGAATATCTTTGAAGGTCACGTGCGTCTCCGGTGTTTCCCGTGCTTCATCGCGTTACCCATTCGCCGTGCAAAAAAATCGTCACCTGTTTATTCCTTCGAAAATCGAGGCAAACTGCGGCTTCTTTGCCGCATAACAGGCAACAACGCGCCTGTTATTCCGCCTGCTATTTTGCCTGTTCTTCGCCTGTTAATTGCACACGATTGTCGCGTCCATTCCCGGATTCCAAAAAGGCGAGATCGTCAAAGCGGTCTGACATGGGGCATCTCCAAAAATGGCCGACCGCATGATGGACCTCTTCGGTTCTTGTGTCAACCAATACAGTCCATAGTAGAACCAGGAGACAAGCGCGCAAATGGAGGCCTTTGCACACGGTATCTACCAGTTTCGCGACACACCATGGCCGGGCGTGACCCGGGCCATGGTGAAGTGGGGTGTGCCTCACCTCGATCCGGCAAGAAAGGCAAGTGATATGGGCCGCACCTTGAACGCTGTAATCGCATCGCTGCCGAAAGTACGGCGCGACAGCATCAACGCGCGCTATCAGGCACTCAAGACCGAGGTCGAAACCTTGCGTGCGAAACGCAAAGCCGCGGGCAAAGGCAAATCATCATCGTCCTGATCTTGAACATCCGCGCCTCGAAAACGAAGCGGTCAGAAAATCCGCTCTGACGCCGCGACTTCAATTTGCGAAACATTCACCAAACAAGCGAGACACTCACCCCTTATTCTCCATAGCCGGGCGTGACCCGGCCATGGTGAGGTGGGGTGTGCTTCGCCTTAACAGAGAAGGCGTCGCTCGTGGTATAGGGAGCTGCGCCGAGAGTTTGCGGGACGGGGAAATCGGGACGGGGGAAAAACGTGCATGCGATGGTTCATCGTCTTTCTGGCTGCAGTCGTCATGGCTAGCTCTGCCTCCGCCGCGCCTTATGACGTCTCCGAAAAAAGCATTGCGGTGCTCGACGCGGACATGGCGGCCGG
>Ga0302324_100012015_pt1 | contig 17708 bp, 14 predicted proteins | sample Palsa_T0_1_FD_201949 | JGI IMG/M metagenome (GOLD analysis project Ga0302324, IMG submission 201949) | Peat permafrost microbial communities from Stordalen Mire near Abisko, Sweden - Palsa_T0_1 | ecosystem: Environmental > Terrestrial > Soil > Palsa > Peat permafrost | place: Sweden: Abisko... | reverse complement strand
GATCGATCCGTTCAGCCACTCGTACCTGATCATCTTGACCAATGTCGTTCATCCGCATCGCGGGCATTCTCTCACCTCGCTGCGCAGCCGGGTTGCGACGCTGGTGGCGGCCTCGTTAGGAATTACCCAGCCGGGCGTCAAGCTGACCGGCCACAACGACACCATCGTCGGGCCGGGACTGCATCGCGAAGTTGAGCCGAAGGGCGAAGTGCTGACGGGATTGGACGTGATGGCCGAGGATAATTTCGCGGCATTGCGCGGCAAAAGAATCGGGCTCATCACCAATCAGACGGGCCTCAGCCGTGAAGGAAAACGCAATATCGATCTGATGCTGGGTGCGGGCGTGCAACTGACGGCGATCTTTTCTCCTGAGCACGGCCTGAACGGCGCCGAGGATCACGAGTATGTTTCCGACGCCAAGGATTCCGCTTCTGGATTGCCCGTTTTCAGCCTTTATCGCGCTTCGTCGCGCCGCATCCAACCCGAAATGCTGGACAACGTCGACGCCCTGGTCTTCGACATTCAGGACGTAGGCGCGCGCTTTTACACTTACTCTTGCACCATGCTCTTTAGCATGGAAGAAGCCACCCGGAAGCATCTGCCGTTTTTCGTCCTGGACCGTCCCAATCCGGTTACCGGGACGCACGTCGAAGGTCCCATGCTCGATCCCGATCTGGAATCCTTTACTGGATGCCTCGAAATTCCAGTGCGGCATGGCATGACTTTGGGCGAGCTGGCGGCGATGGCGAACGGTGAGCGGAAGCTGGGCGCCGACTTGCATGTGGTCGAGATGCGCGGCTGGAGCCGCGGTGATTGGTTCGACTCCACCGGCCTCGCCTGGGTGGACCCGTCGCCGAATATGCGGAGCCTCAACGCGGCCATCCTGTATCCGGGGCTCGCGCTGCTGGAGGCTTCCAAGAATTATTCGGTGGGCCGCGGCACCGATAGCCCTTTTGAGCTATTAGGCGCCGATTGGATCCGTGGCCGCGAGTTAGCCGGCTTCTTAAACAGCCGTTTTATTCCAGGAGTGCGTGCCTATCCGGTGCGCCTCCGCCCTAGCGCGTCGAATTTCTCGGGAAAGACCATCGAAGGTGTGCGATTTGTGCTCACCAATCGGGACGCATTCGACAGTGCCCGTCTCGGGCTGGAGGTGGCTTACGCCCTTGGCAAGTTATACCCCGGCAAGATCGCCTGGCAGGACAACCGCTTCTTGATTGGGAATCACGAGGTCATAAAGGCGATGCAGGATGGCGCCGACCCACGAAACATTTTGGAACAAATGCACGATTCCCTCGCCCGATTCATCGAGCGGCGGGAGAAGTACTTACTGTATCGCTAGGTGGCAGCCCGAACTCGCGGCGAATCCGCATTCGCGGGTAAGAGTACCCGGTGTCCGCGCCGATAGGAGTACCGGCGCGATAACCACGACTGCCCCCACTCCTCAGGAACAGGGCCCCACCCCTTGCGCTTCTAGGCGGCTGCGCTCTTAGCCGCCGAGCCCTTGACTTCGCTTTTCGGACGATTCTTGCTGCCGGGAGGGCGGCCACGCCGCTTGATTTGGGACATCCAAGCCGGCGGCCGTCCACGCCGTCTTCCCCGGCCGCGTGCGAGCCGTTCCAACGTCATAATGGCCTCTTCGAGCTGCTCGCGTTCCTGCCTCAATTCGGCCAACATCTTGTTAATATCCATTCATCGCTCTCCCGAAGTTATTTTGAATACTGGGTGCCTCTTGTTCGGAAAACCGAACATGGGCGAACTATCTTTAGATACTGCAATACACTTTGTACATCATTCCGGCATGGTTTTCAAGCAGTTTGTTCGGCAAGCAGAACAAAATGGCCGAAGCGGGGACAGTTTGGTACTATACGGCTGCCTGGGAAGGGTATAGATTTGGCGACGCGTCAGGCTGACGGGCGCTTTTTCCAATAGAAATAAAACGGCAGACCGAGCGCGATCAGAAGCAGTCCGAGCAGCGATTCACGCGGCGAACTGCGCAGCGTGGAAACGATCAAACAGGCAATTCCGAGCACGAAAGCAATGGGGACCACCGGGTATCCGAGCGTTTTATACGGACGTGGCATATCAGGACGGCGTATGCGCAGCACGATTACTGAGGCGGTCGCCATGCCGTACAAAATCGCGCTGGCGAAGATTACGTAGGTGTAGAGCTGGTCATAGCGCCCGCTCAAGACCAGCAAACTGGCCCAGGCGCCCAACAACAAAATCGAGACGCTGGGGGTGCGATGCCGCGGATTGATGCGCGCGACGCCATGGAAGAATAATCCGTCGCGCGCCATTGCAAAGGGCACGCGCGAGCCGGACAGGATGGACCCGTTGAGCGCGGCAAAAATCGAGATCATGGCGGCGATGCTGACGGCGGCTGCGCCCGGCGCGCCCAGAATCCTGCGCATCATTTCAGCGGCGACGCGATCCGTTGAGGCGACGGTGGCGGCCGGCAGCACGTAAAAATACGCGAGGTTTGTCAGCAGATAGATGGCGATAACCGCTAAGGTGCCTAGAATGAGCGCCTGCGGCAGGTTGCGCTGCGGCTTGCGAATCTCCGATGCCACCATAGTGACGTTATTCCAGCCATCATAAGCCCACAAAGCGCCCACTAACGCTGCAAAAAAGCCCAAAATGCCACCTTGCGCGGTGACCGTCGAATAATAATTCGCGGTGGAGCCAAGATGCGATCCCAGGCCGATCAAGATGATGGCCGCGATCAAGCCCACCTTCAAGATGGTAGTTGCCACCTGAACATCGCCACCCACGCGGACACCGAAGTAATTGATCAGCGCCAATAGTGCAATCACGGCGATGGCGAGCAATTGGCCATAGCGGATTTCGAGCGGCGCTCCGCCCTCGCCGAGCGGCAAGGGCGTCACGATCCAGACCTGGCCGAGCTCCGGGCGGAAATTAGCCAGGTAAATGAAAAAGCCGGTGGCAAGGGTGGCAATCGAACCGCTCTTGGCGACCCACATCTGGGTCCAGCCATATAGAAAGCCCCATAACGGACCGTAGGCTTCCCGCAGATAAACGTATTCGCCTCCAGCTTCTGGCATCGCGGCCGCGAGCTCGGCGTAGCTCAAGGCGCCGAACAGTGACAGCAATCCGCCGGCGATCCAGACCAGGAAAACCCTCGCGGGCGAGCCGACGTTGCGAATCATAGTGCTCGGCACCAGAAAAATGCCGCTTCCGATGACGGTTCCCACTACGATCGCGGCCGCGCTCCAGACGCCCAGTTCGCGTTTGAGACCGTGTCTATCCGACGCCGGGTGCTGGTTCATCGTCAGGTTCCTTCAAGAATAGCGAAAGTACGTAACCGGTCGAAAATGTTGCGGCGGTTCCAATCACAACATACCAGGTGAACGCGATATGGGTCTCGGCGCGGACGTAGATCATCAGCAGCAAACCGGCGATCATCGCGATCATGGCCGAGTTCTCGTGAACGCGTTTGGTCAGCAAGCCGAGCAGAAAAACGCCCAGGAGCGACCCATATAGGATAGACGCGATCGTAAGCCCCGCCTCCAGCACCGAGCCGACGTGGCGCGCGACGAATCCAACGAGGAAGAGAATAACGCCCCAGGCGACCGTCGCCCAACGCGCGACTCCGAGAAAATGCGCGTCGCCAAACTGCGCGGGATCGCGGCGGGGGTAATGTCGTGTGACAAACGGCTTATAGAAATCCATCACAGTCGTGGAGGCGAGCGCGTTGAGTGCGGCGCTCAGGTTGGACATGCCGGCCGCAAGAATCGCCGCGATCACCAGTCCTGCGACGCCGGGTGGCAGGCTGTTCCAGATGAATTCAGGATAAATGGAATCGGTCGATTGTGGCGGAGGCAATCCCGCGTCCGAATAATGTACGAACAGAAGAACGCCGATGAACAGAAAAAGGGCGAACTGGAAAAAGATGACGATCCAGCTTGAGAACAGCGCCGCGCGGCTCTGTCCCTCGGTTTTCGCCGCCAGCAGCCGTTGCACCATTAATTGTTCGGTTCCGTGGCTGGCCGTGGTGAGAAAGCAGCCGCCGATCAACCCGGCCCAGAAGCTGTAACTGCGCGAAAAGAATTCGGGCGTCCAAGCAAAGCGAAAATCGAAGACTTGGAATTTATGCGCCACAGCCGCGACGGCTGAGACGTGGTCCCAACCGCCTGGGATCTGGTGCAAAATCACCCAAAAGCTCACGACCGCGCCAGCAACGTATAAGAGCATTTGAACGGCGTCGGTCCAGATCACGGCGGTCATGCCGCCTTCAAAGGTGTAGAAAAGTGTCAGGCACACGATCACGAGGATCGATGCGATTTGACCGGTTCCCAGCACGATCGCGACGATGATGGATATGGCAAAAACGCGCACGCCTTCGGCCAACGCGCGCAGCACCAGGAATGTGGCCGCGGTCAGCCTTCGGATGCGCTCTCCGAAGCGCCGCCGCATTAGCTCGTAAGCGGTAAACATTTCTCCGCGAAAATACTGCGGCAGGAAGAGCGCTGAGATCACGATACGAGCGAGGAGATATCCGAGGACCAATTGAAGGAACTGGAAATTGCCGGAAAACGAAAGCGCGGGCGTGCCGATCACGGTCAGCGTGCTGGTTTCAGCCGACACGATGGATAGCGCGATGGCCCACCAGGGCGCATTCCGGCCACCCAGGAAGTAGTCCTTCAAATTGTGCTGGCTCTTGCGGAAGTGCGCTCCAAACCAGGTGATCGCGATCAGGTAGAGCGCAATCGTAGCCAGGTCCAGCGCATGCATAGCTAAGCTGGCTGTTGCATCGTCATGCAGTGTAGCGTACCGAGGCCAAGCACGAGATCTCCACAGTAAACGCCAATCACTTCGCGCGAAGGAAACAACTTCGCGAGCGTGTTGAGCGCGATGCGGTCGTTCGGATCGTTGAACGTGGGAACCAGCACCAGGCCGTTCGCGATATAGAAATTCGCGTAACTGGCCGGGAGGCGTTGGCCGTCGAAGTAAACGGGCGCGGGCATGGGGAGGGTCGCGATGCGCAGACCCGTGCGGTGGAGCAACTTCAAGTTCTCGCGCAGCGTCTCTTCCGCGACTGTCACTATCGTTTTTTCATCCACGAAGCGCGCGACATCGTCAATGTGGCCGTGCGTGTCGTCGCCCGCGATTCCCTGCTTCAGCCAGATGGTCTGGCGAATCCCGAGATAATCGGCGAAGTATCGCTCCAGGTCCTCGCGTCCCAGGCCCGGATTACGCACCTGCACGGTTGTGCTCAGCAGGCACTCTTCGGTGGTGAGCAAAAGACCCGCGCCGTTGACATCAATGCTGCCGCCCTCAAGTACGATTCCCGGCTCCAACTGGCGGGTCACCTTGAAACGCTTTGCGATGCGTCCGGGGATGCGATTGTCGTCGCGCCAATTCGAGTATTTGGCCCAGCCGTTGAAAAGCCAATTGGTGATTGCGATTTCGCCTTTGTCGTCGCGCACGAAGATCGGGCAATAATCGCGCGTCCAGCTTCGATTGGTCGGCCAGCGGAAGAATTCCACGGCGCTCAAGTCCACGGCGCATTTCGCGAGGACGCGCCGGGCGCTCTTTTCCAGCGTGGCGTCTTGAACCAAGATGCGGACTTTTTCCACGCGCGCCAGCTTCTTAACAATGTCGCCATACACCCAAGGAATCGGAGCGAACTTGCCCGGCCAATCGGATCGCTCATGCGGCCAAGCGAGCCAGGTCGCTTCGTGCGGCTCCCACTCGGCCGGCATCCGCCACATTAATCCGTGCACCTTAATCCAACCATCGTTTGAGAATAGGCGCGTAAGCATCTATTCGCCGATCGCGTAGAAATGGCCAGCCTCGGCGAACCTCTTCCATGCGGCGGGGATCACACTCCACCACGAGAATCTCTTCGCTCGAAGTGGAGGCTTCGGACATGACCTGTCCGAACGGATCGGCGACGAAGGATGAGCCCCAAAACTCCAGGCCTTTGTCCGGCGGGCCTTCGAAGCCGACGCGATTCACGGCCGCTACATAAACGCCGTTCGCGATCGCGTGGGCGCGTTGAATCGTTTTCCACGCATCCAATTGCGCGGCGCCGAATTGCGCTTTTTCGGATGGATGCCAGCCGATGGCGGTCGGATAGAAGAGAATGTTCGCGCCGGCGAGGCTCGAAACCCGCGCGGCCTCGGGATACCACTGATCCCAGCACACCAGCACGCCCAGGCGTCCGAAGCGTGTGTCGAAGTTCACGAAGCCGAGATCGCCTGGCGTGAAATAAAACTTCTCGAAGTACAGCGGATCGTCCGGAATGTGCATCTTCCGATAGAGGCCTTGGATCTCGCCATCGGCGCCGATAACCGCCGCGGTGTTGTGATACAGGCCCGCGCTACGCCGCTCGAACAGCGAAGCGATAATGACGATCCCAAGCTCGCGCGCCATGCGGCCCAGCGTTTCGGTGGTTGGCCCAGGAATCGGCTCGGCCAAAGCAAACAGCTCGGCATTTTCTTCCCGGCAAAAGTACTGCGAACGGAACAGCTCCTGGAGGCAGACGATCTGCGCGCCTTGTCCGGCAGCTTCGCGAATGCGCCAGATGGCCTTCTCCAGGTTCTCGTTCGGGTCCAGCGCGCAGCTCATTTGCACCAGACCCACACGGAACTTTTCCGTGGTCAAGGATTCCATAATTCTATTGTGCGTTACATGTACCGGGGCCGTTACATATAGAGTCCGCCGTTCACGTTCAGCACGTGCCCGGTGATATAGCGGGCTTCTTCGCTCGCGAGGAATCGCACGGCGGCGGCGACGTCCTCGGGCTGTCCGATGCGCTTCAAGGGGATGTGACCCACCATATTGTCCTTCAGCTCCTGCGACAATTTCTGCGTCATATCGGTCTCGATGAAACCCGGCGCCACCGCGTTAATCGTGATATTGCGGCTGCCCATCTCCTGCGCCAATGCCTTGGTAAGGCCGATGAGTCCCGCCTTCGATGCGACGTAGTTGGCTTGCCCCGGATTGCCCATTTCGCCGACCACGGAAGAGATGTTGATGATGCGGCCCCAGCGCTCGCGCATCATATGTTGCAGCACTTGCTGCGATGCGAGAAACGCTCCCGTCAGATTCGTCGCTAGCACGCTGTCCCAATCGTCCTTCTTCATCCGCAGCGCCAGCCCGTCCTTGGTGATGCCCGCGTTGTTCACCAGAATCGCAACCGGACCGAACTCCTGCGCGGTTTTGGCGAAGGCTTCATGGATGGATTCGGCGCTGGTCATATCAATGGTTATTGGGAACGCTTCGCGGCCTTTCGATCGAATCTCGCGGGCCAGCTCTTCCAACTGGGCCGTGTTGCGCGCCGCGAGCGCCACTCGCGCGCCGGCGTCCGACAGCGCCAACGCACACGCCCGTCCGATGCCCCGGCTCGCGCCCGTGATGAAAGCGGTTCGATTTGTCATGAGCCCGAATATCAATCATAGTAAAACCTGTATGGCATACAGCGATCTCGGCGACTTCATTGACGCGCTCGACAAGAAGAAAGAATTGAAAAGGGTTTCGTTTGAAGTTGATCCTTTTCTTGAAATCACCGAATTCGCGGATCGCGCGGTCAAGAACGGCGGCCCCGCGCTCCTGTTTGAGAAGCCGAAGGGCAGCCGGGTTCCCGTTCTGATTAACGCCTTCGCCAGCATGCGGAGAATGGAGTTGGCGCTCGAAGTGGACTCGGTGGAATCGGTCGCGCAGCGCATCTACGAATTTCTCGAGATGCGGATGCCGGAAGGCTTGATCGGCAAGCTCAAGATGCTGCCCAAGCTGGCCGAAGTTGGCGCGTTCTTCCCGAAGATGGTTTCAAGCGGCCCGTGCAAAGACATCATCCGGCGCGACAGTATTTCCTTGAAGGAGTTTCCGATTCTGCATTGCTGGCCGCAGGACGGCGGACGATTCATCACGCTTCCGATGGTGTTCTCGCGTAATCCGGATACCGGCAAGCGCAACTGCGGCTGCTACCGGATGCAGGTGTACGACGCGCGCACCACCGGCATGCATTGGCAGACGCATAAGCACGGCGCTGAACATTATCGCCGTTTATTGAAGGAGGGTAAAACAGCGAGAATGGACGTGGCGGTAGCGATCGGGTCAGATCCGGCAACGATGTACTCGGCGATTCTGCCGCTGCCACCGGACCTGGATGAAATGATGATGGCCGGGTTCTTGCGGGGCAAACCAGTCGAGATGGTCAAATGCGAGATGTCGGATTTGGAAGTTCCCGCGAATGCCGAGATCGTGCTGGAAGGCTACGTCGAGATCGGCGAAAATCGCGTCGAGGGCCCGTTCGGCGACCATACCGGCTTTTATTCGCTGGAGGATGAATATCCGGTGTTCCACGTGACATGCGTGACCCAGCGCAAGCATCCGATCTACGCAACGACCATCGTTGGGCCGCCGCCGATGGAAGACTTCTACATGGGCAAGGCGGTCGAGCGCATTTTCCTGCCGCTGATGCGCCTGCAATTGCCCGAGATTCGCGACATTTCCATGCCGGCCGAAGGCGTGTTCCACAATCTGATCCTGGTTTCGATTCGCAAGTCGTACCCGCTGCACGCGCGCAAGGTAATGCACGCGATTTGGGGCCTGGGCCAGGCCATGTTCAGCAAATGCATCGTGGTGGTGGACGAAGACGTGGACGTGCAGGACATCCGCGAGGTGGCGTGGAAGGCGCTGAACAACATCGATCCGGAGCGCGATATTCAGTTCGTGCTGGGGCCGGTGGATTCGCTGGATCATTCCAGCCGATTGCCCAATTACGGATCGAAGATGGGGATCGACGCCACGCGCAAATGGAAAGAGGAAGGTTTCGTGCGTCCGTGGCCGGATGTGATCCAGATGCCCGATGAGGTAAAGCAGCGCGTGAACCAGTTATGGAAGAAGGCGGGCTTGGGATGACGAGTGTTAAACTGGGAATCACACGGCGGCTGTAGCTCAGTTGGTAGTAGCGCCAGATTGTGGTTCTGGATGTCGTGGGTTCAAATCCCACCAGCCGCCCCATCCTAAACAGTCGATCCCTCAATAAGTTACGACCGCTTCTGAACATTGAACCCAAAATGGGCCCGATTGCGGTCCTGTGCCTTGGCGGCTTACCAGCGCGCGCCGCTTCGCTCTCCATCCCTGACGCAGCGGATTGGATCTCGAAAATAGCCTTTCTCGCGCTGTTCGGAGTTCTGTTTTTCGGTTTCTGGAGGAGTGCCAAGTGAGCGGAGAATGCCGCCCGCCGTGAGGCGCCCTTCGCTCGGCGCTCGATGACTTCTTTGGCCGGACTTATCGAGTGACCGTGGCGGAGAACGCCTTAGCTCTCATTTTCCCACAGGCACGGCCGTCTCCGCGAATCCAAAAGCAGCTACAACGATAGTCCGCGGCGCGGCCACGCCCGGGCATGAACGAGGAGAGCCCCAAAAGCCGTGAGCGCCGCCGCAGCAGTTGCAAGAGAAAGACGAAGCCGCCGCCTGCCCTTGCCCAGTGAGTTGACCGAACAGGTCAAGCTTCCGGAAAAAGATCACGGTCGGATCCCAAACGTGTTCTTTTCGGCGCTGCGGCTCAAATTCTGGACCGCGTTCGCGCTTGACCGCGCCCGGGATCCCTCCCTTCGTCGTGCGCTCTCCTCGGCGGTTGAAGACGATCAGGAGCTCCATTTTCGCGCCTGGCGCCGCGCCCGCGACAAGCCCGGCGCAGCAAGACGAGCGTGGCCGCAGCCGAGGGCGGCGCGGGCGGCGCGGGCGGCGAGGGCGGCGCAGCGATTTGAACGAGGGCCGGCGGGCGGCGAGGGCGGCCACGACATTCGCCGCTGATGTTTTGGCCAAAGTTTACGCCACGAATCGTAATCAGTTTTCACCTGCTGTGCGAATGTTGCAGTCACAAAGAGGAGCGCGATCCCAACGGACGCAAATATAGTACGCATTGTCATAAGTTCTCCTTCACTTCTTGTGGTCGTTTACTGTGAACATCCGCTGGCGCGGCTCAGTCTCGGAGGCACGCGCGCAGCGGATGAATCCGGAGTCTAGGACCAGGCGAATTCTATCTTTTTCGCCTGAATGGACTTGATGGTGGCTGCGTCCAAGCCAAAGTGTGACGTGACCAGCACGACCGCGAAGACCGCACACTTAGCTCCCGAAATAATTGGTTGTACGGCATCTCATGCGCGTCCAAGACGCCCTCCTGGTTCGAAGTGACGGTCACACGCCGCGTCGTATCAGTGCATCGGTAGAGTCGGCAGGGTGCCAGCAGTGTCTTGGATATGACTCGCTGGCGGTCGCCGCTAACCAGATTCACGACTTCCACCCGCCGATTGCTTCTGGACCTTGCTGGGTGGTTGCCCATCGCCGACCTCGGGACTTGGACGATTCATCGCCCCGGACCAAACAGAGCGATAATCAGACATGCTTTTTTCCGCGCGCACCCACGTCCCGGCGAAGCACCTGAACTTTTTCGTGGCCTTCACGCTGTTGGCCGCCGGCAACGCTCTGGCTCTGGAATCGGTTCCCAAACCCGAGTATCGCCAGCGCCGCATCGCACTGTCGGAGAAACTCCAAGGCGGCGCCGCGCTCGTCTTCGCCGCCGAGGAGATCTCACCCGACTTCATGCCCTTCCGTCAGGACGCGGACTTCTATTACCTCTCGGGTTGGAATGAACCGGGAGCCGCGCTCCTCGTGATCGGCCCCGGACCCGCCACAATTACCCGTCTCGGAACCCCTGTTTCAGCCCACGCCTATCGGGAGATCCTCTTCCTCCCCGCGCGCAACCTGGTCACGGAGAAGTACACCGGCATCAAGATGGACGCAGCCACGGCGGGCGTTACCGGCGCGACAGGTTTCGACGCTGTCCTGCCGATGACGGCACTGCCCGAGGTGCTGACCGCTTTTATCGTCGAGGATCCTCTTCGTGCAACATTCCTCTGGTCGCAGATGGACCTTCCGGCCGCAAAAGGAGCGATGGCATTCGTGACCGCGGCCCTTGGCGCGTCCGCACCGCTTCCCGATAAGAATATCCGCACCCTCACAAGGGACCTGCGCTCCGTAAAAAGTCCCGCCGAGATCGAACTCATCCGTAAAGCTACGGACGCCTCGATAGCTGCCCAACGGGTCGGCATCCGCGCCATCGAGCCCGGCGTACGCGAGCGAACCATCGCGGGCATTGAGATCGAGAGCATGATGGCTGAAGGTTGCGAGCGGCCCTCTTATTCCCCGATCGTCGGCTCCGGAATCAACTCAAGCACCCTCCACTACAATTCCAACGAGAACGTCATGAAGTCCGGTGACGTCGTTGTCATCGACGCGGCCGGCGAGTTTTCCATGTATGCTTCCGACATCACCCGCACCATGCCGATCAACGGGAAGTTCACCCCGCGGCAGCGAGAGATCTACGAGATCGTGCTCGGCGCGCAGAGGGCCGCTGCCGCCGCCTTTATCGCCGGCAAGTCCAAGCTTGGCGGCATCGCCCAGCGGGGACCGGAGGTAACCGACTCGCTGGACAAGGTGGCCTTCGACTACATCAATACGCATGGCAAGGACCTCCGCGGCGAACCGCTCGGCAAGTACTTTCTGCACAGCCTGGGCCATTCCGTCGGCATCGACGTGCACGATCCCATGGACTACACAAAGCCGCTTGATAAAGGTATGGTGTTTACCATCGAGCCCGGCATTTATATCCCAGAGGAGAAGATCGGTGTCCGCATCGAGGATGTCTTCTATGTGGATTCTGACGGTAAGCTGGTGGACTTGGTGGAGCAACTACCTCACGATGCCGGCGACGTCGAATCGGCAATGCGCAGATGAGGCCGGAAGCGCGATACCCGAAGCGACCCATGCGATAGTAGTTTTGTGCCAGATCCACTCCCCCGCTTGCGGCTTGGACTCGATTTCCTCCCGTCGTCCGATCCCGAGCATCCCGGGCTCCTCATCCGCGACCCGCTGAAATTTTCCGACGCCATGCTCCTCATCCCCCCGCAACTGGTGGAGTGCCTGGCTTGCTTCGACGGCGAGCAGACCAGCCTGGATCTCCGGTCGAGTTTGGTGCGGATCACGGGCGAATTCCAGGTCGGCGAAATCGAAAAACATCTCGTCGATACCCTCAGCCAGGCCGGATTTCTGGAAGACCAGCAGTTCGAGGCGCTGCGCGTTTCGCGGCTCGACGAATTCAAAGCGGCGCCCAAGCGCGAGGCCGCGCACTCCGGCTCGGCCTATCCCGATAATGCCGAGGAAGCCCGCAAGACGCTGGGCGAATTCATGCAAGGCGCGGCGCCGGCGTCGGAAGACTCGCTCATCGGAATCGCCACGCCGCACGTCAGCCCGTTTGGAGGCTGGGAGTCGTACCGGGACGCTTATTCAATGCTGCTGCCGTCGCACCAGGACCGGACCTTCGTGATTCTCGGAACCTCCCACTACGGCGAACCGGATCGCTTCGGCCTGACGCGCAAGCCGTTCGTGACTCCGTTCGGCGAATCCGTTACAGACAGCCGGCTGGTGAATGAACTTGCCGAAGCCGCTCCGGAAGCCGTGCGGATGGAGGACTATTGCCATGCCATCGAACATTCCATCGAATTTCAGGTGCTGTTCCTCCAATATTTGTACGGTCCGAACATACGCATTTTGCCGATCCTTTGCGGGTCGTTCATGCGCAGCATCTTTCAGGGGGGCCGGCCGGAGGCGAATGAGCACGTCGAGCGATTCTTCGACAGTCTGGGCAACATCTCCGCTCGAGAAGGGAACAAATTGCTGTGGGTCTTGGGCGTCGATATGGCGCACATGGGCCGGCGCTACGGAGACGAAATGATCGCGCGCGCTGAACAAGGCGAGATGACCGCCGTCGCGGAACGCGACAAGTTACGGATCGACCGTATGACGCAGGCGGATGCTCCGGGCTTCTGGGATTTGATCCAGCAAAACCAGGATGATCTGAAATGGTGCGGCTCGGCGCCGATTTACACCTTTCTGAAAGCCGTGCCCGAGGCTCGCGGGACGCTTCGCCGCTATCAGCAGTGGAACATCGACGAACAAAGCGTCGTCAGTTTCGCCGCCATCGGCTTCCGGCGATCATAGGATGGCGTGCGCCACTGTTATTGAGGGCGCGCCGCAACCCAATACCCGGGCCGCGTGCGCACTTCCAATTTCGGGCGATTCACTACGACCTTGATGTCGTGGAACCCGCCTTCGGTCTGATTATTCGGAGAATAGCTGAGCAGATATTGGCTGTTCAGCTCCTCGCTGATGCCTCCGACCGCTTTTTCCAAGCTGCGCTCGCCGATGAACGAGTATTCCCGCCCGCCCGTGAAGCGGGTGAACACGTCCAGCGTGTCATCCACGAAGAGACTCTTGGTGGCTTTGAAGATATCGACAAAGATAGGGATGTAATTGCCGTTGTAATAATTCTGATCGACAGTTGTGGGAGTAGCCACTCCGCCGCCGCCGGGCTGGTAGATCGCCTCAGGCGGAATGGGCGGCGGGCGCGGCGGCATCCCCTTGTCGGTCAGAGCAGCCACCACGGTGGAAATGTCCAGGGAATAAATGGCGATGTTGGCGAACTGGGCCTGCGTCAGCGCCTCCCGCAATCGCAACTCACTGCCTTTGTCTCGTTTTTCGGCGATCAGAAGCAGCACGCGCCGCCGGTCGGGCGGACGTTTCGTCAGCATGCGAATGGACGCCTCCGCTGCGTCGATCACCGCGTGTTCGGCGCTGCCCGGGGTCATCTTCTGCATTGCTTCTGAAACCTTGGTGGTCTCGTTGGTGAAATCCTGCATCACCTGAATGCGGTGGTCGAAACCGATGACGGCGATTTCTCCATCCTGCCCCACCAGCAACTGGTTCAGCATCGATCCGATTTTCTGGATCTTGGGCAGCGCCTCGGTGATATTCGAGCTGCGCTGCACCGCCACCACCAGCGAAAGCGGCTCGTCACGCACGTCGGCGGTGATCTTCTGCAATTTGTTGTTGTCGTAGAGCTCGAAATCCTGGAGTTGAAGTCCGTTGATGACTTCGCCATTGCGGTCGCGCACTGTGGTTGGGACGATGACGACGTTGACCACGGAATTGATCTTGAAATCTTCGTCCGGCTCCTTCGCGTTCTGTTTGGCGGGGTCGAGTGTGCCTGGCGCCTGAGCGAATCCCGCTGGGGCAAATCCAGCCAAGCCGAATCCAGCGGCGCACAAAACGAAAATCAGCGCATGGCGCATACCTTTAGTTTGACACATCGCCGTGGCTGGTCCTTCCTTCCAGTAGATCCACGATGTGCGGGACGAGTTTCGCGATAGCATCGAAGGACTCCAGCGCGCCTTTGGGCGACCCAGGCAAATTCACGATCAATGTCCGGCCTCGGACTCCGGCCAAGCCGCGCGCGAGTACCGCTGTCGGCGTGAACTTCAGTCCTTCGGCGCGCATCAGTTCGCCCAAACCGGGGATTTCGCGTTCGATGACGCCGCGAGTGGCCTCCGGAGTGACGTCGCGGAGGGCCACGCCGGTTCCACCCGTGGTGAGGATCACTGCAACATCGCCGGAGTCTGCCAGGCGGCGCAGGACGGCCGCGATTTGTTCGGACTCGTCGGGCGCCACCTCCATCGCGCTCACCATCCACCCCAGCGCGAGCGCGCGGTCGCGGAGCGCCGGTCCGGATCGATCCTCGCGCGTTCCGGCCACAACCGAATCACTTACGGTCACTACGGCTGCGCTGATCATGCGAGTTTATAGCCCTCAATCATGGGCGTTTGTAATCTCCGCTCTTGCCCCCGGTTTTTTCCAGCAAGTACAAATCTTGAATCTCGATGCCTTTGTCCAACGCCTTGGTCATGTCGTAGACGGTGAGCGCCGCAACCGAGGCTGCGGTCAGCGCTTCCATTTCAACGCCCGTGGGCGCCGTGGTCGCGACACTGGATACGATTCGCACGCCGCCGCTTTCCAGCGTCACCTCGACGTCCACATGCGAGAGGTTCAGTGGATGGCAGAGCGGAATCAGATCCGAGGTCCTCTTGGCCGCGGAAATGCCCGCCACTCGCGCTATCTCAAGCGGATTGCCTTTGGGATTGCTGGGAAGCTGCGCAATTACCGGCGGCTGCATTTTCACGAACGCGTGCGCGCGCGCCGTTCGCTTGGTGGGCGCCTTGGCGGAAACATCCACCATGCGCGCTGCGCCGGCATCGTCGAAATGGCTGAGCCCTTTATTGGAATCGCCGAGCTTCTTTTTCATTTGAGCAACACGCGAATCCAATCACCCGCGGCCCAATCTTCGCGGCCTGCCTCCGTTACCAGGAACGCATTGGCGCGGGCCAGCGAAGGCACATCGCCGGAACCTTGCCAGGGCAGGGGAGTAACGGTCGGAGTGAATTCGGATGCGTCAACGCTGAGCGTCGCGGGCAGGAAGCGGGTGAGCCCCGGCTTTTGGTGAAAATCGCAGGCCAGCTTGCTCCACAAGAGCGGCAGTATGCTTTCCGTTTGCCCGCCCAGCAGCTCCACGGCCGACCGCGCGAAGATCTCGAACGTCACCATCGTGGATGCCGGATTGCCGGGCAGTCCAAAGAAAAATCTGCGGCGCGCTTTGCCGAACACCAGCGGCTGGCCCGGCATGATGAGCACCCGGTCGAAGTAGAACTCGGCGCCCAAATCGGCCAGCACGCGCTCCACGATATCGTACTTGCCGGCGGAAACACCTCCGGAGAGCAGCAGCATGTCGAACCGCAGGCCGTGTTCGATCAATTCGCGAGTGGCGGCGTACGAATCGCGCGCGATGGGAAGAATGTTCGGGCAGCCGCCGGCGCGCGCCACTTGCACGGCCAGTGACTCGACGTTGGAATTCCGGATCTGATAATCGAGCGGAGTCTCGCCCACTTCCACGATCTCGTCGCCGGTGGCGAGTAGAGCTACTTGCGGCCGCGCGAACACCTCGACGCTGGCTAATCCAACCATGGCCAGCAGCCCGGCGTCCGCAAATCCCAGACGGTGTCCGGCTTCCAGCAGCACCGCGTTCGCCCGCGCCTGCGAAGCCTGCAGGCTGACATTTTCATTGGGGCCGAGCGTGCGAGGCACCTTGACGCGATCGCCCTGCACCGTGCAGTGCTCTACCATCACCACCGCATCCGCGCCCCTAGGCATGGGAGCCCCGGTCATGATCTCGACGGCTTCGCCCGGCTGCATCTCGCCGGCGAAACTCTCGCCCGCGCGCACCTCGCCGATGACCAACAACTCGCCCGGCAAATCCGCCCCGCGCACCGCGAATCCGTCGCGTACCGAGCGCGCGGCAGCCGGGTAATCACGATCCGCTCGCACCGGCTGGGCGAGCACCCGGCCTGCGGCTGCGGAAAGGTTCACCCTTTCGAGGGGAGGCTGGGGATGGGATTCGGTCAGTTGGTCAAGGACACACTGGCGGGCCTGTTCGAAGGTGAGTGTGGCCACGACCATTATTGTACCTTTGGTGTATGCGACAGCTAGACGGCCGCGAAGTCCATCTCTGGGTAGCACGGCTGGAAGCGTCAGAAAACAATTTCGCTCGGGCGTCCTCCTGGCTGTCACCGGATGAGCTGAAGCGCGCCGAACGATTCCGATTCGAAAGGCACTACCGGGCATTTGTACTTGGGCGGGCAGTGTTGCGCGCGTTGGTCGCGAGCTATTTGGGTATCGCGCCCACGGAAGCGAGTTTCACGTACGGGCCGAAGGGCAAACCGGCGCTCGGCGTCGTCGCATGCCCTCTACCCGGCACCGCCGACTCGCTCCGCTTCAATGTATCCAACTCCGGCGACTTGGCGGCTTACGCATTCACTTTGAATTGCGAGCTCGGCGTCGACGTGGAATATCGCCGGCGGCTGTTGGAGATTGAAGGCATCGCCCGGCGCTTCTTTGCTCCCAATGAAGTAGCCGAGCTCATGGGCCTTTTAGAAGGCGATCGGCCAGAGGGCTTTTTCAATTGTTGGACGCGCAAGGAAGCGTATATCAAAGCGGTGGGAGACGGGCTTTCCCTCCCGCTGGATAGCTTTCAAGTGACGCTGCAGCCCGGCGTCGCCGCTCGCATGGTCGCCCTCGACGAAAGCACCGCGGCCGCGGAGCGCTGGACGATGCACGCCTTCACTCCCGCGCCCGATTACGCCGGGGCGATCGCTTATCAAGACCGCGAGCGGCCACTCACGGTACACCCGCTCGCGACCGTGGACGAATTGCTAGAGACCCTCACTTAACCGGCAGGAACCTCTGTACCCGCTCGCCTTGGAACACCTCGCCCGTGTAGATGTCGCCTTTGGAATCCACGGCGATCATGTGCAGCCCGAAGAACTGGCCTCCGTTCTCGCCCATGCTTCCCATGCGGCCCACCACCTTGCCGTCCTCGCGGTTGAGGAACCAGATGTGGTTATTCGTGAGATCGGAAATATATAACAGCCGTTGCTGCTTGTCCGGCGAAAACATCACGCCGCCCGTGGAGCCGCCCACGCCCGTCGTCGGGGCCAGGATGAATTCCCTCAAAAACTTGCCTTGCTTGGTGGTGACATCGATGCGATTCGCCATCCGGTCCGCGGCATAGACCAACCCATCGTTGGATATGTTCAGCGTGAGGTGTCCCCTGAACTCCTTGGGTTCAGGACCGCCCGGAGTATAGGCGCGGTCCGCGTCATCGGTGGTCATTTCCGATAGCGCATGTCCATACGCTCCCCATCCCCGCTTGAATGCGAACGTGTCCAAATCAAACACCATCACGCGCCCGCCCAGGTAATTGTCGGCGGCGTAGAGTTCGCGAGCTGCTTC